>Ga0310917_10000007_pt1 | contig 84512 bp, 73 predicted proteins | sample GREbulkMGLF178_FD_203531 | JGI IMG/M metagenome (GOLD analysis project Ga0310917, IMG submission 203531) | Lab enrichment of tropical soil microbial communities from Luquillo Experimental Forest, Puerto Rico - GRE.bulkMG.LF178 | ecosystem: Environmental > Terrestrial > Soil > Tropical forest >... | reverse complement strand
CGGGCATAACGCGCCGGCAAACTTGTATCCGTCGCCGGATAACGCGTCAGCACGCTGCCGGGGCGTTCGGTGAAGCCGACAAGCTTGGCCCTCATCATGTCATGCCGGAATTGCAATTCTGGCGGATCCTTTTTCCCCCAATAGGGAGTCTTTACCAATTCAGCCAGCGCATCCATGCGCTCTTGCGGCATGGGATGGTTCTGAAAATAAGGGTTCGCGCCTTGCGCCGAGAACAATGACTCGTCGGCAAAATGCTTGAACGTGTCGTACATTCCCTTGGCCGATTGGCTGGTCATGGTGAGGAAACGAACCCCGGCGCGATCGGCCGATTCTTCCTGTGCGCGCTGGTAGGAAAGTAGCCTGTTTAAACCCAGAGCTTGCGGCGCGGTGATTGCAGCCATGCCGACATTGCCCATGTCGACATTGCCGGAACGCGCGCCGGCGGCTATGGCGCCGATGCCAAGCAAGAGGCCGACAAGTGCGGTCGTTTGTACGTTTGCCAGCTCTTGGCGAATTTTCGAAAGGTGCCCGCCGACAATATGGCCCGTTTCGTGCGCCAGCACACCGATCATCTGATTGGGCGTTGTCGTTTGCATCAGGGCGCCCACATTGACGAAAATGCGGTGCGCATCCATGACGAAAGCGTTGAAGCTTTTGTCGTCGATGATGACTGCGTGGATATTTTGATCAGTGAGACCGGCGACGCGAAAGATCGGCGCCGTGTAATCTCGCAAGAGTTGTTCGATCTCGGCATCGCGGATCATCGGGATGCCGGCACTGCTGCCAGTCTGCGATGCAGCCGGAAAACTTGCCAATCCGAGCGCCGCGGCGGTGAGCGCCGCGGCGGCCCGCGTCGCTGGCCTCGGCCGCCGCGTCTTGCTAGGAGATTGAGCAATCATCATGTGAGGCTGAATCGTCATCGGTTCGGCGGCAAACTATGGACCGAACGGGTCAGGGTCAACACACGCGCTTTCGATCATTGCTTGATTGCACCTGACCCGCTGAATACGGCATCAGCGGGGCGATAAGCCTGTCGGCCAAATAAGGAATTTAGCGGCGTCTCATGCTCGAACGGGCAAAAAGCTTACTGCAACCTTCGGCCCGCGGCGCCGTCCCGCCATTCATGGTGATGGACGTCATGGCCGCTGCGGCGCGGCTTGAGGCGCAAGGCCGCAAAATCGTGCACATGGAGGTCGGCCAGCCAGCCGCGGGTGCGCCGGCAAGTGCAATTTCGGCGGTAAAAGCCGCGCTCGCTGACGGGCCGCACGGCTATACCGCGGCGCTCGGTATCCCGTCGCTGCGCCGGCGTATCGCGCAGGCCTATGCGCAGTGGCATGACATCGAGCTGGATTCCGAACGCGTCGTCGTCACCACCGGCTCCTCGGCGGCATTCATGTTGGCCTTTCTTGCCGTGTTTGAGGCCGGTGATCGTGTCGCGGTCGCGGTGCCCGGTTATCCACCATACCGGCATATCCTCACGGCGTTCGGTTGCGAGCCAGCGCTGATCGAGACCAATGCGGCCACGCGTTGGGCGATCACGGCGGATATGCTGCTCATGCAACATCGCCACCGGCCGCTCAAGGGCGTGATCGTCGGTTCGCCCGCTAATCCGACCGGAACCATGATGACGCCGGAGGCGCTCACCAAGCTGATCCGGTGCGCCGAGGATGCCGGCATCATCGTGATCTCCGACGAGATCTACCACGGCCTCGATTATGCTTTTCGGGCGCAGAGCGCAGTTCCATTGTCTGCGAATGCGATCGTGATCAATTCTTTCTCCAAATATTTCTGCATGACCGGCTGGCGCGTCGGTTGGATGGTGGTGCCGGCATCGGTACTGCGAACGGTGGAGCGCTTGCAGCAGAACCTCGCAATATCGGTGCCGACGCTTTCGCAGATCGCTGCTCAAGCGGCATTCGACGGACGCGACGAGCTCGAAGACATAAAGCATGGCTACGAGGAAAATCGCCGCATCCTGCTCGACGGGCTGCCGCGCTCAGGCCTGAGCTCGTTCCTGCCGGTCGATGGCGCCTTCTATCTCTATGCCGATACGTCGCGCTTCTCAGGCGACAGTTTTGAATTTGCCAAGCGCATGCTCGAAGAGGCAGGCGTAGCGGCGACACCGGGCGTCGATTTCGATCCCATCCACGGCCGGAATTTCCTGCGCCTGTGCTACGCCGGATCCCGTGAAGAGATGCACGAAGCCGTCGAACGGATCAGCGGCTGGCTCAAAGGATAAGCGCCGTGGCCTTGTTGGACAGCGCGCTGGTCCTGTTTTCCGGCGGGCAGGATTCGACCGTCTGTCTCGCCTGGGCGCTCGAGCGCTTTGCGCGCGTGGAAACGATCGGGTTCGCCTATGGCCAGCGCCACGCCGTTGAACTCGACGTCCGACCGCGCATTCGGGTGGCGTTATCGGCGCACTCGCAAGATTGGCGCGCGCGCCTGGGCGAAGACCACGTCGTGCGCATTGATGCGCTGGCTGAGATTTCGGAAACCGCGCTAACGCGCGAGGCAGAGATCGGTATCGCTCAATCGGGGTTGCCGACGACCTTCGTTCCGGGGCGCAATCTCGTATTCTTTGCGTTTGCCGGCGCGGTCGCTTACCGCCGCGACATCAGTCATCTCGTCGCGGGCATGTGCGAAACCGATTTTTCCGGCTATCCGGATTGTCGTGACGACACGATCAAAGCCATGCAGCTAGCGCTGACGCTCGGCACCGACCGCCGGTTTGTCATCCATACGCCGCTGATGTGGATCGACAAGGCGGCGACTTTCGCGCTCGCACACGAAATTGGCGGCGCGACGCTGATCGATATTCTTCTCGCTGAGACGCACACCTGCTATCTCGGTGATCGCGAACATCGCCACGATTGGGGGTTCGGCTGCGGCGAATGCCCGGCGTGCCGTTTGCGCGCGGCTGGTTATGCAAAATGGAAGGCGGCGTCATGAACCCGGAGCGGCAGCGCGCCCGCGAAGGCCTATTACTCCTCATCCTTTTCGCGCTCACGATTCCGGCGGCCAACTGGCTGATCGGCAATATCGGGACTACTTGCGTGCCGCCGCATGGGCCGTGTCTGGTGCCGGTCGCTCCCGGTTTGATGGCCCCGTCGGGCGTCACGATGGTTGGCATCGCACTGATTTTGCGCGATCTGGTACAGCGGCGGCTGGGTACCGCGGTATCGGCACTGGCGGTTGTGGTCGGCAGTGGCCTTTCGGCGCTATTCGCACCAGCCTCGTTGGTGGTGGCATCGGCGACCGCGTTTTTTCTGTCCGAATTTGCCGATCTCGCGGTTTACACCCCACTAGCGCGCAAGCGGCTCGTGGTGGCGGTTATTGCCTCGAGCTGCGCCGGCCTGGTAGTCGATTCGATCGTATTCCTATGGCTCGCGTTTGGTTCGCTCGATTTCTTAGCCGGGCAAGTCGTCGGCAAGGCATGGATGGTGCTGCTGTCGATCCCGCTTGTGGCTTGGCTGCGCCGGCGCGACGAACGGCTCGGTATAATGCCGGCATGATCTTTCAAGGGGAGACAATATGAGCGCTGCTTTGTTTGACATTCTGCGCAAGGTGACGACCGCCACCATCACGACGATGTTGTTGAAGAAGGGCATCCGGCGGTGCTGGATGAATGGCCCGAAGCCACTTGTGCTCGGTGGCGAGCGGATCGTCGGACCGGCATTCACCTTGCGCTTCGTTCCGGTGCGCGAAGATTTGGCGACGCCCGAAAGCTGGGCGAGCCCAATTTCGACACGCGCGGCGATCGAGGACATGCCGGAAGGAGTGATTGCGGTCGCAGACGCAATGGGTGTGCCGAGCGCCGGCATATTCGGCGATATTCTGTGCGCGCGCATGAAGAAGCGCAATGTCGCGGCGCTCGTGACTGATGGCGTGCTACGAGACCGCGCCGGTGTGTTGGCGAGCACATTGCCGGTATGGTCTGCCGGCGTTGCCGCGCCCGCGTCGGTCAATGGCCTGACTTTTGTCGGCTGGCAGCAACCGATCGGCTGCGGCGGCTGTGCAGTTTTTCCAGGCGACGTGATTGTCCTCGATGACGATGGCGCTGTGGTCATTCCTCAGAATTTGGTCGCGTTCGTTGCGCATGAAGGCGCCGAACACGAACTTTATGAAAGTTGGGTGTTCGGCGAAGTCGAAAAAGGCGTGAAGCTACCCGGACTTTATCCGCCGAACGAGGAGGCCAAAGCCCGCTATGCAGCGTGGCGCAAGTCGCAGAAGTGAACCCTGCGATCGAATAACCGGCGACGCGGTCCGAATCGCCAGGGTTAGTTCACGCCTTATGATGCACGTCGATCAGAAGGTGCTGGCTCACACACGATTTGAATCGGAGCGGTGAGTGTTCTTCATCCTTTCAAAGACGATCGGTTATTTGACGATGCCATCCAATCTGTTGATGGCGATCGGTTTGATCGGCCTTGTTCTTTTGTGCACGCGATTTCGACGGCTCACCGGCTGGCTCATCATCACCAGCCTCGTTCTGATTGCATTGGTCGGCTATTCACCCCTTGGCCGCATCCTGTTGCTGCCACTCGAACAGCGTTTCCCGCCCTGGAATGATTCGCATGGCGCACCCGACGGCATTGTGGTTCTGGGTGGTGCTATCGCTCCGGAGATTTCGGTCGCGCGTGGCGTCGTAGCGCTTAACGGTGCAGCGGAGCGTATGACGGTCGCCGCCGAGCTAGCACACCGCTATCCGAACGCTCGGATTATCTTCAGCGGCGGAACCGCTTCGCTTGATTCGACCTCCCCACTTGAAGCGCCGCTTGCGGTGAAAGAGTTCGAGGCGCTCGGCGTCGCCCGTGATCGCATCACCGCCGAGGAGCAGTCGCGCAACACGATCGAAAACGCGGTGTTCTCCCACCTTCTTGCCGATCCAAAACCCGGGGAGCGATGGCTCCTGGTGACCTCGGCCTCCCATATGCCGCGAGCAATCGGCGCCTTTCGCGCGGCTGGTTTTCCGGTCGAGGCTTATCCGGTCAATTGGCAGACGCGGGGCCTGAGGGACGCGGGGCGGCTTTTCGATTCATTCGCTGAAGGCCTGTCGATGACCGATCACGCCGCTCATGAATGGTTGGGGCTTGTCGTTTATCGACTAACAGGAAAGACCTCGGAGCTGTTTCCCGGTCCATAAAACAGCCGGTCGTTGAGCATTGCTCAGCTGTGGCGGTTGCAAAGCGAGCACGCCAACACCACGCGGCCTATTTGCGCGTTAGCCGACGCTGTCGCGACCCCTCCCTTTACCAATCCTTTATCGCTGACGACGAAAATCCCCGGTCGTTGTCCGCCGGAAAGGTCTGCGTATGTCGAGTGACACGCCCGCCACTTTGTTTGCCGAGCCCTTCGAAACTGCCGCCGAAGATGCCGCGCCGATCGCACCATCGATCGCCCGATGGGGCGAAGTGGCGCTCACTGTATTGTTTACCTTGGCCGCAGTTCTGTTCGTATCTTTCCTGGCGGTGGTGACGGGCCTCGCCTGACCTGATCCAGTTTTGATCCGGTTGCTTCGGCATCGGCTTTAATGAATGTTTGAAGCCCTGGGTCGCGGTTAAGCCCGCCGCGGTTAAGCCCGCCGCCCCTTGGGCCGCGGTTCGGCCTTGGGTCCAGGTTGAAATCTTGGGCCGCGGCCGAAATCTTGAGCCGCGCATAAACCGGCGTGCAAAGCGATGTCGCTGCATCTGGTCATCGGCAATAAAAATTATTCGTCCTGGTCGTTTCGACCATGGCTGGCGATGAAAGTCGCAGATCTTGCGTTCGACGAAACCGTGATTTCGCTCGAAGCAGCCGATTTCAAAACCCGGGTAATGGAGCTTGGCGGTTCTGGCCGCGTTCCGGTGCTGATTGATGGCGACGTGCGGGTGTGGGAATCGCTGGCGATCCTTGAGTATCTCGCCGAGAAATTTCCCGCCGCTCGATTGTGGCCCGAGTCTGTGGCTGCGCGCGCGCACGCTCGCGCCATTGCGTCGGAGATGCATGCAGGGTTCGCCGCGCTGCGGCGTCACCTACCGATGAACGTGGCGCGGCCGGTAAAATTCCGCGCGCTCGATGCGGGTGCAGCAAAAGACGTTGCACGCATCGATGCCATTTGGCGTCAATGCCGTGCCAAGTTCGGCCGCGGCGGTGTGTTCCTCTTTGGAGCTTTCGGCGCGGCCGACGCAATGTTTGCTCCGGTCGTGTGGCGATTTCACACTTACGCGGTCGAGGTCGGTGCAACCGCCAGCGACTATATGCGCGCGATGATGGCGTTGCCGGCTTGGAATGAATGGCGGGATGCCGCGCGCCGTGAAACTTGGATATTGGCCGAAGATGAAGTCGATTGGCCGCAAGTGTTGCGGTAGACGCGCTGTGCGAATGAACAAATTTACGTGAACGATCTATATGACGCGCGTCACGCCCGCGGCGCCTGTAGACGTTTCTCGAGCTCGCGGAGCAGTGGCAGTTGATAGGCGATTATCTTTTGCTTAGCCGTCGGCAGGGAAAAATAGGCAATGCGATCGATTTCGGGGAAGCTTTGTCGTCGGCCGGATTTTGGCGGCCACTCAAGTTCGAACGCGTTGCTGGCGAACTGCGATAGATCGAACTCTGCCTCGAGCGCAAAAGCGTGCACTAGTTTACCGCTTTTTTGCAGCACCGGCGTAAGCGCGATGAGGTCGCCTGCAGCGACAAGATTGGTCTCTTCCGTGAATTCGCGCCGCGCCGCGGCGACAAGATCATCGTCAGGCTCGACCAACCCCTTGGGGATCGTCCACGCACCCGCGTCCTTCTTGACCCAGAACGGTCCGCCCGGATGGGCAAGCAGAATTTCAAGTTCACGCCTGCGGCGGAATGCCAAAATTCCAGCGCTGATCTGCCTTTCGCGCGGCATCACCCAGGCTCCTGTTAACTGCGTCTCTCTACCGCAGGACTTCCGCCTCCGAGCTTGTCAAATAAGCCGGTGTCTGCATGATTTTGTCACGATTGCGCAGACAATGCCCATGCCTCGCCGATTGCATCAAAGCAAGGCGCGGGGTAGTTCACTGATCATCCGATTGCCTGCGCGGGAGCTATGCCAATGCGATATGGGTTTATCGCCGCTGTTGCGGCTGCAATTACCGTTTTCGTAACGCCGCTCACGAATACATTTGGTTCGCGAGCCATTGCCGAGGATGCTCCCAAGGACGTCAAAGGGATCTTTCTTATGAGCGACTATCCGGCGGTGACCGTGCGCCCCGGCGAGACCTCCACGATCAGCCTTAGGTTACAGAACTATGATATGACGCCGGAGCGCCTGGCGCTCTCGGTTGCCGGCGTGCCGACGGACTGGGCGGCGACATTGCTCGGCGGCGGTCAACCGGTTGCCGCCGCCATGCCAGCGGCAAATTCCAGCGTATCACTGTCCTTGCGGCTCGATGTGCCGAAGAACGCGCCAATGGGCACGCAAACCATCACAGTGGCGGCGCAAGGCAGCGCCACGAATCTGCAACTGCCGATCAACGTGACGCTCGCCAAGGATCTGCCCGCCAAGCTGACACTGACGCCGCAGCTTCCGGATTTGCGCGGCACGTCGAAATCGAGCTTCGAATATCAACTCAGCGTCAAGAATGACAGCGGCAAGAAATTAACCGTCAGTCTCTCTGCTCAAGCGCCGCAAAATTTCGATACATCATTCACCGAGCAGTACGGCACGAAAGAACTCAAAGCCGTCCCGGTCGATGCCGGACAAAGTAAAGACGTAAAGCTCAAGGTCACGCCGCCGAATACGGCCGCGGCCGGCGACTACAAGATCGTGGCGCGGGTAGCGGCGGAGGACGCTTCGGCGACCGCTGACTTGGCGATGACGATTACCGGCCAGCCGAAACTCGACATCAGCGGCCGCGAAGGTCTCGTGTCCACGCGCGCTTCGGCGGGCAAGGAGACGTCGGTGCCAGTCCTGATAACGAATACCGGAACGGCGCCTGCGGAAGATGTCCAACTGAGCGGCTCGGCTCCAAGCGGCTGGAAGATCACCTTCGATCCGAAAACCGTCGACCGCATTGCGCCGAACGATAACAAAGAAGTTCAGGCGCTGATCACGCCGACGGACAAGGCCATAGCCGGCGATTATGTGACAACGATCCGTGCGTCCGCGCGCGGCGAATCAGCGTCGACCAATTTCCGCGTCACCGTCACGACATCGACGATGTGGGGAATTGCCGGGGTCGGCATCATTGGCGTTGCGTTGTTGGTAATGGTCGGCGCCGTTGCAAGGTTCGGCCGCCGATGATCGCTGATGCCCTAATCGAGGCAAACGGCCTCACCAAAGCCTACGGGTCGGCGCTCGCCGTCGACCATATTTCATTTGACGTCGGACGAGGGGAAATCTTCGGCCTTTTGGGGCCGAACGGCGCCGGCAAGACGACCACCATTTTGATGATGTTGGGTCTGACCGAAATTTCCGAAGGCGAGGTGCGCGTACTTGGATTCAATCCGGCGCGGGAGCCGCTTTCGGTCAAGCGTCGCGTCGGTTATCTGCCCGATACGGTCGGCTTCTATGACAATCTCACCGCCGCTGACAATCTGCGTTACACCGCGCGGTTGATCGGATTTCGGTCTATGGAAAGGGAGAAGCGGATTGCCGCTGCGCTTCATCGCGTTGGGCTTGCGGAATTTGCCGACAACACGGTCGGCACCTTTTCGCGCGGCATGCGGCAGCGGCTTGGGCTTGCCGAAATCGTGATGAAGGGGGCGCAGATTGCCATCCTTGACGAGCCGACATCGGGCCTTGATCCTCATGCCACCGCCGAACTTCTTGCCATTATCCGCGGCTTCAAGACTGAGGGCGTGTCGGTTCTGTTGTCCTCGCACCTGCTCGAGCGGGTGCAGAGCGTGTGCGACCGGGTGGCCCTGTTTAGCGCCGGGCGCATAGCGCTAATGGGCTCGGTCCCGGATCTCGGACGGCAGGTGCTCGGCGGCGGCTACGTTGTCGATATCGAGGCCGACGGCGCCGGACTGGCTGAGCGGCTCGCGCTCATTCCGGGCGTCAGTGCAGTCGAGAAAGCCGGTATCGGCAAACTTCGCCTTTCGGCCGACCGTGATGTGCGCCCCGAAGCCGCGGCGGAAGTCGTCGCGATGGGGGGCCGGCTCAAATATCTCGGCGTGCAGGAGCCGAGTTTAGAGGCGATTTATACGCGTTATTTCGAGGCTCAGCCCGAGGCGGGTGCCCAGGAAAGGACTCGTCATGCGGCGTGAAGGCTCTGCGTTTTCCGGGCTTGGCGTGGTCATGCTCAAGGAGCTCTCGGACCACCTGACCAGCGTGCGCATGCGCGTGCTCGAATGGCTTGTGGTGCTGGTGGCGCTTGCGGCGCTCTATGGCGCCATTCAGCAGATCAAGGATACGACCGCGGAGGATCCCTTCCTGTTCCTGCGGTTGTTCACGACCTCGCGCGACCCATTGCCGTCATTTGTCTCGTTCCTTTCGTTCCTGGTGCCGCTGATGGCGATCGGGCTCGGCTTCGACGCCGTCAACGGGGAGCACAATCGCCGCACATTGTCGCGAATCTTGTCGCAGCCGATCTATCGGGACGCGCTTCTCTTCGGCAAGTTCTTGGCGGGTCTGGTCACGCTTTCGATCAGCCTGATCACGCTGTGGCTTCTGGTCGTCGGGCTTGGCCTATTTCTGATCGGGATTCCGCCTGGAGCAGAGGAAATTGCTCGCAGCTTCGTATTTCTCCTGGTCACGATCGTCTATGCCGGTGTGTGGCTGGCGATGGCCTTGTTGTTCTCAGTCGTTTTCCGCTCGGCCGCTACCGCGGCGCTCGTGACGCTCGGCTTGTGGCTCCTCGTGACGTTCATCTGGCCGGTGCTGTCGGGTGCTCTGGCGCAAATCATTGTGCCGCCGGACCCGCGGTACACGGCGCTCGGGTTGCAGACGCCCGGGACGGCGCAATTGGAGCAAATCCTGGCGCGGTTTTCGCCCTCGACCCTTTACGCGGAGATCGTTGTGGCGCTTCTCGACCCGACGACCCGCGCGCTCGGCCCGATTTATCTCAGTCAATTGCAAGGCGCAGTGCTCGGAGCGCCCCTGCCGTTCGGCGAGAGCGTCTTGATTGCGTGGCCGCAGATGGTCGGGATGGTCGCCACGGCGATCGTGTTATTCGTCATCGGCTACGTGATCTTTCAGCGCCAAGAAGTCAGAGCCTAAATTCGCGCCTAGCGAGCCGTGCGCCTATTCGGCTGTTCCTCATCAAGTTCTCTCCTTCCCGGTTGGGTGTTTGCGCATGCACCCGCGCTGAAGGTCCTTTCCCGGCTGCGATGCTCTTGGCCGACGCCTACTGGCAAGTTTCTCCAGAATTCGCCCTGTGATATTTCGTGCATGGCAAAGTAGTTCGTTTCTGAATATCAGTTCAGATGACAGCGCGAGGAATTAGTGGCCACAATCGCCTCCCAGATCGACTGCAAGTCGAAGGAATTCCGCGCCAATCAAGCGGCCATGCGGCAGCTGATCGCGGAACTTGAAGGCCGGCGCGCCAAGGCCGCCGAAGGTGGTCCGCCGCGCGCACGTGAGCGGCATCTCGCCCGCGGCAAACTCTTGCCGCGGCAGCGCGTGATGACGCTGATCGATTCCGGGGCGCCGTTCCTGGAATTGTCGCCGCTGGCGGCGAACGAGATGTACGAGGACTCCATTCATGGCGCCGGCTTGATCACCGGCATCGGCCGGGTCGCCGGGCGTGAATGCGTCATCGTCTGCAATGACTCGACCATCAAAGGCGGCACCTATTATCCGATGACGGTGAAAAAGCATTTGCGAGCGCAGGAGATCGCGCGCGAGAATCGGCTGCCCTGCCTCTATCTGGTCGATTCCGGCGGCGCCAATCTGCCGCATCAGACCGAAGTGTTTCCCGATCGGGATCATTTCGGCCGGATCTTCTACAACCAAGCCATCATGTCTGCGGCTGGCATACCCCAGATCGCGGTCGTTATGGGCTCATGCACGGCGGGCGGTGCCTATGTCCCGGCAATGTCGGACGAGACCATTATCATCCGCAACCAAGGCACGATCTTCCTTGGTGGACCGCCACTCGTCAAAGCGGCCACCGGCGAAGTTGTTAGCGCCGAGGAGCTCGGCGGCGCCGACGTGCACGCTAGAAAATCGGGCGTTGCCGATTATTACGCCGAGAACGATCACCATGCGCTGGCATTGTGCCGCCAAATCGTCTCCACCCTGAACACGCGCAAGGCGGTCGATGTAACGTTGCGAAAGCCGAGCGAACCGCAATACGACGCCGGCGAGCTCGACGGCATCGTGCCGGTCGATCTAAAAAAACAATATGACGTCCGTGAAGTCATCGTCCGGCTCGTCGATGATTCCGAGTTCGACGAGTTCAAGGCGCTTTACGGCACGACGCTCGTTACCGGCTTTGCTCATATCCACGGCATTCCGCTCGGCATTCTCGGCAATAACGGCATTCTATTTTCCGAGAGCGCGCTCAAAGCCGCCCATTTCATCGAATTGTGCTGCCAGCGCCGCGTGCCGCTCCTGTTCCTGCAAAATATTTCCGGCTTCATGGTCGGGCGCGATTATGAGGCGGGCGGCATCGCCAAAGACGGCGCCAAGATGGTTACGGCGGTCGCCTGCGCGCAGGTGCCAAAGATAACGGTCATCATCGGTGGCTCCTACGGTGCCGGCAATTATGGCATGTGCGGCCGCGCCTATGGTCCGCGGTTTTTGTTCACTTGGCCGAACGCACGCATCTCGGTGATGGGTGGCGAACAGGCGGCTTCGGTCCTGGCCACTGTGCGCCGCGAGAATATCGAGGCCGAAGGCAAGAAATGGTCGGAAGTCGAGGAAGAGGAGTTCAAACAGCCGATCCGGGAACAATACGACGCCGAAGGCAATCCCTATTACGCCACTGCGCGGTTGTGGGATGACGGCATCATCACCCCGGCCGAAACGCGGCGCGTGCTCGCTCTGTGTTTTTCCGCAACCCTCAATGCGCCGATTCCGGAAACGCGGTTCGGCGTGTTTAGGATGTGACTGGATCAATCGTTTCCCCAATGGCCGGGCTCGGGCGGCAGCGTCTATTATAGGGTCAATGTAGTAGACAGGCGGAGACCACGTCCTATGCCCAAAACCATCGAGCATGTGCATTGGCCGGACGCGCCGGATTTGTGGATGCCCTACGCGCCGGCAATCAAGGTGAAGGGCGGCACGACCGTTTACCTTGCCGGTGTCACGGCGGCGCCGGTTTACCATCATCATCCGCACCGGCCGGAGGAGTTTGATGCAATGCCACGCGATATGGCGGGGCAGGCGAGGGCGGCGCTGGAGAACCTCAAGCGCGGTCTGCAAGCGGTGGGCGCCACCTTTGCCGACGTGGTCACGGCCGACCGCTTCGTCACCGATCTCACCGATCAGGACGCGCTCAATCGCGCATGGGGCGAATATTTCCGCGACGCCAAACCAGCGACGACGACCGTGCAAGTGGTGCGGCTCGCCACCGACCCACGCTGCCTGGTCGAAATAAACGCCATCGCCGTGATCGATTGACTGTCACCGGTTTAGAAGCCACATCACTTCGCTGAGCACGAGGCTCACCACGATGCAGGTCACGAGAGGAAAGTAGAAGCTTGTGCTGCCGCGCTGGATCACAATGTCGCCTGGCAATCGGCCGAGCCCTATGCGCGACAGTAAGGGCCAGGCAATTCCGGCGAGGACCAGCACGAGCCCAATTCCGATCAACAAGCGCTGCATGGCTTCGTAACCCCGCTGGCAGGTGGGAATAGCGGCGATAGCAATCAAGAGGAAACGATGGCGCAGGACAGGTATCGAACAGCACTGATCGTCGGCGTCGGCTCAGGCCTCTCCGCCTCATTGGCACGCGCTTTGCGCAAAGAGGGAATGGAGGTCGCGCTCGCGGCCAGGCGGGTTAATAATCTTGCCGCCCTGGCCGGTGAAACTGGCGCGAAAGTGTTCGCCTGCGACGCGACGGATGGCGATCAGGTGAGCAAGCTGTTTGGTCAGCTGGAGCAAGGGTTCGGGGCGCCGGACGTTGTCGTTTACAATGCCAGCTACCGCACCCGCGGTCCATTCGTTACGCTTGATCCCGCCGAGGTTGAGAAATCGATCGCGGTCAGCGCGTTCGGCGGATTTTTGGTTGCGCAGGAGGCGGCCAAGCGCATGGTGCCGCGCGGTCATGGTGCGATTCTGTTTACCGGCGCATCGGCGAGCGTGAAGGGCTACGCCCAGTCGGCGCCCTTTGCCATGGGTAAGTTTGCGCTCCGCGGCTTGGCGCAAAGTCTGGCTCGTGAATTGTCGCCACAAGGAATCCACGTCGGCCATGTCGTCGTTGATGGGGGTATACGCAGCCAAACTCGGCCTGTGCCGTCGGACAAGCCTGACAGTCTGCTCGATCCGGATGCGATCGCACAGGCCTATTTGGATTTATTGCGACAACCGCGCAGCGCCTGGGCCTGGGAGATCGAACTGCGGCCTTGGGTTGAGAGGTTCTGAAGCAAGTTGGATCAGATTGAGGTTATCACGCTGAAACATCCGAAGATGAAACGAACGACAGCCGCGAAACTCGCGCTCCTCGCGATTGCGGTGTTGGCTGCGCTCGGCGCGAACGCGCAGACGCGCCACCGGCGGGAACGTGCGCCGAAGGAGGTTGAACGGCCGCCGCCTGCGGCTTCGATCGACAAACGCGATGCTGTCGTGACGTTGCCCGGCGCATTCAACGGCAAGCCATATTGGCTTGCGCTTGCGCAGTGCGGCGGCGCCTATTTCAAGCTCAATGTGCTCTACACCGATCTCGCGGTGCATGCGCGCGCCGTCAAACCCGATCCGAAGCTCAATACCGAATACACCAGAAAACTTAACGATGCGATCAAGACTGCTACTGCTTTCTACAGCGGCGCGGAGCGCTTTTTGATGACCGATCGCGGCATCGAGCGGATCGATGCCGTGCTGATTTACAACGAGCAATCGCGGCTGGTTGTGGACCGGATCAAGACAATCGATGCGGCTCTGAATGCGGCCAAAGCTTGCCCTGCGCTTTACCAAACCTGCCAGGAAACCCATGCAAAGGCCTGCAGCGAACCGCTTGCGCCGGTCGGTTAGCGTGAACGCAGTTGGGACGATTTGGATGAGAGCGATATTTGCGGCGCTCATCGCGGCGTTTGTATTCAGCGCAGGCATGGTTTGCGCCCAGGAAAACCCCAAACAAGGCGACACGTCCGCAGACGAGTCGCCGAGCTCACTGCACCTCAGTGACATCATGGCGCGGCAGCAAATGCGCCACATCAAGCTCTGGTTTGCTGGCGAGGCGGGCGATTGGCCGCTTTCGGATTATGAAGTCGACGCACTGAAGGAGGGCTTTGAGGAAATCGCTCAGCTTCTCGGCGACGAAATTGTGCGACAGCATGTCGGCGGCGCGATTTCCGACCTGGAGAAATCAATCGATGCCAAGGATCGCAATGCCTTCGTAACGGCGTTCGATCGGCTCAGCGCCGGCTGCAATGCGTGCCACCACACGCTCGATCACGCGTTCATCGTCATCCAGCGTCCGGTTCTGCTGCCCTACAGCGATCAGAGTTTCTCACCCGAGAAATAACCGTTGTGGGCGTATAAGGACTGCCCGCCGTCAAATCGCTAATCGCTCGCATCGCGTGGTGGAAACCGCATAGGCAAGAAATCCTTGGTGGAACTCAGCCACTCGGTTTCGCTCTGCCGCCGTAACACCATGTCCGGACTGTGTTTCTCCGCCGCGCGGCGCGGCGCGCGACAAATGGCTTTGTTCTTGAATTATCGCTCAATACGGCCATACTGCAGGCATTGTGCCTTGCAGCACGGGGTGGGGGATTCTTGGAACAGCAGGAAAGCGACATCGCAACTTTGCGGGCGGCCGCCGCTTGCAACGTGCTCATGATCTATCCGTGGTTTATGGCGGATTCCTTCTGGAATTTTTCCGAAGCCTGCGAGCTTGTCGGCGCGCGGTATCCCGCCATTCCGCTTGGCTTGATCACGGTCGCAGCACTTTTGCCCAAATCCTGGAACGTCCGACTGGTCAATCGTAACACCGAGGAGCTCGCCGAGAGCGATCTCGCCTGGGCCGACATGGTGATGACGGGCGGCATGCTGTTTCAGCAAGCCGATACGCTCGATCTCATCGACATGTGCCGCGCCCGCGGCTTGCCCGTCGTTGTCGGCGGCCCCGACGTGAGTTCGAGTCCACATCGCTATGTGTCGGCGAATTTCCGTGTGATCGGCGAAGCCGAGGGCATCATCGACAAATTCATCGCTGCGTGGGAGGAAGGTCAGCGCGAGGGCACTTTCGAGGCGCCGAAATTCCAAGTCGACGTTACCAAGACGCCAATTCCACGTTTCGACCTTCTCAAATTCGACCAGTATCTTTACATCGGCGTGCAATTCTCACGCGGCTGCCCCTTCACCTGCGAGTTTTGCGACATCATCGAACTCTATGGCCGCGCGCCCCGCACCAAGACCCATGCGCAAATGCTCGCCGAGCTCGAAGCGCTCCATCAGCTCGGCTATCGGGGACACGTCGATTTCGTCGACGACAATCTGATCGGCAATAAGAAAGCCATCAAGGCGTTCCTGCCCGTACTCGAGAATTGGATCAAAGAGCACGATTACCCGTTCGAATTTACGACCGAGGCCTCGCTCAATCTCGCCGACGACGGGGAGTTGCTGCAGATGCTGCGGCGGAGCAATTTCTTCGCGATTTTCGTCGGCATCGAAAGTCCGGACGAGGAGACGCTCGCCGCGGCACGCAAGAAGCAGAATACAAGGCGCAGCATCTCCGAGAGCGTGCACAAAATCTATCGCGCTGGCATGTCGGTCACCGCCGGCTTCATTGTCGGCTTCGATACCGAGAAAGGTTCGGTCGCGCAGCCGATGATCAATCTGATCGAAGAAGCCAACATTCCAATCGCGATGGTCGGCTTGCTTTACGCGCTGCCGAATACACAGCTCACGCGCCGCCTGGCGCGCGAAGGCCGCTTGCACGTCGATCACGATGCGGCGCCGGCCGGCAAGGGTGATCAATGCACCGCCGGCGTGAACTACGAGACCAAGCGGCCGCGCTTGGACATCCTGCGCGATTACCGGAAGGTCCTGGAGCGGATCTACGACCCCGACGCGTTTTGTGGACGCTTGGAGCGCCTCGCCGCAATGCTCGACTGCTCCGACCGGCGCAAGGAATTGCCGAAAGGCGATATTCGCGGCAGGGTTAGCACGATCAAACTGGTGCATGACCTGATGTCACGTCTGCCGGAGGGCCGCGAGCGGTTTTGGAAGGCGTTCACCACGTGCATGTCGATCAATCCAAACTCGGTTCGCGGTATCGTGACGCTGATGGCGTTTTATCTCCATGTCGGGCCCTATTCGCGCTACGTCATGAAGCAGATCGATCGACAGATCGAGGATATCGAGCAGGGACGCTTCGTGGCGCCCAAATTGATGCCGCCTACCGAAACCGAGCGCATTGCGGTGAACGCCTAAAATTACGAACTGCTGCCCGCAAACGAGCGCCTGGCGTGGAACGATCAATATTTGCGACCAACAAGCAATCAATAATTTGTCTGGTCGATCCCCGGCACGGTTAGTAGCGACGAAATTGAACGTCCGCGAAGGTCATAGAGCCTGGCATAGACGACACCGTCGCGAACAATATCAAACATGATCGGGGCATCGAGCTTGGCGCAGTAGAACTCGCCAACCACCATGGCAAAGTCGGCCCCTTTGGGATCCCAGGTCGTGGTGAATTGCGGTCCAAGTGCAACCGCAACCGGCGGATGCGGCCCGCAGACGGCGACCTTCCACTGGCCGTGAAGCGGCCGCTCGTGTCGATCGGCGAGCTCGGTCAACAATCGTCGCGACGCCTGCGTGAGCGACAGACCCCAATAGTCGAGCATGAAGTCTTGCCGCGCGTGTGGCACGCCGCCGACGATGTGGTTGTAATCCGTGTACTCGTAGGGATGCAGTTGCTTCATGTCGGCGACGGGAGCGGCGATCCCGGCAAGCAAAGCCGCAACACCTGCACTCGTGGCAATGGGCCCATAGCACTGAAGATGCTTGGCGACGTGGGCGCCTCCCCAGCCGGCGAGCGCCGCAAACGGCGGCAAAATGAAGACAAAATGGCGGATGCCGTTGTACATCGCGGGTCTGGTCGCAACCGTAACCAGCACTGGCAGCAAGACAGCAAGCACTGTCGCGAGCAGCGCAGCGCGACGGCCGACACCGGTCGTGCTGCGGTCGGCGTTCATCGCGATCGCGAATATCGCGCCGGCGGCGCCGCAAAGACCGAGCACCAGCAGCAATTCTGGAAGCTGAGCCGCAAACAACGTCGGCACATAGGTCCGCGGCATTTCGATCACCGGGATCATTTGGCCGTCAAAAAGCTCGCGCCAGGGCTTCTCGAAGAAATTCGAAAAATATTCGACGGCGCGAAACGGGTTGAGCGGCGAAAGCACGCTCCAGGGCCAGACCAGGCCCATGACAAGGTAGGCGAGCACGGCAGCGGGAATGAATGGCGCAAGGAATAGTCCACATTCGCTGAGCGCCGTTTTCGCACCAGTCGCACGCGATCTAGCCGCCAGGATGAAAGGAAGCGGCAGCAATGCATTGGCCATGGCAAAGCCTCCTAACACTCGCGCTCCGATTGCCAGCCCAACGCCAATTCCGCACAGCGCGACAGTCGCCGGTGTCGCGCGCGGATATTCTAAAAAAGCGCGGACCAGTCCGAGCAGCGCAATCGCCATGACTGCAGCGAACGGTCCATCCTTGGCGTTGATGAACATATGGCCGTAATAAAGCGGGCAGGTGGCGAGGAGGACGAGCCCCAACAGACCGGCAAGCGGTCCGCCAAGGCGTCGCCCGAGGCGCCACGCCGCGAACAGCCCAACCACTCCCACCGCCGCGCCAATGAGGCGCCGCGTTTCGAACAAACCGAACGGAAGAATTTTAGCGGCAAGCGTTGCCAGAATGTCAAAGCCGCCGCCGTACATGTAGAGGTTGACAAACGAAAGCGCCCGCTGGTCGGAAAAGTTCGATTGATAGAGCGAGACCAGAAGCGCGCCATATTGCGAGTGCGTGTAGTCGTCCCAGCCCAGGCCGTAATCGCGAAATGTCGCCAACGCGATCGCGGCAATAATCCCGAGCACTCCAATTGCCAGCCCATCTAGCCAAGGCGCGGATTGTTCAGCGTTCGATGGTGGGCGCAGCGAGGTGGCCGCAGGTTGATGCAAGGTGGGCCCCGGTCCAAATCTACGGCTCAAGTCATGAAGAGCATCGGCGGCCCTGACAATGCGTCAATGCGCAGCGATGTTGAGTCGAACTCACGTTGGCTTGGCGGTGCCGCGCCGGAATGCAAGAAGCGGGGCCGCAAGCCCCGCCTACAAGACCGTTCGCGGCACAAGTTCGCTATTTTATCGCCGCCTCGAACATCTCGCCAACGTGGTCCCAATTTACCAAGTGGTCGAAGAACGCTTTCAGGTAATCCGGCCGGCGATTGCGATAATCGATGTAATAGGAGTGTTCCCATACATCGCAGCCGAGAATAGGCTTGGCGCCGTGCACGAGCGGATTCTCGCCATTCGGCGTTTTCATGATCGTCAGCTTGCCGTCCTTTACCGCGAGCCAGCACCATCCTGAGCCGAATTGCGTCACGCCAGCCTGGATGAGGTCTTCTTTGACCTTGGCCAATGGACCAATGTCCGAGGTGAGCTGCTTTTCAAGCTTGCCTGGCAGTTTGTCGCCGCCGCCACCCTTCTTCATCCATTTCCAAAAGTGAATGTGATTGAAATGCTGGGCCGCGTTATTGAAGAGGCCGGGATTCTTGCCGAACGTACCCTGGACGACTTCTTCGACTGGTTTGTTCTCCCATTCGGTGCCTTTGGCCAGATTGTTGCCGGCGTTCACATAGGCCTGGTGATGTTTGTCGTGATGGAATTCAAGAGTCTCGCGCGACATATGCGGCGCGAGCGCATCATACGGATAGGGAAGATCGGGCAGGGTGAATGCCATCGGTATGCTCCTCAATGTGGACTTGACCGGGGCTGGATATGCCGTTGCAACCGCCGGGAAACGGCAAAGGTTCCTCTGGATAGGAACAAGTCATAGGACCAAGTCAGGGGTCTCGGCAACGTCCTGGTTTTATCGCCCGAAACCACTGCGCAGAATAACGCTTGCATGCCATGGCGGCGTCGTCACAATACCGACGCAAATTGGTCGGCGGCGCCCCGCGGCCAGGGGATGGGCGTATGTACTTGCTTTTGTTAGTGTTTGGTGTGGTTATCGGCGCGGCGGGAGTAGTCCTTACAGTTTCCGGCGTGTTGCTGCGCGATGGCACCTTTGATGCCGCTGTGCTTACGCCCGGCATTGTCGCGCTCCTTGGCGGGCTGTTGCTGATCGGGCTCGGGGTTGGACTGCGGACGCTAAAGCGTATCGAGCAAGCGTTGACGTCGCGGCCAATGCCACGCGTAGTCGGTGCGTCGGACAGTCCGAAATCTCCCGAAGTTAGCGACACATCAACGGGGCCCGCACCGGTTGCGTTCGCCTCGCAGGCAACGCGCGAGTCTCAACCTGGCGCGGCTGCGCAGGTGGCGAGCGAAGCGGAGAGCAAGGCGCCCGCGCCTGATAACGATAAGGCGTCGCAACCGGCGCCCACGATCGTGCTTTCGGCGCTCGAAGCGAATGCCAACGCGGATGCGCAGCGCGCCGGCAAAGCTGGAAACGGAACAGCTGGCCTGCGGCTCTCGACGCCTGCACGGTCTGCAACTCCAAACGAGCGGCAAAGCGGGCCGGCCTTCGATGCGTTATGGCCGAAAGGACCGCGCCCCTCGCGCGTGGCCCAGGTCACGCCGGCAGCGACCCAGACGCCGGGCGCGGAGCTAGTTCAACCGCAGCAAAATGCTGCGCAGACCGCGGCGGCAGCATCTCACGCAAATACAGTGACATCTCACGCAAATGACGGCGACGCGATCGCGGACGTATCGATCCTTAAATCGGGCGTCGTCAACGGAATGCCATACACGTTGTATTCGGACGGATCGATCGAAGCTCAGTTGCCCGAGGGTACACTGCGTTTCGGCTCGATCACCGAGCTACGCAATCACATCGAACCAAGCGCTTGAGATGAAACGCTCGGCTCGCGCCGGCATCGCTAGGCCGCCGCGGCCAGCGCAGTGCGGGCGTCAGAGCGAATGCGCTCGACCATGGAGCGAAAGCCGTTCGATCGCTGCGGCGTAAGATGTTCGCGTAAGCCCATGCCTTCGAATAATTTGACCGCACCGACGCCCAGAATCTCTCTTGCGCTTTTGTCCGAATAAATCGCGAACAAGATGGCGATCAATCCGCGCACGATATGGGCATCGCTGTCGCCAGCAAAGCTCAGGACCGGTCCGCCCGCGCCATTCGGACGCACGGTTGTATCGAGCCAGACCTGGCTGGCGCAGCCCTGAACCTTGTTGGCGTCGCTGCGCGCGACCTCCGGCAACGGCGGCAGCTCACGGCCCAATTCAATGAGATAGCGATAGCGGTCATCCCAGTCGTCCAGGATGCTAAAATTGCCGATGATCTCGTCGATGTCAGCCATCTTACCGAAGCTCAACGCAGCTCTCATGTCGGCCTTTATATAGAGAGCAATGGCGGAGAGGTCGATACGTGAGTGGAAGCCGGCGGCGTGACTTCAGGCGGATTGCGGCGAAGGAGTTACAAAATCACACCGCGTGTCGGGCATCCTTGCGCGGCGCTGGACCTCGCCACGGCGCGGAGAGATCAGTCGGAGTGAGCGTATTCTGTGAGTCCTTATCGGCAACCGCGGCATCGGCGCTCGGTTTGCCATCGCGGCTGGCGTTACCGCTGGCTGCTTCTTTCCGCTTCAGGCTGTCTGTCACGAACTCGTAGAGCATCCTCGCCCCCGCCTGAGCTCTAGAGCCAAGCTGGTTCGCCACGTGGGAGCCGACGGTGCAGGCGTCGGGCTGACGCGCGCAGAATTGCCGCAAGTCGCCTACGGTCGCAGACGCGGCGGAAATGGCATCAGACGCCGCGACCTGGCTGCCTTGAGGCTGCTGTGACGCGCCACTCGGCAACAGGATCAGCACGAGGCCGAGCCAGAACGCCATACGCAACAGAAAGAACATGACACCCAAATCCCCTGCGGCACATCTTACCGCAGATGCAACGCTAGCAGCGAGCTTTGAAATCGGCGTTGCCGCGCCCGCTAGAGTTTTGTCCAAAATTGAGGAAAATACGCCGCAAATTTTCCGAAAATCGGAAAAACTTTATTTACCTTAATATTCGAGAAAATCGGGCTCCACTCCAGAGTGCTCACTGGCCGTGACCGCTGGTTTGTAGCGCATTCCCGCGGGCTTCGATGCACACTGGCCTCGCCGTCGGCTACGCCGCGCAAACTACGCGGGCGACTGCAATTGCACGAAGATTACGAAGGCGCAACGCGTTTTAGCGTTCGCTTAAGCGGGTTTTGCGACCATTGGTCAAGTTTAAGGCATTGGGGGCGTGTCGAGCGTGCCTAGGCGACGGCATCAGACGTTTATTGCGCGTGCGGCGGGCACAGCCGGCGAATTGACGCTTGCGCTCTGGACCCCAATTGCGCGCCGCCCGGTGGATTCGGTTGCCATCATCACGGCCGTCGCGACGGCTCTCATTATTGTGGTGAATGCCATTTTCCTGCAGTCGAGCGTGAGGGCACCTCCGTTTGTCGAGGCCAAATCGTCGAGCGGCAGGAGCGATTCACTCAAACCGCTCGTGACGGGTAGTCCCGGGCGTCCGGCCGCGGCACCGGTCGTACCGCTGCCTGTTGCGGCGCGGCGCAATGACGCGATCACCGAGCTGATTGGTCCGTCAGCGCGAATCGCTGCCGTGCAACGGGCCTTGTCTGAATACGGCTATGGCCAGATCAAGGCATCCGGAATAATGGACAACGCGACCAGCGCGGCGATCGCAAAATTCGAACGCGATCACAACCTGCCGAGCACCGGTCGAGTTTCCGATCGCCTCCTCAAGGAGCTCGCCGGTATGGTTGGGCACCCGATCGAATAGTCGCGCATTCAAAAAGCGTGCATTCCACCTCATTTCCGATGCCTGCCCCGCAGGCCATTCACTTGCAACTTTGGCGCGGATTGGCAAAAACCGCTCCACAGGAGCGAGCGCGACCATGCGTCTCAAATCCGCCCTTTGGGTCGCCGCCTATTTGCGCCGCTGCCAGGTCGAGGGCACTTCCGCGGTGGTGCGCCGGCGCGGTGCCGAAGAAGCCGGCGCCATTTTTGTGCGCATCTGCCGGCTCGATGGGACATCGGAACTGTTTGGGCCTGCGCCGCAGAGCGCACTTGAGGCCGGCGCCACCGACCGCATGTTCGCGGCCAGCTTGACTTCACAGCCGGCGCCCGATGCGGAGATCGAGGCCTATTTGGCGCGCGAGACCAAATTCGATCCCGACCTGTGGATCGTCGAAGTCGAAGATCGCGCCGGAAGGAATTTCCTCAACATCGTCCGCTGAACGTCCGAAATTGTCCACCACATTGCAGGCCAGGGCTAAGACGCATCGCGCCTTTCCGCCGCTGATTGGATCGAAGCGCCATGATGCGCCAGCGGCTTTGGCTCGCGGCGATGCACGGTCAAATTGTCATCCCACAACAGCGAACGATGCCGCTCAGCCGGGCGCTGCGTTGTCGGTAATGATTGCCAGATCGCCACCATGTGCTCGGCGGTCGCAACTGGCAATTCATGGTGGAGTTCAGCAAGCGACTGCACGCGTGCCACCGAATGACCAGTATCGACGAACAGTAGGATTCGATAGAGCGCGCCGCGGCGAATATTGAGCGCCTTCGCAGCCGTGACAATGGGTTCGCCGAAATCGTCATCGGCCATGCGCCGCGCTTGCGCGCGGGAAATCTGCAGCGCTTGCGCCAGATGTTGAGCGAATGCTTCGCGATTGCGGGACAAAACTGCGGCCTCAAGTCGCTCGGCAATGCTCCCATCGCGGGGCAGTCTCATGCGGCCGGCTGGAAATGGGGCAATGACATCTAGGTTCAAAAGGATAAGGCGCCGCTCATCGGGATTTGCCGCGAGGAATAGTTCGTTGAGTTCGCCTGCGAGCCCCTCGGCAATTGCTGCTTCCCGATTAAGCGCTGTTTCAACCGCCGCCGAACCCGGGGAATGCCCTGCGCCGCCAAGGCTGGGCATGTTGCCGGCAAGCCGCTCCATGACTTGCCTTGGCGGCGATCGGTACCGCGTTAGGCGCTCCGCTACGGCAGTACGTGTGCCGGTATCGACCACATCGAGGAGACGCAGCGCGAGTTCGGTGTAATGGCGCTCTTCGTCTGCCGTGTGCGTCGGTTTTTGCACGTAAAGCTCCGTCAGCGCGCGCAACAGAGTTGGGCGCGTTTCGGTGCCGCCCGGCAGTCCGAAATGGGGGAGGTGGTCCAACCTCCAAGCTAGCCGCAATGAACTTGCGCTCTCCATGATCGACGGCGATGGCCCGTTGAGAGGAAGACAGTGACTAAAGCTAAGACGCCGCCGTTAGCAGAGCGTTAACCTTGCATAGCGCTTAATCGCGAGCGTGCCGTTACCGCGCATTTGAGCATCATGCTCTGGCCGGTGGCAGAGGAAGCGGCTGGTGGGCACCGTTATAAAATTTCCGGACGAAGGACGCATCGTGCGCTTCGGCCGCGCGATCGATGAATCTGCGACGATCATCATTTTGCCGGTGATCCGGATCGACCGATATCCCGATCGCTACGATGGGATCGAACCCCAGACGCAGCCGCCCGCCGAGAGCGGCGGTCGACGACGGGCCAGGCGTCGCTGACGGCAGTGCATTACCCGCTGTGCGGACGCGCACCCGTCCCGACTGGGCGAACGAGTTACTGCGCCGCCTGAATGCCGCAAGTTGCGGCCGCAAGCGTCCGTCGCGCCATTGACATCAGGCCAGGCTCCGGCGCTAGAGCGCGCAGTACGATGAGGCCCATCGTTGTTGGCGATTCGATAATGAGCCGGTCGGCGGCGGTGACTTCCTCATCCTCGGGCACCTGCGCGTGCTGTGCAGCGGTCATGAGGTCGAGTTCGATCGTCCGGCGGCCGGCGGCACGATCGTTGATCGCGTAATAGGCGACGCTGCGGCGTGTGTAGAAGGTGACGGATGTGTAGGCCTGACTGACCGGTGCGGTCAGCTTGAGCGATCCGCCGGTGAGGTCATAGCGGCACACCGCCGTTGCAAAAGCCGGATCCATGAATGGCATGATCTCGGCTCCCGTCTGCGGCTGCGCGAGCGGAACCATGGTGTTGACGGGAGTGAGCGACGCGAGGCGTGAATAGGCATCCTGTTTTGCAGCCCGCGGCATTGCCAGCACGGTCGAGAGGTGCACGATACCGCCGAGCAGAATCGCCGCAAGTATCCACAGTAGACCGCGAACCATCAGCAACCCTTTCGCTCGATTGCCGGCATGGGACCTTCCTTGGCCGTGCGGGTGGCGACGCCGATCGCTGTATCGTAGAGCCGCCACACCAACATGAATTGTTCGATCCCGCCTGTCGGTAGCCAATTTCCGGAGCGTGCCAAGGGGGCAACCGCTATGGTGAATCGACCGTCATTATCGCGGGCGATTTCCTCGCTGGTAAATCCGTGCCGGTCGATCGCATTGGCCACCAGCCGTCCTTCCGGAGTGTAGAGCGTCACGGTCCAATATCGCGCCGGTGGCGTCATGCCACTGATGCTGAATGTGCAGCGTCCATCAAACGCGTGCCCGCGATCGTCGGTGTGCGCATAAAAAGCAATGCCGTCACCCATGCCGGTCGGCAATTCGCCGGTCCTTGCGATCGTAGCGCGAGCGTACGGGTCAATGTCGGCTGATCCGCTCTTCGGCCACGCCGTCCAGGCGCCGATCGTCAGCGCTCCAAAGGCGATCCCGCGCGTCAACGTCAACCAGGTCGCACCGAGTCCAATCGCGGCGGCGATCAACAAAGTGAAGCATGAACCGAAGAGAAGGCGCATGAATGGCCGCGTTTGTCTGTGTTGTTCGGAATCCGGCGCTCAGTCGCCGCGAGAACTGGCGCCACCGTCGCGACCGGCTGCGGTCGTGAAGGTGCCTGCTCCGCCCCCGGTATCTGTGTTCCTGGCGCCGTCGAGCGCACTAACCGACCCCTTTGTCGCAGCTTGCGAAGAAATCATGTGAACCGCGTCATCTAGCATCCGCTCGACATGAAGAAGAGCCTCGGTCCCCTTCCGCGTCAGGAGCACCGCGTGCGGCTGCTCGCTGCCCTTGAACGAGGAGTCGGCGATGGCCGGCGCGTGTTGAGGCGCCGGTAGGCCCGGCAGAGGCCGCAGCTCTACGCCCTGATGGGCGTACGCCATGATGTTGTGCCATGTCGCCGCCGGTAGCGTGCCGCCAGTCATACGTTTGGTCGGCGAATAATCGTCATTGCCCATCCAAACCGCGCCGACAAAGTTTCCGGTGTAGCCGACGAACCATGCGTCGCGCCAATCGTTGGTGGTGCCGGTCTTGCCACAGGTGGGGACGCCGTCGAGCTCCGCGCGCCGTCCGGTGCCGTTTTCAACGACCGAGTTCATCATTTTGATCATGTCCATTGCCACTTCAGGACTGATCACCTGTTTCGGCTTCGGCCCGTCACGATCAAAGCGCCACACCAATTGGCCGGAATCGGTTCGCACTTCGAGTGCCGCGTGAGGTACGACCGCTCGGCCGAGATTGGGGAAGGTGGCGTAGGCGATGGCGTGCTCGAACACGTAGACTTCATCTGCACCGATTGGCAATGAAGGCGTATCGGGCAGCGGCGAATGAATGCCGAAATTGCGCGCGGTCTGCACGATCATGGCCCGGCCCAGCTTGGGATTGCCGTTGCCAAGCATGATCGACAATTTGACCGGAATGACGTTGATCGAATGGGTGATGGCTTCGAGTAGCGTCACCGAGCCGGAATAGCCACCGGAATAATTGTGCGGACACCAATTGCCAATGCATACCGGTGAGTCGGTGACGACCGAGGTCGGCTTGAAACCATTGGCCAATGCTGTGGCGTAAACATACGGTTTGAAAGAAGAACCGGGCTGGCGCAGCGCGTCGGTCGCGCGATTGAACTGGCTCGCGCCATAGTCACGTCCGCCGGTCATGGCGCGTACTCCGCCATCGAGGTCGCCGATCACGGCGGCCACTTGGCTCGCGCCATAGTCACGGCCGTATTGGCGCAACTGGGATTCGGCTTCGCGCTCGACATAATGCTGCAGATTGCTGTCGAGCGCCGTACGCACGACGAACGAGCGCGACGTCACCGACTTGGGCAAGGTATCGACGAGCTTGCGCATCTCATCGAAGGCCCAGTCCAGGTAATAATTCGGTGCATCTTCGATGGCGCGATCGATCGGCGTCGCTGGATTGCGCCGCGCGCCATAGACCTGCCCTTCGGTCATGAATCCGTTCTCGACCAGATTGTCGAGCACCACATTGGCGCGCGCGCGCGCCGCCGGTAGATTGATGAGCGGTGAAAATTTGGTTGGAGCTTTGAACAGGCCGGCGATCATCGCAGCCTCGGCCAAATTCAGATCGCGGACCGATTTGCCGAAATAGTACCGCGCTGCGGCATCGACGCCGAACGCGCCGCCGCCGAGATAGGCGCGGTCGAGATAGAGCTTGAAAATCTCGTTCTTGGGTAGATGCGCTTCGAGCCATAGAGCCAGAAAAGCTTCGTTGATCTTACGCTCATAAGTGCGTTCGTTGGAGAGGAACAGGTTTTTCGCCAGCTGCTGCGTGATGGTCGAGCCGCCCTGAACAACGCCGCCAGCTTGGGTATTCGTGACAAAGGCGCGGAATACGCCTTGGATGTCGATGCCAAAATGCTCGTAAAAACGGCGATCCTCTGTCGCCAGCACAGCCTTGACCAGATGATCCGGAAACTCTTCCAGCGGCACTGACTCGCTATGCTTGATGCCGCGGCTGCCGATTTCATTGCCGTAGCGGTCGAGGAAGGTCACCGCCAGATCGGATTTCTTCAGCCAATCGTCATCTGAGGTCTGTCGGAATGCCGGGATGGCAAGCGCCAGCAACAGGAGCAGTCCACCCGTGCCCAGTGTCGCCATCTCGGAAAATGGCTCTACCAATACCCATCGCCGCCAACCAGCGACATGGGCGTGGTCCATAAACGCGGTGAACCGCTCATAAATCTCGCGCGTCCACTTGCCGCTTTGAAATATGGCGGAATCGATCCGCGCGTCGATATCGAGCAGGAGCCGCTTGAGCCTGGGCCGCCAGTCTTCGCCCGGATCGGGGAACATATCTGTCACGGCATGGCGCTCCGGTTGGCGCTCAGGGAAACGGAAGCAAGCAAGGCTGTTGTCCTTCTAGCGGACCCGCCTGTTGCGGGCCATGACTTAGTTGGACCCGTAAAATGAATGGAAATTGGGGGTAAATTTGGCATAGGTTCGCGCCGAGAACACCATGGCAAATAATACCGAACGCACCGAACAAGTTCCATTTTGGCGACGCAAGTCATTGAGCGAAATGACCGATTTGGAATGGGAAAGCCTCTGCGATGGCTGCGGCCGCTGTTGCCTCAATAAGCTCGAGGAAGACGAATCGGCTAGCGAGACCTTTTACACCGATGTCGGCTGTCGTTTGCTCGATGGTCACACGTGCCGCTGCCGCGATTACCAGCACCGGCTGGGCCAGGTCGAGGATTGTGTGCGGCTGACGCCCGAGACCCTTAAAACGATTAAATGGTTGCCGCCGTCCTGTGCCTATGTGCTGCTGGCCGCCGGGCGCGACCTCTATTGGTGGCACCCCTTGGTTTCGGGCGATCCTGAGACCGTGCACGCCGCCGGAGTTTCGGTGCGCGGGCGCGTGCGAGCGAGCGAGCTCGACGTACCGGACGAGGAGCTGGAAGACTACATTGTCAGCTGGCCGTTGAAACTGCCGCGGCGGGCGCGTCGCCGCCCAGTGACCAAATAAGCACAAGCGCACCCCTGGTCTGCGCAAAGTTCGGTTGCAAAGCCCCTCGGTGACGCCCAAGTGGATCACGAGCCAGCATCCCAACATGACCACGCGCGCCGCTCCCGAAACTCTCGCCAATATTGCGTCAGCCGGCGCCCCGACCGATCAAGCAACGCACTCGCATACCATCGCCGCCATTGATCACGCCGCAGTCCGCGCGATCGTCGCCGGCATCATGCTGGCGATGTTTCTCTCTGCGCTTGAGCAAACCATCGTCGCGCCGGCATTGCCTGCCATTGGCAGGAGTTTGGGCGGCGTCGACGAATTGTCGTGGGTGGTCACCGCCTATTTGCTTTCGGTAACAGCGACGACGCCGTTGTTTGGAAAACTGTCCGATATTTATGGCCGGCGACTTGTTTTGCTCTGGGCGATCGCGATCTTCATCGGCGGCTCGATCGCTTGCGCGCTGGCGCCGAATATCTGGATTCTGGTCGTTGCGCGCGCGCTACAGGGCATAGGCGGCGGCGGTTTGCTGCCGATCGCGCAGACGATTATTGCCGATCTGTTGTCGCCCCGGGAGCGGCCGATCGTTCAAGGCCGGACCTCCATTATGTTCATGAGCGCGAGCATTCTCGGCCCGGTGCTCGGCGGTTTCCTCACCGATCATCTGCACTGGTCATTGATCTTCTGGATCAATCTGCCGCTTGGGGCAGTTGCGCTGGTGATGAGCGAGCGCGCGCTCCGGCAATTGCCACGCAATGAACGTCCGCATCAACTCGACGTCATCGGCGCCGCGTTGATGGTAGGGGCGGCGCTCTTGCTGATGCTGGCCCTGGCCTGGGGCGGCACGCATTATCCGTGGCGCTCGTGGCCTATTCTCGGCTTGCTCGCGGGTTCGGCTGTGCTTTGGGGCCTATTCGTTGTGTGGCTTTTGACCGCGCGTGAGCCGTTTATTCCACTGACGATATTGCACGGCCGCGTCACCAGCACGATCACCTGTGCGGCGTTTTTTAGCGTCGGCACAATCATCGGCCTTACGATCTATACGCCGCTTTATTGCCAGACCGTGCTCGGCCTCTCAGCGAGTTTGTCCGGCCTGGTGCTTATCGCCTTTATGGCAGGTACGGTGGTTGGCTCACTTGTCACCGCACGCCTGATGGTGCGGCTCGCGCGCTATATGCGCGTGCCGCTGGCGGGCCTGTTTTTGGCCGGGCTCGCGCTCACCGTGCTGGCCGCCGATTCGTCGAATGATTCGATCAACCGGGTCTTGCTGCTGTTATTTATTCTCGGCTGCGGACTCGGACCGATGTACCCGATGAGTACCATCGTCATGCAGAACGCCGTCAAACCGCATCAGCTCGGCACGGCAACCGGCACGCTGAACTTTTTTCGCACGCTGGGCGGCGCGATTATCGTTGCCGTGTTCGGCGCCATTGTGCTTGGCGGCGACGCGGCAGGTACGACACTGGAGCGGCTCGCTACCGCGCATGGCGATCTAGGGCCTGCATTCCAATGGGTGTTCATAGCCGCGATTGTCTGCGTGGCAATCGCGTTTTGCTGTTTGCTCGCGGTTGAGGAGCGACCACTGCACGGCCCCGCTCGCCTGTCCGAGGAGTAGCCCAGCGTGCCGTGCGCTAAGGCGTAAGCAGAGTGCCGAGCTGCCGAGCGGTGTCTACGATCCAGGCGCGATATCGCGCTAGCGGCGTCAGTCCCGTCAGGCCACCACAGCCGGTGGTCAAATTGGGTCCCGTCGACCAGCTGACGACGCCGATGATCGAGAGCGCATCGCCGGAACCGTAAAAGGCTGGCGCCCCAGAATCGCCGGCGCAAGCGCCCAGGCCCGCACCTCGTCCTTTGCTCACTGGATCGAACAGCCTGATCTGCAGCCACCCTGGCTGACCGGTGACGACAAGCGTTGCGGTGCGAGCCGTGCCGCCGGTCTGCCCATCGCCGCGCACCGTCACGCCATACCCAGCAATTATAAGGGTGTCCCCAACCGCGACGGTTTGAGTTTCCTTAGCAAGACGTGCGGGATGGATTCGCGCTGGAAGCGGTTCGGCGAGCTTAATGAGGGCGACATCGGCGGTCGCAAGATGATTGAGGAGCCGCTTTATGTCGAATTGCGGGTGGCGTTCGATGCGGGCGACACTCTTGAGAACTGGCGGTTGGTTCGGTTCGCTGCCGACGAGCTTGTAATCGGCGCCGGGTTGCACGCAATGCGCCGCCGTCAATAGGAGGTTGCGGCCGATTGCCGTTGCCGTACACGCCGTCCCGGCAGAGCCAAGAATCATGACGATGGAACGGGCGAATTCCGGGCTTGCGGGGGGCACCCCGCCGACCATGGCTCGGCCGCCCAGCGGAATTGCCAATCCGGCGAATCCGGCCATTACGGCGAGGTATAGGAACGCAAATCGCTTGCCGGCTCGTTGACGGTCGCTCTCCGCTCGCATTCTCCTCAATCACAATCCCCATAATCGCATGATATTTGTCCCACTTTGACGCAATGGACCACGCGGAAATCCGCCATAAACCAGCCGTTCACGGAGGGTTCACTGCAGCCCGCCTAGGACACATATCATGGCCGCCGTGAAACGATTCGGTTTTGCCGCCCCGTTGCTGCTCGCTATGGGTTTCGCGATTGCTCCAGCGCGCGCCGAAGAACCGCATCCGGCGCACGCCCCAGCCGGGCATGCCTGTCTGGACCAGAAAGAGCGCCGAGCCGAAACGGCGTCCAGCGGGGTCATTCGCCTCGCGGCCGCCATCCATGCGGCAAAGAGCCGGATGCCGGGCACGGTGGTGCAGGCACGGCTATGCCGCGGTCAGGATGGCCTCGTCTATGTGCTGACAGTTCTTGCCCGCGATGGCAAAGTGGCGCGAATAGTCGTCGACGCGGTTAAAGGCACATTGGTCGGCGAACGCTGAGCGGAGCTTTGTCTTGCGCCTTCTGGTTGTCGAGGACGATCCCGATCTCAATCGGCAGCTGGCGACGGCATTGACGGACGCGGGTTACGTCGTCGATCGCGCCTTCGACGGCGAAGAAGGGCATTATCTCGGCGAGAGCGAACCTTACGACGCGGTGATCCTTGATATTGGCCTACCGAAGATGGACGGCATTTCCGTGCTCGAGGCCTGGCGGCGCGCCGGCCGGGCCATGCCGGTTTTGATCCTCACGGCACGCGATCGCTGGAGCGACAAGGTCCAGGGCTTCGACGCCGGCGCCGACGATTACGTTGCCAAGCCATTCCATCTTGAAGAAGTCCTGGCGCGCGTGCGCGCGCTGCTGCGCCGCTCGGCCGGTCATGCCAAAAGTGAGTTCACCTGCGGCCCGGTTCGTCTCGATACCCGTACCGGCCGGGTTGCCGTTGACGGCAATCCGGTAAAACTCACATCGCACGAGTACCGGCTGTTGTCCTATCTAATGCATCATACTGGGCGGGTCGTCTCTCGCACCGAACTCGTCGAGCATCTCTACGATCAGGATTTTGACCGGGACTCCAATACGATTGAGGTCTTCGTCGGGCGAATTCGCAAAAAGCTCGGCGTCGATGTGATTCAAACGGTGAGAGGGCTCGGTTATCTGTTGACACCGCCCGATGCGCGCTAATTCGCTCGCGGTCCGATTGTTCCTATGGGCCACGGCATGGACGGTGGTCATTCTCATCGCTACCGGAATTGCGCTGTCCACGCTCTATCGCCACGCTGTTGAACGCGCGTTCGACCGCCGGCTGGATGTTTATCTGCGGACGTTGGTGGCGGATGTCGCTTCGCCTGAGGACAGCGGCGAGAAATTCCCGCAGTCGATTGGCGAGCCGTTGTTCGAATTGCCCCTGTCGGGCTGGTACTGGCAGGTCACGCGCCTCGACAGCAAAACACCGGAAGTTCACTCCTCCCGTTCGCTGTGGGACTCCAATCTGCCGCGTTTGGCGGCCGATCGATCGGCCGGGGAACCGGAATATCGGCAAGGCTACGCGAACGGCCCCGAAGATCAGGCCCTGCGCTTGATCGAACGCAACATCGATCTCGGCGCCGACGGCCGCTATCTGGTGGCAGTTGCCGGCGACGCGTCTGAAATCGACGACGAAACTCAAAGTTTCAATCGCGCCATCATCATTACGTTTACGGCGCTTACGTTGGCGCTGTTGTTGACCACAGCTTTGCAAGTGCGCTTTGGTCTCGCTCCGCTTACCCGAATTTCCGAGAGTCTCGCCGCAATCCGCTCCGGCCGCGCTGAGCGGCTGCAGGGCGAGTTCCCAGTAGAGATCGCTCCCTTGGCGCGTGAGACCAATGCACTGATTGAGGCGAACCGCGAGATCGTCGAGCGGGCGCGCACGCATGTGGGCAATCTTGCCCACGCGTTGAAAACGCCGCTCTCGGTCATAGTCAACGAAGCGGCGGCGCGCGGCCGCGATCCGTTCGCTCAGAAAGTGTTGGAGCAGACGGACATCATGCGCGATCAGGTCGCGCGGCAGCTTGAGCGTGCGCGACTGGCGGCGCGTTCGACAAGGCTTGGCGGATTGGTTGACGTTCCGCCGGTGGTCACAGCGCTGGCGCGTACCATGGAGAAGCTTTATCGTGACCGCGAAATCGCTATCGATATTGACGTCCCGGAGCACGCACACTTTCGCGGCGAACAAACAGACCTGGAAGAAATGGTCGGCAATCTCGTCGACAATGGTTGCAAATGGGCACGATCGCGCGTTGCGATCGAGGTTTTGGCTGATCCGGCAACGGCGAATACCGAAAAGGCGCGGGTGCGCGTCATCGTCGACGACGACGGGCCGGGGCTCTCGCCGGCGCAACGCGAGCAGGTAGCGCTGCGCGGCCGACGGCTCGATGAGACCAAGCCAGGGTCGGGCCTAGGACTGTCAATCGTGGTAGAACTTGCCGGGCTCTATGGTGGCGTCCTCACCCTCGGCACGGCACCGATCGGCGGCTTGCGCGCCGAACTGGCGCTGCCGGGCGAGTGACGATACTCCGCATTCGGGCATGCTCGCTGTACCGCTTGCGCTTGCAGGGATGGCGCGTGCACGATTGGGCGGAGCCGCCGATCGACGATCAATAGAGAGGGGATGCGATGACATCACGAAGGAAAATCACTCGGCGTCATTTGTTTGCTGGCGGAAGTTCAGTTCTTTTGGCGTTCATGGCAGCCCCGCGCGTTGTTAGCGCTCAGCAGTCCGAGTAGGTCTACAAATATGCCAACAATCTTCCGGAAACGCACCCGATGAACATTCGTGCACGCGAAATGGCCGCGACAATCAAACAGGAGACCAATGGCCGTTTTGACCTGCAGATTTTCCCAAACAGTCAATTGGGTTCGGACACGGATACACTGAGCCAAATTCGCTCCGGCGGCGTCGAGTTCTTCACCCTTTCCGGCCTGATCCTCTCGACGCTCGTTCCAGCGACCTCGATCAACGGCATGGGATTCGCGTTCGCCGATTACGACACCGTGTGGAAAGCCATGGACGGTGAGCTCGGCGCCTATATCCGCGTTCAGATCGCCAAAGCGAACCTTATCGCGATGGAAAAGATTTGGGATAACGGCTTCCGCCAGACCACAACGAGGACCAAGCCGATCCAAACGCCTGACGATTTCCGCGGTATGAAATTGCGAGTGCCGGTGTCGCCGCTATGGACATCGATGTTCAAGGCCTTGGACGCATCACCCGCTTCCATCAATTTTAACGAAGTCTACTCGGCACTGCAGACTAAAATCGTCGATGGTCAGGAGAATCCGCTGGCTATCATCTCAACGGCGAAGCTCTACGAAGTGCAAAAATATTGCTCGCTGACCAATCATATGCGGGACGGCTTCTGGTTTTTGGCCAATCGGCGTGCATGGGAAAGCCTGCCGGATGACGTCCGCGCCGTCGTCGCCAAGCATATCAACGCGGCCGGTCTCAAAGAGCGCGATGACGTTGCCAAGCTCAATGCGACGCTGCAGCAGGACTTGGCGGCAAAAGGGCTCGATTTTAATCGGCCCGATCCGGCGCCATTTCGCGATAAGCTTCGCGCGACCGGTTTTTACACCGAATGGAAAAACAAGTACGGCGACGAGGCGTGGGCGCTGCTGGAGAAGTCGGTGGGTAAACTCGCGTGACCGCCGGCGCCGGGTCGCAAGTTCTCCAATCCGCCGATAGCCGCCCGGCCACGGGGCAATCCGCACTGGCAAGGTTCGAGTCCTACTTGGGCGCGTTGGTCGAGATTGGGGCGGGCGGTCTCGTGCTTGCAGAAATTGCAATTCTATTTGGCGGCGTGATCTCACGTTACGTGTTCGATCGACCTCTGGTCTGGTCGGACGAATTGGCCTCGATCCTGTTCTTGTGGTTGGCCATGCTCGGCGCGGTGATCGCGTTTCGACGCGATGAGCACATGCGAATGACAGCATGTGTGGGCATGCTCAATGGGGCGCCGCGGGCCGTTGTCGAGAGCTTCGCGATCGGGGCGGCGCTGGCCTTTCTGCTGCTGATCGTTTGGCCAGCCTACCAATATGCGCGCGACGAATTGCCGATCACCACCTCGGCACTGCAAATCAGCGACGCCTGGCGGGCGGCCGCGCTGCCTGCCGGAATTGCTTTGATGCTCGTTTTTGCCGTGCTTCGCCTCGCGCGGTCTGCATCCCTAAAAGCGGTTTTGCTATCGCTCGCCGTGATTGCTGTCGTGGTGATGCTGTTCTGGATTGCCGGGCCGCTGTTTCATCGCCTTGGGAATCTCAATCTGCTGATCTTTTTTGTCGGCGTGGTTGCGGTTGCAGTTTTTGCCGGCGTGCCAATCGCGTTTGCCTTCGGTCTTGCGATTTTCGGCTATCTTGCTTTGGCGACCCACAGCCCATTGACGGTGCTGGTCGGCCGCATCGACGAGGGCATGAGCCATCTTATCTTGCTCGCCGTTCCACTCTTTGTCTTCCTTGGACTGCTCATCGAAATGACGGGAATGGCACGGGCCTTGGTCGGCTTCTTGGCGAATCTTCTCGGACATGTTCGCGGCGGGCTGCATTTTGTCCTGGTTGCCGGGATGTATCTGGTCTCGGGAATTTCCGGCTCGAAAGCCGCTGATATGGCGGCGGTTGCGCCTGTGCTGTTTCCAGAAATGAAGGCGCGGGGCGCCAAATCCGGCGACCTGGTCGCGCTATTGTCGGCCACCGGCGCCCAGACTGAAACCATTCCGCCGAGCCTGGTCCTCATTACCATCGGGTCGGTGACGGGAGTGTCGATCGCCGCACTCTTCACTGGCGGCTTGTTGCCCGCGATCGTGCTCGCGTGTCTCTTGTGTTTTGTTATCCGCTGGCGGTATCGGCGTGAAGATCTCGGCCAAATCGATCGTGCCGCCAAGCGCGAGATCGCCCGTAGCTTCGTCGTCGCGTTGCCGGCGCTTGCGTTGCCGTTCCTGATCAGAGCGGCCGTCGTCGAGGGCGTCGCCACCGCGACTGAGGTCTCGACAATTGGCATCGCCTATTCTGTCGTTGCCGGCCTTCTGGTTTACCGCCGCTTTGACTGGCGGGCGCTGCGTCCGATGCTGGTCGCGACCGCCGCCCTTTCGGGCGCAATCCTCCTGATCATCGGTACAGCGACCGCAATGGCCTGGGGGCTAACCCAATCTGGTTTCTCGCGCACGCTTGCCGCCGCAATGACTGGCCTGCCGGGCGGCGCGGTGAGTTTTATGGCCGCCTCGATCGTCGCCTTCGTTGTGCTTGGCTCGGTGCTCGAAGGCATTCCGGCGATCGTGCTGTTCGGGCCGTTGTTATTTCCCATCGCCAAGGCGGTCGGCATCCACGAGGTCCACTACGCGATGGTAGTGATCCTAGCGATGGGCATCGGCCTATTCGCGCCGCCATTTGGCGTCGGCTACTATGCCGCATGCGCGATCGGTCGGGTCGAACCAGTCGCTGGCATGCGACCAATCTGGGGCTATATGCTCGCGCTGGTGATGGGAACGATCATCGTCGCGGCCGTGCCATGGATATCGACCGGGTTTCTTAATTGATCTCGCGAGAGAGCGCGAATAAGCGCATCAGTACCAAAAGGCGGCATCGCGCCATGCTCGCGGCGGGTGATGAACCTTGCGCATTTTTTACGGCAATCCGCAAAGCGATATCCGGACGCGGTCGGCCTGGTGTCGGGTGAGATAGGTGGACGTGGGCGCGGCTCGACGCCCGCGTCGACGCCATGGCTGCAGCGCTTTCGGCGCGCGGCGTAAGCAAGGGAGACCGCGTCCTCGTACTGGCTAGGAATTGCAATCAACTCTTCGAGTCGATGTTCGTGTGTTTCCGGCTCGGAGCGATTTGGGTGCCAACGAATTTTCGATTGACGGCGGATGAAGTCGCTTACCTCGCCCGCGTCAGCGGCGCCACTGCGATGATCTGCGGCCGGGAATTTCCCGAACATGCACGAGGCGCCACCGGCTCTGCGCCTTCGATCAATCTTGTGGTCTCGATCGGCGCATCGCCGTTCGGCGACGATTATGAGACAATAGTCGGCGAACATCAGGGACGCGTTGCTCCGGACACCGCAGTCGAACACGACGATCCCTGCTGGTTCTTTTTCACCTCGGGCACGACCGGCCGCCCGAAGGCTGCCGTGCTGACGCACGGACAAATGGGATTCGTCGTCACCAATCATCTGTGCGATCTGATGCCCGGCACAACGCACCACGACGTTTCGCTCGCGGTCGCACCGCTTTCACACGGCGCCGGCATTCACGCGCTAGCGCAAGTTGCGCGCGGCGCCAAGACGGTGCTGTCAGGCGATCGGTTCGATGCCGAAGAGACGTGGCGGCTGATCGAGCGCTGGCGCGTGACCAATATCTTCACTGTGCCCACGATCTTGAAAATGCTCGCCGAGCATCCGGCCGCCGACAAATACAATCGCGCGTCGTTGCGCTATGTGATCTATGCCGGCGCCCCGATGTATCGCGAGGATCAGAAGCGCGCCCGGGCCAGCCGGCTAGCGTCGCCACAGCTGGTCGGAAGCAATCCGGGCCCCATCGCTGAGCGCCTTGAACTTGGCCCAGACGATCGACGGATGCACTTCCTTCGATCCAGCAAAAGTAGCGAAGCCGCAGTCCGATCCGGCGATTACGTTTTCGCGGCCGACGATTTCGGCGTAGCGGATGATCCGGTCTGCGACCAGTTCGGGATGCTCAACCAGGATAGTCGAATGCGAGATGACTCCCGGGATGAGGATTTTGCCGTCCGGAAGTTTGACGTTTTTCCACACTTTCCACTCATGTTCGTGGCGCGGGTTTGCGGCCTCGAACGAATAGGCGCCGGCGCGGATCTTGAGGATGAGGTCGACGATATCCTTAAGCTCCATGTCGTGAATTCGCGGGCCCATATTGACGCCGTAGCAAGTATGGAATCGGGTTTTTTCGAGCGGGATATCGCGTAGCGCGTGATTAAGGGCCGCGATACGAAGCTCGGCCCATTTGCGACAATCCTCGATGCTCGCCTCCGGATGCAGGATGTAATAGGTCACCAGACGCGGGTCGTCGATCTGCAGCAGAAAACCGGCATCGACGATCGCCGTATATTCTTCGCGCATCGCGTCCGCTATCGCGAAAAGATATTCCTCTGGTGATTTGTAATACGCGTTCTTTTGCCAGTCTTCGATGTTGGCTGGCGAGATTGCCGGCATAAACGCTTCTTGCACTGCAACGCCTTGCAGCGCCGCTTTGAGATTGTCGATGTCGCGTTTGAGCTGCGCCTGGCCTTTATAGGTGATCGGCCCGGTGCAGATCATGTGGGTGTGGGTCGAGGCCGGACTGGACTGTGCATAAAACTCCGGAAAGGAGCGGCCCTCGCGAGAGGTTTCCCACTGGTTGCGCGGACCGGCGCGGGTGTCGACTTCGTAGCCGCCGAGCCGTTCATTGATGTAACTGACGAAGCTCGGCTTGCCGTATTCGCCGTCATCGATCACGTCGATGCCGAGCTCGGCCTGTCGGCGAACAATCTCACTCACGGCAAAGCGTAATCGTTGCGTATTGCTGCCTTGGTCGAAGGCGGCGCTATCGCCGCTATTCACAAGCTCAAGGAGATCCGGCGGGCGGGGAAGGCTTCCGGCGTGAGTCGTTAGAATGCGATCGACGCTGTGTTTCATTTTTTCTCCAGTTCCCGAGCGGTGGCCGGACCGATGCTAATCCAGCGTCACATGCGCAGCGGTAATGACCTTGTTCCAGCGCTCGGTTTCCTGCGTGAGATAATCCGCCGTGGCTTGTGGCGTGCCACCAACCGATTCGGCCGAAAGCTCGGCAAGGCGTTTTTGCACCTCGGAATCATGCAGCGCCGCATTGATGCCGGCATTGACCTTGTCCACGATCGCGGCCGGCGTGCGCGGCGGCGCTACCACGGCGTACCAGGTAACGGCGGCAAAGCCAGGTAAGGCCTCCGCAATCGCCGGTACATCCGGCAGGCTCGCTATACGTTGCGGCGATGCGACCGCAATGAGCTTTAAATTCCCAGCTTTAACGAGCTGCAGCGAGACACCCAGATTATCGAACATGCAGTCGACATTGCCGGCGACGAGGTCGTTAAGCGGCGGTGCCGAGCCGCGATACGGCACGTTTTGCAACTTCACATGCGCCACCATCTGGAACATTTCAGACGTCAGCTGCGAGGTGGTGCCGTTGCCTTGCGTGGCGTCCGTCACCTTGCCCGGGTTCGCCTGGGCAAAGGCGATGAAATCCTTGACTGAATTCGCCGCAATCTTGTTCGGATTGATCACGAGTGCATTCGGCACCCGCGCCATGACGATGATTGGCACGAATTGTTGCGGATCGAACTCAAGGTGAGGATAGAGATTCTGATTGATGACCAAGGGCGGCGGAGGCGAAGCGAGTAGCGTGTAGCCGTCGGGTTCCGACTTCGCCACAACTTCCGCGCCAATATTGCCGCCAGCGCCGGTATGGTTTTCGACAATCACCGACTGGCCCCATTTGCGTGCGAGCCATTCGGCGACGACACGCGGCATTACGTCGGCGGTACCGCCGGCAGGAAACGGCACCACGATCTTGACGACCCGTGCTGGTTAATTTTCCGCGTTCACCGCTGAAACAGCCAGAGCAGCGGCGGCAATGAATGAGAGCATGAGCGCGCAAATCGTGACAAATTTCTTAGCGGTCATATTTCTGTTCGCCGTTTCATCCTGCAGGCCTCGCGGATTGCAACTTAGACAAACCGTTCCGTAACTGCCAGCATTTGCCTTGCGCCGAACTGCTGGGTTTGATCTTCTAAGCGGCGATGTGGGGCGGCTTTCTCTGGGAGAATTATGACGATGCGCGTGTCGCATTTGACACTGGCGGTGGCGTTGCTCGTCGGCTTGGCCGCCTGCGGCAGGGGCCCGCAAGGCGATCCAGGCCCAGCGGGACCTCAGGGTCCCAAAGGCGATGCTGGTCCGGTCGGTCCGCCGGGGCCTCCGGGGCCCCCTGGTCCGCAGGGCGAAAAAGGGCCGCCGGGCCCGCCCAGCCCGAGCGTCAGGGTCATCCGGTCTGACTGCGTCTCCGGGTGTTCGGTGCAATGTCAGGACAACGAGATCCTGGTTACCGCCTATTGCGGGGCGACGCGCAATCAAGCGCAGTTCCTCGGCGAAAGAGGTGCTTCCTGCGGGCCAGTTGCCAGTGCGTCAAATACGCCGTTGATCGCGATTTGCGTCGGCTCGCCGCAATAGGTGAGGGCCGGCCTGAATTCGTCGATACCGGGTATTTTCGGTTAATCGAGCGCGATCGTGCGAAATTGCCGCGCTCGAACTCCCATTGCGGCCGCATTCGCGCCGTGATGTAACCGCGCCGGTGGCGTGGTCGCAAAGGATTTTGCGCCGGCAGGCGAGATTTTCGGCCTTGGCAGTCAAGCTCAGACACTTTGCATAATGACTCTTTGGATCATTTTCGCCGTGATGACCGCCGCGGCAGTATTTGCGGTGCTTTGGCCGCTTGGGAGAAAGCATGAGCTTGACGCCGGCGGCAGCGACCAGCTGGTTTATCAGGACCAGCTGCGGGAGATCGATCGCGATCGCGCGGCTGGTTTGATTGGCGAGGCCGAAACCGAATCCGCGCGCGTTGAAATTTCGCGGCGATTGCTGGCGGCCGCGGATGCTGAAAGCGCAATTCCGCAAAAGCCAGGCTCTGCCGCAAGCGTGCGGCGGCGCGCCGCAGGCGTTGCTGTTGTGGTCGTGCCCCTTGTCGCACTTGGTTTCTACCTAAAGCTTGGCTCGCCAAATATTCCCGAGCAATCCGCGCTCGCTCGAGCAAATGAGCCTGAAGCGGATCGATCAATCGCCAGCCTTATCAGCCAGGTCGAGAATCATCTCGCAAGCAATCCGAATGATGGCGCCGGCTGGGAAGTGATCGCTCCGGTCTACTTGCGCCTCGGGCGTTTTGCCGATGCGGTATTGGCGCGCAAGAAAGCGCTCGCGCTCAACGGTGATACGCCGGTGCGTGAATCCGATCTCGGCGAAGCGCTGGTGGCGGAGGCCAATGGCGTTGTCACCGATGAGGCCAAGCTTGCCTTTCAGCGCGCGGTCGCGGGCGACGCGCACAATGCCAAGGCGCGCTATTTTCTTGGGCTTGCCGACGAACAGGATGGCGATCGCGATGCGGCGGCAAAAAAATGGCGCGCGCTTCTCGACGACGCTCCAGTGGACGCGCCGTGGAAAGATCTTGTCCGTGCCGACCTGGCGCGCGTCACAGGAGAGCCGCCGCGTTCTGGCTCACCCAGCGCTGCCGATATTGCAGCGGCCGAGAATATGCCTGAGGGCGCGCGCGCCGAGATGATACGCGGGATGGTGCAGCGGCTCTCTGACAGGCTGCACGCCGATGGCAAGGATGTAGACGGCTGGATGCGCCTCGTTCGCGCCTATGCCGTCCTTGGCGACCGCGACAAAGCAAAGGGTGCCGCGGACGACGCGCGGCGCGCGCTGTCCGATCAGCCCGATCAGATCAAGCGCATCGACGATCTCGTCAAAGGTCTCGGGCTCGAAGGGTAATCCGCGCATGCGATTGAGGCGACCACGATGACTCGCAAGCAGCGGCGTCTTGTATTAATTGGCGGTGGGGTTGGCGTGCTCGCCGTCGCAGTCGCGCTGATGCTCAATGCGCTTCGCGATTCGATCGTATTCTTCAATTCGCCGAGCGACGTTATGGAAAAGCACGTGCGGCCGGGAACGCGGATCAGGCTTGGCGGGCTCGTCCAAAACGGCAGTGTGGTACGCGGCAATAATCTTTTCGTGCGTTTCGAAGTCACCGATGGCAAGAACGAAATTCCGGTCAGCTACCAGGGTGTGCTGCCGGATTTGTTCCGTGAAGGCCAGGGCGTCGTGGCCGAAGGCGCACTCGATGCTGCCGGCACGTTTAATGCGGATTCGATTCTCGCCAAACACGACGAAACATACCTGCCGAAGGAAGTCGCCGACGCGCTGAAACGGTCGGGACATTGGAAGGACGACTATGGCCGACGTGCTGCAACGCCTGTCGGCGAAGCAACCAAATGACTTGCGCGTTGCGATAGTGCCGTTTGCCTCTGACAGGTGCGGAATGGGAAAGGTGCACGGAAGGCACAGCTAATGATTCCCGAATTGGGTCACTACGCACTGATGCTGGCGCTGGGGCTGGCACTTATTCAGGGCACGATGCCGATTGTTGGCACCAAGACCAACGACACGGTCCTGATGAGCATCGCCGCACCCGTCGCGGTCGCGCATTTCGCCTTCGTCGCAATGGCGTTTGCGGCGTTAGCCATTTGCTATGTGATTTCGGATTTTTCAGTTTTGAACGTGTTCGAGAATTCCAATTCGCAAATGCCGTTCATTTATCGGCTCACAAGCATCTGGGGCAATCATGAAGGCTCGATGATGCTGTGGGTCTCGATCCTGAGCTTCTTCGGCGCGCTGGTTGCGGTGTTCGGCGGCAATCTGCCGGTGGTGCTTAAAGCGAATGCACTCGCGGTCCAGGCCTGGATTGCGGCGGCATTCCATCTTTTCATTCTGACCACGTCCAATCCGTTCGTCCGCATTCCGCAAGCTCCATTTGAGGGCCGTGATCTCAATCCAATTCTGCAAGACCCCGGTCTCGCGTTTCATCCGCCGATGCTTTACCTCGGCTATGTCGGCTTCTCGATCACGTTCTCCTTCGCCATCGCTGCCTTGTTAGAGGGCCGCATCGATGCGGCCTGGGCGCGCTGGGTTCGCCCTTGGGTGCTCGGCGCCTGGATGTGTCTGACCGTCGGCATCGCCGGTGGATCGTACTGGGCCTACTACACGCTGGGCTGGGGCGGCTTCTGGTTTTGGGATCCGGTCGAGAATGCCTCGCTGATGCCGTGGCTCGCCGGAACCGCGCTCTTGCATTCTGCCGTCGTCATGGAGAAGCGCGGGGCGTTGAAAATATGGACCATTCTGCTCGCCATCCTCACCTTCTCATTGTCACTGATCGGAACGTTCCTGGTCCGCTCGGGCGTGCTGACGTCGGTCCACGCCTTTGCCACCGATCCGATGCGCGGCGTGTTCATTCTGGCGATCCTGGTAGTGTTCATCGGCGGAGCTCTGGCGCTCTATGGCTGGCGCGCGCCGCTTCTCAAGCAAGGTGGAATATTCGCGCCGATTTCGCGCGAAGGCGCGTTGGTGTTCAATAATCTGTTTCTGACCACCGCATGCGCCACGGTTTTTGTCGGCACGCTTTATCCGCTGGCACTTGAAGCGCTCACTGGCGAGAAGATTTCGGTCGGGCCGCCATTTTTCAACGCGACCTTCGGTCCGCTGTTCATTCCTTTGATGGTGGTGATGCCGTTTGGGCCGCTCATGGGCTGGAAGCGTGGCGACCTCATCGGCGCGGCGCAACGTCTGTTGGCGGCGGCAATACTCGCCGGTCTCGCCATGGCCGCGACTTTCGCGCTCGAACAAGGCGGACCGGTCCTGGCGCCGTTCGGAGCCGGCGTTGCCGTTTTCGTCATGGCCGGCGCCGTTACCGACATCGCGGAGCGCACGCTGTTTATGCGTGTGCCGTTTCGTGCGGCGCTGCGGCGCGCCATCGGCTTGCCGCGTTCGGCTTGGGGCACCGCATTTGCGCATTTCGGCCTCGGCGTCACGCTGCTCGGCATTGTCGCCGCGACCGCATGGGGCAGCGAACGGATCGCGGAGATGAAGATCGGTGACAATTTGGAGATTGCCCGTTACCGGCTGACCTTCACCGGCCTGTTCAGCCGGCAAGGCCCGAATTATCACGACATGGTCGGCCGCTTTCTCGTCCACCGCAAGAACGGCGATTTGATCGGGGTCATGGAGCCGAGCCGGCGCAGTTTCCCGAGCCGCAACATGACCACCACCGAGGCGGCGCTGATGACACGCGGCGTGAGCCAGCTCTACCTCTCGCTCGGCGATCCGATGCCAAACGGGGATCTGGCGGTGCGGGTCTATTTCAAACCGCGCGTCTTGCTGATCTGGCTCGGCGCCGCGATCATGTTCGCAGGCGGCGCTTTATCGCTTTCAGACCGGCGCCTGCGCGTCGGTGCGCCGCAGCCGGCGAAAGCCAGAACGGCATTGCGCGCGGCGGAGTGAAGGTCATGAGACGCCTTTCTTTGCTGGTCCTTCTGATCGCGCTTTTGCATCCCTCGCTGTCATGGGCGGCGGTGCAACCGGACGAGATTTTGCCGAATCCGGCGCTCGAAACCCGTGCGCGCGCCGTGTCACAGCAGCTTCGCTGCATGGTCTGTCAGAATGAATCAATCGATGAGTCCGACGCGCCTCTAGCGCATGATTTGCGCGTTCTGGTTCGCGAACGACTGCAAGCTGGAGACAGCGACGCACAAGTGCTCGATTTTCTAGTCGCACGTTACGGTGAATTCGTCCTGCTCAAGCCGCGGCTGTCATGGGCCACCGCGGGGTTGTGGGGCTTGCCGCCTGGACTTCTGCTCATCGGCCTCGCGGTGCTGGTGGTCGCCGCCCGACGCCGGCGAGGGGGCGCGCTGGAACCTGCCCCGAAACTCACCGCTGCCGAAGAGGCGCGGTTGAAGAGAATTTTGGCTGAGGACCACGGCACATAGCGGGCTCGGGGCACGTTGCTCGGCTTTTTTAAAATCAAGTGTTGCGCTCAGCGCACGTAAGTACCGGATGCAGCACATGTTTTTCTTCCCGAGCATCTGGCGAATAACATTACAAATTTTTAATGCTGCCGACAGAGCGCCGTAAGGCGCGGCGCACCATCTTCGGCACAAGACGAACCGCTCACACGGAACCGACCGCATTTGGAGACAGGCATGAAGGGTAATTTCCGAGAATCCCGGCGTATTTTGTCGGCGCGACGTTTAGCGCTTTTGACGACGACAGTGGCAAGTCTTGCCGTAGCCGGCTTGGTTTTCTCACCTCACACATACGCGCCGGGCGCTTTTGCCGAGACGGCGCAGGCGCAGAACTTGACCGAAAAGGTCCAAGAGCTGGCGCAGCGGCCTGTGGGCTTTGCCGACATCGTCGAAAAAGTAAAGCCGGCGGTGATTTCGGTTCGCGTGAAGATCGATCGTCCTGGCGAATCCAGCCTTAGCGATGACGACCTGCCATTCCCACCTGGCTCGCCGTTCGAGCGTTTCTTCCGGCGCTTTGGCACGCCGGGCACGCCGAGGGGCCACGAAGTGATCACCGGTCAGGGCTCGGGCTTCTTCATTTCGCGCGACGGCTACGCGGTGACGAACAATCACGTCGTACAGAACGCCGAGAACGTTCAGGTCACCGCTGACGACGGCAAAACCTATACCGCGAAGGTGATCGGTACCGATCCGCGCACTGACCTCGCGCTCATCAAAGTCGACGGCGACAATTTCCCCTTTGTGAAACTGGCGGAGAATTCGCCTCGCGTAGGCGACTGGGTTCTCGCGGTCGGAAATCCGTTCGGTCTCGGCGGCACCGTCACGGCCGGCATCGTGTCAGCGCGCGGCCGCGACATCGGCGCCGGTCCTTACGACGACTTTATTCAGATCGACGCGCCGGTGAACAAAGGCAATTCGGGCGGACCGACGTTCGACGTTGACGGCAGCGTTATCGGGGTCAATACGGCGATTTTCTCGCCGTCTGGCGGCTCGGTCGGCATCGCTTTCGCAATTCCTGCTGACACGGTGAAAAGCGTCGTTGCGCAGTTACGCGACAAAGGCAGTGTCACGCGCGGCTGGATCGGCGTGCAAATTCAACCGGTCACCCCCGACATCGCCGACAGCATGGGACTAAAGCAAGCGACCGGTGCGCTCGTGTCCGAACCGCAGAAGGACAGTCCGGCCGCCAAAGCGGGCATTGCGAGCGGAGACGTCATTACATCGCTCAATGACGCGCCGGTTCATGATCCACGCGAACTCGCGCGCAAAATCAGCTCGATGGCGCCCGGTACGACCGTTAAACTCGCTATGATCCACGCTGGGCAGACCAAAACCGTTTCGCTGACGCTCGGGACGTTGCCCAACGACAAACAAGCAGCCAACGATCAGAACCAGCGCGACCAGCGTGAGGTGCCGGATAGCGAGATGCCGAATCTGGGTCTTACGCTCGCGCCCGGCAGCAAGGTTTCCGGCTCCGGCGGCAACGGCGTCGTGGTTACCGCAGTGAGCGCTGGCGGCGTTGCCGCCGAGCATGGCTTGCAGGTCGGTGACGTGATTTTGGAAGTCGGTGGCAAGGCCGTGGCAACGCCGGCCGAGGTTCGCAAAAGCCTCGCCGACGCGCGCGGCGAGGGCAAACACACCGTGTTGTTTCGAGTGAAGTCGAACGAGGGCATGAAATTCGTAGCGCTGCCGCTCGGCAACGCTTGATGCGTGACCCCTCGTCCGAGTGAGGTCACGCTGGAAGCCATAAGGAGCCCGCTCGCATATCTCGCAGCTAACCGGGCTCTCATAAAGGGGCATCCGCCGGCATCCGTCGCCCCCGCTGGCGGGCGTACCCTGGGGGCGGATCGCAAGGTCCGTCCCCACAAATACCAGCTCTGCCTACCGGCATCCGTCGCCCCCGCCGGGGTAGAGTGGTAGGGGGTGGCGGGCGTGCGCTCGCCACCCCCTCGCTATTACGGCGACTGCGGGAGGATTATCATCCCGGCGCGGCGGATTGCGCCTGAGCGTTACAATGCGGCGAAAACGATAAACCATGCGTCTTCTCATCATTGAGGATGATCACGACGCGGCCGACTACCTCGTGAAGGCGTTCCGCGAAGCCGGTCACATTGCGGACCACGCGGGCGACGGCGAGGATGGTTTGCAGCTCGCGTTAGACGGCGATTACGACGTGCTTATCGTCGATCGCATGCTGCCGAAGCGCGACGGTCTCTCGGTCATCGGCGCATTACGCACAAAATCGATCGAAACACCGGTGCTAATCCTCTCCGCGCTCGGTCAAGTCGACGACCGTGTCAAAGGACTTCGCACCGGCGGGGACGATTATCTGGCGAAGCCGTATGCATTTTCGGAGCTGTTGGCCCGTGTCGAGGCGCTAGGACGCCGCCGCGGCAGTCGGGGCGAGGAAACGGTCTACCGTGTTGGCGATCTGGAACTGAACCGTTTGTCTCACGAAGTGAGCCGCGCCGGACAGGAGGTTCAACTGCAGCCGCGCGAATTTCGCTTGCTCGAATATCTTATGCGGCATGCCGGTCAGGTCGTCACCCGCACGATGCTCCTGGAAAACGTCTGGGACTATCACTTCGACCCGCAGACGAATGTGATCGACGTGCACATTTCGCGTTTGCGATCTAAAATCGACAAGGGCTTTGCGCAGCCGCTGCTGCACACCGTGCGCGGCGCCGGCTACATGATCCGGGAAGGTGCGCGGTGAGCGAATGCCGATGCATCGGGAGAGGGGCGGGGAGTGAGAATGGGCGTAGGAGCGAATACAACGTCGCGTGACGCCGCCGCTTTTATCGCGGCTCGTGATTTCCTGCTGCGCCATCGTGAAGATTACGCGGTCGCCTATCGTGATTTCGAATGGCCGAAACTCGATCGGTTCAATTGGGCGCTTGATTACTTCGATGAGGTGGCGCGCGATAACGCGCAGCCGGCGCTCTGGCTGGTGGACGAGGACGGCGCCGAGACCAAACTGTCGTTCGCCGCACTGAGCCACCGCTCCAACCAGATCGCCAATGTATTGCGCGATCTCGGCGTGCGCCGCGGTGATCGCATCCTCGTCATGCTCGGCAATGTCGCGCCGCTGTGGGAATGCATGCTGGCGGCGATGAAGCTTGGCGCCGTGATCGTTCCGGCGACGACACTGTTGACGCCGAGCGATCTTAACGATCGGTTTGCCCGCGGCCGGGTCCGCCACGTGATTGCCAGTCCGGAGGCTGCGGTGAAATTCGCCGACCTACCGGGCGATTACACCCGCATCGTGGTCGGTAAAGAAGCTGCCGGCTGGATTCCGTTTGAAAAAGGCTACTCCGCGTCAACGCGTTTTACGCCCGACGGCGAAACACGCGCGCAAGATCCGCTGCTGCTCTATTTCACTTCAGGCACGACAGCGAAACCGAAACTCGTACTGCACAGTCACCAAAGCTATCCCGTAGGACATTTGTCGACGATGTATTGGCTCGGACTTGGTCCCGGCGATCTGCATCTGAACATTTCCTCGCCGGGCTGGGCCAAGCACGCCTGGAGTTGTTTCTTTGCACCTTGGAACGCACAAGCGGCCGTTTTTATTTTCAATCAGCGGCGTTTCAACGCGCGCGGCCTTCTCGATGCAATTGTGCGCTGCGGTGTCACGACGTTCTGCGCACCGCCGACCGTTTGGCGGATGTTGATCCAGGAGGATTTGGCGGCTTGGCCGGTCCACATCAGGGAGCTCATCAGCGCCGGCGAGCCGCTCAATCCAGAAGTAATCGAGCGCGTCAAGAATGCTTGGGGCATCACCATTCGGGATGGTTACGGCCAGACCGAGACAACGGCCTTGGTCGGAAACAGCCCGGGCCAAAAAGTAGAACCCGGTTCGATGGGCCGCCCGCTGCCCGGTTATCGTGTAGCGCTGCTCGATCCCGACGGTGCGCCAGTGAAGGAAGGAGAGATTTGCCTGACCATAAAACCGCGGCCGACCGGGCTCATGCAGGGTTATCAAGGCCAAGATGACGATGCGAAGCCTACGCGCGCGTCCGCGGACACTGTGTATCGGACGGGCGATGTCGCGGCGGTCGATGACGACGGCTACCTCACTTACATCGGCCGCGCCGACGATGTTTTCAAATCGTCCGATTATCGGATCAGTCCCTTCGAGCTCGAGAGCGTCCTGATCGAGCACCCCGCCGTCGCCGAGGCCGCAGTCGTGCCGTCGCCCGATCCGATGCGGCTTGCGGTGCCAAAGGCATTTCTCGCGCTCGCTGCTGGATATGCGCCGGATCGCACCACGGCATTATCGATTTTCCGGCACTGCCGGGCCTCCCTCGCGCCGTTCAAGCGCGTGCGCCGGCTGGAATTTTCTGAACTGCCGAAAACAATCTCCGGCAAGATCAGGCGCGTGGAGCTGCGCCGTGCCGAGGCCGCAAACCAGCAGAGCGGTAAGCGTGCGTCACTCGAATTCTGGGAAGACGATTTCCCCGAAACCGAGATAAAATAACGTGACCGCTCTCGGCAAACTCATCCGCACGACCGCGTTCAAGCTGACGCTGGTCTATCTTGGTGTTTTCATTTTATTCGCGGCATCGCTGCTTGGTTACTTCGCGCTCAATACGCGCCGCCTCATCACCGAACAGATCACGGCCACGGTCAATGGCGAAGTCAACGGACTATCGGAGCAATACGGACAAGGCGGGCTGAGGCGCTTGGTTACGGTGGTCGATGTGCGTTCCCGCCGTCCGGGGTCGAGCCTGTATTTGGTCACGACTCCGAGCGGGGAGGGTCTTGCCGGCAATGTCGGTTCGTTGGAGCCGGGGGTCCTCGATCGTCCAGGCTGGCTGGAGACGAGTTATCATCGCTTGGAATCGCCCGAAGGCGCTGATCATCGCGCGCTGGTCCGCGTTGTGCAGCTGCCGGGCGGATTTCGGCTGCTAGTTGGACGCGATCTTGAGGAGCGCGAACGGTTGTTCGGCATCGTCGTCAATGCCGGTCAGTGGTCACTCGCGCTCGTCATCGTGCTTGGCTTGATCGGCGGGTTTTTCGTCAGCCGGCGTGTGCTCAGCCGCATCGACGCGATGACGGGGACCGCGCAGACGATCATGGCGGGTGATCTTTCCGGGCGCTTGCCGGTCGCCGGTACCGGCGATGAACTCGACCGACTCGCCGACAATGTCAACGCGATGCTCGAGCGGATCGAAGCACTGATGCGTGGATTAAAGGAGGTATCGGACAATATTGCGCATGACCTCAAGACACCGTTGACGAGGCTTCGCAATCGTTGCGAGCAAGCGCTGCGTAGCGCGGCCGGCGAGGCGAGCTATCGGGCGGCGTTGGAATCCACCATTGCCGAATCAGACGAGCTTATTCGTACCTTCGACGCGCTTTTGATGATTGCACGCGCCGAATCCGGGCAAGCGCGCGACAATATGGCCGAATTCGACGCTTCCGAGATCGCCCGCGATGTCGGTGAGCTTTATGAGCCGGTGGCAGACGAGAAGGGGATCGCGCTCAAAGTCGAAGCCCCGGCGGCGGCGCCAGTGCATGGCAACCGGGAGCTGGTCAGCCAAGCTTTGGCTAATCTTATCGATAACGCGATCAAATATGCCGGGCCGAATGGCAAAATAAACGGCATGCCTGCAGAGATTGTGGTCAAGGCCGGGAATGACGGTGACCGCATCACATTGAGCGTCGCCGACCGCGGGCCGGGCATTCCTGATGCCGACCGCGGGCGTGTGGTGGAACGGTTCGTCCGTCTTGAGCAGAGCCGATCCGAACCGGGCTCGGGCTTGGGGCTGAGCCTCGCTTCGGCCGTCGCCCGGCTGCACGGCGGCGAACTCAAGCTCGAAGACAACCATCCCGGACTGCGAACGACGATTGCTTTGCCGCGCGCAGGTCCGGGCGGTGCTGCGGGCCGGGGATGAGGCAGCCGGCGGCCAGGAAGCGGCCGAAGCAAAAGCCGGACACGGCGGGACTCGTTGAGCGGCTCGGCGAGCCGCTGCCCAAGCCGGCGGCCGAGGCATCTGCGCGCTTTGCGCGTTGGCTTGCGGATATCCGACCGAAAACTGCTGGCAACGCGCTTTCAACGCTCACGCGTCGCAATCCCGGCGCGGCCAGGCTTCTGGCCGGCATTGCCGAAGCGGCGCCGTTTCTCTGGGATACCATTACGGCAAACCCCGGCCGCGCGATGCGCCTTCTTCTGGCCGATCCCGCCGAGGCACTGGCCACCCTGATCGAAAAAACCAAAACCGCAGGGGCGGCGACGAGATCACAGCCCGAACTGATGCGGCTTCTCCGCGAGGTGAAAATCGAAGCGGCGCTTCTGATCGCGCTCGCCGATATTGGCGGCGTATGGACGCTTTCTCATATTACCGAGGCGCTGACCTCTGTGGCCGACACCGCGGTCGGCCTCACTGTGGATCATCTTCTCCGTGACGCAGTGAGGCGCAAAAAAATTAAGCCGAGCGATGCGACGAAGCCACAATACGGTTCGGGCTATATCGTGATCGCAATGGGCAAAATGGGAGCGCGTGAACTCAATTTCTCGAGTGACATCGATCTCATGGTTTTCTTCGGCGCAAGCGCCAAACTCGGCGCCGATGTCGAGGCCGCGCCTTTTTTCATTGAGCTCACCCGCGATTTTGTCAAAATCCTGCAAGCGCGTACCTCGGATGGGTATGTATTCCGCGTCGATCTGCGGCTGCGGCCGGACCCTTCATCAACTCAAATCGCGATCTCGACTGCGGCGGCGCTCGACTACTACGAAAGCCGTGGCCAGAATTGGGAACGCGCGGCGCTGATCAAGGCACGCGTCTGCGCTGGCGATATTGCCGCTGGCGAACAATTTCTCCGCGAGCTGTCGCCGTTCATCTGGCGCCGGTATCTCGATTACGCCGCGATCGCGGATGTGCACGAAATGAAGCGCCAGATCCACGCCTATCGGGGTCATGGCGAAATAGCGGTCGAGGGCCACAACATAAAGCTCGGTCGCGGCGGCATCCGCGAAATTGAATTTTTCGTGCAGACCCAGCAGCTGATCGCGGGCGGACGACACGCGGAGTTGCGTAACCGCAGCACCATCGCCACGCTCTCGGCACTCGCGGCCGACGGGTGGATCGATGACGCGGCCCGCGATGAGCTCGCAGCGGCGTACAATTTCTTGCGTAACGTCGAGCATCGCCTGCAAATGCTGGCGGATGAGCAGACGCACACGCTGCCCGCGACCGCTGAAGCCCTCGATGTTTTCGCCCGCTTTCTCGGCTACCGATCGCGCGATGATTTCGCCGGGGTGTTGGTCTCGCATTTGCGCAATGTCGAGCGACATTATATCAGATTGTTCGAGCGGGCTCCCCAATTGCTGGCTCAGCGGCAGAAGTTTTCGCTTGAGCGCTCCGAGCGCGACGGAGAAATATACGAGCGCTTGACGCAAATGGGGTTCCGGCGGGCCCCGGACATCATTAGCGCTGTAAGAAATTGGCAAGGCGGAGTGTACCGCGCGCTGCGCGGCGAACAGGCCCGCGCCAATCTTGTCGACCTTATACCCGTCATTTTTGATCAATTGTCGCGTGCGGAAAATCCCGATGCGGGCTTTGCCGCTTTCGACCAGTTCCTGGTTGGGCTACGTGCTGGCGGCCGTTTTTTCTCGCTGTTGCGGCAAAATCCGGAATTGATCCGCTTTGTTGCGCTTGTCATAGGGGCGGCGCCACGCCTGGCCGACATACTGGCGCGTCATCCTCATTTCATCGATCCGCTGGTCGATCCCGGCTTTTTCGGCGCGTTGCCCGATGAAGCGCGCTTGCGGGAGAACCTCGAACTGGCGCTCGAAGACGCGCACGGGTTTGAGTCGATGCTCGACGCCATCCGTCTGTTCGGTCAGGAGCATATGTTTCTAGTCGGCGCGCGAGTCATTTCTGGATCGTTATCAGCCGAGCAGGCTGGCGAGACTTTCGCCCGGTTGGCGGATGTGCTGCTCAATGTCGTGCATCGATGGGTGCAATCCGAATTTACCATCACCCACGGTCAGATCAGCCGCGGGCAAAGCGCGGTGGTCGCTTTGGGTCGGCTTGGCGCGCGCGAAATGACCGCGAGCTCGGACCTCGATCTTATCGTCGTCTATGACTTTGATCAGGAACATCCGCAGTCAGACGGCAGGCGTCCGCTCCACGGCAGCCAATATTTCGCCCGTTTGACTCAACGCATGATCAGCGTGTTCACCGTGCAGACTAACTATGGCGTACTTTATCCGGTTGATATGCGGTTGCGGCCCTCAGGGCGATCTGGTCCGGTCGCCACCCAGATCGACGGTTTCAAAAGTTATCAGGAGCACGAGGCCTGGACCTGGGAGCATATGGCGTTGACGCGCGCGCGCGTCGTGTCGGCAGCGCCAGATTTTGCGGCGCGAGTCGAGGCAGTCATTCGCGATGTGCTTTGCCGGCCAAGAGATGCCGCCGAAACTGCCGGAGACGTTGTCGACATGCGCGGTGCTATCGCCAAGGAGAAGGGTGACGCCAATCCATGGGATCTCAAATATGTGGCAGGCGGATTGATCGATATCGAGTTCATCGCGCAATATCTGCAATTGGTGCATGCGGCGCACGAGCCGGGAATATTGGACTCGTCGACCGCCCGGACCCTGGAAAAGGCCGCGCGGCTCGGTATGCTCGCGGCTGAGGAGGCCGAGGTGCTGCGGCCGGCGGTGCGGCTATTTCATGATCTGACGCAAATTCTCCGCCTCTGCCTGCCGACAACTTTCGATCCGCAAGCCGCGAATCCCGGCATACTGGCGCTGCTGGCGCGCGCGGCTGACTTGCCGGATTTTCCGACGCTTGCGGCGCATCTTGCCGACACCCAGCGCGCCGTACGCGCATCCTTCATTAGGATTCTTGGAGGCGCACCCTGACGCCCGTCACGATGCTCTTGCCGGTGCGATCTGAAGCTTAGTTTCAGGCAGCAGCTTCGATGTTCGCAAACTGCACCGGCGCTCTCGCGCTCACTGGGAGCCGTACGACGACCATCGTGCCACGACCAAGCTGGGAGCGGATGCGCATCCTGCCGCCGTGCAATTCAACAAGCGATTTTGCGATGGCCAGCCCAAGGCCGGAGCCTTGGTGCCGTTTAGTCAACTGACTTTCGACCTGCTCGAACGGCCGCCCGAGCTTCTGCAGCGCCTGCTGCGGGATGCCGATTCCATTGTCCTTAATGGCAATAATGATCCCATCGCCTCGCCGGCGCCCTCGCACCGTCACGGCGCCACCGTCGGGGGTGAATTTTACCGCATTGGAGAGGAGATTGAGTGTGATCTGCTTGAGCGCGCGACGGTCGGCATTGAGATTGATTCCAGCTTCTACCTGAGCGTCGAGAGCGAGCCTTTTTTCGCCGGCGCGGGTTGACACCACACGAAGGCAATCGGCCAAAAGTGAATCGAGATCGACGGCTTCCGGCGACAGCCGTATTCCGCCGGCTTCAATTTTGGACATGTCGAGGATGTCATTGATGACGTCGAGCAAATATTCGCCGCTTTCGCGGATGTCGCGCGAATATTCAATATATTTTTCGGCGCCGAGCGGGCCGAACATTGCCGATTCCATGATCTCCGAAAAGCCGATGATGGCGTTTAACGGCGTGCGCAATTCATGGCTCATATTGGCCAGGAATTTCGACTTGGCCGCATTGGCTTCCTCGGCTCTGGTTTTTTCCTCTGCGTATTTTTCAGCGAGATCGGCGAGCTCCGCGGTTTGCCATTCCAGGGCCTGTTGGGATTTACGCAAGTCGGCAATGGTCGCCCACTGACGTTTTTCACCTTCTATCAATTTCTGCTCGTGCTGCTTGATCTTGGTGATGTCGGTTCCGACTGAGACATAGCCGCCGTCCTTGGTGCGGCGTTCGCTGATATGCATCCAGCGCCCGTCCTCGAGTTGCGCTTCGAACGTCCGTGCGCCGCGCGGCTCGCTGTCATGGGCAACCGTCGTCCGGATCAGAGGTTTTCTGCCGGTCGCCACAATCGTCTCGTACGACGTCCCGGCTACCACGGCTTCGTCAGGCAGCCGATGCAATTCCTGGAAGTTCGAATTGCACAGGACGAGGCGATTTTCCGCATCCCACAGGACGAAGGCCTCGGGTATGGTCTCGATGGCGTCGCGCAGGCGCAAGTCGGCGGCTACGGTACGCTCGACCAAGTTTTTCTGCTCTGTGATGTCGACCGCAATGCCAATGAGATGAGAGCCGACTTCGCCCTCCCGGCGCGTTAACTCGCAGCGGACACGCAGCCACAGCCATCGACCTTCGGCATGGCGCATGCGAAAGGCCCGATCGATCGATTGCGACTCGCCTTCAGCGAGTTGACCCGCGAGTTCGTAAAGATCGATGTCGTCTTTGTGGACGAGCGCATCGACTTCGCCAAAAGTCAGGAGCTCATCTTTTTGCGACAGGCCGAGCATTTCGAACATCGAATGCGTCCAAAACACACGGCCGCGCGCGAGATCCCAATCCCACAGCCCGCAGCGTCCGCGGTTGAGCGCGGTGTCGACGCGGCCGCGGACCGTGTCATTGATAATGTCGGCCTCGCGCGCCCGAGTCGCCTGCCAGTGGAAGGCAAAACCTAGGATCAGCACCACGAAGCCGGTCGTTGCCGACAAAGTGATCGTCAGGGCGGTAATCGAACGCCAATTTGCCAGCGCATTGTCCTGGGTCTGGATCACGGCCAGGAGCCCGATCGGGTTCTTCAGTGCCCGAACGGCAGCGAACGCCAATTCCCCGTTCCCCAGCACGAGTTCTCGCGTGCCGGCTTCGGCTCCGAACGTGGTGAGAGGCTGAAGCGGACCGAGCACCTCAAGCAGCGATCGTCCAACGATCGGTGGGGCATTCGGCAAGCTCGCGACGATATTGCCGTCGGCATCCGCAACGACGACGCGCCGCGCTGGGCCCGCGGCCCATTCCGGCAGCGCCTCGGCCAGGGCGTCGGAAGTGCGCGGCCAGTGCGAACGGCCGTCACGGCTTCGGCGGTCAAAGGCTGTTGCGAAATGGTCGGCCAAGGCGGCGATGCTTTGTTTTGCATCGGACATTGCCTGACGGCGATGCTCCAGCACTTGCACAGCGGCGCCGATGCATACTGTCACCATGAAGGCAATGATAAGAACTGGAACGGCGCGCCGTAGCAGTGGCTCTGCGCTCAAGAGGCGCCGGTAGGCAGGGTTGGCAATCGATTCCGCCAACCCTTTGATGGAATCGGGACGTAAAGACGCACTCGCCATATCGGCGCGCGCCATCGCCTGCCTCCGTTCGGATTATCGCCTCGAACTCTGTTCAGAGATTGTGCCGCGTCTCTCCGAATCACTATCAATAGAATCGATGCGCGCTGATTTGTCGAGGGTCTCGAGTCAATATTTTTTTAAGAAATGTCCAAAAGATTTTGCGCTGCGAAATACGGCGTCGCATTCGGTTTCGCATTTTTATTTGTGTTGCCGCTCACATCGCCGACTCAAAGTTGAGTCAAATCAACGGTCTGAGTCGCTTTTAACGTCGGCGAGTGTGCGCATGACGATGTCGCGGACATCAGGTGAGAGCGCCGGCGTCGCCGCGACGCGACGCAACGTTGCTTCTGCGCGTCCGCGACGTTGCGCTTCCAGTGCGCGCCAGGAACGGAATGCGCTCATCAGACGGGCAGCGACTTGCGGGTTCTTTGAGTCGAGCTCGAGGACGAAGTCGGCGACGAAATCATAGCCGGCGCCGTCGCGTCGATTGAACTGGGTGTGGTTGGCTTGGGCAAAGGCGCCGATCAGAGCCCGTATGCGGTTGGGATTGGCGGCTGAAAAGGCGGGATGACTGGTCAAAGCGCGCACGCGGTCGAGCGTTTGCGGCTCCGGGATGATCGCCTGGAGCGAAAACCATTTGTCAATGACCAGCGGGTCCTCGGCGTAAAGCTGGTAGAAATCATCAAACGCCGTTGCGCGCTCCGCACGATCATGGGCCGCGAGCGTTTCAAGTGCCGCCATTCGGTCGGTCATATTGTCGGCATTGCGATATTGCGTGAAAGCGCGCGCAATGGCCGCGTCGCTTTCCGTCATGGCTAAAAGATCAAGGCAGGCATTCTTCAGCGCGCGGCGCCCGGCACTCTGCGCGTCAGGCCGGTAAGGGCCTGAGCTAATCATGTGCGCGTAGGTGTCTGCGAGCAGCGCGCCATGCCACGCACCCGTTGCCGCACGTAAGTTACGGCGTGCGGTAAAGACCGCATCGGGATCGACATCGGAGCCGATTTCGCGGGCAATGTCGGTTTCGCTGGGTGGCGACAACGTCAAAGCGACGAAGGCAGGCTCGAGCGCGGGGTCCTTGAGAATGGCTTCGAGCGCATGCATCAAGCCCTCGTCGACACGTGGCGTGCTGCCCGCTCGCAGCGCGGCGACGTTGCTTTTGAGCATGGTCATCGCCAATGTCTGGATCGCCTGCCATCGGTTGAACGCGTCGGAATCGTGGGCGGCCAGGAAGCGTAGATCGTCGGTCTCGATCGTCAGCGTTACTTTTACCGGCGCCGAGAAGCCGCGGTTGAGCGACAGAACCGGCCGCTCCGCGATATTGGTGAAGACAAACGACTGATCAGACGTGGTGACTTCGATCACGCTGCGTTCAAGCCGCTGGCCGTCATGCATAAGCGGAAGGTCATCGCCATTTGGCCCAACCAGACCTAGCGCGAGCGGGATGAGCATCGGCTGCTTATCGGACTGTTTTGGGGTCGGTGGAATGCTCTGCGCGATGTCGAGCCGCAATTGATGCGAATCGGGATCAAAATGCGGCGCGACCTTGATTTCGGGCGTTCCCGCTTGTGAATACCAGCGCATGAACTGCCGCATATCGCGGCCACTCACATCGGCGAAGCATTGCACGAAGTCCTCGACCGTCGCCGCTTGCCCGTCATGACGGGCAAAATAGAGGTCCATGCCGGCGCGGAACATCGCCGGGCCGAGCAGTGTCTTGATCATGCGCACGACCTCGGCGCCTTTTTGATAGACGGTCGCGGTGTAGAAGTTGTTGATCTCGTGATAGAGGGTGGGCCGCACCGGATGCGCGAGCGGCCCGGCATCCTCGACGAATTGAGATGCGCGCAGCTCGCGCACGTCGCTGATACGTTCGACCGCGCGCGAGCGCTGATCGGCCGTGAACTCCTGGTCGCGGAAGACAGTGAGCCCTTCCTTCAGGCAAAGCTGAAACCAATCCCGGCAAGTGATGCGGTCGCCGGTCCAATTGTGGAAATATTCGTGCGCTATCACCGCTTCGATGCCGGCATAATCGCCGTCAGTCGCCGTGGCCGGCGAGGCCAGGACGTATTTGTCGTTAAAGACATTCAGTCCTTTGTTCTCCATCGCGCCCATATTGAACGCGGAGACAGCGACGATCATGAAAATATCGAGATCGTATTCGCGCCCGAACGCGACCTCATCCCAACGCATTGCGCGCTTGAGGCTGTCCATCGCGTAGTGGCAGCGATCCTCTTTGCCAGGCTCGACATAGACGGCAAGCGCGACGTTCCGCCCCGACATTGTGGTGAAGCTATCTTTTACGCAACCGAGATTCCCGCCGACCAGCGCGAACAGATATGAGGGCTTCGGAAACGGATCGTGCCAAACCGCAAAATGCCGCGACGTTCCGGGTACGTCGCCCTGAGCGATCAGATTGCCGTTGGACAGAAGGACGCTGGCCTCCGCTTTGTCGGCTTCGATGCGCGTCGTGTACACCGCCATGACGTCCGGCCGATCGAGGAAGTAGGTGATGCGACGGAAACCTTCGGCCTCGCACTGCGTGCAATAGACTGGGCCGGCCCGATAGAGACCCATTAGCTTGGTATTGTTGGTCGGGTCGATGACCGTTTCGATTTCGAGCTCGAACGGCCGATGCGGCGCTTGCGCGATGGTCAGCCGATCCGGCGTGACAACGTAGCTGTCCGCCGGCAGCGGCTTTCCATCGAGCCGGATTGAACGAAGCATCAGTTCATCGCCGTCGAGGACAAGCGGCGCGGGCGCTCCGGCGCCATTGGGCTTGACCGCTAGCTTGCTGAGAACCGTCGTTGCGGTCGGATGCAGCGTTACATCGAGCCGGACGGTCTCGATGAGCCAATCGGGTGGGCGGTAATCCTCGAGCCGGACCGGCCTTGGTTCTTCAGTGCGCATGGTGCCGCTGATCTAGAAGGTTTGCGCGTCGATGGAAAGCCGAACAGACGCTTTGCGAAAGGCCGCGGTGCCAGTTGGCGTTCCTGGCCCGGCGTGCTTGGCAACCAGGGCTCCGGCGAGAGCCAGTCCGGAAAACAGGGTGCCCAGGCCAGAATTCAAGCGGTGAAGCCGCCCAGAGCAAACTGCCACACCTCTGCAGCTCACCAACGCACGACGGCAGCAAATCCGGCAATATTTTGCCAACGAGCCTGGCGCGCGTCTGACGATCATGTGCTCGTCGGCGATCAACCCGTGATCGTGGATGCGATCGCACGCCGGATCGTGGCTGTGGTGCCGAAAATCGGTTGAAGGTTAGCCGCAAAGTCATCGCCGTGGTTCGGCGTGGCCGATGACCCGTTGGATTGTCGGAAACTGACGCCGCAGCCTGCGTTCCAGTGTATCCACCAGATCGTGCACGGCCCTGACCGAGAGCGCGGGATCGACGTGACAGTGAAAATTGACGATTTCCCCCGCAGGGGTTTCCCGCACCCGCACATCATGCACTTCGCTGAGCGCGGAAAACTCCGTGGCCAGGGAGGCTAGCAGCCCCCGAACTTCGGCAATGCGTTCGGGCTCGGCGTCGCGGCCCGCCAACAGATCCGCGGGCAGCGGCTCGATGTGGGTTTCGACTTCGACCTCGGGTCCGAGTTCGCGCCGGACCGCATCTTCAAGACGGCTCGCAACCTCATGTGCGGCGGCGAGGGGCTGCGCGCCGTCGATCTCCAAATCGGCCGAGACCGACAAACGCCCGCCAATGGTCTGTACCCCGACATGGTGAATGGCAAGACCAAGGTCGCGCGCGATCACCATCACCCGTTCCCGTACGGTCTCGCTGTCGAGCGCTTTGGGCTCGGTTGTTATGGTGAGTTCGGTTGCCGGCATATCGGCGCGGATCGCCCGGGCCAGTTGCTGTTTGATGGCAGTGACGCGATCAAGCGGAAGCGTGCGGCTGATGCTGACGCTTAGCTCAACGAACAGCACCGCGCCTGCCGGGCGGACGCGCACGCGCTCCACCGCGACTACGCCGGGGACCTGGCGCGCGATAGCGGCAACATGCTCCCTGGCGCCCGCCGGCGCGGTGTCCGTCAGCGTGCCGATGGTGCGGCGGCCGAGGCGATATCCAGCGATGCAGATAAATACCGCAACCACGAGCGCGGCCGCGGCATCAGCCCAGGCATGACCCAGCGCCACGCCAAAGAGCCCGATCAGCACCGCGATCGACGACCACATATCGGATCGGAAATGCAGCGCGTCGGCTTCGAGCGCTTCGCTGCCTGTTGCTTCGGCGACGCGCTTGAGCGCGCGCGCCCGGAAGAAATCGATCGCGATCGAAGCGATTATGATGGCAAAAGCCGCCGCCGTCGCTTCGACTGCATGCGCATGCGCGCCGATAAGCCGCTGCACAGCTTCGAAAACCACGATCGCCGTCAGGACGAACAACAGCGCAGTCTCGGCAAGCGCCGTGACGCTCTCGATTTTTCCGTGGCCGTATTGATGTTCGGCGTCCGCCGGCTTGCCGGAAATCCGTACCGCGAAATAGGTCAGCACCGTGGCGGATAGATCGAGCAGCGAGTGTCCGGCCTCCGAGAGGATCGCCAGCGAACCGGTGAGCAGGCCGATGACGGTTTTGGCCACCGTCAAGCCGGCCGACGCGGCGATCGATCCAAGTGCGGCTTTTTCCTTTTCGTTCATCCCGAGGCTGTCTCGCTTTTTTGACGCCTAAAAATTAGGATTTGTAAATGAGAAGCCGCCGAGTGCCGCGTGGCGGTCTAGTCTTTATCACTTTGCTGCTGTTTGCGCCGCTAACATTCGCTTTGCCGCTTCCGCCTCGAGAAGCGGATAAGTTTCGAAATGTGCAGGGATTATGTCCGCCCACTCATTGAGAATTCGATGCAGTGTATTGGTCTCTGCGACATCGAAAACGGCAATCGCGCCGCGCCCCACGCGAGCATAAACGTGCCGACATACACCCCGTGCTTCGTACTCGGCGATCCAAGGCCAGAAAGATTGCCGCGCTTGCGCTAGCTCGGAAGGCCTCTCCGGCCGTGGCGTTGAAACGACAAGAAACAACATGATTGCAAATTCCGTTTTTGCGCACCAACACCTAAGGTCGGTCTCGTAACGTAGCATCCCGCTTCAAAGAAGTCCGTTGTTGATGCTGTGGATAGCTCCTCCACTGACACGCGAATGCCAAACACATGGGAGCTTCCGCTGAGGCGAATTGTTATCAGAGCGCAGACCGCAAGAATGCTCAACTTGCTCGTGCCCCCGTACGTGCTCGCTCCGGCCGGCGAGATGTTCGAAGGAGGCGGCGTTCACGATTGGCAGATCCTAAACGTAAGAGCCGCTAAACGCGGGCTAGCGTTCGGCAATGGCCTTGCCGGCGCCGGTCAGGAAAGTCCAACCTCTGCGCGGGGCGTCAACTAACCAGCCTTCATTTCCTGCATAGGTGAGGGCGCCCACAAATTGGTTGCCTTCCAATCCAATTTCCAATGCTTTTTCCTCAATCCACACATTTGCCCTCGGCGCGTAGATATTCATTCCGGCGGCAGCTAGGGCTTTCAGCAGTCGTATCGCGTCGGCGCGATCCATTTGAATTATAAATCGGGTGCGGCATGGGCATGCTCAAGGTCCCCATCAGTGCGCGCTAGCTCGGCTGCGTTGTAACTCTCTTGCCAAGGAAGGCTATTGAAATCTGGTTCGTACCCAAACGCCCGGTAATCGGCTTCGGGAACGTGGAATGCCACCCTACCGTTGGTCACATAGGCCCCCGCAACAGTGCGGTAGAGCCCGCGCAGTGCGTCCGTCATCACGCAATACTACCAAATCAATGCAACTCGCGGGCTTGGCTTGCCACCCATCGAGTTCATTTAATCAGGACTTCTTCACAAATGGCGCGATGGCGTCTTCAAACCATGCAGCGAACGCACTGATCATGTCTCCGAGAACCTGTGCGTCTTTTCGCCCAGTCCGCGCCGGCACATGAAAGGAGTGATCAGCATCCGCAAACAATTTCAGCGTTGCGCGCCCGCCAAGTTCCTTGCAAAGCGGTTCGATTTGGTCGAGTGATGCCAACGTATCGCGGGTGCCCTGCAAGAACAGCATCGGGATTTGCACATCAGACAAATGCGCGGCGCGATCCTGCGATGGACGACCGGCCGGATGCAGCGGAAATCCAAGGAACGCTAGTCCACGGACTCCTTGCAAGGGAGCTTTTGCCTGGGCCTGCGACGCCATCCTGCCGCCAAACGATTTCCCCCCGGCAATGATTGGATGTTCGGGAAACAGAGTAAGCGCTGCAGCCACGGCGCTGCGAACCGCTGCTTGCGCCAGTTGCGGCGGATCTGGCCGCTTGGCGCCGCGCTCCATGTAAGGAAATTGGAAACGCAAGCTGGCGAAGCCGTGACGCGCGAGTTCTGTGGCGACGGCGGACATAAAGGGATGATTCATCCCCGCGCCGGCGCCATGCGCTAAGACGTAGCACGCCCGTGCTTGGCCAGGGTTTTGCAACAAGCCGGAAACGCGGACGGCGTCACCGGCTGTGATGCTGATTGGCTCGGCTCTCGAAGAAGACACGAAGCAATCCAGTTTTATCGGGTGAGGTTTAGAGCGATGACCGCTCCCTCGGCGCCACACTGCTTCGGCGAACGGCTCCTTACAGTCAGTTACGATCAGACTTTGAACACGGCGTCGTGCTCGCGAGCGTGGTCGATCACCTTTAGTCCGAAATCATCGCTCGCTCCTACTTCAGCGACTGACGCATGATTAACCTCGAGCGATTCGACCCTCTGTGTGAAATCGGTGCTGTGTCCGTGAATATGGATTACATCGCCAACACGAAGCGTAGCACCCGGTTCGAGCTGCATAGCCACGACCGATAAGTGGCTGTAATAGTGGGTCACGACACCGATACGCTGCTCCCGCGATGCGGCTCGGGCCGGCCTGATGGGCAGCGCCGCTCCGGCCTGGGTCGGCGGACGGATCGAGGTCGGCCTGATGGTTGACGTAGCTCGTTTACGCGGCGCCGGCCCGGGCGAGCTCTTGCTGGTTGTTTTGGTTTTTCTGACCGTCTTTCTGGCCGCTTTGCGGACGGGCGTTTTCTTTTGCTTTCGGGTGGATTTAGCCGCAGCTTTCCTTCTTGTCGCCATGACAACCTCCCGGAAATATCTGCATTTTGAAAATTCGATCGTTGCCGAATAAAAAGGTAAGTCAACAGCTGTAAGTCATTGCTCTCGATGTGCGCCCAACGAGGCTTTAGTGGATGTTTACTCTCGCCGAGCTTGAGAACGTAGTTCCGCTAGTTTGCACCAGCGTCCAGCCGACGCCCCAATATGCCTGGCCGCTGCTTAAGGTGCGAACCGGCGTGGAGGTCATTGTAAAGCACGAGAACCACACGCCGATTGGCGCTTTCAAGCTCCGCGGCGGGATTGTCTATTTTGATCGGCTCAAGCGCGAGCGGCCGAAAGTCAAGGGAGTGATCACGGCCACGCGGGGCAACCATGGCCAATCACTGGCATTCGCGGGGAGGCGCGCTGGCATCGCCGTGACCATCGTAGTGCCCCACGGTAACTCGACAGAGAAAAATGCAGCGATGCGCGCATTTGGCGCCGACCTTATCGAGCACGGTTGTGATTTCGACGAAGCAAAACAGGCTGCGATAACGATTGCTGCCGAGCGGGGGCTCGAATATGCGCCTTCATTCGACCGGGATCTGGTCGTTGGGGTAGCAACTTATGCTCGTGAACTGTTCAGCGCGTTCGGTGATCTCGACGCAGTCTATGTGCCGATTGGTCTTGGCTCTGGCATTTGCGGCGTAATTGGCACGCGCGAAGTGCTCGGCCTGAAGACTAAGATCGTCGGCGTGGTCGCCCAAGCAGCGAATGCCTATCTCCGCTCATTCACTGCCGGCCGCGTCGTAACTACCAACTCCGCGCTGACATTTGCCGATGGTATGGCGGTGCGCGTACCCGATCCGGCAGCATTGGAACTCATTCAGAAAGGCGCTGAGCGCATTGTCGAGGTGACCGACGAGGAGATCGCGGACGCGGTTCGCCTTCTCTACACTGCTACTCATAACTGCGCCGAGGGTGCCGGTGCCGCGGCTTTGGCCGCGTTGATAAAGGATCGCGCGCAGCTACAAGGCCAGCGCGCCGCGGTCGTCCTAACGGGGCAGAACATCGATCGCGAATTGATGCAGACTGTGCTGGCGGGAGGAACGCCCAAAACGGGGTGACGGATCGCTTTTCGCGTAAGGTAGGTACCAGCGAGCATGGCTAAAGGAATCGACGATGGAAATGCGAGTATTCGGCCGCACTGGACTACGTCTCTCGGTGTTAGGCTTCGGCTGTGGCGCGGTCGGCGGATTGATGGTGCGGGGCGATCCGCTCGATCAGGAGCGGACTATTGCCCGGGCTATGGCTGCCGGTGTGAACTACTTCGACACGGCGGTGCAATATGGCAATGGTGAATCGGAAAAGAATCTTGGCCGCGTCCTGCACAAACTGAAGCCTTCCGATACGGTCATCGGCACGAAAGTTCGGCTGCCAAGCGCCAGTTTCGGCCGCATTGCGGATGCGGTGGCAACATCGCTCGAAGAGAGTCTGACCCGACTGCGCCGCGATCAGGTCGACATCTTCCATTTGCACAATGCGATCACCGAGACTGGTGGCGGCGAAACACTCAGCGTCCGACAGGTGCTCGATGGAATCGTGCCGACATTCGAGCGGCTGCGCCAGCAGGGTAAGACACGCTTTCTCGGGCTTACCGCTGTCGGCGACACCGCGGCGCTTCATCAAGTGATTGATGCAGTCGCCTTCGACAGCGCGCAGGTCGTCTACAATATGCTCAACCCATCTGCGGCCTGCGAGTTACCGAAGAATTATCCAGCACAAGACTACCGACAGCTGTTCGAGCAGACGAGGCAAGCCGGCGTCGGGGTCATTGGCATCCGCGTGCTCGCCGGCGGCGCCTTGTCGGGATCGACAGACCGCCATCCGATTGCGAGCCCGCCGCCTGAGCCGATCGGGTCGGCCATGAGTTACGATGCCGATGTCGCACGCGCCCGGCGATTGATGCCGCTGGTAAAAGAAGGTTTTGCGGCGAGCCTGACAGAAGCGGCCACTCGCTTTGCAATCTCACATTCGGGTATTGGGACCATTCTCGTCGGGATAGCAACGCCGCACCAGTTCGAAGATGCGCTTGCCGCAGTCGCAAAAGGTCCGTTGCCGCCCGCTGCGCTCGAACGCTTATCGACGCTACTGAAAATGTTCTCCGACGAAACGCGTTAAAACGTGATTGCGCTTTCGAGAACAAATTGACTGACGGCCGAAAAAATCGCTTAAACAGGCGCTGTGGCTGAAGGATTGCAGTGTGATTTAGCGCCTGTGCACGCTTCCGTGAGTGATGCCCCAAGTGCTCGCCAACGAGGAGCCTGGCTCCAGCCGGGCCAAAGCGTCTCCGGTTCGAAATGCGTTCGGCGGACAGGTCATGGGTTCAACGGCAAGACTGCGACGGTTGAAGTTCGCAAGAGAGTCGCCACTGAAAATCATCAAGTACGGGTAGCTCTGGTCGACCCAGAGCGAGACTTGCATTCCGCGGTCCGAATCTCGGAGCTCCACACGAGCGAGGCCATCCTGATCGCGCTTAAGGTCGGTGAACGCATGGTCGAGCCTCGTCGAGCCGATCCGCCGCGGCTGTTGAAAATCATAGTCCGTGCCCTCCACGATTTGTGTAGCAACAGGAAGCCCCCGCTCGTCGGATTGCAGGACGGATCGCCCAGGAACACGCAACGTCAGATGATCGATAGGTTCGATCCCAAGCGTTAGGTACGGATGAGCGCCACTTCCATAGGGACATGGGTGGGCGCCAAGGTTCGTGGCAGTTGTCCGCACCTGGAGACCGCTGTCCGATAGTGCATATTCGATGCTGATTCCAAGCGTGAACGGATAGCCTGGTTGTGGATAGAGCACATGTTTCATCACGGCTCGATGTGGCTCTCGTTCAGCCGCGGTCCAGGTTGCCCAGCGGACGAGGCCATGGATTGCGTTTCGGCGCTCCGGCTCGTTCAATGGGAGCTGGTGGCGCCGTCCGTCAAAGTCGTAACTGCCATCTTGCAATCGGTTTGGCCACGGGATCAGTACTTGACCTCGGCCTGAGGAGCTCATCTGGTCCATCTTGTATCCGTCGACAAGCTCCCGGCCGCCCGCGGAATAGGAGCGAAGGCCTCCACCAACCTCGACGACCACTGCCTGCTGATCTCCGGCTGTGATCGTGATCTGCTTACCAGATGGTGCGATCACCGATGCCTCCCGTCCGGCCAGCGGACGCGCCGGCGCGAATGCGTTCCTTAGTCAGAAATGTGCAACCTCGGATATTTGACCCAAAGCGGACATCATCATTGGTTTGTCTCAGTGATGGTCTGTAAAGGGACTGAGGGGTGCGCACTTCCAGTAGCGAGGCCTGCGGCGATAGCCTCAAGTTCGCTTTCCAGCGCTGCGATGCGGCGGCGAAGCTGCTGATCGTCGAGCTTCATAAGTGCACTTGCCGCCTTGTCGGCAAGCTCCGCCAGCATCGAGCGTTCATCATGACTGAGCGCATTACCGGTCGCATGCGGTCCGTAGAGCGCTAAGCCTAAGCAGCGCAAACGGTCGCCCACAGGAACTGCGAGTATGGGCCGCAGTAATCCGCCGGGAAGGTCATTGCGCGCGGCAGTCTTGCCGGCAACGTCGTAAGGCCGATGAGCACGCGCTGGTTCGAGCATGGGGTCATTCGGATCGAGCGCTCGCGCCGCATTATCCCATGCACGGTCCGAGGCCGTGCGCCGGAAGACATGATCTTGTTCGCGAAAAATACTAGCGGAGGTAAGACCGAGGGCACCGCGTACTCCTTGGACGAGCTGTCCTTCGATGTCACCATAGTCCTCCGCCTTCAAAACAGCATCGCCGAGCCGTTCTCCCGCTTTTGCAATTGAACGATTGAAAAGCCAATCCAGGTAATGAGCGGCGGAGTCGTGAATCTTCGAGATAAAAAAAATAATGGCAGCCGCGATTGAAATCCACGCCCATGCAGGAAGTGCTACGTTTTTGCTGACTGCTTCGCGAAGATGATCAATGCTGTCGTGCAAGAAAAGCACTGGCAAACTGAGGAGAAGACCGAGAATCGTCACGCGACGCAGCGGAATACTTACCTTGACGACGTAGGGCCGACGCACGGCCTCGCTGACGAGGAGGCAAAGGACACCATTGACGAGGTAAAGCAGACCCCACAATTGTTCGGGTGGCGAATAGCCTGGCCAAAAATTATTGAGAAGAGTCGTGGTTGTCCCGGCGTCCGCGAACACAAGTGCGGGTAATCCGATCAGGCAGCCCCAGATCACCCAGCGAAGGCGTTGATAGTCTTGCGGCAGGAGCTCGTTTTGGCGCGCCAATAGTATCAGGAAAGCGCATGCAGCCACGACGATCCCGCTCAATACACCAGCCCTAGTGATCGCCTCTGTAGGATAACCGAGTAGGTTCGCGTAACTTAGTGTCAATAAACCCGCGAGCGCAATCGCAATGAAAGGCAAAAGCAGTTCAACCGGCCGCCAGCGCGATGTCGTTTCATCGTTCGGCGCTCGCAGCGCAAACCAGATGAAGCCTGCTGAACCGATACCCTGCGCGATCGCGCCCGCTATGTTCTGTGTCAGCAGCGCGATTGGTGAATAGCGTTGCAAGAGCGCATAGTATTGCGCGGACTGGCCTGGATTGAACCAAATGACGTAAAGGAAAAATCCCCAGGTCATAATTCCTGGTCTTGTCCAAACAAGCCATGCGGCTGCCAGAATGACGAGTAACGCTGCGACCTGATCGAGTAGCAACACGGCGAGCACCCATCCGTTGTACGGCCGTTGGCTAGCAATGATATCGACTTCACGCGCCGCTCGGCCCGGGGCCGCAGCCATCACGAGTTCGGCGCGCTGCTGATTAGCGACGAGGCGAAAGCCTCCCAAGGCCGCCATCGCAGTCGCGCATCTAAGAGTGCGTATGGGAATACAGCGCATCTGCTCAAGATCGAGCCTGTCACCGACACGTAGACCGGCCCGAAATGCGGGCGAGATGGTTTCATCTAGGAAGGGTCCCTGAACGTCCGTGATGATGCCGTCGTTGTTTGCGTAGAAACCGAATGACCCTAGCGGCTGATACAACCGATAGAAATCGGGGACGACCATGGCCAGCGCCCAGAATGTCAGCGCCACAAGTAGAACACGACCTACGATCTGCCAATGACCGTGCATCACACGGTTATTTTCTATAATTTGATCCCGGAAGCCAATGGTTTCATTTGATGAGAAACGTCACAGGATTTTGCCACGTGTTGACGTTGCGGGTTCGCCGTTTCGGTTCCGCCGTTCGTGGCGATCATTTCAGGCTGGATAGGCTTGTGTTCCAGGACAGCGTCGCGACAACCGCGGGGTTGCAGCCGTTCGATCCCGCGGCCGCTTGACCCGTTCCGGTGATCAGAAAGCAGCTCTGTTTCGAGAGTGTGGCTGCGAAATAGCGCAGATCGAACGTCAGTGCTTTATAGGTGTAGGAAAATCCCAAATTCCAATACGTGTAGTCCGGTAGCTTGTGTGCGGTGTCTGTCGCCGTCGCCATGGTGGTTCCGAAGCTCTGGCGGCCGAGTTCGCCGGAAATTGCCAGACCTGAATCGAATGTGTACTTGGCGTCGATCGAGTCGTAATTTTCCCAGGCGCCGGTGCGGCTGTAGTTGGGCGCATAATAAGCATTCACTCTGATCGTAAACCTGGAGGTTAGTGCGTAGCTCGGCGCCACGTAATATTCTGGATAGGAAGTATCGATCGCGCTTCTCGGATAGCTGTAATAGGCAACGCCAGTCTCGACAGTGATCGGTCCGAATACCGGACGGATACCGGCGTAATCGGTCATCTGCAATTGCGAGAGCATCGGTATCTGCACGGATGCTGCGTTAACGGCGGCGAAAAGAATATTTTATGTAGCCTCGAAATTCGTCGAGACGCTCGGCTTGTGATCGGACAGCGTATAGCCGCGGTAATTGTAGTCGCTGGCGATCGATGCGGTGACATTGACGTCGAACTTGGACGCGGTGTCTGTTTGCGGCGTCGGCGTTGCTGCCGTGGCCGGCGCATTGCGGGCCGCGCTGTCCGCTTGCTGAGCCTCAGCCTGTGGTTGCAGCGTGCTGGCGATCGCCATAGCAAGCACACCTGTGGCCGTCAGACGGGCAAACCTTCGGACCGGCTCGCGTGCCCGATCGTCGATGTAAATCCTCTCCGGCACTCTCGGCTCGTCCATCTCAATGCGCGCAAAGCGGATCGCGTGCCTGAAATCGGGAATGGCTCTGACGCCGACCTATGTCTCGGTACGCGAATCGGATTGTTATCCCGATATCCTACATCACCCAGCGGAAGCGAAAATCGGATGACGTTGCCCACCGGCGACGTTTGCTTTTGGCACTGAGCGGACATCCAGATATCGCCCGGCGACGTCCGCGTTCGGAGGTAAAGCGGACATGGATCAGCACGGGGCTGATGTCGCCTTTTGACGCAAAGCGGACATTGATTCTGAAGAAATCGCACCCTGGACGGGTGCACGCTTCCTAACGAATATTGAGTATGAAATCGAACCGGCCGGCGAGACCTTCGCCGGCGTCCGTTACTCGCATCAGCAATTCGCGCTGGAAAAGGCCGTCGCGAGAGTTTGCGGGCTCGTTGGGAAAGTAGAGTTGCGTGGTGAGTAGACGACTGCCCGGCACTTGAACCTTGACGTGATAATGTCTCGTGCGGCCAGAGTAGAGCGCGGGCACGATGGTGCGAAAACGGAAGGCGCCGTCGGGCCCGGTGATGACGTGGCCACGATATCGGAAACCGATGTTGTCGTATTCGCCCTTCTCATCCGCATGCCAGAGATCGACCACCGCTCCGCGAAGAGGGTGGCAGCTTCTCGACACCGCAACGCCAGAAAGTTCAAACTGACGGCCTCGAGCGCCAGGCTCGCGCAGGTCGTTGCGCTCCGGCGATCTTGGCTTGAAAAACGGCCCCTCGGTCTCGCTGACGGTCGGTTCATCCCCATCGTGACAGGACGGGGTAGGCGCAAGCTCCTCGGTCAGGGCAGTGCCCGCACAGGACAGTTCCCACGCCGCTGCAAGAATGCCGCTGTTGAGCAGAAATCGACGGCGATCGGGTTTCAATGGTCTGTTCATCAGCATGACCAAGCTGTGTTCGAAATGAACCAAGACCAGCGCCGCACCTGGGCTGAAAATATTACTACCGATCGTTCGGCCCAACCAATCATCAATTCCCATTGCTGCCGCCGAATGTCCGCTTTTCGGGGGAATAGCGGACATCGACTGGACTTAGCGAAATGTCCGCTTCTGACCCAAAGCGGACATGGCCGGATCTGAGCCAGGGATAAGGTCGGGCATAATTTGCTCCTCATAGTCAGCAAGAGAAGGCGCAACATCGCGTTCATTAGGGCAATTTCGCTTTGTTGATCGAGTTGGCGAGCGTGCGTTCGTCGACATAGCGAATCGCGATCGGACGACCCGCCACGGCACCGGCCATGCCCTTGCTAAAATGCAGTGGCGTGCAACGTTTCAGCGCCGCGCCGACGGCATCGCGGTAGGTATCACGCACCTCGTCCGAAGCTTCGTGGCTCGAGTAGGTCCTGCGTGGCGGAGCGGTGATCTCGCCGTCGCGCCTAAAGGCGAAACGGATGGTGTATTCCATGCCGTGGCGCGCCTCGTCCTTCGGCGGCGGCGTCCAGCATGCGCGTAACGCGGCATACATTTCACGGATCGAATCCAAGGATTTTTCGTGCGCCGTCTTATCTGTCTCGTCGGCGCTTTTGTTGGCGACTGTGGGCATATTGGCTGAATCGTTATCATCGGTCGAAACAATGGTCAGGCGTAGATCCTGGCCGATCGGCGGCAGGAATTGCGGAAAACATGGACCCAAATCAAAAACGCTACAGAACGACGAGTCTGGAAGTTTACTTGGCAATGCTGGGGAAACTGGAGTCTCCTTTACGCCAGGCAAAGTGTATGGAGTTGATGGATTAAAAACAGGTGGTAGCGGTGGTGGTACCGGCGGCGTAGGGGGAGGTACAAATTGCCGCACTTGTTGCGCTTGCGCATGGTTGAATGCTCCGGCGATCAGGGCAATCCAGCCGGCAACGAAACAACTTGAAACGGCCCTGCGCCCAAATCTTACTAACGACATCTCTTTCCCTTGGGCTGTTGCGCCTGTCCTTATCTCTCATACTACTCGGTTAATCCATCCGCGGCTTACACCCGAAGCAAAAACGTGTTTTAACACTGCAGGCGGCCTTCAACTCACCTCCAGCGTCCACTACGTTTACGTTTTGAGGGGGATTCCCTTTGAAAAGCGCAAAGCGAAAAAGATGTGACGGCCGCAGCGCTGCCGAATCCTCCTAAAGTGATTATTTTCGATTTTGATGACGTCATTCTTGACTCAGCAAACATCAAACTTGGCGCTTATTCCGCCATTTATAGCGGCGAAGATCCGAAAAAATTGGCTGCTCTGATCACGGTCTCAGCCCTATTACGATCAGGCCGTCTAACAACCGCCGATGTTCGTCTTTGGCACGACATTGCCACGGCGCCAAACGATGTCTGCCTTCGGGGGTAAAACGGATATCCTGATTTTAGAGCGTCATGTCTGCTTTTGACCCATAACGGACATCAGTCTCCAAGAATTGCTGCTGCGCAAGATGACCTCTGCACCCCATTTCGCCGCCCGCAAATCCCTGATGTAATCCGACTTTGAAAACCGGCGTAGTCCCGAGCCTTTGGGATGGGCGATGCGACGGCGCTCCCGAGCAAGCAGCAAACTGGCTAAAGCGCGAGGCCGTAAGGCGAAAGCCCTAAAGGCTGTGCGCCGTAGCAGTTCCTCCGCTTCCGGCCAGGAAACCGAGGTCGCGCGGCTCACCCGCGAGCTGGACGATGCGCAGGAACAGCAAACGGCCACGGCGGAGGTTCTAAAGATCATCAGTGCTTCGCGGACCGAACTCCAGCCCGTCCTGGAGGTCGTGGTCAGAAGTGCGGCACGCTACTGCAAAGCGGACGACGTAACCCTTTTCGAACTGGATGGGCAGGAGCTGCGTGAAGCCGCCCACTGGGGCGCCCTCCCACACGGGGGAGGGAGCTTTCGTTTTCCGTGCACGCGCGGAAGCGTTGCGGGCCGCGTCGTTCTCGAGCGGAAAACCGTTCATGTAATTGACCTCCAGGCGGAGGCAGAGAACTTTCCCGAAGGAAGCGCCCTGGCGAGACGGTTCGGACACCGGACGATCGCTAGTGTTCCGCTGATAAGTGAGGGAGTGGCGGTCGGAACGCTCCAGCTTCGACGGATCGAAGTTAATCCGTTTACTCCTAAGCAGATTACGCTTCTCGAGACCTTCGCTGCTCAGGCCGTCATCGCCATCGAGAACACGCGGCTGCTCAACGAATTGCGGCAACGCACCAGCGACCTCAGCGAATCTCTAGAGCAGCAGACAGCGACATCAGAGGTTCTCAGCGTCATCTCCAGTTCGTCTGGTCGCCTCGAGCCTGTTTTCCAGACCATGTTGGATAACGCGGTGCACATCTGTCAGGCCAAATTTGGATTTATGAATCGATATGAAGGTGATGCCCCGAAGATTATCGCCGTCCATGGTGCGGCCCCGGCCTATACCGAATACCTGCAGCAGCACGGATATAAGCGGCCAGGACCCGAAACCGTCTCTGCGCGCATCGCCACGACCAAGCAGATAGTCCATATCGCCGACCTCGTCGCGTCACGAGGTTATATCGAACGCGATCCGGTCGTCGTCGCAGCTGTCGAACTCGGTGGCGTTCGGACGCTGTTGGGCGTGCCAATGCTCAAGGAAGACGAACTGATCGGCGCTATTCTCCTCTATCGCCAGGAAGTTCGTCCATTCACCGACAAGCAGATTGAGTTGGTGAAGAACTTCGCCGCCCAAGCCGTCATCGCCATCGAGAATGCGCGGCTATTGAATGAATTGCGTGAATCTCTGGAGCAGCAGACCGCCTCGGCGGACGTGCTGCGCGTTATCAGTTCGTCACCCGGCGAGTTAGCGCCGGTTTTCCAGTCGATGCTAGAGAACGCGGTGCATATCTGCCAGGCGAGCTTCGGTAACCTGTTACTCTGCGAAGATGGTGCCTTCCGGCACGTTGCCTTATTCAACGCACCGGAGGCTTGGGCCGCCGAACAACAACGCGATCCAGTCGCTCCGCGTCGCTCGGCACGTTTCCTTTACCGCGTAGCTGATACGAAACAGATTGCGCATATTGCCGATATTGCCGCTGAAAATCCTGATGAGCCGATTGCAAGAGTCGCTGGCGCTCGAACTCTTCTAATCGTACCGATGCTACAAGAGAATGCGCTAGTCGGCGTCATCGCCATCTATCGCCAGGAAGTGCGGCCCTTTACGGACAAACAGATTGAACTCGTCAAAAGCTTCGCCGCGCAGGCCGTCATCGCCATCGAGAACGCGCGGCTGCTCAACGAATTGCGCCAGCGCACGGACGATCTCACCGAATCGCTGGAACAGCAGACAGGGACGTCGGAGGTTCTCAAAGTCATCAGCAGTTCACAGGGCGACTTGCAGCCCGTGTTCGAAGCCATGCTTTCAAACGCGGTGCGCATCTGCAGCGCCCGGTTCGGCAATCTCTTCCTGTTCGACGGGCGTGAGGCGCGGATTGCCGCTATGCACAACGCGCCGCGCGCCTATGAGGAGCAGCGCCGCGGCAATCCAGTTATTCCACTACACGGAACAATCGTCGGGCCGGCGGTCAGGACGAAGCGAGTGAATCACGTCCACGATCTCGCCACTGACAAAAACTACGCGCGATCGGCTTTGGCAAGACTGGCTGGTGCCCGGTCCGGCTTGGCGGTTCCGATGCTGCGCGACGATGCCGTCATTGGCGGCATCACCATTTATCGCGACGTCGTGCAGCCGTTCACCGACAAGCAGATCGCGCTGCTACAGAATTTCGCCAGCCAGGCGGTGATCGCCATCGAAAACGCCCGCCTACTCAACGAGCTGCGCCAGCGCACCGACGATCTTTCAGAATCCCTGCAACAGCAGACCGCCACTGCCGATGTGTTGAAGATCATCAGTCGCTCTACTTTTGATCTGCAGGTTGTTCTCAACACGTTGGTCGAGTCAGCAGCCAGATTGTGCGAAGCGGAAATGGCTTCGATCAACCGGCAATTTGGTCAAGTGTACCGCCAAATAGCCAGCTACGGATTTTCCCGAGAATTTGAACAGTTCATGGAGGAGCACCCAATTCAAATTGGACGCGGGACGACCGTTGCGCGGGCAATTCAGGAAAAGAAACCCATTCAAATCCCGGATGTATTGGCCGACCCAGAACACACAAATCAAGAGGCGGCGAAAATCGGTGGGATCCGAAGCGTGGCCGCTGTGCCGATGTTTAAGGACAACGCGTTGATTGGCGTAGTCGGCGTCTATCGTCGGGATGTTCGTCCGTTCACCGAAAAGCAGATTGAACTAGTCCAAACCTTTGCCGACCAGGCGGTGATCGCCATCGAAAATGTGCGGCTGTTCGATGAAATCCAGGACAAGAGCCGGCAGCTTGAGGAAGCGAGCCAACACAAGTCCCAATTCCTCGCCAATATGAGTCATGAGCTGCGTACGCCGCTCAACGCCATCCTCGGCTACACCGAATTGATGGCGGACGGCGCTTACGGTGAGCCATCCGAGAAGATGCTCGGCATTCTTAAACGGCTTGAGGCTAACGGCAGGCACCTGCTTGGGCTGATCAACGATGTGCTCGATCTGTCCAAGATCGAGGCCGGCCAATTGGTGCTCGAACTATCGGATTACTACATTCAGGATATCGCCCAGAGTGTCCGCAGCACGCTCGAGCCGTTAGCGGCTGATAAGAAGCTTGGGTTCAAAGTCGAGGTCGCTCCAAAACTGCCATCAGGTCGTGGCGACGGGCGGCGCTTGACGCAAGTCCTGATCAATCTCGTCGGCAACGCAATCAAGTTCACCGATGCCGGCGAAGTCGCCATCAATGCAGAAGCGAAGAACGGGTGGTTTCATGTGTCGGTGCGGGACACCGGGCCGGGCATCTCATCTGCGGACCAAGCCAGGTTGTTTCAGGAGTTCCAGCAGGCCGACAATGCCATCACCAAGAAGAAGGGCGGAACCGGCTTGGGGCTTGCCATATCCAAGCGCATTATTGAGATGCACGGCGGTCGGATTTGGGTCGAGTCGCAGCCTGGCCAAGGCTCGACGTTCGCTTTCACGCTTCCGGTGATCGTTGAGCGGCAGGTGGAAGCGGCATGAGCAAGCGCATTCTGGTGGTGGAGGACCAGCCGGATAATCGCCAGATCATCCGCGACATGCTGGCCCCTACCGACTACGAAATCATGGAGGCTGAAAACGGCGAGCAGGCGCTGGCGGCAATCGCAAAGCAGCGGCCCGATCTCATTTTGATGGATATCCAATTGCCGATCATGGACGGCTATACCGCCACGCGCCAGATCAAAGCCGATCCTGCAATGCGATCGATCCCAATCATTGCGGTCACGTCTTACGCGCTAAGCGGGGAGGAAAAGAAGGCGCGAGCGGCCGGCTGTGATGATTATGTTCCGAAGCCCTTCAGCCCACGTCAGCTACTGGCGAAAATTAGGCAATACCTGTCTTAAGCCTGCGATTAATTGCTGCAGTCCACGAGTCCGCTTGTTGCACAAAGCGGACATAGGCTTCCCAAAATTGCTGCCGCCATTGAACCCCATTTCCCAAATCGCAGTTTCCTGTTTGAATTGCGAGATATGACGAGCCCAAACGACGCAACTGATCACCCAAAGCCAGTGGTGGAGCCAAGTCCAGCCGCCGCCGATCCTACCACGCGCGCACTTCAACAACGGATTCATCAGCAAGAAATTCTCGCTGAGTTGGGTGTTGTGGCATTGCAGGGGAAGCCATTTCGAGAGCTTCTCAATGAAACTGTGCGGCTTACTGCCGAGGGAATGAATGCAGAATTCTGCAAGGTCTTAGAATACACTCCAGGGGACAATCGCCTCCTGGTGCGCGCAGGTGTCGGTTGGCATGAAGGCATTGTTGGAAGGGCGACTGTGGGCGCAGATTTGGAATCCCCCTCTGGGTTTGCTTTGCGTACTGGAAAGCCGGTGATCTCCAATCATCTCGAAAACGAACAGCGGTTTAGAACTCCGGAGTTGCTAGTTGAGCACGGCATTCGACGCGCAATGAACGTAATTCTTCAAGGTGATGGCTCGCCGTATGGCGTGTTGGAGGTCGACAGTCGCTCCGAGGGAGAATTCAGTCAGCACGATGTTGCTTTCCTTCAGGGCGCTGCAAACATTCTGGGAATGGCCATCGAGCAACAGCAATATCAGCGCAAGCTTCAGGCCGCGCTTGATCGTCATGAGGTCTTGCTCCGGGAAGTTAATCACCGGATGAAGAACAGCCTGCAAGTCGTTTCGAGCATGCTTCAACTTCAAGCTAACGCGGCCGGTGACCAGAACTTAAGTGAAACACTTAACGAGGCAGCTAGTCGCGTGAATGCTGTCGGCCGTGCCTACGAACGCCTTGCTTACACCGCGGACTATGAGAACATCGATTTAATCGAGTATCTACGCCAGATCATTAACGACCTGGAGCCAACGGTGGCTCCTTGTAAAATACAATTTGATGCTCCCGAAGCAATTCGGTTTGCTGCGGATCGTGCGATTCTTATCGGGCTCATCATCACCGAGCTCGTCTCAAATGCGGGAAAGTATGCTTATCCAAATCGTGCAGGCGGCTTGATCTCGGTGCAGGTTTCACTTCAAACGGATAAAGAGGCAATTGCGATTTCGGTCCGCGATGAAGGCGTCGGCCTTCCTCCCGGTTTTGACCCGGCCGCGAGCAAGCGGCTGGGCACGCGCCTCGTCAACGCGCTTTCAAGGCAATTAGGGGGCGAACTGACGCGGCCGCTGGCGCCAATTGGCAGCAATTTCACCCTGCAAATTCCGTTGCGATCTAGCAGGACTCAATGATCTCGCCTTTTTAGATTCGCCAGTGCCGCAGTGAAATATAAGCTTCTGACTCTAAGCACAAATCGGTAGAACCGAATTTGCCTGCGACATTAAGAAACCCGCAACCCCGTGCGCTGCAACGAAATCATTGCAACGGCTTTAGGTCATCCATCATAGTCGGAATAAACTCCGACACCGTGGGATGAATGTGCATCGCGCGTTGTATCACTGTGTAGGGCGCCTTGGCGTACATAATATCGAGAATGCAGTGGATGACCTCGTCACCTGCTAGTCCCAGGAAGGAGGCGCCCAATATCTGTTTGCTATCTCGATCCACCAGGATTTTCATGAACCCCTTGGTCTCGCCGTTCTCATATGCGCGGCTGACATCTTCCATAGCCAGTGTAGAAATCAGCGCGGGCTTGCCAGTCTTGCGGACTTCCGCTTCCGTCATCCCCCCGCGACCGAGTGGCGGATCGGTGTAGAGCGCGTAAGCGGTGATGCGGTCGCTGACGCGCCTCTGATCGTTGTCGAGAAGATTAGCCGCCACGATCTCGAAATCATTCCACGACGTGTGCGTGAACGCACCCCGGCCATTGCAGTCGCCCATCGCCCAGACGCCTGAGACGTTAGTATGCAACTGGTCGTCCACCTGGATATAGCCGCGCGCGTCGGTGACGATGCCGGTCCTGTCGAGCCCTAGGTCGTCCGTGTTCGGCCGGCGACCGGCCGCGACCAGCACGTGCGTTCCAACAACATTTGTGAGCTTCCCCCCTGACTCGACCTTCACGGCGATCGAGTTTCCCTGTTTCTCCGCACCGACCACCTTACTGTCAACCCGCACGTTAATGCCTTCATCGTTGAGAAAATCTGCAACAGCTTGCGAGACGTCAGCGTCTTCCCGCGAGATCAAGCGCGGTCCGAGCTCGATCACGGTCACCTCGCTTCCGAAACGGCGATACATCTGTGCGAACTCAAGGCCGACGTAACTGCCCCCGAGGATAACGAGATGCGTGGGGAGAAAATCGATGTCCATCATTGAGCTGTTGGTCAGGTAAGGAACCTGGTCGAGGCCGGGGATCGGAGGAATTGCCGCGCGCGCACCGACATTGAGAAAGATGTGATCGGCGGTAAGCTCAGAGTCATTCACTGCCACTTTCTTTTCCGCGACAAAGCGGCCGTGGCCTTGATAAACCGTACATCCTTGCAAGGTTTTCAGCGATCGCTCGATGCCATTGTGGGACGCAGCCACAATGGCATCCTTTCGCGCCTTGATTGCCTTCATGTCGACATTGACGGACCCCTCAATTCTGACACCGTAGTCAGCGGCGCGGCGTGCAAGATGTGCAGCGTGGGCGCTGGCGAGTAATGTCTTTGTAGGGGTGCAGCCGGTGTTGATGCATGTGCCGCCGAACAGCTTGCGTTCGATGATCGCGACCTTCCAGCCTGCTGCCACCAATCGCCGCGCTAACGCGGGTCCTGACTGCCCGGTGCCTATGATAATCGCGTCAAAGTTGGGCATGACTGACCTCCGATTCATGCGCTTCCGGATGGTGACCAAGCCGTCCACTTCGTTGACAGGTTTTTCCTCGGTCTGTCAAAGAAACGATGCGGAAGCTGCGAGGTGCTCGCAACCGACGCTCCGCGGCATAGCCGATCGCATCCTTGCATTGTTCACTCTCTTTCACACACATTAGGATGCGGCCTACGGCACGCTTTATGCCAGAGCATTGCTCTCGAAATTCTCCTTGCAGGCGACGCCCATGGCGACCGCGTTGTGCTATCCATTTAGAATGGAAAGACCGCGGTATCCGCAGCCCGCGTCGATCCAGAGCAATTAAGGTCTGACCCACGGCCCATAACGAGGGCGTCACCAATGAAGCATCCCGATTCAAATTGCGACTGCACCACCGCGGCTTCCCCATTGGCGTTACGGTGGGGATGTTCAGTCTGTGGCAAGACTGCAATCATGAAGGTCTCGACCCTTGCCGCGAGTTGCGACGGTGACACGATTAGAAAGGTTGAGCCCGAGTTCGTTTCACATCAGAGTACCGCAGGATCATAGCCGGCCTAACCATCTGTACGGCTCCGGACTGCGGGCTGTGATGATTACGTTCCGAGATGATTACGTTCCGAAGCCCTTTAGGCCGCGCAAAGTGTTGGCCAGAATTCGGCAATACCTCCCCTACGGCCGGTATTGATTGCTGCAGTGCCTGAGTCTGCTTTTGGCACAAAGCGGACGTTCAATTCGCAACCGACGAATGTCCGCTTTCGAGGGTAAAGCGGACATGAGCGGTTCTGGATTTGTGCGGGCAAACTTGCTCAAAACGGAATCGAGTGGTCATCGTGTGTGACCAAGGCGGCGTTCCCCGGACAATAGCCGCCGTCTTTCAGTTCACGCACGATGCGGTTTCCATGATCTTTTGCGGGGTCATGGCTTGTAGCTGCACACCATCCGGATCGTCGTCCGTGTAGTCAGGTTCGCAAACCACGAAATGACCGCGCGGCACGTAATTTGTCCCCGGTTTTGGTCCCAAAACAAAACTTAGGTCCAAAAGCCTAGTTCCCGCTTGCTTAGGGCAAATTATGACAGTGGTTTGTGAGTTCCTGCGCCTCCCGCCATCTCGCAATTAAATCAGCCGTGAGTCTGGGAACAAACTTTAAGTTCCATCTTTACCTGTCTTTGAGGGCGCCAAACGTCGGTGTCCTATGGGGACCCAGAGCGCACACTATGAGCCGTTTGCATGGTGGCTCGACAGAGCACGTATTGGGGCGGACCTTCGAGACTACTATGCGGCGCCTCAGGAATTGCCGTCGGAGATGCTCGCGCTTATCGAGAGATTAGGCGCCACCCTCGAAGGCGACCAGTTTCGCGAAGAATCCGATGCGCCTTCGTTTCTCAGTAAATTAGACGCCATCGAAGGTAGCCAGTTATTACGCGCATGCGGGACACGTCTGCGCGGCCTGTATTGCCTTCACCGATTCGGTTCATTGACGTGAAAGTTCTCGGAACGATAGCTCTTCTGCTCGCCACAACTGTGCCCGTGATTGCAGAGATCATTCCACTGCCGCGCGCTCGCCCGGTTGGTATTCCCGGGGATCTCATCAGTGCAGAGACGGCCATATCGGCGTGCCGGTCACGACTTGCTGAAATTGCTGACTTCAAACCTTTGCCATCCATTACAGGCCCGGGGGACTGCACGGCAACAGATGTGGTCGCGCTGGATGCAGTGCTCCTGGCAGACAGGCACCGCATCGCCCTTTCCCCCGCAGCAACGCTGCGATGCCCAATGGCCGAGGCGGTGACGCACTGGATACGCGACGATGTGGCGCCGAGCATCGCCGCCTTGGGCAAGTCGCTGCGCGGCGTGGAAATTCTCGATTCATTCGACTGCCGCAGGCGCAACGGTATTACCGATGCGAAAATCAGCGAGCACGGCCGCGCCAACGCGCTCGATGTGCGTGAGTTTAAAATCACCAACAGTGCTCCTATTGAACTGACTGACGCCAGCGTCGCCAAATCATTGCGCGAGAAGTTGCGGCAGAGTGCGTGTTCTCGTTTCTCGACTGTGCTCGGTAACGGCGCCGATGCCTATCACGATAGTCACGTCCATCTCGATCTGCTTGAGCGGAGTAACCACTACAGGATTTGTCAATGGGACGTACTTGATGTCGCTGAGACGGCCGCCCTCGCGGCCAAGAAGGCAGCAGCCGCGACCGCGTCCAATCCAGCCGTTGTGAACGTAAGTGATATTCCATTGCCGCGTCCTCGCCCGGTGGTTTTATCTGACCGTCCGCGTAACCGCGGTATTCGTTTACGCGAGGCAGGCCGGTATCCTCTTTTCAGTCTGTTCGCTCCGTTATTGAGAGGCACGCCGCGGTGATTAAATGATGCTTTTTCTGCGGTGCAATGTCTGCTTTTGGCACAAAGCGGACGTGCTAATCGTACTGACCGATCTCCGCTTTCGGGGGTAAAGCGGACACCGCGTCGGACGTCCGCAATATCATGCGGACATCGCGTATTCGGCTGGCAATTCCGTCGGTGGCGGTCGGCTAGACCCCGGGATATTCTTTTACGGGTTAGATCATCTTGGATTCAAATCAAGGTACGGCACGACCATCGAGCGGGTACTTTGAGGAGTGGCAGCGAATGGCGACTTATTCGATAAGCGATCTTAGCCGTCGTGAAATCTTGAGGATGTTCACGGTGCTCGGTGCCGCGAGCGCCGCCTCAACCAGGTTTGCGATTGCGCAAACGGCCGGGCGGCTCACGCCGGACCAAATACTGGGCCCTTTTTATCCGCTGAAAACGCTTGGTCAAAATACCGATCTGACAAAGGTGCCTGGCCGACCGGGACGCGCAGCGGGCCTCGTCCTCAATGTTATAGGGCAAGTGCTCAATCTGAAGGGAGAGCCGGTTCGCGACGCAAAAGTTGAAATATGGCAGGCCAACACGTATGGACGATATACGCACCCAAGCGATCACAACACTGCGCCTCTCGATCCGAACTTTGAAGGGTCAGCGCTTCTGACCACTGACAACGACGGCCGGTATCGATTCAAGACGATCAAGCCCGCCGCTTATCCTGCGGGGCCCAATCGAATGCGGCCAGCACACATTCACTTTCAGGTTTCAGGTCGGCAGGACAGACTTGTGACCCAGATGTATTTTGAAGGTGACCCTTACCTCGAATCAGATCGTTTTTTTCAAACCGCATTGGAGCAAAAGGATTTGCTTGTTGCCAAGTTATTGCAGCCAACCTCGGAGATGGAGCTGGAGTCGAAATTGGTGGTGTTTAATATCGTGCTGAATGCAGGCTAGGGGAGAGCTTCCGAAGTTGGGCGTTTTCGCTGTGTCCGCTATTGGCACAAAGCAGACATCGCGATCGTGCTGAACAATGTCCACTTCTGGGGGCAAAGCCGACATGGCGCGAACCTCCGAGAGTGTCAGCTTCTGACCCGCTGCAGTTCCGCTATACTCGACCGGTGCTCGCCGGTTTGGGCGCAGGCGTGGGTTGGAGAGATAAATGTCGCTGGGCTGCCGGATCGCAATTATTGGCGGCGGGCTAGCGGGAATCGCAACCGCGCAGGCGCTGAAAACTTTCGCCATCGAGGCTGAAGTTTTCGAAACCGCGCCGGCACTGGGGGAGATTGGCGCCGCGGTCAACACCAGCCCCCAGGCCGTGAAGGCGCTGCGGGCGATCGGCGTCGGCAACAGGATTGCCGCCGTCGGGCACCTGTCGCCCGGCATCTACACGCGCAACATGCAGACCGGTGAATTCCTTGAATTCAACGATCGCTTCAAGCTCGCGGAGCGCTATGGCGCTCCCTACTACAGCTTTCACCGCGCCGACCTATTGGACGCGCTGGCGAGCGGACTTGAGCAACGCGCCGTCCATCTGGGACACCGCCTGGCAGGAATAGAGGAGCGAGGCGGCGGCGTCATCCTCATCTTCGCTAACGGCGCGCGCGTCGAAGCCGACTATGTGATCGGCGCCGATGGGGTACGCTCAGTGCTTCGTCAGACCCTGTATGGCGCCGATAACCCGGCCTACACCGGCCAGATGGTCTGGCGGTCACTGCTGAACGCCGGCGATGTGCCGCAAGAGGTCCTGGACCCGACGGGTCATACCCAATGGGTCGGACCAGGTCGCCATTTGCTCGCCTATAAAATCCGGCAGGGCAAGCTGGTGAACATCGTCACCCAGCAGGACACCGACAAGTGGGTCGAGGAAGGTTGGTCGACCCGCGGCGATCCCGACGAGATGCGGGTGAGCTTCCCCAACTCCGAACCGCGCCTCGAGAAGCTTTTGAGCCTCGTCACCGAGTGCTCAAAGTGGGGGCTGTTCACGCGCCCGCTGACGCACAACTGGGGCCGTGGCCGCATCCAGCTCATCGGCGACGCAGCGCATGCCATGCTGCCCAATGCCGGCCAGGGTGCTTGCCAAGCTTTCGAAGACGCCTACATCCTGGCTCGCTGGCTCGACGCCTGCGGCGATCCGGCCGAGGCCTTTGCCAATTTCCGCCGCGTCCGCATTCCGCGCGTGCATGGCGTGCAGCGCCTTTCCTTCTCCAACGCCCGCTTCAAGCACATGCGCGACGCAACGGCGCAGAAGCAATCGATCGCTGCCGGCACCGGCAGCGTCCACGGCGACTCCGAATGGGTCTGGGGCTACGATCCGGTTGGCGAATGGGACAAGGAACCTGTTGTTCCTAGCGCCTACGCAGCGTGAGCGGCGCGATCGTCATTCGGCTGATATCTTTGTTGTCTCCACGATCTTAGCCCATCGAACTTGCTGCTGCGCCAGGTAGGAAGCGAGTTGCTCCGGTGTAGCCGGTTCTGCCTTGGCGTTTATCTTGGCAAAAGCGGCCTTAATTTCATCACTGGCGAGTGCACGCGCTACCGCGTCGCTCAGCAAGTGCCTGATCTCAATTGGTGTGCCCGGAGGCGCGACGAGGAAATTGATCGATGCGGTAACGAACTGGTCGAACCCGCTTTCCTGCATCGTCGGAATGTCTGGCGCGAGCGCACTGCGTGCGGCGCTGGAGACGGCCAGCCCGCGCAAGCGCCCCTCGCGAACATATGGGAGCAACTGAGTTACTGTTGAGAAGAAAATTTGAACCTCACCGCCCAGAAGACCGACCAACGCCGGGCCGCCGCCGCGGTAGGGAACGTGGATTATATCGATCTGCCAGCGACCCAACGCCGGCCGAGCCGTAGCGCAGTACTCCTGGCTCCGACTTCGCTAGACTCACCAATTCGATGACGGTATGGGCCGCAACCGAGGGATTGACCGTCAGCAGTTCTGCACTCTCCGAAAGACCGGCAACAGGTGCGAAGGATTCGGCGCTATACCCTGCATTCTTGTAGATCAGCGGCGCAATCATCAACGTGCTGGTGCTGCCCATCAGCAGCGTGTAGCCGTCGGGCTCGGCGCCCAGCACCGATTTGGCGCCGATCATTCCGGCAGCGCCGCCGGCCCGATTCTCGACGATGACGGGCTGGCCGAGCCCGGCGCCCATTTTGTCGATGAGGAGCCGCGCCATGATGTCTGGTGGCCCCCCGGGAGGGGTTGGCACGACGATCTTGACCGGCCGGTCGGGGAAGGCTCGCGCGCCTTGAGCGATCAACAGTTGCCCAATGCACGCAAGCAAAGCAACGAGCAATTTTTGCTTCATTGGTTTCCCCAGGGTTTCCACGGCCGAGCGCTCGCGCACCGAACGCAGATAACTCACCCAGCACTCTACTACTCTCGCCAATGCCCGTTAATGGCTCGTCGGCTAGGTGAAACGTTGCAGCTAGCGAGTGGGATTCGACAACGCCACCGACTTGTTCGAGCATCAATGAGATGGCCGCAACTATCCGGCCAGCACAGTACAAATGGCGCCAGCATTGAGCGCCTAAAACCAAAAAGAGGAACGAGAATGCGTATCTGCCGCTTCAACGACGACCGGTTGGGCATTGTCGCAAAGGGCCTCGTCCACGACGTTACCGTCATTCAGGAGCAAATCAAAACGAGCGCGCCATACACCATGAAAGGTGATCTCGTGGTCAAAGCGCTGCATTGGCGCCATCGCGAGCAGCGGATATGATTTCCGCGAAGGACAGCCGTTCGCAACAGCGCCGCGCGGGAGGCAGCATGTCATTCGAGTTCGGTGTCTTTCACGAGTTTCCGCGCTACGCAGGGGTGACGGATGCAGAGGCATTCATGCAATCCTTCGCCCAGGTGGACGCAGCTGAGCGTTGGGGTCTCGACGTCATCTGGATCGCGGAATTGCACTTCCACCCGGAGCGATCGGTGGCGTCCGCTCCGCTGCTGATCGCTAGCGCCATCGCTTCGCAGACCCGCCGCATGAAAATCGGCATTGCGGTGCAGGTGCTGCCGCTGTGCCATCCGTTGCGCTTGGCCGAGGAAGTCGCAACACTTGATCACATCAGCCATGGACGCCTTATTTTCGGTGTGGGCCGTAGCGGCTTTCCTCACACCTACGAAGCCTATGGCATACCCTACGGCGAGAGCCGCGAGCGCTTCGCCGAAGTGCTCGAAATCCTCAAGCGCTGTTGGGCTGAGGAGCGCTTCTCCTTCGAGGGGAAGTTTCACAGGTTTCACAATGTCACAATCGTCCCGAGGCCGTTACAGAAGCCATATCCGCCGTTGCGCATCGCAGCGACGAGCGCAGACACCTATCGGGCGATTGGCGCCATGGGCTTGCCCATCTTCGTTGCCGTCCGCCTCGGTTCGTTCGAAGAACTGGGTCCCAACATAGCGGCCTACCGCGAGGCCTATCAGTC
>Ga0310917_10000003_pt1 | contig 109285 bp, 104 predicted proteins | sample GREbulkMGLF178_FD_203531 | JGI IMG/M metagenome (GOLD analysis project Ga0310917, IMG submission 203531) | Lab enrichment of tropical soil microbial communities from Luquillo Experimental Forest, Puerto Rico - GRE.bulkMG.LF178 | ecosystem: Environmental > Terrestrial > Soil > Tropical forest... | reverse complement strand
TCGCCCAGTCCACTCACGGCGACTAGGCGCGATGCGATTATCGCCGCTGCAGCACGACTGAATTTGCCGGCGATCTATCCGTTCCGTTTCTATGCAGCGAGCGGCGGGGTAATCTCATACCGGATAAATCAGTTAGAAACAGCGCGAGAAGCAGCGTCCTACGTCAATCGCATCTTGCGTGGAGAGAATCCCGCCAATTGCCGACCAAATATCAGCTAATAGTCAATCTCAAGACCACCAAGGCTCTCGGCTTAAGCCCGCCGGAATCGTTCCTACAACGTGCCGACGAGGTGATCGAATGAGACGGCGCGTTTTATCACCCTTCTTGGCGTTTGAAAGAGAACAGCGCGACCTAGCACTCCCCGGGCACGGTGAGGCGCCCATCATTTTCCACCTGAATTTTGAGGGCTTTCGTCAACAGGCCGGTGCTGTAGTAAGTACCAACCGTATAGCTGATCTCAATGATCTGTTGCGGCGTGAAAAACCGACTGAATTCGGCGAAGGTCGGATCATCAACGTTGCCGCCATTGGCCATTTGCTCGACGTAGCCGAGCAAGGCCCGCTGCTTGTCATCGAACAACATCGACCTCCGCCAGTCCGACACTTCAGCTATCTGTTCGTTGCTGTAACGGCACATTTTCATCAAGGGTGTGTGCTGGTTCAATTCATAGTCAGATCCCACGATCTGCGCCGTTCGGAAGATCACTAACTCGATCAGCCGCCGGGGCGTACTCGTCTCAAAGCGGATCGCAAATGCCATTGCTGCCGATGCTCTAGTGAATTTCGGAGCATGCCCAGTGGTGAGTGTCAGATTGATGATCGCGCCGCCCAGGGCTCGACGCTTGTCAAACATGTCTTGCAAAATTGGATTAAGCGGTTGCGCTAAAGGAGGAAGCCGCGAAGCCGACGCTTGTTCCTCTGCGAACGCAAATGGCGCCGCAGCGACCAAGCCTAGCAGTACACAACACACATAGGTCTGTACACGCATGGTTGATCTCCTCGCTCCACGGCCGCTGCGTAGGTGGGACCGCTTGGCCTTCTGGAGCAAGTGTACATTACCAAAGGCGGGCAGACCCGGCCCGCATTTGGGAGCAAAGCGGCTGTGGCGATTGCGAAGCGCGATTAAAGTCGGACATTGAATGGGCTAACCGGGCGGCCGCGCTGTGACAAGCCGAATCTTGCTTGACCCTTGCACTGGATTCACAGAAGCCTGTCCGAATCCATGTCAAATTTCAGGGTGACGACCAAGCAGCCGCCGTCCTCCAGCAACGACAAGGGTCGATGATCCAGGATTGTTATCGCGGCGTCATCAGGCGCCATGGTGGAGAGCAGAAAGACGCCCCATGTTACGCGCCGAACCCGCTCGCAAGAGTTAGCGCGCGGCCAGCTTGAACAGCTTGCGCGCATTATCGCGCCCGATCTTGCGCCGGTCCGGCTCGCTGATCGGGCACACATCGAACCAGCGCGCCGCGTGATCAATATTCTCGAACGGCCAGTCGGCCGAGAACATGATGCGATCGGCGCCGAGCACCAGGATTGCATCGATCAGCGCCTGGGTGTGGAAATTCCCGGACGTGGTGATGTGGAAGTTGCCGCAAAAATAATCGCGCATCCGTTTTTTCGCCGGATAACTATGCCGGTTCTCGATCCAGCCATTGGCATTGTCGATCCGCCACATCGCGTAGGGCAGATTTTCGCCGAGATGACCAACGATGATGTCGAGCCGCGGATGTTCATCGAACAAGCCTGAGCCCATCAAGCGCAAGGCGTGAACCGCGGTCTCGTGGCCGAACGCCCAGATCGGCCCGAGCAGCCACGGATGGCCTTCGTAGATTTTGCCATCGCGCGGCAGCGGATTGCGCGGATGCAGATAAAACGGCACATCGAGCCGCTCGACGGTCGCCCAGAACGGCCGGTATTGCGGTTGATCGTAATAGGCGACTTTCTCGCTATCACCGATTTGCGAGAAACCGTTGACCAGCGCGCCGCGAAAGCCGAGTTCCTTGACACAGCGCTCAATCTCGCGCGCCGCGCCTTCGGCATCCTGCATCGCAAGCGCCGCCAGACCCTGAAATCGATCGGGACGCTTGTGCACTTGTTCGGCAAGGTAATCGTTGGCTTTGCGGGCGATCTCGGCTGCGCGTTTCCCATCCGCAATCGCCTGCACCGCGGGCGCATTGAGCGACAACAGCATCAGCTCGATCCCGTTGTCGTCCATTTCGCGCAAGCGGCGCTCATGAATGTCCATGACCCGGGCTTTGACTTCCCGCCATACGCGATCGGGAAAATAGCCGTGGGAATCTTCCAGTGTTTCCGGAATCGCGAAATGCTCTTCGAGCGCGATCTTGCCCTGCATAGCTCCCCTCTCTTTGCTCCTCCATCGCCGTCGCCGCGTCGATCTCCCGATCGGCGGCAACCTACCACGATATCAAGCGCGGCCAGGCGCGACACTCATTTCGTTGCAGTTTCGCAACCATCGGAGGCCTCGCGGGATGCGCGCCCTCGCGGCAGCCGGGCGCAGCCCTTATATTGCCGCTATAACGGATCGCGATGATGAAAGCGGTTTTGCCGTCAAGCCGAGGAGCCCTGCAATGTCCACGTCGACCGTGATCATCCTTGCCGTCATTGTCGTCATCGTTATTTGGGCAATCGGCATCTACAACAGTCTTGTATCTATGCGCCAGCGCGTCAATCAGGCCTACGCCGATGTCGACGTGCAGCTGCGGCAACGGCACGATCTCGTGCCCAATCTGGTGGAGACGGTGAAAGGCTATGCCGCGCATGAACGCGGCACGCTCGACGAGGTGGTGAAAGCGCGCAATGCGGCGATCACCGCGCAAGGCCCGGCACAGCAGGCGGCCGCCGAAAATATGCTGACCGGGGCGCTACGGCAGCTCTTCGCCCTGGCCGAGGCTTATCCCGACCTGAAGGCCAGCACGAATTTCCAGCAATTGCAGGCTGAGTTGACGGATCTGGAGAACAAGATCGCCGCTTCGCGGCGGTTCTTCAACAATGCCGTTCAGGAATACAATACCGGGATCCAGCGTTTTCCCGCCGCTTTGTTCGCCTCCACGTTCGGCTTCGCGCCAAAGAATTTCTTCGATCTCGGCGAAGAGCGCACGACTGTTGGCGAAGTGCCGCCGGTCAAATTCTAACCTCTTTGATGCAGTAACTTCCGATGGCCGCCTATGGTCTCTATAGCCATATCCAGTCCAACCGACGCCGCTCGATAGCGCTACTCATCGGTCTGTTTTTCCTGGTCTATGTGCTAGTCTATGCCGGCGCCCTGTTGGCCGCGGCGCTGTCGCTCGATGCGGATCTTAACACGCTGATGCAGATCGCCTGGATCGATCTCCTCAGGGCTGCGCCGTTTGCGACGCTTGGCGCCGCGCTGTGGATCGTGATCGCCTATTTCTTTCATCAGAACATGATCGACGCGGCCACCGGCGGGCGCGAAATTGCGTGCGCCGACGATCCGCGCCTCTATGCGATCCTGGAAAACCTCTGCATTTCACGCGGTATCCCGACGCCGAAGCTGAAGGTCATCGAGTCCGATGCGCTCAATGCCTTTGCCACGGGCATGAACGCCAAACAATATTCCATCACCGTCACGACCGGACTGCTCAATCGGCTCAATGACGCCGAGATCGAATCGGTGCTCGGCCACGAACTCACCCATATCCGCAACGGCGACGTGCGCATGATGGTCATCGCCGTCGTCATCGTCGGTGTGATTTCGTTTTTCGCCGAACTAGTCTTCCGATTGTGGTTCTACAATGGGTTCGGCTTTCGCGGCTCGCGGTCGGACGATCGCCGCGGCGCCGGCGCCGGTGTGGCGATCCTTCTTGCGATCGGCCTCCTCGTTCTCGCCTATGTGCTGTCCTTCCTCATCCGGCTGGCACTGTCGCGCTCGCGCGAATTCCTCGCCGACGCTGGCTCCGTGGAATTGACGAAAAATCCCGACGCCATGATCTCAGCGCTGCGCAAGATCGAAGGGCGCGGCGAATTGCCCGGCGCTACCTCCGCTGTGATGGAGATGTGCATCGACAATCCGCGAGAAGGATTCGGAGAGTTGTTTGATACTCACCCCAGTGTTGAGAATCGCATCACCGCACTAGTGAAATTTGCTGGCGGTCACGATCCCGGTCCACTGACATTGCCGCCGCAAACAGACGAGATAAATGACGATCAAGCAAATGACGAAGGCCCTTGGGGATCGTCGGAAGCAGAAGAAAGTGCGGAAACATCGACACAACCGAACACTGGCGCTGATCGTGGACCGTGGTCGGAACCTAATCCGCAACCGGCGCCTGCGCCGGGACCGTGGGGTCCGCACCGCAGTTAACCAAACTTTCCAACATTCCAGCGGCTGTGTCCAAATCATTTTGGATGGAGACGCGCGTTCAGTCGCAGTGAGGGTGAGTACTATGGCTAAACCAGCATTGATCTTAGTCGGCGCGGACAAGGGAGGCGTCGGCAAGACCACCGTCGCCCGGACTTTGCTCGACTACTTCACCGCACACAATCTAGCGACGCGCGCTTTCGACACTGAAACTCCGAAAGGCACGCTCAAGCGCTTTCACCGCGAGGTCAGCGAAGTCGTCGACGCAACCGCGGTCGCCGATCAAATGCGCATCATCGACACGCTGTCGACGACAGACGCGACCGTGACCGTCGTCGACGTTCGCGCCGGATTGATGTCGCCAACCCTGCACGCTCTGCGCGACATCGGTTTTCTCGATGCCGTCAAGAAGGGACAAATTACTTTTGTCGTGTTCCACATTCTCGGCTCGTCGATCGCTTCGCTCAATGAGATTGAGGAAACGGCTCCTTTCACCGCCGACGCCGAATATTTCTTGGTCAAGAACTTCATCAACAACACCAACTTCTTCGAATGGGATCAGGCGACGCACGCTTCCTATTTCAAGAAGCTGAAAGATGCCGTGGTCATCAATATTCCGAAGCTCAACGAGATGGCCTATGAGCAGGTCGAGCTTGCCTCGGTTCCATTCCTGACCTTTGTCGCCAACAAGGACACGAAGGCCGAGACCGCCAATTACTCGTTCGTTTTGCGCGGCTATGTGCGGCACTGGCTTGGCAATGTGTGGGCCGAATATGATCGCGTGAAACTGCTTGACCTGTTCGACGCAGCGTCAAATACGACGCCGGCGCGCGCTCAGGCCGGCGGCAGATCATAGGCAGCCGCCAGTAACTTGCCCGTAAAGTTACTTGCTAAAGCGCGCGGCGCGAGCTTTTTCACAGCTTCCGACGAAAGTGACTTGGAGAGGCTTGCGGTTTCATTCTACTGTCGATCCAGCCGAACCGGATGACATTGGCTGGTGATGCCGCAGCAGTCGCAGCTCTATATTGTCGCCGCGCGTCACCCTCGCGTCGGAAAAACGCTGCTCACCCGACTATTGATCGAGTTTCTGCGCTTCAATGGGCGCCCGCTCGTCGGTTATGATCTTGATCCCCGCGAGCCTTCACTCGCCGGCTGCTTTCCCAGTCTGGTCTGGCCGATCGACATCGCCGATACGCGCGGTCAGATGGCGCTATTCGACCGCATCCTGGCCGATCAGTGGCGCACCACCGTGATCGATCTCGGCCAAGGCCTGTTCGACCAGTTCTTCAAAGTCATGGCGGAGATCGGCTTCGAGGACGAAGCGCGGCGGCGATCGATTCAGCCGATCATCTTGTTTATCACCGATTCGGCGCCGTTCACTGCGCAAACCTATGCCGGGCTGCGCGGCCGCTTGGAGCAGACTATTTTCGTGCCGGTCCACAACGAAGCCGCGTCATTCATGATCATCGGGCAGGACTTTCCGCCGTCATCGCCGAAATATGAAATAATCCGCATGCCGCGCCTGTCGCCGATCGTGCGCGGGGTGATCGATCGGCCCGGCTTTTCCTTCAGCACCTACAAGGGCACGCAGCCCGGCGGACCGACCGAGGTGCATAGCTGGATAGGCAAAATCTTCGCGGAATTTCGTGAACTCGAATTGCAGCTACTGCTCGGAGAACTCGAATCGTCGCTGCGGGGCGGCGGCAAAGCGCAGATGCAGCAAACCGGCTGATTTCCGCGGCGCGCCGATCAGCTAAAGCGAAATGATTTTAGCTTGATTCGGTATTTCGCTTTAGCTTGTGTTTGAGCATGATCTATTCCGAAAATCGGTATCCACTTTTCGGGATCATGCTTTAATGCCCTTCGAAACTCACCAGCGTGCGCACCGGCACGCCGAGCTTTCTAATTTTTTCGGCGCCGCCCAGATCCGGCAAATCGATGACGAAACAGGCCGCCAACACCTCGGCGCCGATCTGCTTTAAGAGCTTTACCGCCGCTGCGGCGGTGCCGCCGGTGGCGACGAGATCGTCAACCAGAATGACACGTTCGCCTTTGACCAACGCGTCCTCGTGCATTTCGATTTCGTCGAGACCGTATTCAAGCGAATAGCCGACGCTGACCCGCTTGAATGGCAGCTTGCCTTTTTTGCGGATTGGCACGAAGCCGCAAGATACCTGATGCGCGATGGCGCCGCCGAGAATGAAGCCGCGCGCCTCGATCCCGGCAACCTTGTCGACCTTGCTGCCGGCCCAGGGCTGGACCAATTCGTCCACGGAGCGGCGAAATGCCCGCGCATTGCCCAATAGCGTGGTGATATCGCGAAACATGATCCCCGGCTTGGGATAGTCCGGGATCGCGCGAATTGCAGCCTTCAGATCGTTTTCAAGCGTAACGTCGGTCATCTTTGAACCCGCCGCCGGCGCAGCGCTTAAACCTTGTACTCGGTTGACGCGCGCGGTTTTTCCAATTCGGGATCGTGCAGGACAGCGTGCCAAACCCGCTTCTTGGTGAAATACAAAAGCCCGGTCAACACGATCAGGAACACCATGACCTGGAAGCCCAGCCGTTTACGGGCAATGAGCGTCGGCTCGGCGGCCCACATTAAGAATGCCGCCACATCGCGGCCGTATTGATCCACGGTGGTCGGCGTTCCGTCAGTATATTCAACCTGTCCGTCGCTCAACGGCTTCGGCATGCCGATGGCGTGGCCGGGAAAATATTTGTTGTATTGCCCGCCGGGCGGCAGCGCGAAATCGGCGGGAGCGTCGGTGTAGCCGTTCAGAATGGCGTGAATGTAATCGGGACCGGCCTCCTGGTACATCGTGAACGCGTCAAAGATGAACCAAGGAAAGCCCCAGTCGTAACTTCGCGCTTTCGCAAGGGTAGACATGTCCGGCGGCAACTTGCCGCCCAGCGCGGCGCGGGCGGCCTGCTCGTTGGCGAACGGCGGCGGAAAAAGGTCGGATATTTTTCCTGGCCGCTTGAACATCTTGCCCTGATCGTTCGGGCCGTCTTGCACCTGAAAACTTGCAGCGATCGACGCCGCTTGCGCTTCGGTAAAGCCGGGTCCGCCTGGATCGGCGAGATTGCGGAACGAAACGAGCTTGAGGCTGTGGCAGGTGGAACAGACCTCCTGATAGATCTTAAACCCGCGCTGCAGCTGCGCCGGGTTGTAGATTCCGAACGGACCGGAGAACGACCAGTGCTGGCGTGGCGGCGCATCGGCCTCCTGAGCCACGGCAGCGCCGCCGAAGAGTGCGCCGGCGAGTGCCAAAGCGAGCGCGAGCCGGTGATGACGCTTCATGCGAGCGACTCCTTTACGCGTGCGCGCCCGGCGGCGCCGACGCTCCGGATGGAACGCCATGCCGCAGCACTGATTCGGAAATCGAATTCGGCAGCGGTTTGGTTCTTTCGAACAGGCCCAATAGCGGCAGGATCACGAAGAAGAACGCGAAATAGTAAATGGTGAGAATGCGCGCTGCGATCACATAACCGCCGGTCGGTTCCTGCGAACCGAGATAACCAAGCCCGACCACCGCAGCAAAAAAGATGAACAGGAACTGCCGGTACAATGGCCGGTAACTTGCCGAACGCACTCGCGACGTGTCGAGCCAAGGTAGGAACGCCAGCACGATGATCGAAGCGCCAAGCGCGGTCACGCCGAGAAGCTTATTCGGGATACCGCGCAGGATCGCATAGAACGGCAGGTAATACCATTCCGGCACGATATGTGTCGGCGTCTGCTCTGGATTTGCTGGAATGAAGTTATCGGGCGCGAGTAGATAGTTCGGGATATAAAAGATGAACCAGGCGTAGACGATGCAGAACACGCCGATGAAGAATGCGTCCTTTACTGTGGCATAGGGCGTGAATGCAACGACGTCCTTGTCGGACTTCGGCTCTACGCCGGTCGGATTATTCTGCCCCGCCACGTGCAACGCCCAAATGTGCAGCACGACGACGCCGGCGATGACGAACGGCAGCAGATAGTGCAGCGAGTAAAAGCGGTTCAGCGTCGGATTGCCGACGGCGAAACCGCCCCACAGCCAGGTGACGATTGAGCTGCCGACTACCGGTATAGCGGAGAACAGATTCGTGATCACCGTCGCCGCCCAGAAGCTCATTTGCCCCCACGGCAGCACGTAGCCCACGAACCCGGTGATGATCATAAGCAAGAACAGGATGACACCCAGAATCCAGAGCACTTCGCGCGGCTCTTTATACGAGCCGTAATACATGCCGCGAGCGATGTGCATGTAGACGGCGACGAAGAAAAACGAAGCGCCGCTGGCGTGGATATAGCGCAACAGCCAGCCGTAATTGACGTCGCGCATAATGCCTTCAACCGAATTGAAGGCGAAATCGACATGCGGCGTGTAGTGCATCGCCAGCACGATGCCGGTAATCATCTGCACCCCGAGCATGAAGGTGAGGATGCCGCCGAAGGTCCACCAGTAATTCAAATTGCGCGGCGTCGGGTAGACGATGAACGACGAATAGACCAGGCTTGCGATCGGCAGCCGCCGCTCCAGCCATTTCATGAACGCGCTTCGCGGCTGATAAATCGGCTGTCCGCTCATCATCAAACCCTGTTTGGCTGATCGGGCATTACGTTTACGCACGCGCCCGCAAGCGCGTCATGCCAGCACCGTGCGGCTTGGGCAAGAACTCGCGGCGCTTTGGCTCCGCCGTTGGGATTGGTGTCACAGGCCCGAACCTCATTCGTCTTGCCGACCGCCCCTGCCGCGCTGCTGATCGCCCGTATGAGGCCCCCTCACACCTTAAGCGGGAAGGCCGGGCTTTCGGCGGCGGCGGGACTGCTCACCCCGACCTGGGGAAGGCCCGGGGCGACGCATTCCGGCGGCGTTCTATTGGCACCCTTGCCGGAACAGCGCAAGTGTGGCTTCGACAGGTCGGTATGCGTATCGCCCTTTACCAGCCCGACATCCCACAGAATACCGGGACGATTTTGCGGCTATGCGGATGTCTTGGCGTCGAAGCGCATATCATCGAACCGGCGGGCTTCCCGTCATCGGATCGCGCGTTTCGCCGCGCGGGAATGGATTACGTGGACGCCGTGGCCATCAACCGCCACGCCTCGTGGTCGGATTTTGATGCCTGGCGACGACGCGCCGCCTGCCGCGTGGTTTTGTTCACCACCAAGGCGAACATGTCCTATCTCGACTTCAACTTTGCACTGGGTGATGTGCTGTTGTTCGGCCGCGAATCGGCGGGCGTGCCCGAGGCGATCCATGCCGCAGCCGATGCGCGGCTTCGCATTCCGATGCGGCCGGGAATGCGTTCGCTCAATGTCGCCATGGCCGTCGCGCTCGGCGCCGGCGAAGCCTTAAGACAGACAGGAGCCATGAACCGGTCAAGTGGCATCGACTCGGCTGCAAACGACTAGAGCATGACCCCGAAAAGTGGACACCGGTTTTCGGAAAAGATCATGCTCAAACAACAAGCTGAAGATTAGGCAGCAACAACTAAGCTGGAACAACTAGGCTTGAACAACGCCCGGGCGACCGCCCTCGACTGCGAACGTCTTGAACGTGGAGATCGTGGCCTTGGGATCGTGCGCGTCGGAGACCACGCGCATCTGCGCCTGCATTCGATCCGCGGTCAGGTCAATGAGCACATAGCCGCGCTGACGACTGTCGAAAAAATGTACATGCGGATTGTCCGGAAGCACTTTCGCAATCGGATCATATGGCGGCCCGTACGAAGAAATCGAGGTGCCGACGAATTCGGTGGCGACTACGGGCGAAGATTCATCGTCGAAGTCTAGCTTGAGATCATTGGCAAAGAACGAGTGAATGTCGCCGGAAACGACGACTGGGTTGGAAACCTTACTGTCGTAAACATGCTGTAAAAGCCGCTTGCGATTGGCCGGATAGCCATTCCAATCGTCGGTCCAAAACGCATCGATGCCGTCCCGGTTTCTGCGGAGCTGCGCCATCAGCACGTCTTGCGCGATCAAATTCCACTGCGTTTTACTGTGCGCCAGTCCGTCATAGAGCCAGGCTTCCTGCGCAAAGCCCATCATGGTGCGGCCGGCCTCGAGCCGCTCCGGACAGCTGGCATCGGTTTCCAAATGCCCTCCGCCTTTGTTCGGCGGTCTGTAACAGGCTTGGCGCGAGCGGTATTGGCGTCCGTCAATGACGGAAATTTCAATGAGATTGCCCAAGGTGAAGCGGTCATAGATCCGCATCAGCGGACCATTTGGCCGCGAGATGATCGGTCGCACCGGCATATGTTCGTAGAAGGCCTGATAGGCCGCCGCGCGCCTGAGCAAGAATTGCTGCGGATCGTCGAACGTTTCCGACCACTTGTCAGCGTAATCATTCTGCACCTCGTGATCGTCCCAGGTGACGAGCGCCGGCACTTGCGCATGTAAGCGCTGCAGGTCGGCATCGAGTCGGTATTGGGCATAGCGATTGCGGTAGGTCGGCAGTGTCGATGCCTCAACGCCATCGCTGTGGCGGCGGACGATCGCGCGGTTTTGCTCGATGGTTTCGTAGATGTAATCGCCGAGGAACAGGACAAATTCGGGATTTTCGTCATTCAGATGCTGATAGGCGGAAAAATATCCGTGCTCGTAGTTAGAGCAGGAGACAAAGCCAAATCGCATTTTTTCGATTGCCGATCCCGGCGCCGGCAGTGTCATAGCGCGACCGGTCAAACTCACCGCATCGCCGGAGAGGAAGCGGTACCAATAGGACCGTCCGGGTTCGAGACCGGCGACGTCGAGATGGACCGAATAGGCGAAGGCTTGTTCCGCCGTCGCGCTGCCGCGGCGCACGATTTTGGTCATGCTGGGATCGGCCGCGATTTCATAGCGTAGCGTTACGTCGCCGCCGCTCATGCCGCCCGGTGTTTCCGGATTGCTCGACAGCGGCTCCGGCGCAAACCGGGTCCACAACACGAAGCCGTCGGGGCGCGGCGCACCGGAAGCAACGCCGAGGCTAAATGGATTGCCGGCCCGCCAGCTTTGCGCGGCGGCAAGGCGGATAAGGCTTGGTCCTGCAATTGACGCCGCAATCGCAGTGAAACCGGCGCCAGCGCCGGCGACGAAGTGACGACGGCTGAGACCCTTGGAGGTGACCCGACTCTGCATTCCCCCGCTCGTGGCGCGATTGCAGCTATCCAACATCTTCGCCGGGTTTTATGACACTCTTACGCCGGCGAGCTACCAGAACCATGGATAACGCGAAAATCGAAACGCGAAAAGAAGCCGCGAAAGCGTGGTTCGAAACCTTGCGCGATCGGCTGTTGGCGGCCCTTGAGGAATTGGAGCGGGCACTGCCGGCGGGTGCGCCGTTGGGCGAGCGCGCCGCCGCGCGATTTGCGCGCACACCCTGGCAGCGCACCGACCGTACCGGTGCGCAACCGATCTCCGGTTTACCCGAGATCGGTAATGTAGATGCTCGGCCGGCAGGTGCCGGCCCCGGCGGCGGCGTGATGGCGATGATGAAGGGCCGCGTCTTTGAAAAAGTCGGTGTCCATGTTTCGACCGTGTTCGGCGAATTTGCCTCGGAATTCCGCAAGGAAATTCCCGGCGCCGCTGACGATCCGCGTTTTTTCGCGACCGGCATTTCACTGATCGCACATCCGCACAATCCCCATGTGCCGGCGGCGCACATGAACACGCGCTATGTGGTGACAACAAAATCTTGGTTTGGCGGCGGCGCCGACCTCACGCCCGTGCTCGAAGCAAGGCGCCGCCAGGACGACCCGGATACGATCGCATTTCATGCCACGATGAAAGCGGCCTGCGACGCGCACGCGCGCGTCGCACCTTACGACAAATTCAAAAAATGGTGCGACGAGTATTTTTATCTCAAGCATCGCGGCGAAATGCGCGGCATTGGCGGCATTTTTTACGATTGGCTCGACAGCGGCGATTTCGATTCGGATTTTGCCTTCACGCAAACCGTCGGCCAGGCTTTTCTCGATATTTATCCGCGACTGGTGCGGCGGAATTTCACCAAACCGTGGAACGAGGCGGAACGCGACGAACAGCTTGTCCGCCGCGGTCGCTATGTTGAATTCAATTTGCTCTATGATCGCGGCACGATCTTTGGATTGCGGACCGGCGGCAATGTCGAAGCAATCCTGTCATCGATGCCGCCGGTGGTGAAATGGCCGTGATTCAGTAACACTCACCAAACTATTTCATCGCACCCCAGATCATCATCGTACCGCCGATGATCACCACGGCATCCAATATCGCCGTGTGGACGTGAACCGGCAGGCGCTCGACGATGAGCTTGGCCAAAAAGGTGCAGGGAAAAGCGACGAGTCCGATCAACAACGCGATCACGATCACGCTCTTCGTCAGCACACCAGCCGCGCCGAATACGGCAATCTTGACGACGCCCATGCCGAGCGAGACCGCGGCGTCGGTCGCGATCACGTCTGCGCCTTCAAGCCCCGTCGCCATCAACAGCGACAGCATGATCACGCCGGCGCCAGTGGTGCCCCCGACCACGATGCCCCATCCGGCTGCCGCCGCGGCATAGGTCTTCTCGCCGAGCTTGTGGCCGTGGCGCTTGAATATGCGCCGCAGTGGCACCGTAGCGATCAAGGTCGAGCCGATGACCAATGCGGCACCACGGCCGGTCAACAGCGTATAGAGCCACGCGCCGAGCATGCAGGTCGGAAGCGCCGCAAAAAGCGCGATGATCGCGCGCCGGCGATCGAGCGCGCGGCGAAAGACGGCGACGCGCGCGGTATTGGTGAACATCGCCGATATGGCGATGATCGGCACCACCGGAGCTGCGCCCACAAGCGGCACCAGAATGAGCGGCATCAGCGCGCCGGTGCCATAACCCGCGACACCGCCGGTAATGGCGGAAATCGCCGCCAGGGCGGCAATGAGCGTAAGCTCGGCAAGGGAAATGTCTGGAACAAGCAAAGCGGATTCAGCCGTTGACTAAAGACCGTTCAATCGGGACAACAGACGCCCCGCCAGACCGCGAGCACCCAGCAGGAGAGCTAGGCATGGACCTTGGAATTGCCGGCCGCAAGGCAATCGTGTGCGCCTCGAGCCGGGGCCTCGGCTTTGCCTGCGCGAAAGCGCTGGCGCAGGCCGGCTGCGAGGTGGTGATCAACGGCCGCGATCAGGAAAAGCTTACCACCGCCGCCACCGAACTAAAAAAAGCGACTGGCGCCACGGTGACGCCGGTGACCGCCGACGTTGCCTCACCCGATGGCCAAAAAGCCCTGTTTTCTGTCTGTTCCGAGCCGGACATTCTGGTCAACAACAATGCCGGTCCGCCACCCCGCGATTTTCGCGAGCTTGACCGGCAGAAGCTGCTCGACGGCGTGACCGCCAACATGGTGGTGGCGATTGAGCTCACGCAAAAAGTGATCGATCCGATGATCGCCAGGAAATTCGGCCGGATCGTCAACATCACCTCGGGCTCGGTGCGGATGCCGCTCGCCGGGCTTGATCTCTCCTCCGGCGCGCGCGCCGGCCTGACCGCATTCCTCGCCGGCGTCGCTCGCTCGGTCGCCGCCGCCAATGTGACGATCAATTTCATGCTGCCGGGCGTTTTCGCCACCGACCGGCTGCGCACCTACATCGACACCATGGCGAAGAAGAAAGGCATGAGCGCCGACGCCGCGCTTGCCGAGCGCGTCGCCACCGTGCCGGCGCGCCGCGTCGGGCTGCCGGACGAATTCGGCGCGACCTGCGCATTTCTGTGCTCGGCGCAGGCCGGCTATATCACCGGACAGAATATCCTGATCGATGGCGGGGCTTTCCCCGGCGCGTTCTGAAAGCTTTTTACAAACAACAGGAACCAAGGAGATCGTTATGAAGCTCGTTCGCTATGGCGCACCGGGACGCGAGAAGCCCGGCATGATCGACGCCGAGGGCCGCATTCGCGACCTGTCCAAAATCGTTCCCGACATTGCCGGCGACGCGCTCTCATCCAAGAGCCTCGCCAAGCTGCGCAAGCTTAAACCCGAAAAGCTGCCGCTCGTGCGCGGTAAACAACGCCTCGGACCTTGCGTCGGCAAGGTCGGCAATTTCATCGCCATCGGCTTGAACTACTCCGACCACGCCGCCGAAGCCGGCATGCCGATTCCAAAAGAGCCGATCATTTTCAACAAGGCGCCATCGTGCATCTGCGGGCCGAATGACAACACCATCATCCCGAAAGATTCGTCCAAGCTGGACTGGGAGGTCGAACTTGGCATCGTCATCGGCAGCCGCGCCCGCTATCTGAGCAAAGACAAAGCCCTCGACGTCGTCGCCGGCTATTGCCTCGCCAACGATGTCTCCGAGCGCGTATTTCAGATCGAGCGCGCCGGACAATGGACCAAAGGCAAAGGCTGCGAAACGTTCGGCCCGCTTGGGCCGTGGCTCGTCACCAAGGACGAAATCAAGGATCCGCAAAATCTCGACATGTGGCTCGACGTCAACGGCGACAAGCGCCAGCGCGGCAATACCTCGACCATGATCTTCGACTGCCGCCACATCGTCTGGGCGTGCTCGCAATATTTCGTCATGGAGCCGGGCGATGTGATCATCACCGGCACACCGCCGGGCGTCGGACTCGGCATGAAACCGCCGACGTTCCTCAAAGCTGGCGATGTCGTCACGCTCGGCATCGAGAAGCTCGGCGAGCAGCGGCAGAAAGTGGTGAAGGGGCGATAATAAGCGTTCGTCTCAGCCCGCCAATCGTCATGCCCGGCCTTGTGCCGGGCATCTACGTTTTCTTGAGCGCGTAGCGCGTAGGGGGTTAGCGCCGAAGGCGCGTAACCCACCGATCGAAGCGCAGCACACGGCGCGGAGCTTGTTATCGGGCAGCGCTTCGCGCGGACCCGTTGGCGCCTAACCCACCCTGCAAAGTCCGTCGATGCCTTACCCCTCCCGCGACTGCAGCACCGCCTCGGTCGAAATCCGCGACCAGGCCGAAACCTTATCGCGGAAAGCAACATAGGACGCATGCACCTTGGCCGCTCCGGGACTCTTGCCGGCAAAATCGGCGAGCACGTCCTTGGCCTGCGCTCGCGCGGCGTCGATAAGATCGGCAGAGAAACTCCGCAGCTTTACATTGTCCTGTGTCGTGAGCGCAGCGAGAGCCTCGATATTGAGCCGCTCCATTTCGGCAAGTGCGTAGGAGGCCTCAGTGGCGCAGGCATGCGCCACCACCGCCTGCAGCTCGCGGTCGAGCGCCTGCCAGGCTTTGAGCGAGACAATGCACTCACCCGTGCCGTTCGGCTTGTTGAAACCCGGGTAGTAGTAGAACGGCGCGTAACGATAGAGCCCGAGCGCGATATCGGAGCCCGGCCCGACGAATTCCGCGCCCTCGATCAGGCCGGATTGCAGCGCCACCAGAATCTCGCCAGGCGCGGTGGTCTGCGGAATGGCGCCGAGCCGGCGATAGACTTCGCCGCCAAGTCCAAGCGAGCGGAGTTTAAGGCCGTGCACGTCGTCGCGGCTTTTGATCTCGCGGCGAAACCAGCCGCCCATGCAAGTTCCGGTATTGCCGGCCATGAAGGGTTTGACGCCGAACGGCGCGTAAAGCTCGTCCCACAGTGCCTGGCCACCGCCAGCGTCGACCCAGGCGACATGTTCGTTCGGCAATAGTCCGAACGGCACTGTCGTGAAAAAGGCGGTGGCCGGCTCCTTGCCTTGCCAATAGAACGCGGCGGTGTGGCCTATCTCGGCGACGCCGGAGCCGACCGCGTCGAGTACTTCCAGAGCCGGAACCACCTCGCCGGCTGCCGAGACGCTGATTTCAAGCCGGCCGCCGGACAGCGCCCCGATCCGCTCGGCCACGCGTTCCGCCGACATGCCGGGGCCGGGCAATCGCTTCGGCCATGAAGTGATCATGCGCCAGCGCATTTTGCCGCTCTGCGCCAGCGCCGGAACGGCGAGCGCGGTAGCGAGGCCGAGCGCGCCGCCGCGCGCGAAATTACGGCGGGTAACATTGCGGCGTGTCATTTTGGTCATTGCGGACGCCTTTCAATGCGAGGATACGCCTCGGTTACGTCTTGTAACAACAATCGGGCGCACAGAGACGACCGAAACGCTTGCGCATCCGTGATTTTTCCGACAGAGGTGAACGGGGTTGTGAACTGGTGTTGGGAGGGTCACATGGGCGCGAATTTCGGCATCGCCGGAATGGATTGGCAGCAGCGGGTCAATTGGGACCGGTTGCGAAAATACCGCACCGAGCGAGCCCGCGCGATGATGAAAAAGCATGGCCTTGGCGCGCTTTTGTGTATGTACGACGAAAACGTCCGCTATCTGACCGGTACGCTGACCCCCGGCTGGAACCGGCTTAAGCCCGGTCTGCGCTATGCAATGTTGTGCGGTGACGGCGCGCCGATCCTGTTCGAACAAGGCGATCTTGGTTTTCAGATCGAACGCCACTCGCCGTGGATTCCTAAGGAAAACGTCCGCCATTCGTTCGCCTGGATCAAGGGCGCGGCCGGTCCGGCCTCCACCCAACAAGTGACCAAATTCACCAAAGCGGTGCTGCAGGCGATGCGTGAGAACGGCGTCGCCGGCCAAAAGCTCGGCGTCGATTTCATCGACATCAACATGATCAACATCTTCAAGGATAACAACATCAACTGGACCGACGGCATGACGGCCATGATGGAAGCGCGTGCGGTCAAGAACGAAGACGAACAGGAATGCTTCCGTATCGTCGGCGCGATCGGCGACGCGACGCACTGGGAATGCATGAAATTCTTAAGGCCCGGGATCACCGAAAATCAGGTGACGGCGCATCTGATGCAATATCTCTACAACATTCCCGGCATGGAGGATGTCGAGGACGTCATCGTCTCGTCGGGGCCGAATACCTGGCCGAACTGGCGCAATTTTTCCGATCGCATCATTCAGCCCGGCGATATCGTGTTCATGGATTTAGCGGCGCTGACCTGGAACGGCTACAAATCCTGTTATTACCGCACTTATTGCGTCGGCAAGGAACCGACCCAGGAGCAGAAGGACACTTACGAGATCGCACTGAAATGGCTCTACGATTCCATCGGCGCGGTCAAAGCGGGCGCCACCACGCGCGACATCGCGCTCAAATGGCCGTCGGCGATGGAAACATGGGGCTACGAGGACGAGGACCAGGCGGCCGCGAATCTCTGGGGCCATGGTCTCGGATTGGCGCAATACGATCCGCCGGTCATCTCACGCATCTGGTCGCTCGATCATCCGGTGGAAATCAAAGAAGGCATGACTTTCGCGCTCGAAACCCAGCACGGGAAAAAATTCCATTACGGCGTGCGGATCGAGGAAATGTTGATCGTGCATAAAGATTCGATCGAGATCGTCTCCAACTTTCCGGTTAAGCAGATTACGGTCGTCGATCCGCTGCCCGGATACGGCGATCACGTGCGGTGATTCACCTCTGCCCGTGTACGGGGGAGAGGTCGAGTGAGCGAAGCGAACGAGGGTGAGGGGCTTCTCCGCGCTTCTGAGCGCAGCAAGCTATGCACGTGGCGTAGCCGCCCTCACCCCACCCTCTCCCTGCGCGCGGTGAGAAAGAGTGCGCGGCGCTACGGCCGAACGAGGTTTGCATGAGTGCGTTCACCCTGCCTCTCTTCGACGCCACCGACGCATCCCGTGTCGGTCCAAAAATGGCAAACCTGGCGGCGCTGGCGCGCGCCGGATTGCCGACGCCGGGCGGCTTCTGCGTCACCGCGGACGCCTATCGAAAACAGATAGCGCATCTCGGCCTTGCCGACATGGTGCGCCAATACGCCAAAGCCGAACAGCCGGCGCAGCGGCGCTTCGCGGTGGAAATTCGCCTGAAATTTTATCAGGAGGCGCTCGCGCCGGATCTGTTTGACGACGTGCTCGCCGCGTGGCGAGCCGAGCAAAAGCCGGCCGCAGTGCGCTCTTCCGCGCTGATCGAAGATCGCGCGGATTCGAATTTCGCCGGCCAATTCGAAAGCTTTCTCGGCATCGACCGCGAGGACGAGTTTCTAACGTCGCTGCGCGCGTGTTGGGCGGCGTTGTGGACCACGACGGCGCGCCGCTCGATGGTGCAGCATGGCCATAGCCCAGCGGATACGGCGATGGCCGTTCTGGTCCAACCGCTCGTCGCCGCGCGCGCCGCTGGCGGGGGCTTAAGCGAGACCGCCGACGGCCAGATGCTGATCAGCGCCACGTGGGGATTGGGCTCGACTATCGCACAGGGCGAAGTCGTGCCGGATCGCGTCGTGCTCAGCCGGCAAGGATTCGTGCGGTCGAACGAAGCGGGCCGCAAGCATCATCGCGAAACCTGCGATCATGCCGCCGGGGTTGCAGGACCCTCGCCACAAGCGGTGCCCGCGGCGCTCGTTCGTGCGCCGTGCCTCAAAGCCAGCGAGGCTACCACGCTCGGCAGGCTCATGCGCAAGGCCGAGAGTGCGCTCGGCATGCCGGTGGAAATCGAGTGGGCGCTGGACGACGGCGGTTTCAAATTGCTCCAAGCGCGGCCGCTGCACGTGCAGCCGGCATCGGTGCCCGATGAAATCTGGCTCAAACACCCTGGGCTTAATGGCCATCCCGCCGGCATCGGCTGGGGCTCGGGTCGCGCGGTGGTGGTGAATTGCGAATGCGAACTCACCCGCGTAGCGCCCGGCGACATCCTTGTGACGCGCGTTGCCGGTCCCGCGCTCAGTCACATCTTGCCGCGCGTCGGCGGCGTGGTGGCCGAGCTCGGCGGCTCGACTTCGCATCTGGCCTCGCTGGCGCGCGAGCGCGGCATCCCGATGGTGCTCGGCGTGCTTGATGCGACGCGGCGGATCCCCGATGGCGCGCAGGTCGCGGTCGACGGCGTGGCCGGTGTGGTGCGGTGGCTCGCCTAACACATGATCCCGAAAAGTGGGAACCAGTTTTCGGATAAGATCATGCGCAAACAAATTATTGCGGACAGACCGTGATTCAACTTGATCCAATCGTGCCTTAATGTGGACAGCGCAACGACGGCCGCGGATTTTCGTGACGCAACCGGTGTCGGAGACCGCGCTCAAGCGCCTGCGCGCGGTGGCGAAGGTCAAAGTGTTTCCCGATGCGAGCCGGATTATCCCTAAGCGCACGCTGCTCCAGGCCGTGCGCCGGAGCGATATTTTATTCTGCCTCCTCCACGACAAGATCGATCGCGCCGTCGTCACCGCGAATCCGCAATTGCGCCTGATCGCGGCGCAATCGATCACGCCGTCGAATATCGACGTAGCGGCGGCGACGGAGCAGCGCATTCCCGTCACGGTGACGGCCCCGATCACCACGGAAGCAACCGCCGATCTCAATTTCGGCTTGATGCTAGCGGTGGCGCGGCGAATCCTGGAAGGCGACCGCGCGGTGCGCGCCGGCAAATTCCCCGGCGGCCAGTCGGCATATCTGATGGGCTCCTATGTTTGGGGCAAGACCATCGGGCTCATCGGCGGCGGCGGACTGATCGGCAAAGCGGTGGCGCGCCGCGCCCACGGCTTTTCCATGCGCGTTCTGTATTGGACGCCGCGGCGCAAATCCGAGAGCGAAGAACGCGAGTCCGGTTTGACCTATATGCCGCTCGAGCAATTGCTGCGCGAATCCGATTTCGTATCGCTGCATTCCCCGCTCAATGCGCAGACGCGGCATCAAATCGGCGCGCGCGAGCTGCGGCTTATGAAAAAGACTGCGTTCCTGATCAATACTGCACGCGGCGCGATCGTCGACGAGACGGCGCTTGTCCGCGCACTGCAGAACAAAGCGATTGCCGGCGCCGGACTTGACGTATTCGAGCATGAGCCGAAAGTCGACAAACGCTTGAAGGCAATGGCCAATGCCGTGCTCACGCCGCATCTCGGCAGCGCCACGCCGGAAGTGCGCGAGGCCATGGCCAAGATCGTCGTCGACAATATTCTCGCGTTCCTGGAAGGACGGAAATTGCCGAATTGCGTCAATCCGCAAGTCTTTGCGCTCTAAAAATACCTCCTCCTGGAAGGGGGAGGAGGGCGAGCCTAAGCGAGCCGGTGGGGGTCCGGCGGCGCGCTGAATGACCCCTCCCCGACCACCGCCGCTTCGCTTCGGCGGTCGATCCTCCCCTTTCAGGGGAAGGAGTTACTGGAAAGAATACTTCATGCCCCGCACCATCATCGCCATCACCGACAGCCCATTTCCATCGCTTGAGCCGGCGAAGAAAGCGCTGGCACGGCTTGATCCCGAATATTGCATGGCGGCGAGTCCCTCGGCAGATGACATTCTTGCCGTGGCGCGCGACGCCGATGCGATTCTCGTCACTTATGCAAAGCTGCCGGGCGAACTCCTTCGGCAATTGACCCGCTGTAAGGCGATCGGCCGGTTCGGGCTTGGCGTCGACAATATCGATCTGCCGGCGGCGAAGGCGCTGGGCATCGCCGTCAATTATGTGCCGGATTACTGCCTACGCGAAGTCTCGGATCACGCCATGGCGCTCCTCCTGGCGCTCGCGCGCAAAGTGACGCTCGCCAACACGCTCGTGCAGGCCGGCCGCTGGGAAGTGCCGCCACTCGTGCCGCTGCGGCGGTTGGAAGGCCAAGTCCTCGGACTCGTCGGCTTCGGCAATATCCCGCGCATGGTCGCGCCCAAGGCCAAAGCCTTCGGTCTCAAGGTCCTCGCCCACGATCCCTACGTGAAGAACGAAGCGTTTAGTATCGCCGGGGTCGAGGGCGTGAGCTTCGACACTCTGCTGGCGCGCTCCGACTTCATTTCGGTGCACGCGCCGCTGTTGCCGGCAACGCGCGGACTGATGAACGCATCCGCCTTCGCTAGGATGAAAAGGGGCGCGTTTCTCATCAATACCGCGCGCGGCCCGTTGATCGATGAAACTGCACTAATTGCCGCACTCGATTCCGGCCACCTCGGCGGCGCCGCGCTCGACGTGGTGGAGACCGAGCCTTTGCCCAAGGCTTCGCCGCTCCTTGGCCGCGACAACGTGATCCTCACCCCGCACACCGCGTTCTACTCGGTCGAGGCGCTGGAAGAGCTTCAGTCCAAATGCGCCAGCGATGTCGCCCGCGTGCTTTCGGGAGAAAAAGCGGTTTATCCGATCAGCGCGTAACACACGGGGGTCACCGCGATCACTCTGCTGTCCAGCCGCCATCGAGGACGAGCGCCGAGCCGGTCATCAACGACGAAGCGTCAGAGGCGAGAAAAACGACCGCGCCAGTGATCTCGTCAAGCTGGCCGAGCCGGCCGAGCTTGATCTTGGACAGAACTTCATCACGGAAGGCTTTATTCTCGAAAAATGGCCGCGTCATCGGCGTCTCGAGGAAAGTGGGTCCGATGCTATTAACGCGGATGTTGTGCGGGGCGAGTTCGATCGCCATCGCCTTGGTAAATCCCTCCATCGCATGCTTCGAGGCGCAATAGACTGTGCGGCGCGCGGCGCCGACATGGCCCATCTGCGATGAAATATTGATAATCGAGCCGGGCAGCTTCGCCTCGATCAGGCGGCGCGCCACCGCCTGCGCCATGAAGAAAGCGGCGCGGACATTGAGCGCAAAAATCGCGTCGAAATCCTCGACTTTGACGTCTTGGAGATAAGCCGGCCGATTCATTCCGGCATTGTTGACAAGGATCGTAAAAGGCTCCGATTGCGCGATTGCCTTTCGCGCCGCGTCGACGTCGGTCACATCCAGCACCAAGGCTTCGGCCTTTTCGCCGCGCGCGCGGATTGCGGCGGCGGCATCGTCGATCTCGGATTTGGTTCGCGCGGCAAGGATTACATGTGCGCCCGCCGCGGCCAGCGCCGAAGCCGACGCAAGTCCGATGCCGCGCCCGCCGCCAGTGACCAGCGCGCGCTTGCCGTCGAGGCGGAAGGATGGGGTTCTTGCGAGGTCGATTGAGGTCACGTGCCGATGCGCTACTCGTCTTCACCCTTCCCTGGAGGGGGAGGGGTCGGCGCGAAGCGCCGGGGTGGGGTGAAATCGGCGGGGGCTGAAAGCTTCACCCCCACCCGCCGGGCTTCGCCCGGCGACCTCCCCCTCCAGGGGGAGGTGGAGATCAGAACTACTCCGCCGCCTCGCCATAAGCCACGTTACGACCGCCGTAGCGCCGCACGCGGACATTGGCCTGCTCGGCATGGGCAACAAAGCCTTCCAGCATGCACAACCGGGAACAATACTCGCCGATCATGGTGCTGGCCTTGTCGGTGAGCACTTTCTGATACGTGCAGGTTTTCAGGAATTTTCCGACCCATAGTCCACCGGTATAGCGGGCGGCTTTCTTGGTCGGCAGCGTATGGTTGGTGCCGATAACTTTGTCGCCGTAGGCGACATTGGTGCGCGGGCCAAGGAACAGCGAGCCGTAGTTTTTCATGTTGTTGAGAAAGTAATCGGGATCGCGTGTCATCACCTGAACGTGCTCGGAGGCGACACGATCAGCCTCGCGCACCATTTCCGCCTCGTCCTCGCAAACGATCACCTCGCCGTAATCGGCCCAGGCCTTTCCGGCAGTGTCGGCGGTCGGCAGGATCGCAAGCAGCCGCCCGATCTCTTTCATAGTGTCGCGCGCGAGCTTTTCCGAATTGGTGATCAGCACCGCCGGCGAGGTCGGCCCGTGCTCGGCCTGGCCGAGCAGATCGGTGGCGCAGATTTCGCCGTCGACACTGTCGTCGGCGATGATCATGGTCTCCGTGGGACCTGCGAGCAGATCGATGCCGACGCGGCCGAATAATTGCCGCTTAGCTTCGGCGACATAGGCATTGCCCGGCCCGACGATCATATCGACGCCGTGAATGGCCTCGGTGCCGAGCGCCATGGCGGCAACCGCCTGCACGCCGCCGAGTACAAAAATCTCGTCCGCGCCGCCGAAATGCATTGCCGCGACAATCGCCGGGTGCGGACCGCCCTTAAACGGCGGCGCGCAGGCAATGATGTGCTTCACCCCGGCGACCCGCGCGGTGACGATCGACATATGCGCGGAAGCGACCATCGGGTAGCGCCCGCCCGGCACATAACAGCCGATCGAATTGACCGGGATGTGCCTGTGGCCGAGCACCACGCCGGGCAGCGTCTCCACTTCGAGATCGCGTAAGCTGTCTTTCTGCTGCTGCGCAAAATTGCGCACCTGCGCCTGGGCGAATTTGATGTCGTCGAGATCGCGCTTACGCACCTGCCCGATTGCCCGCTCGATTTCGTCCGGCGTAAGCTTGAACGATGGCGGCGACCAGTTGTCGAATTTGCGCGACAGTTCGCGCACCGCCGCGTCTTTGCGCGCATCGATATCATCGAGGATCTGCTCGACGGTTTCGCGGACCTTGGCATCAGCCGCCTTGATTGCGGTTGCATCCATTCCGCGCTTGAGATGCCGGGCCATGTGAACTCCTCCGGAGTTGGATGAGAGACGACGGACGACAGAGGACGGAAAGGCAGGGAATCTGCTGGAAGCCCTTATCCGCCCTCCGCCATCGGTCCTCCAACCTCCGTTATTTAATCGCCTGCGGGTTGATCGGCGAGCCAGTGCCGCCGGTGATGATGAGCGGCGGGCCGCAAAAGAAAAACTCATAGACGCCATCCTCGTCGCAATCATCCGCGAGTTCCTTCAAATAAAAGATCTCGCCCATGCACAAGCCCATCGCCGGTATCACGACCCAGTGCCACGGCTGGTTGGCTTCTTTGGTTTCGTTCGGACGGACCTCGACGCCCCAGGTATCGGTGCAGATCGCGGCGATCTCCTTCTCCTGGCACCAATAGCAATTTTCGAACTTCACGCCGGGCGCATCGCCGCCGGCATAACCGCCCCAATTCTTTTCGGCGAGGCAGCGTTCCATTTGGCCGGTGCGGATAATGACGAAATCGCCGCGCCCGATAGAGACATTCTGGTCCTTGGCGCATTTGTCGAGTTCGTCGTTGGAAATACTCTCGCCGTCGGCCATCCATTTGACGCCCCGATAGCGCGCGATGTCGAGGAGCACGCCGCGGCCGACCATTTTGCTCTTCGAATGCTCGATGCCGAGAACGTTGAGGCCCTTGGCGTCGATTAGCTTGGCGTCGTAGCCGTTGTAAGCCTTGTCCTCATAAAAAATGTGTCCGAGCGCATCCCAATGGGTGGCGCCCTGTACGCACAGCATGAGCGTATCGTCGGCATAGCGGATCTTGTTCCAATCCTGCCGTTCGGCAATCGCGTCGGTGCCGGTAGCGAGCATCTGATGGATCGGATTGAATCGGCCGCCAAATAATCCGGTCTGTGGCCCGTGGGTATCCAGCGGAATGCCGAGCGCGAACACCTTTCCGGTGCGGATCAGGCTGGCGGCTTTGACGATGTCCGGCGGCGTGACGTGATTGAGCGTGCCGATCTGGTCGTCCTTGCCCCACCGGCCCCAATTTTTGAGTTTCGCCGTAGCCTCGGCGATTGCCTTTCGACCGACCTTGATGTCCATACTTCCGTCCCCTGCTCTATGCCCCTGTTTTCCTAAGGTCAGCGGGCCGCTTTAGAGTACATAATGAGTGTGACATAAACGCTCCGCGCCGTGCGAAAGATTATTTGCCGCAAAGGCTGCCGGAAGAAAAGGAGTAGCGTATGAAACTTTTGAGTTTCGCCGCCGACGGCAAGGAGTGGTTCGGCGCGCTGTCCGACAATGGCGTGGTCACGCTCAACGACAAAGTTGGACAGCCAAGCCTTCGCGCCGCGCTCGCCGCAGGTGCGCTTGAAACCATGCGCGGCATTGCGCAACGCGCGCCGCCTGATCGCAGGCTCGGTGACATAAAATTCCTGCCGGTGATCCCGCAGCCGGGAAAAATTCTCTGCGCCGGCATCAATTATCGTTCGCACGCAGCGGAGATGTCGCGCGAATTGCCAAAACAGCCGAGCATGTTCATCCGCTTTGCCGACACGCTGGTCGGCCATGGCGGTGAACTGATCCGGTCTAAGGTCTCCGACAATTTCGATTTTGAGGGCGAGCTGGCGCTGGTGATCGGCAAGGGCGGACGCCACATTCCAGCCGATCGCGCGCTCGACCACGTTGCCGGCTATACCTGCTTTGTCGACGGTAGCGTCCGCGATTATCAGAAATTCTCGGTGACCTCCGGCAAGAATTTTCCCGGCACCGGCCCGCTCGGGCCTTGGCTGGTCACAAGTGACGAAATCACCGATCCCAGCCGTCTGACCTTGACAACGCGGCTGAACGGCACCGAGGTCCAGCGCTCGCCGACCAATCTTTTGATCTACTCGATTCCGCAGATCATCGCGTTCTGCTCGGATTTCACCGCGCTCGCTCCCGGCGATGTCATCTCCACTGGCACGCCGGAGGGAGTGGGCCACAGCCGCAAGCCGCCATTGTGGATGAAACCGGGCGATACGCTCGAAGTCGAGATTACCGGTATCGGCGTGCTGCGCGCGCAGGTTGTCGACGAGCGGAGCTGAACCCACGCGGTTTCGAAGCCGGAAATGGCTCGAGTGCTCGATCAATGCTCAATCCGCTTGAATCTGATTTGAATGCCTGACTTGGGTCAGCAACGGACTTTCGCCACGAACGTCCGGCCTCCAAAGCGGACATCGCGTGAGTGCTCTCGAATGTCGATAGCGGACGTCGACGCAACGCCGCGGTGGCGCTCACCATGCGCGCACCGGCTTCGGCATGAGGCGGCGCAGTAGGAAGTGCACCGGCACGTAAAGCAAGGTCGGCAACAGGATCATCAACGTGGCTACCCAGATGCCCGGCGGCATCCAGTGCTGCGCCTCGGTGTCGCTGAAGCCCCACACGTAATCGATGTTCACTGGGGTTAGGCCCGGATTTGGACGTGGTGGCGGCATGAAAAAGAACGAGGTGAGCATCAGCGCCCAGGCAATCACGGTCCAGGCTGGCAGCGCGCGGCCGTCATAGCCGAGCCGCCACACCAGATACATCAGCAGGAAGGGCAACCAGCCGTGAAAGAGTGACAGGCCGCGGAGGAAGAGCGAATGATCGGCCATGAACATGTAATCGGTGAGCCCGGTGAGCGGATGGCCGATCAGATTGGACAGAAAATCGATCACCCAGAGGGTCTGCGACGCAAGAATACCGACCGCACAAATGGATACGAGCAACGGGCTCTCGATCCAGATGCCGATCAGCGTGATGATCAGGGCGACGTCGCAGAAATAGAGGAAGTTGGTCGGCCCGTAGTTGCGCAAATATAACGGAACCAGCACGGCCATGAAGGCGGTGTAGGCGAGCTTGAGCCACAGCGGAATGAGGCGCGCGGCTGGCGCAACGAATCGCGTGCTGATCGTGCTCATGATCCACTTTGCCTCCGAAATCAAACATTCACCAGTGCGATTGGCAGGTCGTTTTCTGCCAAATATGGACCCATCACGAACTTCGCGCTTGACAGGCAACCGAATGGTTGCATATTGTGACTATGGATCAAGTATTCAGAGCCTTGGCCGATGCCAGCCGCAGGGAATTGCTCGACCGGCTGCGCGCGGATAACGGCCAAACGCTGAACGAACTCTGTACGTGCCTCAAGATGACGCGGCAGGCGGTCAGCAAGCACTTGGGGATTCTGGAGGAGGCCAATCTGGTCGCTACCGTGAAGCAGGGCAGAGAGAAACTGCACTACCTCAACCCGATGCCGATCCACGATATCGCCGAGCGCTGGATCGGGAAATTCGAACGCCAGCGGTTGCAAGCGCTGAGTGAACTCAAGAAAGGACTGGAGGCTCGTGATGAGTAAGCCCGTTTTCGTCTACACGATCTATATCGCGTCGACGCCCGAGAAAGTCTTCAAGGCGCTCACCGATAGCGATGTGACCGCGAAATTCTGGTTTGGTAACGCTGTCATCTCTGATTGGAAGGCCGGCGCGCCGATTGAATTTCGCCGCGAGGGCAAGCTGATCGTGCAAGGTAAAGTGCTGGAATACGATCCGCCGCGGCGGTTGTCCTACACGTTCCACTCGATGCACGAGCCTTTCTACGGGGCCGAGCAGCCCTCGCGAGTCGTGATCGATCTGGAAAAGCAGAAGGACCAGGTCAAGCTCACCGTCACGCACGACGACTTCGCCGAAGGCAGCAAGGTGTTCGATGCGATCAGCAAAGGTTGGCCGCTCGTGCTCTCCAGCCTCAAGAGTTACCTCGAAGCTAACCGCGTGCTGTACGCGCCGTGGTATGACAAAGAGCCGGCCGCCGCATCGTGATCGTTTGGTCCTGGCGCTAACACGATCATGTCGCCCATGGGTCATAAGCGGACATGACGGAGCGAATTTGCAAAGTCCGCTTTACCCCCGGAATGTGGACATCAAGCGTTAAAGAGTACACGCGCTAGTCCTCGTCGGCGCGCTCGACCGGCGCGTTCATGGCGACATCGCTGCGCCGCTGATTGCCGGTTTCGCTGCCGAGCGCGAAATAATCGCTTGCCGCGGCCATGCGCGCCTGGCGCTCGAGCTCGGACGGCCAGTGGCCGAGGTCGTAGCCATGCCATGGACTTTCCGGCTTGAGCGCCGGCAGGCCGAGCCGTTCCCAGATCGCCCTTGCCCGCTCCATGAATTCACGCCTGGGCAAGGCGACCGGCGCGTAAGTGCCCTTGAGCGTTGCATTGATGAGAACGGCAGCGGTTTCGCCATCGTCGCGCGGGCCTCGCGGCCCGTGCCCCGGATGCTTGTGCGGCACGACCAAAAGATCGTGCTGCGGCTGACAGCGATAGGACATCGCCCAGAACAGCGCGTCGGCATTTTGCGGATCGATGTCCTCGTCGACGGCGATGATCCATTTGCCGGCGAAGCGATGCAGCGTGGATGCGCCGTTGAGCGCCCGCCAGATTTCGGTTTCCGGGGCGCCGCGCGCAAATTGAATGCCGATCACGGCATAAAGGCTGGTGAGCGGTTCGTGCATGGCGACGCGCTTGACTGAATTCACGCCGAGCACCGAGCGCAGATGATGCAGATAAAGCGGCTCCATGGCGACGCGGCGGATCACACTCGATTCGCTGGGCGTCACCTGACTGATGAACGAAGTCAGAATGGCATTGCGCCGCCGCGTGATCGCGGTGACATTCATGAAGGCGTTGTATTCCTGCAAATTGACATAGCCATGCGATTCGCCGAACGGCGCTTCAGGTTCTAGGAATTCGGTATCGACTAGGCCCTCAATGACGATTTCGGCTTCGGCGGGGACCAAGAGATCTACAGTCTTGGCGCGCACCACATTGATCGGCGCGCCGGCAAGGCCCCCGGCGACCGCAAGCTCATCGAGATCTTCCGGCAGTTTCGTAACCGCGGCATAGGAAACAAGCGGCGGGGAGCCGACCAGGACCGCGCACGGCATCGGCTCGCCGCGCGCTTTGTATTTAAGCCAATGCGCGTAAATCCCGGCGCGCAATTCAACGGATGGATTCATCCCCAACCGCCGCGGCGCTTTGATCTGGCCGCGATAATTGCCGACATTCTGGCGCCCAGTTTCCGGATCTTTGGTGATGTAATGGCCGGCTGAAAGATAAGGTGCGTTGTCGAAGCCGGGCGTCGAAATCGGCACCGGCAAGCCATCGAGCGCGGCGCCTGCGACATCGAGCGCGTCGCCGACGAGGCAGATGTCCTGACACGGCGCATCCGTGACAAGGCGCGGCTCGACGGGCGCGGTGAGCGCCTTCACCCAAGCGGGGCCAATCTCGTCAAGCGGCCGGCCAAAGCCGATGCGGTAAACTTCCGGGTTGGCGGCGAGGCCGGCGACCAGCACCGCGATATCGTAGCGCACGCCTTTGCCGTTGGCGGCTTGGGTGAACAAGAATGCCCGCCGATCGCTTTCGGCAATGCCGCCGCGGTATTGCCAACGGACCAGCGGGTGCATTTCGGTGTCTTTGTTGATCGGCTCGTCGACGACGAGCAGTAGCCCAGCGCGCTGGAGCGCAAGCACATGATCGTGCAGATCGGCATAGCCGCGCTCGCGGCGGCCTTCGCTGCGGTAGCCATCGAGCACATGCGGAATTTCGCCGGGTGCGGCCATGATGGCAGTCATAGTATTTTCTCAGCGCGCCTTTATGGACGGCTCGCAAACGCGATCCGTCGATAATACCATCATCGTCGGGAGCCAAGCATGCGCCGTCGAGCCTTCCTCTACGCCCTTGCCGCAAACGGTGAGTATCGGCGGCTGGGTCGGGCATTAATGCGGCGACTCCGCCTATCCCAACGATACGGTCGCATCGGTCATCTACAATCTGCTCACCGGCGAGAGGTTCGATTTCCAGCGCAACGCCGCGGAATTCTTTCGATCGCCGACCCCGCCCTATAACGCTCTTCGGGCGCTTTATCAGAAGCACCGCGGCAAGCCGAAAGGGATCTGCCAGGAAAGGTCGGAGTTTGATAATCCGCGGCGGCCTCTATTTCGCGATGGATGGGCTGGTGATCGACCCCCATACGAGCGTGCCGCACGCCTATGCCGGTTGCGTGGTTGCGCTGACCGTTCCCTACCGCAAAATCCGCGATCTCGTCCGACCCGACAGCCGCTTCTACCCGCTGGTATCGCAATAAAATGCTAGGCCGTTCTCGATGTCCAAACGCAGCGTTCAGCGCGGCTGCGTCAGTGAAGACATCAGCCAGGCGGCCGCGGCAAAGAGATCGGCGTCGCGATCGAAAAAGCCGATCACCTGCAGGCCAAGCGGCATGTCATTGACCTCGAACAGTGGCAGCGACAGCGCTGGAACGCCAAGCAGCGAGGCCGGTACGTTGAATTCCGGATTGCCGGTCGAGCCGAGACCTTCCGGCGCGTGGTTTGGTGCCGCGAGCGTGATACAGGCTTCACAATTGGCGGCAAGCTCGGCATGCACCGCGCGCACGCGGGCGCGCTCCTTTAAGTCGGCGCGATGATCCGCGAGCGTCATGTCTTCGTATCTTTGCGCACGCTCCAGAATGTTCCGGCTCAACGCCCCGATATCGCGCTCGCGCATGGTGCGAATGAACCAGCGCGTCTCCCAGCCGTTGCAGCGGTGTGAAAGCTCCATCGCATTGATCAGGTCGGTTTCCAGCGCGGCGACCTTGTCGTCGTTGTGCCGGGTGCGAATTTCGATGCCGGCCGATTTGAGCCGCATGACGCATTCGCCAAGCCGCTGCTTGGCGCCGACCGAGGCGGCGTCCCAGGCGTTAGTTTCGAGCACGGCGAGCCGTCGCGGCTTCTCGCCCGGCGGCATCGTGTCCGGCCCCTGCAGGCCGGGCGTGCCGGCATCGCCGCCGACACGCGCAACGATTTCATGCGCGACCTGCCATGCGTCCGGTAGCGATGCAGCCAAAATACCGGTGCAGCTTTGGCTTTGATAATCGTGGCTGCCTTCACGATTGATCGCATTTACGCTCGGCTTATAGCCGATGCAGCCGCAGAAGCTCGCCGGCCGCAGGACGGAACCTATGACCTGCGTGCCAAGCGCCGCGCTCACCGCGCCGGTGGCAACAGCGGCGGCCGAGCCGCTCGACGAGCCTCCTGGCGTATGTGCCGTATTCCACGGATTGCGAGTCCCGCGCGGCTCGGATGCGGCGAATTCGGTGGTTACGGTCTTGCCGACGATCACCGCGCCGGCGTCGCGCAGTGCCCGCACGCTCGCCGCATCCTTCTCAGAACGCCAGCCGAGGAACAGCGGCGACCCCATCTGCGTCGGCATGTCAAAGGTTTCGATCACGTCCTTGATGCCGATCGGCATGCCGTCAATCGGCGACAACGGCCGGCCAGCGCGCCACCGCTCGGTGGCCCGATCGGCCGCCGCGCGCGCCGCCGACAGATTGGTGCAGACAAATGCGCCGATGCGGGGTTCCCAGGAGTCGAGCAATTCCAGCGACTGTTCCAGAAAGTGGCGCGGCGCGGCGCCGCCCAAGGCGAAATTCCGGGCTGCCTCAAGGTACGACCGCATTGCGGGCTTGGTTTGCTCGCGCATCGCGCCGCCGCTGATCGCGTCTTGCACGTTGCTCACGCCAGGGTCAAAGCTCCCTATTTCTTGGTCTCGTCGTAATAGTGGATCTCGTAAAGCAGGCAGCCGCGATCCGACTTGAACGGACCATGATAGACGCCGGGCGGCCGGCAGGCATAGGTCGGCGCTTCGAATGCTTCCCCGCCCCTGCCCTCCGTATCATTGCCGACGATCAAATCCCCGGATACGAGGTACACTTCCTCCCAATGATCATGCACGAACGGCGCGGTGGTGTAGACGCCGGGAGCGAACCGCAACAGCCGCGTCCGGCTGCCCATTTTGCGCGTTTCATCGAGATCGCTGGCTAGAATCTTTTGTTCAATGCCCTTGGGGTAGCCTTGCGGCGTCGCCCAGCCTTGATTCATATTGATCTTGTGGAACTCAAGATGCGGCTTGTCTATCGGCATATTTCAGCATTCCGTTTTGGCGGGTCAGTATTCTGGTTGGTGCAGCTTCCCAAGTGGACGCAAGTGGACGCAAGTGGACGAATGAGCAATGTTGTTTAGCGTACGCCCGTTGCAAGCGTCTATCGCGCATTGTACATGGGGAAAAAGCCTAGGCAATCGAGCGGCAGTTTCGCTGCGCCGGCCCTCTCTCCATGTCGCGGACCCCTCGTTTGCCGAGAACAACACAGCTGGATTGCAAGAGCGCCGCCATGCATGAGATCGCCGGGCAGATTCACTGGCACGAGCCGTCAGGTTTCAAGCGCGCCGGATTCGGTAAATTCGAACGTCCGAAAACGCCGTACGATTTGTTCATGGAAACCGAAGGGATTCCGGTTTATCGCGATATCGGCGTCAGCAAAGTACAAAATCTGCCGCTGCAACCATGGCCGCGCATGGGCGGACGCGGCAGCTACATTCAACTGCACGGCACCGAAGGCAAGTGGGGTTGTTATATCGTCGAAGTGCCGGGCGCCGACGCACTCAAAGTCGAGAAGCATCTTTACGAAGAAATCTATCTCGTCGTCGAAGGCCGCGGCTCGACCGAGGTCTGGCTCGAAGGCGATAACAGGCGGCACGCCTTCGAATGGCAGAAAGGATCACTGTTTTCGATTCCAGTGAACGCGATGCATCGCATCGTCAACGCCAGTTCGGCGCCGGCGCTGCTCCTTGCCGGCACGACCGCGCCCAATCTAATGAATCTCATCAACAATGCCGACGCGATTTTCAATTGCCCTTATGAATTTCGCGACCGGTTCTCCGGCGCCGACGATTTCTACCAATACAAGGACGACATCGAGCCGGATCCGGTGCGCGGCCTAGCGATGCGGCGGACCAATTTCATTCCCGACATTATCAATTGCGATTTGCCGCTGGATAACCGCCGCTCACCGGGCTGGCGGCGCGTCGAACCGTTCATGACCGGCAATACGTTCTATCTTTGGATCGGGCAACACGAGAACGGCAATTATTCCAAGGCGCATGCGCACACATCGGCTGCGGTGCTGATCTGCGTCAAAGGCAAGGGCTACACCTACACTTGGCCGGAGCATCTGGGATTAACGCCTTGGAAGGACGGCAAGGGCGATCAAGTCAAACGCGTCGACTATGAGCCCGTCGGCATGGTATCGGCGGCGCCGGGTGGCGCGCGCTGGTATCACCAACATTTCGGCGCATCGAAGGACCCGTTCCGGCTGACCGCATGGTTCGGACCGCACAATCCCGGCCGCGAGCCGGGACCGCCGGGCGAGAAACATATCGATTACACGGCGATGGACATTCCCGAAGGCGGCACCGCGATTCCATATTACATGGAGGATCCTTTCCTGCGACAGGAATATGCCGAACGCATGAAGCAGGAAAGCGCGGAAAATCGGATGCGCCCGGAATATTACGAGCGCGACTATCGGGGATTATTGCCGACGGAATGATCGAACTCGCTGTCGCGCATGACTGAACCAGTCGGTGGCCGCATTTTCTTCTCCAACACCGGACGTACGTTCGGCGAGGAGGACGAGCTTTGCGTGCTTTCGGTCGGAGTCGATATCGGATCGTCCACCTCGCATCTTGTGTTTTCGCGCATCGTGCTGGAGCGGCTGGATAGTCGCTATGTCGTCACCGAGCGCGAAAGCTTTTATCAATCCGATATTCTGCTCACACCTTACGCAACCGAAGACACTATCGATGCCGACGCACTCGGCGCGTTCATCGGCCGGCAATACCGCGACGCCAAGGTCGATCCAGACGAAATCGACGCCGGCGCGCTGATCCTCACCGGCGTTGCCGTGCGACGCCGCAATGCCCGGCGCATCGGCGAATTATTCGCGCGCCAGACTGGACGGCTGGTCGCCGTGAGCGCGGGCGACAGTTTGGAATCGATCATGGCGGCCTATGGATCGGGCGCTGTCGCGCGTTCGATCCGTAACGGCGCTCCGGTGATAAATGTCGATGTCGGCGGCGGCACCGCAAAGATCGCTGTGTGCGCCGACGGAAAAGTCGTCGATGTGACCGCGCTCGACATCGGCGCCCGGCTGGTCGTCCTCGACGAAACGCGGCGGATCGTGCGGATCGAAGAGGCCGGCCGGTGTTTCGGCGCGGCGCTGGGGCTTAAGCTCGAGCCGGGCATCATCCTTGCCGAAGAAGACGCCAGCGCACTCGCCGCCAGCATGGCCGATGGTTTGTTCGAAGCGCTGCGCGGCGGCTCACCGCGCGCTGGCGGCGCCGAATTGTTGCGGCTTGATCCATTGAGTTGGCGCGGTGAGATTTCCGATGTGAGTTTTTCCGGCGGCGTGTCCGAATATATTTACGGCGGCGAGGCAAAGGCCTACGGCGATCTCGGCACGCAACTCGCCACCGAACTGCGCAAGCGGCTCACCAATGGGCTGCAACTGGCGCGGCCGGACGCGCGCATTCGCGCCACCGTGATCGGCGCCGCGCAATACACCGTGCAGGTATCCGGCAGCACGATTTTCGTCTGGCCACTGGAGACGCTGCCGTTGCGCAACGTGCCAGTGATCGCGCCCGCGCTGCCGCTCGACGAGGAGAAGATCGATCCTGCCGCGATCGCAACGGCTATAAAGTCCATGCTCAAGCGCCGCGAACTCGATACCGGCGAAAGCCCGGTCGCGGTCTTCCTGCCGTGGTGCGGTTCGGCGACATTCCGGCGGCTCGACGATCTTTGCCACGGGATTATCGACGGATTGGCGGCGATCCTGGCTCATGGACACCCGATCGTGCTCGCCGGCGACGGCGACGTCGGCGGGCTGATCGGTATTCACTTTTGCGAAGAGATGAAACTCACCACTCCGATCGCCTCTATCGACAGCCTGGAACTGAAGGACTTCGACTATATCGACATCGGCGCGATCCTTGATACGTCGGGCGCGGTCGCGGTTGTGATCAAATCGCTGGTGTTCCCGGCGAGTCCTGCTCTCCGCAAGGATTCGCAGGCAGCGCCGGCTGCCGGGACCTCCGCGCTTAGAGCATAATCGGGCCAAAACCGGACATCCCTCTCGTCATTGACGCCGTATCGACATAAGATGGGCGTAGCGTTCGGGAGGGGGCTTAAGTGTTGGAGTCACTGAGCCGCAGCTCTATATTGCGGCCCAAGCTTTGTGATGGGACGGATGCGGCGCGTGGCGTCTTGGCATCCATCGTCTTCTCGGGCACGTCGGCCAAATTTTTTTCGGCGATTTCCTGGGGCTTGATGTGGCGCCAGATCTCGCCGTTCTTTTCTTTTTCGCAATCAGCGGATTTGTCATCGCCGGCAGCCTTGCCCGGCATACTGGACCAAGTGACACTGTTGATTTGATGGAGTTTGCGAAGAGGCGGTTCTTTCGGATTATGCCGCCATTGTTGGCCACTTTCCTACTTATCGTGGCGTTAGAGTTTGCACTTTCATCGAGCGGCGTCGTCAGCGATCAAACACGTGCCTTAAATCCAAATGTGCCGGGCGTTCACGGTTATCATCTGAATCTGTTTAAGGTGGCAGTGAGCCTCTTGACTATCGGAGCTGTTGGCGATCTCGGTGGCGGACTCGATGGGCCGCTTTGGTCATTGCGATATGAAATCCGATGTTATCTATCAGCGGCGCTTGTCGCATGGCTATCAACGTCACGAGCAGCAACCGCCCAGAAAGCGACCGTCGTTCTAATCCTCTGCGCCTATTGGTTTGTTGCGCTTTTTATTAGAAACGAGGGGCCGCTTTCGCAATTGCCGTATCTTCTCAGCTTTGCCGCCGGTTTTTTCGTGTTTAGATATCGCAGCGCGTTGGCAGCGAGAGGTCCGATTGTCACGGCATCAGCATTGGTGCTCGCAAGCGCTACTAGTCTTGTCTTATTTTCCGCCGGGCATCCTCAGGTGGTGCCGAGTTGGCTTTTGCTTGTCAAATGCGTCTGCGCGTGTGCATTTGCACTCACCGTATTCGTCCTTCACGGCGTTGAGATCAAATCTCGCGTACTTGCTGGCTTGGGTGGTGTATCCTACACGCTCTATATCGCGCATTTTCCAATTCTACTCGCGCTGTATTTATTCATCAAAACGACACCTGGCCCGATGCACGGGCCTCTGACCGCCGCAGCGATATTGGCCACTGCCGTCGCGTGCTTTGTGCTCGGACGAGGAGTTGAACGATCGTCGCCGCAACTTGCTTGGACCGAACGCCTCATTTTGCGCATCAGGACTTCCAGAGCTGTAAGAGCCCCACAGGGATAATTTCCGACGGACCTGTGCCTGGCACAGTGCGATCTTTCAGCCAGGGAGTGTCAGAAGGCGCGCCTGATTGTTCTTGCTCGCTTGCTGTTCAATTGCCTGCATCTTGTGCATTGCACAACGTGGAGGCGGGATGCAGCTTAAACAAGCACGTAAGTGCAACGTCTCGCCGCCGTTCTGATGGCCTAAGCCATTACAGAGCCTACAAAAATTCGATATTGCCGCACCGGCGCGGCATGGCACGCATCTTGCGGATCAGGTCGCAAAAGCTTCGCGCCGAAGTTTCGCTTTTGATGGCGCGCGGGCCGCGAACGCATGCAGGAGCGAACGATGGAGATGATCGATTACATCAAACCCGCCGACGTGGCGACGGCGATGGCCGAGACCGGCAAGCGCAAGCTAGCGCTGGCGCCACGCGATCTGTTGATCCGCGGCATGCTGTCCGGCGCCATTCTCGGCGTTGCCACCAGTCTCGCCTTCACCGGCGCGGTGCAGAGCAACCTGCCGCTGGTCGGAGCGCTGATCTTTCCAGTCGGCCTGATCAGTATCGTGCTCCTCGGTCTCGAACTCGTGACTGGAAGCTTCGCGCTCGTACCGCTGCCGTGGCTTAACCGTGAAGCCAGCGCCTCGGCCGTTGTCGTCAATTGGGGCTGGGTGTTCATCGGTAATCTGATCGGCAGCGTCGCCTATGGTGCGTTGATCGCGATCGCACTCACCAATATGGGCACCGCGGCACCGGCTGGCGTGGCCGCGCGCATCGTGCAGGTCGCCGAGGTCAAGACGATCGGTTATTCGGCGCTCGGCTTTGCCGGCATGGTCACGGTCTTCGTCAAAGCCATGCTGTGCAACTGGATGGTCTGTCTCGCCATCGTACTGGCAATGACCACCAACTCCGTGATCGGCAAAATCGCCTGCGCCTGGATGCCGGTCTTTGTGTTCTTCGCGCAAGGTTTCGAGCACTCGGTCGTCAACATGTTCATCATTCCGACCGGCATGATGATGGGCGCCAAGGTCACGGTCGCGGATTGGTGGCTGTGGAATCAAATTCCAGTCACGTTGGGCAATCTGGTCGGCGGCTTCACCTTCACCGGTTTAGCCATTTACGCGACCTACAAGCCGCGCGTCATCGCCAAGGTTTTGGCGCCGACGCCGACCGGCGTCCCCGCTGAATAGAGTGATCTTTTTCGGAACGGTTCACGGGCGCAGCGTTTGGACGGAGGTCAGCAAACGGAACAGGCAATGCCGGGCGATTTCGAGCCAGAACAGAAGCGCTACCTTGAAGGCCTGATGACCGGACTGCAGATCGCCAAGACTTTGCGTCCGGCAAACGGCAATGGAACGCTGCCCTCCTCGGCCGCGAATGGTACGACCGGGCCAACGGAAGCGATCGGCCCGGATGCGGCGGCCTTGCGCGCGCAAGACCGCACCATCAAAGCCGGCGGCAAGCTTTCGGATCCGGAAAAATTCAAACGCGAGCTTCACCCATTTGACGCCTACGAGCGGCTGAAAGAACAGGCGGCAAAGAACGAAGCACCGAAAGCGGACGACAATTTCCGCTGGCGCTTCTTCGGTCTGTTCTACTGCGCGCCGACGCAAAAGTCCTATATGTGCCGGCTGCGTATCCCGAACGGCATTCTTAAGCATTGGCAATTTGCCGGCGTCGCCGATCTCGCCGAACGCTATGCCGGCGGCTACGCCCACGTGACGACGCGCGCCAACCTGCAAATGCGGGAAGTGGAGCCGAAGAACGCGGTCGCCATGGTGGAGGCGATTCAGGATCTGGGCCTGTGTTCACGCGGTTCCGGCGCCGACAATATCCGCAATGTCACCGGCACTCCGACGGCCGGCATTGATCCGCAGGAGCTGATCGACACTCGCGCTTACGCGCGCGAATGGCACTTCCACATCCTCAATGACCGTTCGCTTTATGGCATCCCGCGCAAATTCAATGTCGGCTTTGACGGCGGCGGCCTCATCCCGGTGCTCGAGGACACCAACGACATCGGCTTTCAAGCCGTTGCCGTGAAGGACGGTTACGGTATCGAGCCGGGTGTTTGGTTTCGCCTGATGCTCGGTGGCGTGACCGGTCATCGCACTTTTGCCGGCGACACCGGCGTTATCGTCAAGCCGGCGGAAGCGACGGCTGTCGCCGATGGCGTGGTGCGGGTCTTTATCGATCACGGCGATCGCACCAATCGCGCCAAGGCGCGCTTGAAATATGTGCTCGACGCCTGGGGTTTTGAAAAGTTCGTCGCCGCGCTCGAAGAAAGACTTGGCCGCAAACTCGTTCGTGTCCCCGCGGAGGCCGTCACGCCACGGCCCGTCTTCGACCGCTTCGCACATATCGGCGTGCATCGGCAAAAGCAGGACGGCTATTGCTGGATCGGCATTGTGCTTCCGGTCGGCAAGCTCACAGCCGAGCAGATGCGTGGGATCGCCAAAACCGCCGCGGAATTCGGCGACGGCGATATTCGGCTCACCGTCTGGCAAAACCTTTTGATCTCGGGAGTGCCGCAAGCGCGCGTCGGTGAAGCCGAGGCCGCCATTGCCGCGCTTTCGCTCTCGACCAAAGTCACTTCCATCCGCGCCGGTCTCGTCGCCTGCACCGGCAATGCCGGTTGCCGGCTAGCGATGTCCGACACCAAGCGGCATGCGGAGGCAATCGCACAGTGGTGCGAGAGCCGCGTCGCGCTCGATGCTCCGCTCAACATTCATCTTACAGGCTGCCCGAATTCCTGCGCGCAGCACTACATCGGCGATATCGGGCTTCTCGGCACCAAGACGGAAGGCTCGGATGAGGAGGATGCAGCCGAGGCCTATCACATTCATGTCGGCGGCGGCTTCGGCCCGCAGGCGCAATGCGGCCGCGAGATCTATCGCGAGGTCAAAGCCGAGGAGGCACCGCGAACGATCGAACGGATGCTCAAGGCCTATCTCGCCAATCGTGCCGGGCCGCAGGAAAGTTTCGCCGATTTCACGCGCCGGCATGAGATCGACGCCCTTAAAGCTCTGTTCGAGGAACAGGCGAGCGAATGACGCAGACAACGCCACTGCCGATCCCAGTATTGATCCCGGAAACGGCACCGTTTTCCGCCGAGCAGCGCACGTGGCTGAACGGCTTTCTCGCCGGCCTGTTGTCGCTCGATGGCGGGGTCAACCCGCTCACCGCCGCGCAAACCGCGGCACTGCTGCCTGAACTTGGCGCGCCGCCGCAATCGCGCAGCCCGCTCAGCGACGGCGACGACGGCGAGGCGCCCTGGCACGATCCGGCCATGCCGCTCACGGAGCGCATGCAGCTTGCCGAAAGCCGTCCGCTGCGGCGGCGAATGATGGCAGCGATGGGCCAGCAGGATTGTGGCCAATGCGGCTACAATTGCGAGGACTATGCCAATGCGATTTTTCTCAAGAGCGAAGAGCGGCTGAACCTTTGCGTGCCGGGCGGCAAGGAAACCGCGCGCTTGCTCAAGACGCTCTACGGTGAATTCGGCGCGATTCCCGCGGCCAAAGCGCCGGCAAGCGCGCCGGCAAGCCTGCCGACCGGAGCGTCAGCGAGCGCCAAAGATGCGCCGCCGGCCGCAGCGCGCGTGGAAGCCTCGGCGCAGCCAGCAGCAACTGCCTCGCGCAATCGTCCCGCCGAGATTGCATTTCTATCGCGCACGCGGCTCAATAAAACCGGCTCGAGCAAGGAGACCTGGCATATCGAGCTCGACATTGCCGATTCCGGCATCGCCTATGCGGTCGGCGACTCGCTCGGCATTTTTCCCCGCAATCATCCAACGCTGGTCGATGCCGTGATCTCGGCCATCGGCGCGCCGCCCGATTTTCCGATCGCCGGCTCGTCGTTGCGCGATGTCCTCACCGACACTTCTTCGCTCGGAACGGCGCCGGACATGCTGTTCGAGCTGATCTCGTATATCACCGGCGGCGAGCGCCGGCAGAAGGCCAAGGAACTTGCGCGCGGCGCCGACCCGGATGGCGACGCGGCTGTGCTCGACGTGCTCGGCGCTTTACAAAAGTTTCCCCGCATCCGGCCTGACCCCGAAGCCTTCATCGAATCGCTCGACCCGCTGCAGCCGCGGCTCTATTCGATCGCGTGCTCGCCTAAAATCGAGCCGCGCCGCGTTGCGCTGACGGTTGATGCTGTGCGCTACCAGATCGACAAACGTCGCCGCCTCGGCGTTGCCTCGACTTTCCTCGCCGAGCGCATCGCGCCCGGGACGAAGCTCAAAGCCTATCTGCAGAAGGCGCAAAGCTTCGCGCTGCCACAGGACCCCACTGTTCCGATCATCATGATTGGCCCAGGCACCGGCATCGCCCCGTTCCGCGCCTTTCTACACGAGCGCATGGCGGCGAAGGCGCCGGGCCGTAACTGGCTGTTCTTCGGCCATCAGCGACGCGATTACGATTTCTTCTATGAGGATGAGCTTGCCGGTATGAATGCGGCCGGCTTTCTCAGCCGGCTGTCGCTGGCATGGTCACGCGACGGGACGCGCAAATTCTATGTGCAGGACTGCATGCGGCAGAGCGGCCGCGATTTGTGGAGCTGGATCGCCGAAGGCGCGCATATCTATGTGTGCGGCGCCATCACCATGGGCAAAGACGTCGAGCGCGCCTTGCTGGAGGTGATCGGCGAGCATGGCGCGCGCTCCTCCGATCAGGCCGGCGCATTCCTGGCGGAGCTGAAGAAATCCGGCCGCTATCAGACCGACGTTTACTAAGCCCCTCTGCCGCTTTTCCAGCGTTTTATTTCGAATCGTCATGGCCGCGCATAGCCGTTCGTAGAACGGCGTCGCTACGCTTGCCTATAGCGGGCATCTACGTCTTAGATACTGCGCGCAAATGAAGTCGTGGATGGCCGGAACAAATCTGGCCCTAATGGGTCATTGATCAATTTGAACTCATCCGGATCTAATTAGCGCAACCGGGGAGAATTGCCGATGCGCACGGGTGCCGAGTATCTTCGCTCGCTCAAAGACGGACGGCGGGTGTTCGTTGATGGGGAATGCGTCAAGGACGTAACCGCGCATCCGGCGTTCAGTGGCGCCGCGCGCTCGATCGCGAACCTCTACGACATCGCCGCAGCTCCGGAATTGCGCGAGCGCATGACTTTCGTCTCGCCCAAAACCGGCGCGCCGGTGCAACGCGGCTGGCAGATTCCGCACAGCCACGCCGATCTGCGGGCGCGCCGCCTATTCTCGGAGACCTGGGCCGAGGCGACATTCGGACTGATGGGCCGCGCGCCCGATCACGTGGCCGGCTTCTTTGTCGGCTACGCTGCGACGCCGCAGTTTTTTGCGAGCGCGGGCCAGCAATTCGCCGACAACCTGGTCGCCTTCTACGAGTTCATGCGCGACAACCACATCTATTGCAGTTACGCGATTGTGCCGCCGCAAATCGACCGCTCCAAGCCGGCGCATCAACAGAGCGATCCGACGCTTTACGCCGGCGTGGTGAAAGAGCGCGACGACGGTATCGTCATCAAAGGCGCGCAACAGCTCGCCACCGGCGGCGCGCTGTGCGATTACATTCAGTTGAGCTGCATCCAGCCGTTGCAGCCCGGCGACGAGAACTATGCCAATTGCCTCGCCGTTCCGGTGGACAGCGAAGGCCTTAAACTTTACCCGCGGCGGCCGTTCTCGCGCGCCGGCAGCGCTTTCGATTATCCGCTCTCAAGCCGATTCGACGAGTCCGACAGCTATGTCATCTTCGACAATGTGTTTGTGCCGTGGGAGCGCGTCTTCATCTACCGCAATGTCGAACTCTCGCGCGATCAATGGCGCAAGACTCCCTCGCACCTTCTTGGTAATCATCAGGCGCAAACGCGCTACGTGACCAAGCTGCGTTTCATGGCGGGGCTCGCCCAGCGCATGAATGAGATGACTGGCAATGCTGCCAATCCGGCGGTGACGATCATGATGGGCGAGCTGGTAGCGCTGGTCTCGATCTACGAATCCATGCTGCTCGCCCACGAGACCATGGGCACGATCAAGGACGGCGTGCTATGGCCGTCGCCGATCGCTTACTACGCCGCAAGCGCGATGCAGTCGGAATTTAACGGCCGCATGCTCGAAATCATCCGCGAGATGGCGGGTTCTGCGTTCATCACACTACCGTCTTCCGACGCCGATTTTACCAATCCTGAAATCGCCGCCGATATCGAACGCTATATGCGCTCCGGAAGCTGCGACGCGAAGAGCCGCATCAAGCTGATGCGATTGATCTGGGACTTTCTCGGCTCGGAATTCGGCAGCCGCCACCAGCAATACGAAAAATTCTACGGCGGTCCGTCATTCGCGGCGAAGCAGAACCTTTACCGCAATTTCGATTTCAAGCGCGCCGGCGCGCTGGTCGATCGCGCGCTCAATTTGCCGGATATGGCGTGAGCGTTTCGTTTCCGCTCTCCATTTAATGGCGAGCAAAGTAAAATTCACGCGTTGGATTCCACCGCTTGCGTGATTTTTCCGCAACAGTTGGCGATTGCAGTGCAGTTAGTGCTGTTGGTGGCAATATTCGAGCGGCACCACCTGATAAGTATCCGACTGATAGCGGACATAACAATTATCGTGCCACCAATAATAACGGTACACCGCGCTTGGATTGCCGCTTTGGAATGTACGAACGGTCGCCTTGAGCTCACCCTCAGCAGCAATGGTTGCACCGGCTGCTCCGCTAATCATTGCACCTTCGGGCGCAGCGCCCGTCGATTGTTGATTCGTGGGCTGTTCGGCCATTAAGGTAAAAGATGAGCTTGAGAAAAACAGCACCAACGCCGCGAAAGTGATGTCTTTCGTCGTAGCTGATAGCTTGCACATGGGGTATTTCTTTGCAAACAAAGAGTACGCGTTTTCAGAACAGATCGGAAGCGCAAGATTTCCCGCGCCCTCCGGCACGAGAAACCGGGAAATGAAATATGCGGCCGTACCGGATGCTGGTGATCGCGCGCTGAATTTAGCGGAGATGGATTAGATTCCATCCCCCGCAACGCAGGGGAAAATGAATTACGCCTCCGCGCCGACGAGCTGCGGCACCGCGCCCGGCGCGGTTTCGGTCTTCTTTGGTTCGAGCGCCGCGGCGACCGCTTCCTCGACGCGCTCGAGCCAGATGAACTCGATGTCCTTGCGCGCATTTTCAGGAATATCGTCGTAGTCCTTGCGGTTGCGCGCCGGCAGCATGATCCGCTTGATGCCGGCGCGGTGAGCGCCGACGACCTTTTCCTTAATCCCGCCCACCGGCAGCACCAGGCCGCGCAGGCTGATTTCGCCTGTCATCGCTGTATCGCTGCGCACTGTGCGATCGGTCATCAGCGACACCAGCGCCATGAACATGGCGACGCCGGCGCTGGGTCCGTCCTTCGGGATCGCGCCCGCCGGCACATGGACGTGGATGTCGCTCTTCTCGAACCGGCTCGCATCGACGCCGAGAGCCGCGGCGCGGTTCTTCACGATCGAAAGCGCAGCCTGCACGCTTTCGCGCATCACTTCACCGAGCTGGCCGGTGAGAATGAGCCTGCCCGAACCCGGCACGCGCGTCGCCTCGATGAACAGGATGTCACCGCCGACCGGCGTCCAGGCGAGCCCGGTGGCAACGCCCGGCACGCTCGTCCGCATCGCGGTCTCGCTTTCGAACTGCGGCGGGCCGAGGATCGCGGCAAGATCGCCGCGGGTGATGCGGATCGACCCGCTACTCTGGTTTTCGGCAATGCGCACCGCGGCATTGCGCAGCGCTTGGCCGATCTGACGTTCAAGAGAGCGCACGCCGGCTTCGCGCGTGTAGTTCTGGATGATCTCGCGCAGCGCATCGTCATCGATTTCGGCCTGACCAGGCTTGAGCCCGTTGGCCTCCATCTGGCGGCGGACCAGATAACGATGCGCAATCTCCATCTTCTCGTCGGCGGTGTACCCGGCGAGCGCGATGATCTCCATGCGATCTCGCAGCGGGCCGGGAATAGTGTCGAGCATATTGGCGGTGGTGATGAAAACCACGCGGCTCAAGTCGAACGGAACGCCGAGATAGTTGTCGCGGAACGTGTTGTTCTGCTCCGGATCGAGCACTTCGAGCAAAGCCGCGCCGGGATCGCCCTGGATGCCGGCACCAAGTTTGTCGATCTCGTCCAGCATCATCACGCAATTGCGCGAACCGGCCTTGCGAATCGCCTGGATGATGTTACCCGGCAGCGCGCCGATATAGGTGCGGCGGTGGCCCCGGATCTCCGCCTCGTCGTGGACGCCGCCAAGGCTAACGCGGACGAATTTGCGGTCCATGGCGCGCGCGATCGACTGGCCGAGCGAAGTCTTGCCGACGCCCGGCGGGCCGACGAAGCACAGGATCGGCGCCTTGCCTTGCGGGGAAAGCTTGCGCACTGCGAGAAATTCGATGATCCGCCGCTTGATCTTCTCAAGATCGTAATGGTCCTCGTCGAGAATGCGGCGGGCTTGCGCGATGTCGATCGGCTTCTCCTCCGGCAATTTCCACGGCAGCTCGATCAGCCAATCGAGATAGGTGCGCACCATGCCGTATTCGCCAGCGCCTTCGGGCATGCGCTGCAGGCGGCGCAATTCCTTGCGCGCCTGATCCTCGACCTCCTTCGGCATGCCGGCACTGCTGATCGCCTTTTCGAGCTCGGCGATCTCGGCGGCCTTGCCCTCCTCACCCTCGCCGAGCTGGCGCTGAATCGCCGCCATCTGCTCGCGCAAAAGCACTTCGCGCTGACGCTCGTCGAGCGCCGCCTTAGTTTGCCGGCCGATTTCTTGCGACAGGCGCAAGATCTCGATGCGGTGCGCGAGCATGCGCGACACCTTGTCCATGCGCGCGGTGATGTCGACCGTTTCGAGGATTTCCTGTTTTTCCTCCGGCTTGATGTCCATATAGGCTGCGGCCAGATCGGCGAGCGCCGGCGCCGCCTCGATCGACTGGATCGCGGCAACGAGGTCGGCGGGCGCTTGCGGCAACAGCTGGATGGCCTCCGTCGCTTGCGCTTTTAGATTGACGAAGCGCGCTTCGATTTCGGGCGTGCGGGTCTCCGGCTCCGGAATGCGAAGCACGCGCGCAACCAGAAACGGCCAACCACCAAGATATTCGACAATCTGAAATCGCTGCTCGCCTTGGCAGACAAGATGGTGACTGCCGTCTGGCGTGGTGATGTAACGCACGACGTTGGCCAGCGTGCCCATGCGGTGCATATCGATCGCGGTCGGGTCCTCGACCTCGGCCGTACGCTGCAACAGAATGCCGACTTGGCGCTGATCGCGCACCGCCTGTTGCGCGGCCGCAATCGATTTCGGCCGGCCGAGCGTGATCGGCAGCACCAGGCCGGGAAACAACACGGTGTTGCGCACCGGCACGATGATCAGCGCGTCAGGCGGCAAGGGCGGCAGGAAGACGTCGGCGACAGCTGCGGTCTCTTTTGCGCTCATTTGTTGCTCAGCCACGATTTGCACCCGCTTTTTGCAGCGTGACGATCAGGCAACCCGCGGCCGCAGCGCGGCGCACGCCGGCATAGCGGCCGGCCGGCAAACGCAGGCGTCGGTAGAAGCGTCCTTGTGGCAGTTCGAGCCGGTGAATCGTCGCGGTACGCAATTGCTCCGGCACGACGCGCGTGCCGGCGATGACGAGATCGCCGTCCTCGATTAGCGCTTGGGCATCGTCGGCATCGACGCCTGGCAAAGCGACTAGCACCAGGACTTCGAACTCGGTTTCCAGAATATCGACCGGCGGCTCCCACGCCGGTAATTGCGCTTGTCGGCCAGCCGGCCGAAACAGCTCACGATGCATGCGTTCGGCGCGCGCCAGCATCTCGCACGCTTCCGACCACATCCAATCGCGGGGAACATCGCGGGCCATGACAACCCCTCCAGTTTGCTCGATTTTATGTGTGGAGGGAGGATGTGGAATTCAACGGGCGCGCAGCCGTGCCGCCGCAAGGCGCGAGCCGGACCAGCGAAACTTCAAGTTCTGGACCATTTCAAAGGCGTCCAGGCCGTAAACGAAAGCGGCCGCACCGACATTGCTAGCTTTTTTGCTAGACCTTGGCCGTGACCCGCGCCCCGCGCACGCCTTCGGCCAGTGTCCGGGTAAGATCGGTCACCGCCGTGACAGTCGCAGAAGTCGGCTTGGAGTTGGGCCCGAGACTTTGGCGCACGGCTTCAACCAGCGCCGAGCCGACGACGACGCCATCGGCGCCTTCGGCGATAGCGCGCGCATGCGCGGCGGTCCGAACGCCGAAGCCGACACAGACCGGCAGCGCGGTGTGCCGTTTGATCCGGGTAACCGCGGCGGCGACTTTGCCGGTATCCGGCGCCGCTGCGCCAGTAATTCCGGTGATCGAGACGTAATAAACAAAGCCGGAGGTATTTGTGAGCACCGCCGGCAGGCGTTTTTCGTCAGTCGTCGGGGTGGCGAGACGGATGAAATTGAGCCCGGCTTTCATCGCCGGCAGGCACAATTCGGAATCCTCCTCGGGCGGCAAATCGACGACGATCAAGCCGTCGACGCCGGCGGCTTTGGCGTCGGCGAGAAAGCGTTCGACCCCGTAGATATAGATTGGGTTGTAATAGCCCATCAGCACGAGCGGCGTGGCATCGTCGCCGGCGCGGAAGTCGCGTACCGCGGCGAGCGTTTTTTTCAGCGTTTGTCCACCCTTGAGCGCGCGCAATCCGGCGGCCTGGATTGCCGGCCCGTCGGCCATCGGATCGGTGAACGGCATGCCGAGCTCGATCACGTCCGCGCCGGCTTTGGGCAAAGCTTTCAGAATGGCGACCGAAGTCGCGTGATCGGGATCGCCCGCCATGGTGAAGGTAACGAGCGCGGCGCGGCCTGCTTTCTTTAGCGCCGCGAAGCGCCGATCGATGCGGCCAGTCTCTACTCGGCCATTCATCGCGCTTTGCTTCCGAGATGATGCGAGACCGTGTCGAGGTCCTTGTCGCCGCGTCCGGACAAATTGACCACCATCAGGTGATCCTTCGGCTTGCGCGGCGCAAGCTGCAGTACTTTCGCTATCGCGTGCGCCGGCTCAAGCGCCGGAATGATGCCTTCGAGTTTGGACAAGAGCTGGAAAGCGTGGAGCGCCTCCTCATCGGTCGCCGACAAGAAGGTGATGCGGCCGACGTCGTGCAGCCACGAGTGCTCGGGACCGATCCCGGGATAATCGAGGCCGGCCGAAATCGAATGCGCCTCGTTGATCTGGCCATCGTCGTTCATGAGCAGATAAGTGCGGTTACCGTGCAGTACGCCCGGGCGGCCGCCGGCAATCGAAGCCGCGTGCATGCCAGTTTTGACGCCGTGACCGGCCGCCTCAACGCCGTAGATTTCGACGTCCTTGTCATCGAGGAACGGATGAAACAGGCCGATGGCGTTCGAGCCGCCGCCGATGCAGGCGATCAGCGAATCCGGCGGCCGCCCTTCCGCCGCCTGCATCTGCTCACGCGTTTCGTTGCCGATGATCGACTGAAAATCGCGCACCATCATCGGATAGGGATGCGGGCCGGCGACGGTGCCGATGCAATAGAAGGTCGATTCGACATTCGTCACCCAGTCACGCAGCGCCTCGTTCATCGCATCCTTCAGCGTCTTTGCGCCGGATTGCACCGGCACCACTTTGGCGCCGAGCATGTTCATGCGGAAGACATTCGGTTTTTGCCGCTCGACGTCGACCACGCCCATATAGACGATGCATTCGAGCCCGAAGCGCGCACACACCGTCGCAGTGGCGACGCCGTGCATGCCGGCGCCGGTTTCGGCAATGATGCGTTTTTTGCCCATGCGCCGTGCCAACAGGATTTGACCGAGCACATTATTCACCTTGTGCGCACCGGTGTGATTGAGCTCTTCGCGTTTGAGATAGATCTTGGCCCCGCCGCAATGATCGGTGAGACGCTCGGCGAAATAGAGCGGTGACGGACGGCCGACATAATGAGTCAAATAGCCGTCCATTTCTTTCTTAAAAGCGGGATCCGACTTGGCCGCGGCATAGGCTTTTTCCAATTCAAGCACGAGCGGCATCAACGTCTCGGCGACAAAGCGTCCGCCATAGATGCCGAAATGGCCGCGTTCGTCGGGCCCGGTGCGGAAGGAATTGAGTTGCTGGGCTTTCATGAGTGAGATTGTTCCTACGCAACCGGGTGAGCGCGTTCCCCGACCGCGGCGCGCGCCGCCCGCACGAAAGCGGTGATCTTGTCGGAATCTTTGACGCCGGGTTCACGTTCGACGCCCGAAGAAACGTCGATCCCCGTGGCACGGGTTATGCGCAGGGCCTCGCCGACATTGTCGGCGTCAAGCCCGCCCGAAAGCATGAACGGGACACCGGGCTGCACCGCCTCGAGAAGATGCCAATCAAAAGTATTGCCGAGCCCGCCTGGGCGGGTGGCGTCGCGTGGCGCGCGCGCATCAAACAACAGCCGATCGACCACAGCAGCGTAATGACTGATACGCTCAAGGTCCGCCCTTATCGCAATTGGCAAAGCCTTCATGACTGGCAAGCCGAACATTCGCTGCACCGTCTGAATTTGCGCGACGGATTCTGCGCCGTGCAATTGCAAAATGTCCGGCCGCAAAGCCTCGATGACGGACTGCAAAAACGCTGCATCGGCATCAACGGTGAGCGCCACTTTTTGCGCGCGATTGCGCACCTGGCGTCCGAGCGAACGCGCCATGTCGAATTCCAGATGCCGCGGCGATGGCGGAAAAAACACGAATCCCACCATGTCGGCGCGGGCATCCAACGCCGCATCCAGTGTCTCGGGCGTCGATAGCCCGCAAATTTTGACTATGAGCGACATCCTGGTTCTTGTTCGCTGACTTTCCGCCAAGGCATGACCAGCCTTAAACAGCCTCAACCGGGCTCTTTCTTAACCGGTCCGGCGCTGCCGTTCTACATCGCGATGCCGGCCTTGTCTTGCAAGACTGCCTTGCGAGCCCGCCCTTGCAGCAAACGCAATGCCTAAACCGACGGCGGCCGCAACTGCAGCCGGTTGGGCGCCGCGGCGGGAGCATTGACGGCGCCAGGGATAGCGCCGCCGGTCCGCTTGAGCGCTTCGATTTCAATGCGCAAATCCGCGACTTCGCGCTCGAGCCGACGGGCGGTGCGCCGCCATTTCGATTGCCGCAGCCATGAGGCAATACCCCCGATCAACACGCCGATCACGAGAAGGACAATGACGAGCGCAAACAACGGCAGCGTTAACGAAGCGGCCGGATGTTCGGCGCTGAAGGGATCGAGCGATACGGTAGCGATTTGCCGGTTGGCGACGGCGAAAGCGATGATGACAACGGCGAGCGGCACCAGGATGATTGCCGCGATGATTTTGCGGAAAATGTTGCCCGTTGATCGGGTAGCGTCGGTCAACCTTCGCCCGGCCGGTTAAGACGCTCGCGCATTTCCTTGCCGGTCTTAAAGAACGGCACGCATTTCTTGTCGACGGCAACATGGGCCCCGGTCCGGGGATTGCGGCCGGTGCGCGCCGGACGCTGTTTAACCGAAAAGGCGCCGAACCCGCGCAATTCAACACGATCGCCGCGCGACATTGCGGCGATAATCTCGCCGAGAATGGCGTTGACGATGTTCTCGACGTCGCGCTGGTACAAATGAGGGTTTTGTCCGGAGATTCGTTGAACCAGTTCCGATTTGATCATGGTTCGCCCGCCAACGCTGCCTCGGATGTCAAACTATAACGCCGGCACAAAAACCGCCGTTCAGTTCGTGTCGGCAGGGTGCCAAAGGGCCAGTAGACCGTCAAGATTGAACCCCTGCACCGCGCCGGTGGTGCTCCAGGCGAGGCGCTCGGACAGGGTATTCAGGCCTGCCGCGTCGAGGACAGCAAACGCCACGGCGTGCAGGAAGCTCAGGTCGCTGAACCGACTGTGCAGATCGTAGTCGCGCACCGGCAGGTTGGTGTCGATGTTCTTTTCCTTGCCAAGCCAGGTCAGCGCCGTCCGCTCATCCCCCTGCTCATCGATCAATTTGAGATCGACGGCCTGATGCCCGGTGAAAACCCGCCCATCGGCCGCGGTCTGCAACTGCGCGTCGGTAAGATGACGGCGGTCCTGCACGATTCCTTTGAACCAGCCATAGGAGTCCTGAATGATCGAATTCAGCGCGGCACGGGCCTCAGGGCTAGTCGGCTCGAAGCCGTCCGGCGCCGCCTTGAGCGGCGTCGATTTCACCGATTCGACCTTCACGCCGAGCTTGTCGAGGAGATCGGCGACGTTCGGATACTGGAACAGCACACCGATCGAGCCGACCAAGGACGTCTGCTGCGCAACGATGTGGTCGCCGGCGAGCGCCGTGATGTAGCCGCCGGAGGCGGCCAAGCTGTCGACAACCACCACCAGCGGTTTCTTCTCCCGCAACCGCGACAGCGCGGTGAAGAGTTGCTCCGAACCGGCAGTGGTGCCGCCGGGACTGTCAACATGAAGGATGACGGCCCGCGCCAAAGTCGAACGGGCCAGGCGATCGAGCTGTTCCACACGATTCTGATCGCCTCGGATCAAGCCTGAAACAGTCAGGCGCGCAATGTAAGGACGTACGCCGAAACCGTAGCTGCGGTTGCTGGCGAACGCCGCCGCCCCGGCAAGACCGAGAACGACCAGCACGATGCTTGTCACCCGCCAGAAGCTGAGCTTTCGCCGCATCCGGCGGCGGTCAACAATGAAATCGGCATCAAGCGACATGGCCTTTATTCCTTATTATTACACTGTTCACGCGCGCCGATCATGCGCCGTCCTTGCGCCGCCCTTGCGCCGTTCCTGCGCCGCCGCAGGCTCGCTGGGCAATGTGCGATCGCGGCGACGCATTATTGTGCATCGTCCTTGTCGCCGTTTTCGCCTTCCTCCCCTTTGCGCTTGAGCGCCGTGCCGAGAATGTCGCCCAAGGTCGCGCCGGAATCCGATGAGCCATATTGGGCGATAGCTTCCTTCTCCTCGGCGACTTCCAGCGCCTTGATGGAGACCGAGACGCGACGCGAACGGCGATCGAACTGAGTGACGCGCGCATCGACTTTCTCGCCGACCGCAAACCGGTCGGGACGCTGCTCGGAACGGTCGCGCGCGAGCTCCGACCGCTTGATGAATGAGGCGTAGTCGGTACCAACGATCTTGACCTCGATGCCGCCCTCCTTGACCTCGATAACTTCGCAGGTGACGACGGCGCCTTTCTTGAGGTCGCCAGCGGCTGTGTCAGCCGCGGCGGCGTCCTCTGCGAGTTGCTTGATGCCGAGCGAGATGCGTTCCTTCTCGACGTCGACGTCGAGCACCTGCGCTTTGACCTTGTCGCCCTTCTTGTACTCGTCGATGACTTGCTCGCCGGGCCGCTTCCAGTCGAGATCGGACAGGTGAACCATACCGTCGACATCGCCGTCGAGCCCAAGGAATAGGCCGAATTCGGTCTTGTTCTTGACCTCGCCTTCGACCACCGAGCCGGGAGGATATTTTTCGACAAAGACCTCCCAGGGATTGCGCATCGTCTGCTTTAGCCCGAGCGAGATGCGGCGCTTGACCGGGTCGACTTCGAGCACCTGCACCTCGACCTCCTGCGACGTCGAGACGATCTTGCCGGGGTGCACGTTCTTCTTGGTCCACGACATTTCCGAAACGTGGATCAGACCTTCGATGCCGGGTTCGAGTTCGACGAAGGCGCCGTAATCCGTAATGTTCGTAACGCGGCCTTTGAATCGCACACCGACCGGATATTTCGCCTCGATGCCCTGCCATGGGTCGTCGAGCAGTTGCTTCATGCCGAGCGAGATGCGGTGCGTCTCGTGGTTGATCTTGATAATCTTCACCTTCACCTGCTGGCCGATATTGAGCACCTCGGACGGGTGATTGACCCGCCGCCAGGCGATATCGGTGACGTGCAGAAGCCCGTCGATGCCGCCGAGATCGACGAAGGCGCCATAATCGGTGATGTTCTTGACCACTCCGTCGATGACCTGACCCTCTTCGAGGTTCTGCACCAGCTCCTGGCGCTGTTCAGCACGGGTCTCTTCCAACACGGTGCGGCGCGATACGACGATATTGCCGCGCCGGCGGTCCATTTTGAGAATCTGAAACGGCTGCGGATTGTTCATCAATGGCGACACATCGCGGATCGGCCGGATATCGACCTGCGAGCGCGGCAAGAAGGCAACGGCGCCGTCGAGATCGACGGTGAAGCCGCCCTTGACCTGATTGAAGATGATGCCCTGAACCTTTTCATTGTTTTGGAAGGCTTTTTCGAGCTTGCCCCAGCTTTCTTCGCGGCGCGCCTTATCGCGCGACAACACCGCTTCGCCGAGCGCGTTTTCAATTCTTTCGAGATAGACTTCGACGGTGTCGCCGACCTTGATCTCGGCCGAGCGGCCCGGGCCGGCGAATTCCCGCAATGCGACGCGGCCTTCGGTCTTTAATCCGACATCGATGACGGCGACGTCGCGTTCGATGGCGACGACAGTGCCTTTGACCACCGCGCCTTCCTGCAGGTGACCGTCACTGAACGATTCGTCGATCAGCTTGGCAAAGTCTTCGCGCGACGGCGCGGGGGCGCCGGATTGAGCCGAAACTTGAGCCATAAATTACTCCCGACCCCTTAGATTGAGGAGCCCGAACGGATGGTCACCACCGGCGAGCCCGATGGTTGGGGTCAATGCCATACAGTCGGACGGGGTTGCGGTCCGGACCAAGTTTTTGGCGCCGTCAGCGGTTTCGGAACGAAATGCGCAACGAAACACGATCGAAGCAGTGAACGGGCTTTACCTCCGATGACGAAAACACCCTTAACGGCGCTTTCGGCCCGCTCGAACAGCCTCGATGATATCGACGGCGGCCCGGAACGCGGCGTCTATACCCAAATGCGTCGTATCGAGCAAGTGCGCGTCAGGCGCTGCTTTGAGCGGGGCCGCGGTGCGCCGCGAATCTCGTTCATCGCGACGCAAGAGGTCGGCTAACACCTCGTGCTCGTCGGCGGTCTCGCCGCGCGCGCGCAATTCGCGCAGGCGGCGGGCAGCGCGCACTTGTGGTGAAGCGACAACGAAGAGTTTGACGTCAGCGCCCGGCGCGATGACGGTGCCGATGTCGCGACCGTCGAGCACAGCGCCGGGCGGCCGCGTCGCAAACTCCCGCTGATAATTGATCAGCGCTTCGCGCACCTGCGGAATTGCGGCCACGACCGAGGCGGCTTCGGTGATCGGCTGCAGTTTCAGCGCATTTTCTTCGAATTTGGTAGGGTCGAGCCTGGTCGCGATTTCAGTGGCGCGTTCGGCATCATCCGGCGAGTAGCCGGCGTCGAGCATCGTCTTGGCCACAGCCCGATAAAGCAACCCGGTGTCGAGATGATGCAGGCCATAAACCGAGGCGATCTGCCTCGCGATCGTGCCTTTGCCCGACGCGGCGGGACCATCGATGGCAATGATCATTGTCGCCTGCCCTTCGCTGCCGCATTTATAATGAGAGGCCGGTCGGTACAACGATCATGTGCGGGACGTTCACGACAAATCCGCGCCCAAGCCGCGCATCAAATCGACAAAGCCGGGAAAGCTCGTAGCGATGAAATTGCCGTCATCGATGCGAACCGGGCGGTCGCTGGCGAGGCCGAGAACAAGTGCCGCCATGGCGATGCGATGGTCCATATGCGTCGCGACCAGGCCGCCGCCGGCAGCGCGGCCACGGCCTTCGACAATCAAGTCATCGCCCTCAATCTCGGCAGTCACGCCATTGGCGCGCAGCAAAGCCGCCGTCGCCGCCAAGCGATCCGATTCCTTGACGCGCAATTCCTTGAGCCCGCGCATGGCGGTGACACCCTCGGCGAATGCCGCAGCCACCGCCAGGATCGGATATTCGTCGATCATCGCCGGCGCGCGGGAGGCCGGCACTTCGACCCCACGCAGGGCTCCGGCGCGCACCCGCAGATCGGCGACATCTTCGCCGCCCTGCTTGCGCGCATCGAGCGCCTCGATCGACGCGCCCATGTCGTGCAGCGTGGTGATGAGGCCGGTGCGCAGCGGATTCATCATCACGCTTTTGAGAATGATATCCGAGCCCGGAACAAGCAGCGCAGCGACCAGCGGGAATGCCGACGATGACGGGTCGGCGGGGACCGCGAGCGGCTGCGGCGTCAATTCCGGTTGTCCGGCGAGCCTGATGCAACGTCCATTGACTTCAAACGGCTCGACCCGCAGATCGGCGCCGAAATGCACGAGCATTTTTTCGGTATGGTCGCGCGTCGCCTCGGCTTCAATCACTGTGGTTTCGCCGGGCGCCGAAAGGCCGGCCAGCAGCGTTGCCGATTTCAACTGCGCCGAGGGGACCGGCGGCCTGAAGACGATCGGTATCGGGTCGCGCGCGCCGGCAAGCGTCAGCGGCAAGCGGCCGTCCGCCGAGGCGAGCGTGCGCGCGCCGATCCGCTCCAAAGGATCGAGCACGCGGCGCATTGGCCGGCTGCGCAACGAGGCATCGCCGTCGAAAGTCGCTGTGATGGGGCAACCGGCGACGGCGCCGAGCGCAAGCCGGCACCCGGTTCCCGAATTGCCGAAGTCGAGGGTACCTCGCGGCTCGGCGAAACCGCCAACGCCGACGCCATGAATTCGCCATTGGCGCTCGGTGCGCTCAATGCGCGCGCCAAGCGCCTGCATCGCTTTCGCGGTATTAAGAGCGTCTTCGCCCTCGAGCATGCCGGTGACCCGGGTTTCACCGACGGCGAGAGCACCCAGAATGAGCGCCCGAATCGACATCGATTTGTCGCCAGGCGCTTGGGCGCGGCCGGTCAATGGGCCGTTACGGCGGGCGGTGAGCGGAACAGGGTCGGAATGCATTAGTGTCAACTCGGTGCGCCTCGCCGTCTATCACGGGCGGCGTCGGGCCGTCATCCGGTTCTCTTTCCCCCAAATATACGGGGTTTTGCGCCGGATCGAGACTATTGACAGCCGCCTTGCGACTAGCCAAGTGAAGCACCCGAATTACTCGAAGGACCGAACCGTGGCGAAACCCGAACTGGGTACCAAAAGGCTTTGCGCCAGTTGCGGCGCCAAATTCTATGATTTGAACAAAGATCCGATCCACTGCCCAAAATGCGGGGCATTGCATGAGGTTGTGGTGGCGACCCGCCCGGTGCGGCCGGAGGCCGCCCCCCCGCCACCGGTACGCCCGCCTGTTCCAGAAGAGGCCCCCGCACCCGAGCCGCAGGAGGTCGAAACCGTATCCCTCGAAGAGGCCGATGCCGAGGCGCAAGGCGGCGCCGCCAAGAAGCCTGCGCCGACCGAGCCGGAAGTCGAGGAGGAAGAAGTCGAGATGGATGAGTCGCTCGACGACGACGCCTTCATCGAGGAGCAGGAAGAAGAGGACGCCGACGTCACCGACATTATCGGTGGCGATATCGAGAATGAGGAGGAGGGATGATCAGGAATCGGTATTGAGTAATCAGTATCAGAACTTTGTGACTGCTGATTACTGATTGCTGATACATCACTCCTGAAAGGGGCCATAGCTCAGTTGGGAGAGCGCTTGAATGGCATTCAAGAGGTCGGGGGTTCGACTCCCCCTGGCTCCACCAAGACCTTAATCCGCCGCCATTCGGCATCCTTCGCGGTTGATCTGCGCCGCGGCGCGCATTTCGCACTCAGCTCGGACATTAACGCGGTGTCCGCAATGCCTGTGTCAAATACGAGTCGGAAGTAGTAGCAGCAACGAATTTTCTGACGACACTTGATAGCTAATACGTTTGTGCGACTCGATCGTTGGTGATTCGCACCCGGCTGAAGCTCACCCTCGCGCATTTGCGGCCAACAACAGCACCAATGCCAACGGATGGAGTTGCGATCAGGCGATTGATTTTTTGCCGGCAGTGACCTATTTAAGGGGTGGGGATGGAGTCCCCCGAAACCGCCGGTAAGGCTGATGACTCCTGCCGGACGCTTGGCGTCGGTAGGAGTTTCCTTTTTGCTCCGACTGCCCCCAGGTCCGCTTTGGTTGCCGATCGAGAAGGTGCGATGCGCCTTGCTCGAGCGGGCGGTGACAACTTTGCCAGGAGTGTAGCGGATGACCGCGGTCTGGACACTTTTCACGCTTTGGGTAGCGCTCGCCCTGATCGCGAGCCTCTTGTCGATGTGGCTCCGTGTTTCAACCGCGCTCACTGAAATCTGCGTAGGCACGTTGGCTCAGCTTATTCTTGGCACCGCATTCGGCGCCAGCGTGCTCGGCTCCGACGAGCCTTGGATCAAATTTCTCGCCGGCATTGGCGCAATCATGCTGACATTCCTCGCCGGCGCGGAATTGGACCCAATCGTTTTTAGGAAAAAATGGAAAGAAGCGACTGCGCTCGGCCTCGTCGGATTTTTCTTTCCGTTTCTCGGCTGCGCGGCGGCAGCTTTTTTTGTACTGGGCTGGAATACGAGCGCGAGTTGGCTAGCCGGTGTCGCACTGTCCACGACCTCAGTCGCGGTGGTCTACGCGGTCATGGTCGAATACGGATTGAACAAAACCGAATACGGCAAGACCGTGCTGGCAGCATGCTTCATCAACGATCTCGGCACTGTCCTGGCGCTTGGTTTTATCTTTGCTCCGTTTACTCTTCACACGCTGATCTTTGCCGCGATTTCAATTGTGGTGTTTGCCGCCCTGCCGTGGGCAACGCCATGGTTTAATCGTCGTTTCGGCAACCGGCCATCCGAAATGGAAATAAAATACCTTCTGTTCTTTCTTTTGGCCCTTGGCGCCTTGGCCGGCTGGGCTGACAGTGAGGCGGTGCTGCCGGCGTACATCATTGGCATGGTGCTAGCCGGCACGGTCGGCAAAGACCACGTATTGGTGCGACGAATGCGCGCGATGACGTTTGGTCTGATGACTCCTTTTTATTTCATACGCGCAGGCGCATTCGTTTCGGTGCCCACATTAGTTGCCGCTCCATTCGCATTCTTCTTAATGCTTGCGGCCAAAATGGTGAGCAAGTTTGTCGGCGTCTTTCCCGTCACGCGAGCATTCAAGACGCCCAATCCGGAAGCTATGTACACCACCCTGCTGATGTCGACCGGACTCACGTTCGGTACGATTTCATCGCTGTTCGGGCTGTCGCACGGGATCATAACTCAGGCTCAGTATTCGATTCTCGTCGCCGCCGTGATTGGAAGCGCGGTGGTTCCTACCTTGATAGCGAACGCTTTTTATCTGCCGCACCATTTGCTCCCCGAGCCAGATACCGAAGGACGACCCCAGCCGGCTGGCGCGGCCCCGCTGCAAACAGCCGCTGCGGCTAAGAGCGAATAGCGAGAGGAGGCGTCGTGTTTGCAAAAATCCTCTGCGCTAACGATGGCTCAGAGCGCGCCTTTCGTGCGCTCTCGCTCGCGATAAAGCTGGCGCGGGAGAATGGTTCTGATCTGCACATGGTCTCAGTCGAAGAGATCGATTACATGCCGCAATTTGCGGAAGACGTGAGGGAAGAAATTGGAACCGCGGCCCGCCGCTTCCACAAGGTTCTGCAAAAGGCTCGCCAAATGGCCGAAGAGAACGGGGTTAAACTGCGCACCCACCTGCTGGCCGGTCATCCGGTGCGCGACATAGTTGAGCTGGCCGCGGGTCTCAAAGTTGACCTGCTGGTGATTGGCGCGGCAGGTCACTCCGAGCTCTACGAACGCATGCTTGGGAGCCGCGCCGATCGCATCGTGCATTTAGCTAAGTGTCCGGTGCTGGTGGTCAGATAACCCGCGTTCAAAAAGAAACTCAGAACTGCACGAAGTTGTATTTGCTTTGTTACGAATTTTGGAACACGATTTTACCTGCGCCGTGCCTCATAAGAATTGGACTTTGGCGGCACGGCTGTCCGCGGCAAACGGAGGGACGCCGGATGTTCACCCGAATCCTCCACGCTAATGATGGTTCCGAGCATGCTTTCAACGCGCTGAAGCTGGCGCTGCTCATCGCCAAAAATGATGCGGCAGAGTTGCACATGGTCTCGGTGGAGGAACGTGGACAGATGCCAGAGCTTCCCGAGGAAAGCGGCGATTCTATTACGCGGTTCGATGAAACGCTTCAACAGGCGCGCAGTCTAGCGGAAGAGAGTCATGTCGAATTACGCACTCATGTACTCGCCGGGCATCCGGTGCAGAAAGTAATCAAGCTTGCGAGCGAATTGAAAGCGGACCTGATTGTAGTCGGCGCGAGTGGCCACTCATCGCTTTATGACCGTATGATCGGAAGCCGCGCACAGAGAATCTTGTATCATGCAATCTGCCCGGTCCTGATTGTGAAATAGGCTTACGTTACAAGCGGCGCTTAAACGCCCGCCCGTTTGCGAAGCAGCTCGCCAATTAAAGCATGACCTGGCGTGAAGTGATCCGCGCGGCCGGCCTGAAGATGCAATAGTCCAGGGTAGACAATCACCAATGCGAGAAGTTTTTTAATGAACAAAATAATGAAAGCGCTGGTCCTCAAGGCACACGGCGAACTCGGGAATCTCGAGCTGGTCAGCGATTATGCAATCCCACGGGCGTTGGCGGGCCACGTGGTCATCCGCGTGCGCGCAGCTTCGTTCAACTATCACGACGTGTTCACGGTCAAGGGCATGCCCGGCATCCGGGTACCGTTGCCGGTGATCGTCGGTCTCGATATGGCCGGCGAGATCATTCAATTTGGCGAGGGTGTCGCCAACTGGAAGATTGGCGACCGTGTGCTCGTCAATCCGGTAAACAAGAAAAAGGGCCTGATGGGTGAGATGCTGGACGGCGGCATGGCCGAATACTGCTTGGTTTCTGCCGATCAGCTTATCGCAATCCCAAATGGGGTTACTTTCGTCGACGCCGCTGCGCTTCCGGTCGCCTATGGTACCGCTCACCGCATGCTGATCACGCACAAGACGGCAAAAAAGGGGGACAAAGTTGTGGTGCTCGGCGCCAGCGGCGGCGTCGGGACCGCTTGCGTTATCCTTGCCAAATTGTTGGGCGCGGAAGTGATTGCTTGCGCGTCCAGCGACAAAAAATTGCTTCGCTTGAAGGAGATCGGCGGCGACGAGGTAATCGACTACACCAAGGTCGATTGGTCCAAATGGGTCATTGAGAGATATGGTAAGCCGCAGCGGCGCTCATATGACGGCGGCGTTGACGTCGTTATCAACTTCACTGGGGGCGATACGTGGGTCCCTTCATTGCGCTGTATTAAGCGCGGCGGCCGGTTGCTGGTTTGTGGCGCGACGGCGGGTCACGATCCCAAAGAGGATCTACGCTACGTTTGGAGCTTTGAGATCAACATTCAAGGGTCGAATAGTTTCTACGATGAGGATTTGCAGGGTCTGTTGGCTTTGATTGAGGCTGGCAAAATGAAACCTGTGATCGATAAAGTGGTGCCATTGGATCAAGCCATCGAGGGGCTGCGTGCCCTGCGCGACCGTGAGGTCATCGGCAAAGTGGTCGTAGAACCCTGAGTGTGGAGCGCGGATTGATGAGCGAGCAGATAACCGTCGAGCGCGTACAGACGATGATCCTGCGCGCGCCCTATCACCAGTGGCTTGGGCTCAAGGTAAACACCATCCATGACGATGGGATCGAGCTGACCGCAACCTGGCGCGAGGAGTGGGTGGTCAGTCAGGAGCGACGCTATACGCACGGAGGCGTGATAGCTGCCTTGATCGATCTGGCGGCAGACTGGGCGATGATCAAGAAGCTCGGGCGGCCCATACCAACCATTGATCTGCGGGTCGATTTTCACAGTCCGGCAATGCCGGGCGACCTCAACTGTCGTGGCAAAATCATCAAGGTTGGAAATCAGTTTTCGTCGTCGGAATCGTTTGTCTTCGATAATTCCGGCAAGCTACTCGCAAGTGGACGCGGTACATATTTTAGTGCTCCGCTGAAGAGCTAATTGGCACGTGAGCCGAGCAAAACCACTTAGACGAGTGACCAACGTTTATTCTCAGGCGGCAGACGCAAACGAAAATGTCTTTTTTTCACAATCTTGGGCAGCTGATTCGCCGGGACCGCGACTTGTCAAAGATCGCAATTATCGATCTGGGCGACGAGGGTGAGCCACGCGAAATCAGCTACGCCGCCCTTGATGCCATGGCTAATGGTGTTGCTCGCGCCATTCGGCGGCGCGGCTTCGCGCGTGGCGACCGCATTGCAATTCTTTCCGCCAACTGCGCCGAGTACCTCGCTGCATACTTCGGCATCATGCGCGCAGGGTTGGTTGCGGTTCCGGTAAATTATCGTTTCCCTGCAAAAACGATCGATTTTGTCATCCGTGACGCCGGCGCCAAACTCGCATTCTGTGACTATGAGCGGCGCGCACACTGCCCTTCGGAAGTTACGACTGTCTGTTTTGACGACTCCGCTGTCGGTGGATTTAATCAATTTCTTGATCCTGGCAGCTTCACTGAAATAACTCCGACCGCCAACGAGCCGGCAATGTTTCTTTATACGTCAGGCTCCAGCGGAGTTCCCAAAGGTGTCGTGCTCTCGCATCAGAGCCATATTTGGGTCGTGGAGACTCGTCTGACCGAGCGTGATCTGTCACGCCACCGCTATTTGATCGCGGCACCACTTTACCACATGAATGCGCTGTCGCTCGCGAAGCTCGCGATCGCTGGCTACAGCACGATTGTTCTGCTGCCGTCGTTCACCGCGCGGGACTATATCGAGGCGATCAGTCATCACCGCTGTACCTGGTTGACCGGAGTGCCCCCGATGTTCGCTATGATGTTGCGCGAGGTCGAGCTTTTAGCTGCGACTGATCTGACTAGTGTCGAGTTTGTGCGCATGGGCTCGGCACCGGTTAGCCACGGCTTGATGTCGTCGCTAAAACGAATCCTGCCGCAAGCTGTCGTTACAAATTCCTTCGGTACGACGGAGGGTGGACCGGTCGTGTTTGGACCTCATCCCGACGGCCTGCCGGTGCCGGAGCTCTCCGTCGGCTGCCCACATCCGAAAGTTCAGCTCCGGCTCGTGGCTGGCGATGAAAGAGACACCAGCCAAGGTACGCTGGAGATCAAATGTCCAGCGATTATGATTGGATATCACAATCGCCCTGAAGTCGAAGCGCCGATTACGCCCGACGGATTCTACGTAACCGGGGATGTATTTCGCCGCGACGAACACGGTTTTCATTATTTTGTCGGCCGTACGGATGACATGTTCAATTCCAGCGGCGAAAACATCTATCCAGGCGACGTCGAGCGTATGCTGGAGAGACACCCTGACGTGAGCCAAGCTGCCGTGGTGCCTATTGATGACGAGATGAAGGGACAAAAGCCGGTGGCCTTCATTATCCCGAAGGGCGGTCGGTGTCCGTCGGAAGACGAAATCAAGCAATTCGCACTGGCAAACGGCCCTGCGTATCAGCATCCGCGTTTCGTGTGGTTTGTTGAGCAACTACCGCTGGCGTCCACCAATAAGATTGATCGTAGCGTCCTGCGCAGGGTCGCTGGGCACCGAGTGAGAAATAGCGGTGACCAGACTCGCGTTTTGCGAGAGGCCGCAGAGAAAAGTCGACGAGATATTAAGTCGAGAGGATGACGGGTATTCGATTTTACGCTGAGGGTCCGTTTGGTCAGTTTGCGATTGGTCGTTGCAAAGCATCAGGAGCTTCAAGCGAGAGCGCATTCGGATACAAAGTGGGGAGTTACGGCGGATGTGAGCCTGGCACTGACCCTCAATACAGCGGGCACAATTTCCGTCTACAGCGAGATTAGCCGGCGGAAAAGCAATAGCCGACCAACGACCACCGCACCAGACACTGCAGCGGTCATCAAAAAACTGCTGCGAAAGGTGGCATAGCGTCGCTTCGCTCTCACCGCGGAATGATCTGTCCGCCGGATTTGTAGACGACCTTTTTAGTGCGATCACGACGCCACCGGCACTCAATGCACCCACGTCGCGCACGCTTGTAAAGCCTGCAAGGAGCGTCCGCCGCGCATAGGTCGTCGCGCGGACGGCGGAGTCAAAACTCGACCGCGTCACGGATTCCACAATCGGGTTGCCGCCATCCGATTGATGGGTGATGTGAACGTGGCAATCGATCAAACCCGGCAACACGGTCGATTGCGAAAGATCGATCACTTGGGCGCCGGCAGGGGACTTAAATCCCTGTTCGACGCTCACGATCCAATCGTCGTGAATGAGGACCGAAACGTTGGTGCGTGGCGTCACGTCGATCCCGTCGATCAGTCGGCCCGCGTGCACAACAATATCGCCGGCAAAGGCAGTTCCAGTCGACAACAGAAATGCGAGCGTCGATAGATGCAACAGGGATGAGTCCATGGTGATTACTCCCCACAACTCGCGCATCACGTGCGAGTGTAAGGCGCCAAATGGACATCGCAAGGCAAAGGCGGCTCAGGCTTCGCCGCCCGCGCCTGCCAGGGCGTGGAGCCCGAAGCGGACACCACATGAGGTGTAAGTTTCGTCCTCCTTTCGAAGGCAAGGCAGCGTTAATGGCCTTACGAAAGCCACCTGCAACAGGTAATAAGACCGGAAAGGGCCACGGTGGGGGTATGGCATTGTTCCGCGCTACGCCGGTTCGCGCCCTGTTGCTAACGGCGGCTTTTGCCGGCGTATTGACGCCGCTCCGGTGCCTTGCCGAAGACAGCAGTCAGTTGCCGGCCAAGGCAACAATGGAGCTGTCGCGCGAGCTACTTTCGTTGTTGCAACAAAAGAAAATGCCGAAGCATTCACCGATCCTTGTGCGCGTCTTTAAGGAAGAATCCGAACTGGAAGTTTGGAAGCAGGACACCACCGGCCATTTCCAGATTCTCAAGATCTATCCGATCTGTCGGTGGTCTGGCGATCTTGGTCCCAAGTTGCATGAGGGCGACCGTCAGGCTCCAGAGGGGTTCTATGCAATTACGCCGGGGCTAATGAATCCGAATTCCAACTACTATCTTGCGATCAACACAGGCTTTCCCAACACCTTCGACAAGGCGAACGAGCGGGATGGCACCTTCCTCATGATCCACGGCGACTGCTGGTCGAGCGGCTGCTATGCCATGACCGACGAGCAGATCGGCGAGATCTATTCGCTGGCGCGCGACTCATTCCTTGGCGGTCAACCGTCATTCCAGATCCAGGCCTATCCATTCCGCTTAACGCCGGCGAATCTGGCGCGGCATCGAACTAATCCGAACATGGCCTTCTGGACGATGCTCAAGATCGGCAATGATCATTTCGAGGCGACGCATCTCGAACCCAAGGTGGCTGTGTGCGACCGGCGTTATGTGTTCGACGCGTACCCGCCTGCGAATTCGTCGCAGCCTCTTGCGTTCGATCCGACCGGTAAATGCCCCGCCTTTGTCGTCAATCCGAAAATCGCTCGGCTGTCGCTGGAGAAAGAACACGCCGACGAGGTCGAATACGCGCAATTGGTCAAAGACAACGTGTTAGTCGCGCCAATCTACAGTGGGCTTGACGGCGGAATGAACAAGGTTTTCCTCGCACGGTTGCCAGGCAGAATAATACCACTCGCGATGGTGCTGCCGACTGGGGATATCGACTTGCCGCAACTGCCGCCTGTACCCTGGGCGGACAACGATGGCTCGTGGGCGAATAAATTTTTTGGAGCCTTGTTCGGATCGAAGCCCGCTTCACCGAGGCAAGTCGCGTCGACTGGTTCAGCAACTCCGGAACGCGGCGCTAATTCAGCGACAGCCGGATCGACTGCCGCGTCGACAACTGAGCCCGCGCCCGCGAATTAAGATCGTCCTCGCTGCCAACCCGAAGTCAGCGAGCTGTTCGTTGCTGGTGCAAAAGTCGAAACTTGAAATGACGGTCTACGCGTTGGGGCTTCGCGGCGCCGCAAACGACCAAATACTTGGCGCGAGAACAACGACAATCGTACCGAGCTTGACGCGACCGTAGAGATCGATGACGTCCTCGTTGGTCATGCGGATGCAGCCCGAGGAGATGGCGCGGCCGATATATTCGGGCTGGTTGGTGCCGTGGATACGGTACTGTGTGTCCTTGCCGCCGGAATACAGATAGAGCCCGCGCGCGCCCATCGGATTTTGTGGTCCACCAGTTACGAAGGCCGGGAGGGGCCCAAGCCGCGCGTGTTCGCCGGCAGTCGGTGTCCACGACGGCCATTCTTCCTTGCGGCCAACCGTGGCGATGCCGCTCCATGCTTGCGCATCTTCGCCGACGGTAATGCCGTAGCGGATCGCCTGACCCTTAGGCAGGACGTAATAAAGAAATTTGTTGCCGGTATCGACGACGATGGTGCCAGGGGCTTCCTTGCGCGCGTACACAACGATGTGGCGCCTGTACTCCTCCGGAATGCTCGCCTGCGCGTACGGCAGATTGGACATCAATTGCCTGTCGCGCCCGGTCCAGCCAGCCTGAGTCGTGGGCGCCAGTGTCTCCTGCATGCAGCCGCCAAGCATCAAGGTGATAATTGCAAGGGCAACCGCACGCATGGCCGTAACCTTCCCCTTTATCCGTCACCCGTAAAACTTCGCCCAAGGTCGACATTTGCGCCGACGTATGCACCAATGTCCCACTGCTTCGATCTCGCGCCAAGTCCGCGAGACGATTATCCGCTCGAAGATTCAATATTTCGTTTCGAATCTTGCCATCTCCGAGGCGCCCCTAAAAAAATTTTGAGGTGTTGCAAAAATGGCACGCGGCTGCGGGGGACTCGGCAGGCTTGTCGGGGCGGACTCCCCAGTCACCTAACCGAGCCGCTAACAAAGACTTTTAATTGGGGGTTTTTGAAACGCAATCTGAGACCGGGCTCCCGGTGCCCTTGGGAACTGCCATAAAAACAAATCCTAAGTTGTTAAAAGAATTAGCCTTTGTCCCGGCGGAGGGGCCCGCTCCGGTATACACGTCGATATGAGGGCCCTTGATTCGTCCGCCGATGTCTTGCGCGACCGCCATCGAAGAGACGGTTTTGCACGCGCTCGCCGCGGGTACGTTGAGCAATGTGACGGTGCCGGTGGGTATTGAAGTTGGATCCGTTGCGATCGAGGCGTTCGCCGTGACGGGGATATGATCCACGCCTTCGTAGCTGACCCCCGGTTTGTAAAAGACAGTCGATGGATTGTAGTGGACGGTGTCTCGATAGGCCTCGTCGGGATGATGGGCGTAGTAGTCGGCCAGAGAGCCTTTTATTTGTTTATTCTCGCACTTGAGAACGTCACCGATCATGTTATTGCGCCTACCGTTCGTCCCGGCGACATTCAAAACCACGCTTTCTATTGAGCCGTCTTTCTTTCTCAAGTTCACGCTCCCGGCACCTTCCAGCATAAAACTAGAAACATCATAAAGACTTCGGAAATAAGCGATCTTCCGAATTTTCCCATCCAAGGCGCCATGAGACATCTGCTCGCGGGAGGGAAGTGCGGAGAAGGTGCCGTCTTTATTGTCAATGCACCAATGGATTGGAAGTTTGGTGACCTCGTCAACTCCGCAGCCCTGCCCCAACTCCGGCTTAGGATTTTCAAAGTACGTCAGACCCTCGGGCGCCGCATAGAGCGGGTACGCGTACACATCGGACGGATCAGCTGAGGCATCAACCGCCGTTGGACTATAGTATCCGGTAAACCGCGTCGTACCCGTCTCAAATTTCCCGTCGTTACCTTGGCGGCCGTTGGTCTTGTACCAGTCAAACTCCAGTGCGGCCCGGTTCACGAAGGTGGCGTAATCCATATTCGGTAAGCTCGCGATTTTCAGCATCTGCGCATTCGCGTTCAGGCAATAATCCTCGTTTCTCACCCTTCGGCAGCCGAACTGGACCGTTTGCGCTCTTTCCGCGGCCGATTTTCTTTCGCAATTTGCAATTTGATTCTTTAAAGCGCTTTTGATTTCCGTCAGATTCCCAGACAGACAATGAATGGGAAGATCTTTCGCAGGAATTTGAACAGGATGTGACGTTACAGGGACCGCGGGGGCGATTTTTCGAGCGAGATTTACTTGGACCAGATCTAGGCAGTGCTGCACGGGATCCTGACCGCTTGCCACCGGCGCCGCTCCGCCGGCGGCATAGGCCACCTCTCCTTGGGACAGGAGGACGGCGAACCCAAGGACGCTCAGTAAGATGACGCCACAGATTTCTTTCATCACGAATATCCAGCCATCCAAATCCACATCATATCGCAATGCATGAGTCTGCTTTGGCCGAAGCGAACATCGCCCGGTGTCCACTATAGGTCCGTGGTCAAAGGATAAGCGAACCTTACGCCACCGCCTGCTTGCCCCATAATACTCGCGATGCGATCCGTGCACCTTCGACCAGCGATTTCAGTTTCGCCCACATGATGGTCGGATGGACGCGGCGCGCGAACGGGCTCTGCGCGAAACCGCAATCGGTGCCGCCCATGACGTTCTCGCGGCCGACCAACTTGGCGAGCCGCACTATGCGCTCTGCGACGAGCTCGGGATGCTCGACGATGTTGGTGGCATGGCTGATCACGCCGGGGATCAGAATCTTGCCGGGCGCAAGCTTCACGCTTTCCCATACCCGCCATTCGTGGGCGTGGCGCGGATTGGCAGCCTCGAACGAGTAGTGACCAGTGCGCACTTGCAACAACAGGCCGATGATGTCCTTGAGCGGCACGTCGAAAGCGTGCGGGCCGTTCCAGCTACCCCAACAGATGTGATAGCGCGAGCGTTCTTCGGGAATATCGCGCAGAGCGTGGTTGAGCGCGTCAATACGCATCTGCGCCCAGCGCAAATACTGCTCGTTCGACATCGGCGGGACCATGCGCTCGTGCATATACGGCAGAAACGCATCGTCGATCTGGACATAAAGCCCAGCATCGACGATGGCCTTGTATTCCTGGTTCAGCGCTTCAGCGAGCGAAAAGAGGTAAGCCTTTTCGTCCTCATAGTGTTCGATTTTGGCGCCTGGCAGCGCGCTTGCGGGCGCCACGACTGGCAGGAATCCAGCGAGCGCGGAGTATTGCTGCCTGGCCTTGGCGAGGCCGGCAGTGATGTTCTTGATGTCGCGGCCGACTTGGTTCTGACCTGAATAAGAAATCTGGCCGTTGACGACAACGCGATAGCTGAGCCTTTTGCCTAAACTGGTCGCGGCATCGTACTCGGCATAGAATTTCGGAAACGCCTTGCGGTCCTGGCCGCCTGACATCGAGGCCATCGGATCCTGCAGTTCCTCGGGCGTCTTCGGCCGCACGGCAATGCCTTTGAGACGTTTGAAAATGTAGAACGCCCAATTGAGCCCTTTACTGAATTCGCCGTCGCTGACGACGTCGACGCCGACGGCGACCTGCTGGCGCACCACATCGGCGACGCTCTCCGTCAGGCAGACTTCAAACGCCGCCTCGTCATAGGGTTTGCCATCTTCGATGGATCGCCAGAACTCAATCAGCTTTGGCGGCCGGATCAAGCTGCCGACATGAGTGGTGAGGATACGATCAGTATTGTGCGGCACGGTGAGCCTCCTTGCCGTCGTCGCTGCTGCCTGCCCGAGAAATTTTTTATTCCGTTTCGGACCTATCACGAACGATCTGCGTGGTTCATTTATTTTTGAAAGTGCGGCATCACTTCGCGTGCGAACAACGTCATTGATCGTTCAGCGTCAGCTTGGCCGATCGTTCCAAAATTCACCTGAAGCGACGCGGATTCGAAGCCGTCCACCTGAGCATCATAACAGGCGATCACCTTGCGGATATCGTCAGGCGTACCGATCCAGGCCGACCCCTTTGCGACCTGCGACTCAAAGCTCTCCTTGGAGATGAATTCGATCATCTTTTGGTAGTTCGGGTAATCCTTCGAGGCGACGCCGGACATCCATTCCGACGCCGCGTCGACGATGGATTTCAAGTAAGTATTCAATGGTTCGCGCGCGATCGCCGTCGCTTGCTCGCGGCTTTCGGCGCAAAACATATGGAAAGCAAGCATCACACGCCCGCGGCCTGGATGGCCGGCCGCGCTCCACGCGTGACGATAGACCTGGATCAGCTCGGCCATTTGCGCGCCGGCGAGCGGTATCCCCATCAGATCATGGCCGAGGCGACCAGCGTTCTCGAAAGAGTCCTTCGTCGAAAGTGCGGCAATCCAGAATGGTGGTCGCGGAGTCTGCGTGGGACGAGGTTGTGACGTTACTTTCTCAATATTATGAAAGCGCCCCCGAAACGTGACGTTCTCCTCGGTGAGAAGAAGCCGGATCTGTTCGAGCCCCTCGTCGAAGCGCGCGCGGCTCTCATCCATTGAAATGCCAAACCGGCCGAATTCGTGAGGCAGAAAAGCGCGCGCAAAACCCACTTCCAGTCGTCCTTTGGAAATGGCGTCGACCATGCCGATTTGACCCGCAAGCTTCAGCGGATTGTTGAAGACTGGAAGGACCGCTCCCGTGATCAAACGGATTTTGTGCGTCAGCGCGGCTGCAGCGCTAAGAAAAATCAGCGGGTCGGGACTATAGCCGCCGTACGGATGGAAATAGTGCTCTACCGTCCGCACATGACCGTAACCGAGTTGTTCCGCCAGTTGCGTAAGTTGAAGCGCCTCGTCCCAGTATTGCGCCGGGCTTTTCCGGGCGGGACCAATGGCAGGAAAAAACTGTACGCCGAAATCCATCGCACACCTGGCAGGCTGCCGCAGACCGGCTGTAGTGGGATGCTGATCTTCCGGCCCGATCGCGCCGGCGCTTCGGATCACGGGTCCCTCGGACTCACCGTAGCCGCCAATGAGCCAGCCGAACAAGTGGCTCACATGTCTGGTTTTGGCAGATGTCTGAGTTGGGTCCGAAATGCGCTCCAAAGCGGCACGACCGACATGCGGCTGGCCGAACTTTACGCTTCGTGACAAGCTCCGGATTCTTCGTGACGAGCTCCGAAGCAAACAAAAGGCAACTATCAAAGGTTTTGGGCATGGCTATCGTTGGCGACGGCGCATACGCATACGAACCGGTGGAGAACTGGGCGAAACTGCCGCCAGACTGGTCGTTTAAGGAAATCGGCGGCGTCGGCGTAGACAATAACGACAACGTCTATGTTTTCAATCGCGGCGAACACCCGATGATCGTGTTCGACCGCGACGGCAATTTCCTCCGCTCGTTCGGAGAAGGACTTTTCCCGCGTGCACACGGCGTCTTCATGGCGCCGGACGATACGATCTGGTTGACCGACGATGGCGACCACACCGTCCGCCAGTGCACACTCCAAGGCAAGGTGCTGCTGACACTCGGCATCTCCGGCAAACCGGCCCCATACATGAGCGGGGAGCCGTTCCATCGTTGCACCCACACCGCAATGTCGCCGCAGGGCGACATTTATGTATCTGACGGTTACGGCAACTCGCGCGTGCACAAATACGCGCCGAACGGCAAGCTACTGTTGTCCTGGGGTGGGCCCGGCACGGATCCGGGCGAGTTCAACATCGCCCACAACATAACCTGCGACGCCGATGGCTGGGTCTACGTTGCCGATCGCGAGAACCATCGCGTGCAGGTGTTCGATGGTAATGGCAAGTATGAGACGCAATGGAACAACTTGCACCGCCCCTGCGGCTTGTTCATGCCCCTCGGCAAGTGCCCGATCTGCTACATCGGCGAATTGGGATCGACGCAAGCGGTCAACCGCAATGTGCCGAACCTTGGCCCGCGGGTGACCATCGTCGACAATACCGGAAAGCGCATTTCTCGATTAGGCGGCCTTGGCCCGGGCCTCGGTCCAACTGAGTTCTTGGCTCCGCACGGGCTTGCGGTGGATAGCCGCGGCGACCTCTATGTCGGCGAGGTGTCGTGGACCAACTGGCCGCAGACTTACAAAGACAAACCACGGCCCGACAATTTGCGCTCGCTGCATAAATTCCGGAAGGTGGTTTAGCGCAACTTTTGCCATCTCAATTCCGGCGCGGCGGAGTAATATCGTAGTGCTCGCGTGACCTAAAGCATGATCTCGAAAAACCTGTCCCTCGGACTTGATCCGAGCAGGGACACCGGTTTCCGAAAAAGATCATACTCAAACAACAAAGCCTATGGAGGATCGCCGTGAAAACTCGGTCGCTCACCCCCGAAGCGATGGAAGCTCGCGTCGCTCGGTTCTGGTTTAATTGATCAATCGGAGCGCAATAATGCGGTTGCGCGATTGCTACAATTTTCATGACTTCCGAGAATTGGCACGGCGACGACTGCCGGGTCCAATCTTTGACTACATCGCTGGCGGCGCAGATGAAGAAGCAACCCTTCGCCAGAATACGGCATGCTTTGAACGTTGCGACCTAGTGCCCAATGTTCTCCGCGGAGTGGAAAGTCTGGATATTTCGGTCATTGTGATGGGTCAAAAACTGGCAATGCCGGTTTATTGCTCGCCGACGGCGCTCCAGCGGCTGTTCCACCACGATGGCGAGCGTGCAGTCGCTGCGGCCGCCGCCAAATTCGGAACGATGTTTGGCGTTTCTTCGCTTGGCACAGTCGGCCTCGAGGAAGTGCGCAAAGCATACGACACGCCACAGGTTTACCAGTTCTATTTCCATAAAGATCGGGCCCTCAATCACGCCATGATGCAGCGCGCCAAAGAGGCCGGCGTTAACATCATGATGCTGACGGTTGACAGCATCACCGGCGGCAATCGTGAGCGCGATTTGCGCACCGGTTTTTCCATTCCGTTTAGGCTCACACTTGGCGGAATGCTTCAGTTCGCGATTAAACCGATGTGGGCGATTAACTACCTGACCCATGAACGATTCAAAATGCCGCAGCTGGATGAGCATGTCGACATGAGCGGCGGAGCGATGTCGATCGGACGTTACTTCACGGAAATGCTCGACCCTTCGATGACTTGGAACGACGTGGCCGAAATGGTCAAAGTCTGGAATGGTCAATTTTGCCTGAAGGGCATTATGTCTGTGGCGGATGCAAAACGCGCAGTCGAGATAGGTTGCACCGGCATCATCCTGTCGAACCATGGCGGGCGACAGCTCGATGGTTCGCGATCTGCATTCGACCAACTTTCCGAAGTAGTCGACGCAGTAGGCGACCGAATAGATGTTATGATGGACGGCGGAGTTCAGCGCGGAACTCATGTCCTAAAGGCGCTTTCGCTGGGCGCCAAAGCCGTGGGCGTTGGGCGTTACTATCTTTTCCCGCTGGCGGCGGCTGGTCAGCCTGGCGTCGAGCGGGCCCTCAACCTCATGCGGGCCGAGATTGAACGCGATATGAAACTGATGGGATGTGCCTCTGTCGGCCAGCTGTCGCGCGCTAATCTGCGGTTCCGGTAGTTGCCGGCTTCTCCAGCAATCCGAGCGCACGGCGCAGCGCCTCCGCAGCCGCTTTGCGGCATCGAGTTCAAGGCGCAGATGAGCCGTGCGTTGCTGTTCTGATTGCGGTTTCGCCCCGACTACTGCATATGTCGCGACAGGCTCCGCTATGCCTTTGACGCGCACGTGACCGCGTTCCTCGCAGCGCACATCATCCTTCACGAGTGCGTATGTTTCGACTGATATCAGTGTTCCTCCCGCGGGCGCTTCATGCTCCAATCGGGAAGCGAGATTCACGGTGCCACCGATCATCGTGTAGTCCATTCGATCTTCACTGCCAAAATTGCCAACCGTGCAATAGCCAGTATGAATGCCGATTCGACAACGAAGCGGCGCCACCACACCGCTGTCCCTCCATTCATTTGCTAGTTCAGCCACGCGGTTTTGCATTGCGATCGCCATTTGGACGCATGCCAGCGCGTCGTTCTTCACGCCGAGAGACGTCGGATCGCCAAAGAACATGAACTAAGAACCCGACGTTCGCGCTGAAGTTACTGGTTTTCTAAGCTGGCGCCGACGAAAGGACAGTCGAGGCTTTGATGCGATCGGAAAGACGCGCACCAAATCGGTTCAGCGGCGCCTCGAAAAAAGCATAAGAGACTGCAGCGAGCACGCCAATCGCGACAACAGCGACGATGTAGAATCGTACACCGTGGCCACTGTCGCCTAACAAAAAAGGTTGCTGGAACAGATACAGCCCGTAGGAAATTCTACCGAGGTATCGCGCCGGCGTGCTTTCCAGAAAGAGGTGAAGGCTGGTTTCAAACATGTAGACGCAAATACTGCGTAGGTGATCGGCGGAAATTCGATGAAGAAGGTGATGGGAGTGAACATTCCGGCGCCGTATGCCCACACCACGAAAATCAGCGGAACGGCAACGTAGAGCCCGATCGGTCCGATGCGTTGCACGGCACGGGTCGCCTCAACGCGATAGAGTGCCAAAGCAGCGCCAAACAATAGAAACTCGAACCACATCGGGTACGCGACAAGTTCGCCCTTGAAACAAAACAGGACGACGACGATGAAGATCGGCCACGCTAGCGATAGGACTAATAGAAACCAGCGTAACCTGAACGTAAGTATAAGGACGAGGACGATCGGAAATAGAATGTAGAATTGCTCCTCGTATGCGAGACTCCAAAGATGATCGACATTCGGGTCGCAGAACTTTAAATTACAAAGAAACAGTGCCGCCTTCGCAATTGATCGTGGCGATGCGATTTCAAGAGTCCACGCAGCTATTAAGAAAAGGATCAGTGGAGGCAGGATTCGGAAGCAACGTCGAATGTAAAAGCCGAAGATCGATACTCGCCGTGATTTCTCAAATTCTCCAGTTAGAACCGTGCAAATCACGAATCCGCTGATCACGAAGAAGAAAGCTACGCCGAGCATTCCATAGCCATGGAACCGCAGCATGTAACCGATGGATGAATAGTCGGCGAGATGGCCATACATCACGATCATAATGCTGAAGCAGCGCCACCCGTCGAGTACAGTAATCCGAACCCGAGTAGACTCGGCAGCCGGCATCAAAAGTTCCCCCGACTCGGCCAATCTCGACTTCAGGCCACCGCCAGTCAAGGGCAACATCGTTGTCGCGTTAGCGTAGAAATAGGAAACTTGGGTTGCAAAAATTTCATCTGGCGCGCCCCCGAGGATGAGTGCAGCAGAGAGTTGGCACCAGTAATTCCAGCAGAAAGTTGTACGGAACTGCCGCTCAGCAACTCAGCAGCGCTTTGTTGAGCACGACGTGAATGCCCTTCGAGCCGTTGACGACCTGCGTCACGCGCAGATCGGCCGCCAGGCTGCATAAGGTGTAAGCATCCTCGCGCGACAATCCGGTACGCGAGCAAATAAATTTGATCATGTTGCGCAGCGCGATCACGGCGGCGTCGTCGAGATCGGGGTCGAATCCCATCGTGATAAATTCGTTCGGCGTTTCCGCCATCGGCCATTCGAGCGCGAGGTCGTCACGGACATGCAATTCGAAAGTACCGATCAGGCCGGTCTCGATTGCGGTGATGCAGACTTCGCCGTCGCCCTGCACGCCGTGACCGTCACCAACCGAGAATAACGCGCCGTCGACGTGGATCGGCAGATAAAGCGTGCTGCCGGCGACGAGCTCTTTGTTGTCCATATTGCCGCCGTTGCGCCGCGGCGGCGGCGAGGCAACCGGTCCCCAGGCGTGCGGCGGCGCCACGACCATGACGCCGAAGAACGGCTTGAGTGGCAGGTCGAGGCCCCATGGCAGCCGCCCGGTCATTCGCGCCCGATCGAGCGGAATATGAATGAGGCGAGTCGCTGCAAAGTCGTCCGGCAGCGCGCCAGCGAGCGGACGGATGACGTTATAGCCCCAGTCATAATGAAGCTCGATGGATTTGATCCTCACCTCCAGCGCCTGTCCAGCTTTGGCGCCGCGCACGGCGACCGGGCCGGTCATGATATGTGGACCCAATCGTTGGGGTACGCTGCCGTGAATGGCCGACAAGGCCGACGGGATGGCGAGGCCGGATTGCGGTTTTGGCATCGCCTCGGGCGGCCCCGAAACCGTCGACATTGTGACTTCGTCGCCAGAGTCGATGGTGACGAGCGGTTTTAACGTCGCGTCAAAAAAGCCCCAGTGAACCGTATCTGGTCCTGCATCCACGCGATGCTTGCGCATTCGACCCCCTCGCAACGTCATGTCTGATGGTTTTCGCTTTGTTTTGCCAGAATTTTTGGCAGCAAAACAGCCGCGCGCCACAATTCAGTCGGAACAAGCGGCAGTAAGAAGCAGTCAGCGGGCGTGCCCTATGAGCCACGTCATGCTATCTTGGTCATCCTAATTTTGCAGCAGGGGCGATGCTGGCGATAACGGCTGCTGTAGGGGCTTGGTCATCGAAACTTGGTGTGGAAATTCGTAGTACCCAAGGGGAGGCGAGTATGCGTGGGGGATGGTTCGGCATGGGTGTGAAGATTGCGTCATGCGTGGCCTTAGGCATGTCGCTCGCATTGGCCATCGATAATGTCTCGGCGGCACAGCAGCGCCAGATCAATCAAGTCAATCCCGATCTCGATACCGACGATCAGCTGGCGCCGTCACAGATGAGAGGGCCGGTGCCGCCGGCGGTGTCGCAGCCGGCAAGCGCGGCCCATGTAGCCGCGCCGGTCGTTCGACACGCCGCCGGTCCTACGCCGGCCGCGGAGGGAGCCGGCCGTACCACCGTGGCCTGTAGCGGCACCTTCGGCAAGGATTCAAGTCATCTTAAGCTCGCGATGACCTTCGATTCCAAAAACATCACGTTTACCGACGTGGACTCAAGCAGTGGCACCAAGGTGCCGGCATCGGTGCTGTTCCCGAAAGATCCAAAACGCCGGCTCGAAGTGTGGTGGGCCAATCCGGCCGCGCGCAGCGACACCTATCTCATCGTCATCAATGGCAAATCGAATTGGACCGCGCCCGGAGGCTTGCACCTCGGGCTGACACTCGCGCAGCTGGAAAAGCTCAATCACAAGGCTTTTAAGATCAAAGGTTTCGACAAGGACGGCAACGCCACAGTAAGCGATTGGGACGACGGCACACTTGCCACTCTGGCAGGGGGTTGCAAATCCGGCGTGACCCTGCGCGCCGACCCCAAAATACCCGCGGACACCGTGGCCGCCCTGCCGGCCGATAAGGAGTACAGCTCGGCCGATCCGGAGATGCGCGCGGTTAAACCGAGTGTCAGCGAGATCCTGATCGGATATTGATTCCAGTTTGCGCTGAGTTCGGTCCGTGGAAACCGGCTACGGCTTCGGTTGCGCGTGGCCGGGTGGAGCGGGCGGCACGCCAGCGGGGGCTGCGGGCATTTCCGCTTCGTTATGCAGTACGCGCACGTCACGGGCGATTTCCAGGCAGGTCAGGAGCTCGGTGTAACTTGAGTCGCCTCCCATAGTGGCCTCGTTTGTGCAGGCGGTTTTATCTGACGCCGCGAAGCTCGACCATTGTTTGACGAGCTCGTCGCGAATCGCCTGCTCGCTGTCGAGGCAATTTCTCTTCTCCACGGCGATATTGGGATCGTGGAACGAGACGCCGCCCTGTTGCGCGATGCCATCGCAGACTTGTTCCACGTTCAGCGAGGGAACTCGGTCGACGACCGGAATGAGGAGACTAACGCCGAGAACCAGTGCCGGGGGCAGTATCATGGCCAAACTCCGTCATTCCTTTGATGACTTATATATCATCGCCTCATCACGAAAAACATAAGGTGTATCCGCGCAGATCAGGGTTGACCCGCGGCAGGGGCTGCCGTTATGGCTGCACAACAGGGTAAGGGAAGCAGCCAATGATTCTCGCACCGCTATTAAGCACGGCCATGGTCATTGCCGTTGCCACCGGTCCGCTTGACGATCCGATGGGACTTACGCATCTGTCGCCGCGCGAAAAAAGCGCGGCTACGCAGACACTGATGCGGGCGGCCACCGATTGCATCGTGCATGCCGTATTCGCCAATCCTCGCTATAGCGCCAACGGCACCGCCAAGCTCGGCGACTTGATCGTCGAATCGATGCCAACTTGCCTGGCGCCCGTGCGAGCGATGATCGACGGGTACGATCAGTATTATGGCGAAGGCTCCGGCGAGGCTTTTTTCGTGGGACCTTATCTGGACGTATTGCCCAAGCTCGTCCTGGAGGCAGGAAAGAAGGCGGCGGCGCCTTAGAGCATGATCCGGAAAAGGTGGTCACCGGTTTTCCGAAAAGATCATGCTCCACTAAAAACCTAACGCATGATCCGGAAAAAGCGTACCCGGCACTTTATCCGGGAGTGGTCTCCGCCAAATCAATGCGACGGCGGTGGGCCGATCACGTCGATCACGCGCATCTTGGTCGGGTCGACCAGCACGACCTTGTTGTCAACGATCGTATATTTATAGAGCGTGGCGGCTGGGACGCTGGCGGTCGCGTCGTCCGGCAGCATGTATAGCTCGATCATCGGCGGCACGTCGCCGCCGATCACCGGCGAGAAATCTTTCGGCGCCACTTTGCTCTTGTCCTTGCTGACCTCTTGATAAATTGCGGCTCGCTGCGCCTGGCTGAGAATGAGCTTCTGCTCGATCGCCCCGCTGAGCCCGCTGTCTCCACCCGACGCCCCAGGACCTGAAATTGCAGGGTTCGTGGTTTGGGCAGCAGCGTTGGGTCCACCGACGAAGCAGCACAGCGTCATCAGCATAGCGAGGATTGAAACAGAGCCGCGTTCTCTCATGTTTCCTCTCCTTCGCTGCTCTTATCGATGGTCTTTGATCTACTGGACCGCGCGCCTACCGCGGAATGGCCTGTACGGCTATGTTGGTCACTGGATCGATCACCAGGATGCGATCCGGCTCGTAGACATAACGATAAATTACCGGTTGGGTTGCAACCGGAGCCGCAACCACTGGGGCCGTAACCACTGGGGCCGCAACGATCGGAGCCGGCGCGATAGCAGTTGACACAGCGGCGGCTGGTGCAGCGTCGTAAAGCGGCGCGATGCGCGTTGTCACGACTTGACGGCGCACGGGATGCAACGGCGCCGCTCGGTAGGTACGCACGGTCTGTGTGGTCTGGATAATTTCGACCGGCGCCGCCACAGGTGCCGCTGGGGCTGCCACTCCCGGCCCGATCGGCTCTACGTACTGACCGCCGACGAAAGTCTGCGTGTGTGCTGTCGACGCGCCAGTCACGAGCGCCAGAGCAAGCGCGCTGTAAGAAACCAGGCATCTCATTGGCCCACTCCATCTTAGGTTGACCGTTCGACCGCGAACGTTGGAACCCGAACCACAACCCCAACGCGGTCGGTCGCAGCCCGTTCCTCATCGGCCGCCCGCATGGAACCTGCCGCCCAAAACTTGGAGATATTTCAGTTTTTCTGACCGGGCAGATGTAATGAGAGCACGGCCCGTTGTTCCGCCCGCCGCACATTCGACGCGCTTTGAGCATGATCCGGAAAAGTGGCAACCGGTTTTCCGAAAAGATCATGCTCCATCAAAACAGCATGATCCGGAAAAGTGGCAACCGGTTTTCCGAAAAGATCATGCTCCATAAAAAACAGGTGATCCCGGCTGGTAACCGAATTTTTGCCGGTTCCGTACTTGACCTTAAGTCCGCGCCAAGGGCTGTCGCAGCAATGCCGCGATCGGTAATGTCAGCAGCACAAATGCGGCGACGATCGTCAAAGCGGGCCAAACGCCGAGCACGTCGCCGAGGCGGCCAAACAGCACCGGGGCGATCGCCCCTGAACCGATCGTTCCGGTGTAGAAAATGCTCAATGCCCGCGTGCGCCACTGCGGCTCGACCAGGTCGGGAACAGATCCGTAGAGCACCGATGAGGTGCCGTTAAGCGCGATTCCGATCAAGGGCAACACCAGGAGTGCGGCGATCAGCTGCAATTGCGACAGCGCGAGGATACCCATCGCCGTCAATCCTTCGGTCAACCATACCGTCCCGATCGCGCCAATTCGTGCGCCGATAAAGGCACAGGCAAGCTTGCCCGCAGCACCGCCGGCGAAAACGAGCGTCATGGCCAAGCCGACGGTTTGTAAAGTCGCGCCTTTTCCGGTCAGCACGAATGGCAGAAAGAGCAAAAAACCCATCCGTGTTGCGCTGTCGATGACCCCGATTGCGGTCAACAATGCAAAGGCAAACGGCTGGCGTCTGGGCTCGGGCCTTGCCTGATGCGCATCCCGCCGCGTCGTTGCCCCTGGCAGATCGTGGCGCGGCGCGACAACCAAGATCACCGCAGCGACGACAATGCCGATGCTGCCCAAAATCAGCAATGCCGGACGCCAAGGCGTCACTAGAAGCATCAGCGAAAGCGTCGCCGGCAGCGTCATCTTTCCCAAATCGCCGGCGAAATTGTAGGCGCCGATCGCCTTGAGCGATTGCGCTCCGGGGAAAGCGCGGGCAACAAGCGCAGAGGCGATCGGATGCTGCGTGCTTGCCCCGATTCCGCTGATAAGGAGTGCGCCCAGCAGCATGGCAAAGGCCGTGCTCAACCCGGCGAAGCAGTAACCAAGACCAGCAAGCGCGGTGCCGAGCGCGAGTATCGTGGCTGGGCCGAATCGCTCGGATAAAAAGCTTGCGGGAATTTGCAGCGAAGCCATCGCGCCGACGAATATGCTGCGCAACACGCCGAGCGCGGCAAAGGTCAAGCCGAATTCGGCCTGCCACAATGGCAGCATGATGTAGATGAGATCGGTGTAGCCGTCGTGCAGCGCGTGCGCGGTGCCAGCAACGGCAGCCGCACGCTGCTGTTCGCTCAACATCCGCGGTGCCAAAGCGGTGAATTTGTCGGCGAATTTATCCCAGGAGGGCTTGGGTACGGCCATGGTTACGGTCCTAAATCTCGCACCGGTGTGGGTCAATAAGCGTATCGGGCGAAGCGCCGCCTCTTCGCAGCGACCCCAAGGACAACGCCGCCATTATTGCGGCAACCACGATTGACCACCGCAATGGCGCGGTGCAGTCTGCCGACAAGCTAAGAGCGCGAGCGGGGAGGCTTCATGTTCGGCCTGGGTGATCTGTTCCAGTGGGAGCGATTCGTCACGCCCACTGTGATCAAGGTCTTCTACGCGCTGGCGGTTATTATTTCCGTCCTGCTCGGACTCGCTGGAATTGTCAGTTCGCTGACGACGATGGCGTACAATCCATTTGTCGGTTTGATCTTTCTCATCACCAGCGTGCTCGGCGCCGGGATGGGGATAGTCATGTCGCGTATCGCGGCCGAATTCGTGCTCATCGTGTTTCGCATCAACGAGCATCTCGGTGCGATCAGAAACCAGGGCGGATTTCGCAATCAATAGTTGAACGGGCGATCGTTAGAGCATGATCCGGAAAAGTGGGCACCGGTTTTCCGAAAAGATCATGATCAAACAACAAGCTAAAGCGAAAACAGAATCAACTAAAGTCATTTCGCTTTAGCGCCGCCGTTGCAACGTCATTGGCATTCCGTAACGCGGCCTCAGGGTGATGAGGCCTTGCGGTTCGATCGGATGGCCTGTCTTGAGAGTAAACCGATAGCGCTGAGCGATCATGGCCAGGATCAAAATCGCCTCGGTCATTGCAAAGCCCGCCCCAATGCAAATCCGCTGACCCGCTCCGAACGGGAAATAGCTGAACCGTGGCGGTTCGGTCGTAAATCGATCCGGATTGAAACAATGCGGATCGCGCCAGAGCGACGCCTTGCGATGCAGGAGCCAGGGAGAAATCAAAACTATAGCGCCCGCCGGAATACGCTGCCCAAGAATAAAGTCGGGTGCAATCGGCTCGCGCGCGATTGTATGCGCCGGCGGATAAAGGCGCATCGATTCCTCGATCACCATCCGCGTGTAGCGCAGGTTAGCTATGTCACCGTGCTGCGGCGTGCGGCCGTTCAGGACCGCGCGCAATTCTTCATCGAGCCTGGCCTCGACCGAAGGATGAAGCGACAGCAGATACCAAGTCCAGGTCAAAGCTTGGGCAGTAGTCTCATGCCCGGCCATAAAGATTGTAACGACCTCGTCGCGGACTTCTTTCGCCGTCATTCCGCCGCCGGTTTCCGCATCGCGTGCAGCGACTAGCCGCGCCAGGAGATCTTTTGGCTGAGTGCTTGGTTCGTGAGTGCGGCTGTTTATCAATTCATCGACCGCTTTATCGAATTCGTTAAAAACGGCGGCGGTGCCTCGCCGATGGGAAAAAAGATTCGAGAGCCATGCCGGGAAGCCGAGCAAATCGAGCAGACTAGGCCGCACCGCCATCTGATATCGGCCAACACCCTGCTCTACCACTTCGAACTATTTCATCAGAGTTGGCGGAGAACATCGCCCGCGAGATAATGTGCAATGTGGTGCGCATCATCGCCGCTCCGACATCGATCTCGCTGGAATCCGGAAAGACGTCCCATTCTCTCAGCAATTCCTGCGTGACTGCGGTGATGACTGGCGCGTAGCCCTCGATGCTGCGCCGGTCGAAGGCCGGCGCCATAATTCGGCGATGGCGCCGCCAAGTCTCTCCCTCGCTGGTCAAAAGACCACGACCAAGCCCAGGCTCAAGAAGCCGGCGCGTGAGTTCGGACTTCCGGTAATTTGCGGCATTGTCGAGCAGCACATGCCGAATACCGCTCGGCTCGTTAATGATGAAGCGGCGCCGCCACAACAGGCGGCCAGCAATAATGTCTTCGTCGAAAGCCTCGGGCCGGTAGGTAGCAAGCGTATTGTCGCGGACGAGCCGAAGGAATTGGCGGAACGTCAGCGGTCCGTCGGGTCTGATCGGCAACGCAAGTCGCGGCGTTTCGGTACGATTCATTGCGTCAACTTTCAGCGCGACTACGCCCGGCGGCCACCGGGAGCTAGGCGGAGGTATGACGGACATTAGGTTTGTCCACTTTTGACTGAAGTTGGACAAGGCGCGCGGACGGTCGCCCTCGTATTGCTGCTAGCCTTAACCTCACCTAGGCTCGAAAGAGGGAGAATGCGATGAAACGGTCACGAAGAGTTTTCCTCATTTTCGCCGGGGGTAGCGCCGCGCTGGCCGCCCTGTCGCGTTTCGCCGCAGCGCTCGACTACCCCACTCGCCCAGTTCACATTGTGGTCGCCTTCGCTGCGGGACTATCACCGGACATACTTGGACGTCTGATAGCCCAAGCGCTTTCAGAACGGCTTAGCCAGCAATTCATCGTCGATAACCGTCCCGGAGCTGCGAGCAATATCGGCACCGAAGTGGCCGCACACGCAGCGCCTGATGGTTACACGGTACTGCTGACCATTTCCGGCAACGCCATCAACGCAACGCTTTACACGCATCTCAACTTCGATTTCGCGCGCGATCTGACGCCCGTCGCTGCCATCGGCCGCACGCCTTTCGTGATCGTAGTCAATCCCGCGTTCCCCGTTAGATCGGTTCCCGAGCTCATCGAATATGCGAAGGCAAACCCCGGCAAGATAAACATTGCCTCCGCTGGGCCGGGAACTGGACCGCACGTCGCCTGCGAACTGTTCAAGATGATGACCGGCGCCGATATGGTCCAGGTACCGTATAAGGCCAGTTACATGACCGATCTTCTTGGGGGTCAAATCCCAATAGCATTTTCCCCGATCGCTCAGATCATCCAGGACGTTCGCGCCGGCAAACTCACTGCGATTGGCGTTACGACTCCGACGCGATCGGATGCGGCGCCGGAAATCCCCGCAATAGCGGAATTTGTGCCGGGATATGCCGCGAGTGGCTGGTACGGGATTTGCGCACCAACAGGAACGCCCGATGAGGTCATTGAGAAGCTCAATGCGGCGACCACCGCTTGCGTCACCGATCCAAACCTCAAGTCACGCTTGCTCAATCTTGGCGTCGAACCGATGCCAATGTCGGTTGCAAATTTCAGAAAGTTCGTTGCCGACGAAATCGCGAAATACGCAAAAGTTATCCAATTTGCTAACATTAAGGTGGAATAAGCGCGTTGCTCTGCCTCCCCACGCTCCCGCCCTTCACGTACTGAAACGGAAATGCATGACGTCGCCGTCTTGCACGACATAATCCTTGCCTTCGAGCCGCATCTTGCCCACGTCCTTCGCGCCCACTTCGCCGCCGCAAGCGACATAGTCATCATATGAAATAGTCTCGGCGCGGATGAAGCCGCGCTCGAAATCGCTATGGATGGTGCCGGCGGCCGCCGGCGCCTTGGTGCCGCGCGTGATAGTCCAGGCGCGGGCCTCTTTCGGCCCTGCGGTAAAAAAGGTCACGAGATCGAGGAGCGCGTAGCCGGCGGCAATCAGCCGATCGAGCCCGGCCTGTTGCAGGCCGATCGAAGCGAGATAATCGTCGCGCTCGTGGTGCGACAAAACCGCGATCTCGGCTTCGATCTTGGCGGAAATGACGACGACGCCGGCACCTTCCTGTTTTGCCCGAGCCTCCACTTTGCGGGAGAAATCATTACCCGTGGCCGCGGACGCTTCGTCCACATTGCAAACATACAGCACCGGAAGCGCGGTGAGCAGCGCCAGCATATGGAACGGCTTCTCTTCCTCCGGCTTGCGCGGTGTCAGCCGCGCCGGTTTGCCTTCGCGCAACAGTGTCAGCGTGCGATTGACCAAGTCGAGTGTCTGCCGCGCCTCCACCGCCTCCTTGTCGGTGCCGCGCGACTTGCGCTCAAGCCCTTCGCTTCGCCGCTCCAAGCTTTCGAGATCGGCGAGCGTCAATTCGGTTTCGACGGTCTCGATATCGGCGATGGGATCGATGCGGCTTTCGACGTGGGCGACATCGGTGTCTTCGAAGCAGCGAACGACATGCGCGATCGCGTCGACTTCGCGAATATTGGCAAGGAATTGATTGCCTAGCCCCTCCCCTTTTGAAGCGCCGCGCACCAAGCCGGCGATATCGACGAAGGTTAGCCGCGTCGGCACGATCGCCGCCGATTTGGCCAACGCCGCCAATGTTTCCAGCCGTGGATCAGGAACTGCGACTTCGCCGACATTCGGCTCGATCGTGCAGAATGGATAGTTCGCCGCTTGCGCCGCTGCCATTTCGGTCACGGCGTTAAAGAGCGTCGATTTGCCGACATTCGGCAAACCGACAATGCCGCATTTGAAGCCCATGAGATGATGATTTTGCCTGTTTGATTATTTGATTACTTCAGCAGCCAATTTGAAGTCTCATTTTGGGCCGCCGTTGCCGTTTTGCTGGTCCGCGTCCGGCTGGCCAAATCCTTTTGCGAGCATGGCGAGATGAACCTTGTTCTGAAAGCTCGCATCCTGGCCGCGCGCAATCAAATCGGCATTCTCGGCGAGAATTGCAATCAGCGCGTCGACCCAGCCGCGATCGCTTTTGGCGAAATCACTGAGCACATAATGCTGCACCAAATCCTTATCGCCGGGGTGGCCGACCCCGATGCGCACGCGGCGATAATCATTGCCAATATGCTCGGAAATCGAACGCAGCCCGTTATGGCCGGCAATGCCGCCGCCGATTTTGACTCTGACTTTTCCGGGGGGCAGATCGATTTCGTCGTGAAACACGGTGATGTCGGCGGCAGACAGCTTGTAGAAATGCGCGGCTTCGGCGACCGCGCGGCCGGATTCATTCATGTAAGTGCCTGGCAACAAGAGCAGCGTGCGCACGCCGCCAAGCGGCCCTTCGCAAGCGAGACCTTGAAAACGGCGCCGCCACCGGCCAATCCCGTGGCGCTTCGCGATCTCCTGAACAGCGAGGAAACCAATATTGTGCCGATTGCCGGCATAGCGCGCTCCCGGATTGCCGAGTCCGACCAGGAGCAACATGGCCGCGCCGGATTACCTCACTTTTTCTCGGCAGCACCGGCCGCAGGCGCCGCCGCCGGAGCCGCGCCAGGGGCCGCGCCGAGCGCCGCGCCCGGAGCGGCGCCGGGAGCCGCACCCTCGGCCGGCGTGCCCGCGGCAGCGGCCGCGGCGGCGGCAGCAGCCGCTGCGGCAGCGGCCTCGGCGGCCGCCTTCATCTCTTCGGCATAGCCGGACGGCGGCACGACGGTGACAAGCGTAATGTCGCGAGCGGCCACCACGCGCACGCCGGCCGGCAACGTGACGTCGCTCAGATGTTTCGAATAATTGATGTCGAGCTCGCTGATATCGACCTCGATACCGCTCGGGATCGCATCAGCGCGGCAACGCACCTCGATCGTATGGGCGACGATGCTGACCGTGCCGCCGCGTTTGACGCCGGGCGATTGATCGGCGCCGCGAACATGGATCGGAATGTTCACGCGGATTGTGGCGCCCTCGCCCAGTCGCATGAAATCCACGTGCAGCGGGAGGTCGCGCACCGGATCGAGCTGGAAATCGCGGGGGATGACGCGATGCTTAACGCCGTCCACCTCGACGTCATGGATGGTCGTGAGGAAGCGCCCCGCATAAATGCGTTGGTGCAAATCGGCGTAATCAAGTGAGATCGGCAGCGGCGGCTTGCCGTCGCCATAGATGATTCCGGGTACGCGGCCGGCGCGACGTTCGGATCGGGCGGCCCCCTTGCCTGCCCGCGAACGTGTCGCCGCTTTGATCAGATTGACGGTCGCCATCGTGTGTCCTCGTTCTAAGCCATTCAATGTTAAAGAAAATTCCGCGTCAGCCTCCAGGGGTGCCGGTGATGCCGCGGAAGTCAGCGCTTATAACGGCGCCCGGTACGGAAAACAAGGAATGCCGCGATGCGCGACGCGTTATCGGCCGGAAAATTCCAGACCCGCGCTAGGCGGTGGGGCTGTCGATATTGGGCGTCGGCGCCGCCGCCGGCTGCTCGGCCGGCCCAGTAACGGGCGTTAGCTGGGCAAGCCTCGCTTCGAGCGCGGCGAGCCGGGTCTTGAGCGCTTCATTGTCTTCGCGCGCGATCCGGACCATGTCTTTAACGGCTTCGAATTCCTCGCGCTTGACGACATCGAGGTCGCGAAGAAAACGCTCCGCCTGGTTGCGGAACAGCGTCTCGAATTCACGGCGTACGCCTTGAGCAACGCCGGCTGCATCGTTCATCAGCCGGGCCACCTCGTCGAAAAACCGATTGGTCGTCTGCACCATGCTCGCCTCCGCTCACCTGCGCCCAGCCCCGCTTGCCATGCCTAGAAACAATGGCAATGGTGCAGCCAAGCTGCAAGGGGCGCGAGGCAACAAGCTTGACAAGCGCGTGCCGCGGAGCCCAGTCGCAAATTAACCGTATGAATGATCGCAATAGAACGACCCGCGTGGCCAACCTATTCGTCACCCTGAGGTGGCCGCGAAGCGGCCCTCGAAGGGTGACAGCGTTGGTGTCATCCTTCGAGGCTCGCTGCGCTCGCAGCCCAGGATGACGTTATTTGGAATCTCTCGATTGAGGAAAGTTGAATGTTTATTCTTCCAGTCATTCCGTTTCCGGCGATCAATCCGGTCCTGATTTCAATCGGCCCGTTTGCCGTGCGTTGGTACGCGCTTGCTTACATTGTCGGAATTATCGCCGGCTGGTTTTATGCACGCGCCATTATTTCATCGCCAAAGCTGTGGGGCGGGCCCGCGCCTCTCACCGTGACCGACTTCGATGATTTTGTCATTTGGATCACACTCGGCATCATTCTCGGCGGTCGAATTGGTTATGTGCTGTTCTACAATTTCGCGCACTTCGCCGCCAACCCGATCGAGATCCCGCAACTCTGGAACGGCGGCATGTCGTTCCACGGCGGTGTGATCGGCTGCACCGTCGCGATCGCGCTGTTTGCGTTACGCCGCGACATCGCAATCCTGTCGCTTGCCGACGTGACCGCCGCCGTGGCGCCGATCGGATTATTCCTTGGTCGCATCGCCAATTTCATCAATGGCGAATTGTGGGGCCGCCCCAGCGACGTGCCTTGGGCCATGGTATTTCCGCATGGCGGCCCGGTCCCGCGCCATCCGAGCCAGCTTTACGAGGCGACGCTTGAGGGCGTCGTACTCTTCATTGTCGTCGCTTACCTCGTCCGCTCCGGGGCACTCAAGCGGCCGGGCGTTGTCACCGGCGTGTTTGTGCTGGGCTATGGCGCTGCGCGGATCGCTTGCGAATTCTTTCGCGAGCCGGACGTGCAGCTCGGCTTTCTGTGGGGCGGGCTGACAATGGGAATGCTGCTCTGTATTCCGTTGATGCTGGCCGGTATTGCCATTCTCGCCGTCGCGCTAAAGCGCCTGCCGAAGCCAAAAAATGGCTGACGCGGCCGCGCCGCTGCTCGATGAGATTCGCCGACGCATTGTGGCCGGCGGCCCGATGCCGGTCGCCGATTATATGCGTTTGTGTCTCACGCACCCGAAATACGGCTATTACGTCGGCCGCGATCCGCTCGGCGCTGGCGGCGATTTCATCACCTCGCCGGAGATCAGCCAAATGTTCGGCGAGCTGATCGGCGTGTGGATGGCGGCGGTGTGGCGGCAAATGGGCGCGCCGGAAAATCTGCGGATTATCGAGCTCGGCCCCGGGCGCGGGACTTTGCTTGACGATGCGCTGCGCGCCACCAAAGGGGTGCGCGGATTCCACGAGGCGGCCGTGCTACATTTGGTCGAAATCAGCCCGGCGCTGCGCGACCTTCAGGAACACCGGCTGGAGAAAACCGGGCTGCCACTGATGTGGCACGACACACTGGAAAAGGTCCCCGGCGGCCCGAGCATCATCGTCGCCAATGAGTTCGTCGATGCGCTGCCCGTGCATCAGGCGGTCAAGCAAGACGATGGCTGGCACGAGCGTGTAGTCACCGTCACCGCTGACCGCAATCTCGTGTTTGGTACCGCGCCCGAGCCGCTGCAGTTCTTCGAACCGTCAATGCCGCGGCCATTGCGCCAGGCTCCGCTTGGCTCGATCTATGAGTGGCGCGCCAATAACATCGCGCTTGAGCTGGGCCGCCGAACCCGCGATGAAGGTGTCGCCTTGATCATCGATTACGGTCATGCCCATTCGGGATTGGGCGATACGTTGCAGGCGGTCGCCCGGCATTCCTACACCGACCCTTTGCGCGCGCCGGGCATCGCCGATTTGACCGCGCATGTGGATTTCGAGGCCTTGGCGCAATGCGCTGAAACGATGGGCGCGCGCATCCACGGACCGATACGGCAGCGTGAACTATTCCTTCGCCTCGGCATCGAAAAACGCGCCGCCGTGCTGAAGGCCGCGGTGACAGAGGACAAGGCGGCCGATATCCAAATTGCCTTGTCGCGGCTGATTGCAGGCGGCGGGCGCGGCATGGGCGAATTGTTCAAGGCGATCGCGATTGCGGCGCCGAAACTTGGCCCACTGCCCGGCTTTGAGACAGGTCCATAAAAGACGGCTCCAAGATAGCTCCACAAAGATTCGGCCATGAAGATCGAAGCTGCCTCGCTCACACTGACCGAAATCCGGCACGGCTTTTTTACCCGCGCCGGCGGCGTTTCCAGGGGTCCTTACGCGAGCCTCAATGGCGGTGTTGGCTCCCAGGACGATGCCGGCAAGGTTGTAGAGAATCGCGCGCGCATGGCGGCGGCATTAGGCGTGGAGCCGCAGCGTCTACTCACCGCCTACCAAACGCACTCGCCCAACGTCGTCGTCGCCGAAGTGCCCTGGACGACGCAGAACCGGCCGCAAGCAGACGCCATCGTCACGCGCATGCGCGCGCTGGCGATCGGCGTGACCACCGCCGACTGCGGACCCATCTTGCTCGCCGAGCCGCGAGCCGGCGTCATCGGCGCCGCGCATGCCGGCTGGCGCGGGGCGCTGACCGGCGTCATCGAAGCAACCGTTGCGGCGATGGAACGGCTCGGCGCCGCCCGCCGCCAGATTCGGGCGGCCATCGGCCCTATGATTCGGCAATCCAGTTACGAGGTCGGTCCCGACCTCATTGCCCGCTTTCAAAGCGAAGATCCGGCCGCAAGCCGCTTCTTCGCGCCGGCATCGCGGCCTGGCCATGCGATGTTCGACCTCGCCGGCTATATCGGTACGCGGCTAAAGCGTGCCGGTATCGGCGAGGTGGAGGATCTGGGTCTGTGCACCTATGCCGATGCCGAGCAATTTTTCAGCTACCGGCGCACCACCCATCGCGCCGAAGCCGATTATGGCCGGCATGTTAATGCGATTGCGTTGACGGCCGAGTAGCCGACCGGGCCGATCGCGCGCCCCGCGTCCGCCCCATTCTCGCCCGGGCATTTACCTCACGTAAGTCCTTCCTGTGGAAACGGAAAAACCGGCGGGGGAAAGACCTTGATTCATATTGCCAGCCCCGGATGCGACTTGTATCAGGGCTTGGCTTTTGTTTGGGCATGATCTGTGCCGCCGCGGGCCAGACGGCGCTGAGGCGCGGCTTTGGACGCGCTCTTTGGCGCGGCTTTTTTAAGGATCATGCGCCGCGGACCAAGCGCCGCACCCGGCGCAGGAGAGCGGGGAATGACGGGCAAAAACGGAGCGATCAAGCTCGTTGCCGGCAATTCCAATCCTGTGCTCGCCGAAGCCATCGGCAATTATATCGGCACGGCGATGACCAAGGCCGTCGTGCGCCGCTTCGCCGACATGGAAATATTCGTCGAGATCCAGGAGAACGTGCGCGGCGCCGACGTATTCATTATCCAGTCGACCTCGTTTCCCGCCAACGATCACCTGATGGAATTGCTGATCATTATGGACGCGCTGCGGCGCGCGTCGGCGCGGCGGATTACGGCGGTGATCCCCTATTACGGCTATGCCAGGCAAGACCGTAAACCGGGACCGCGCACACCGATCTCGGCCAAGCTCGTCGCCAATCTCATCACCCATGCCGGCGCCGACCGCGTGCTGACGCTCGATCTGCATGCCGGCCAGATCCAGGGCTTTTTCGATATTCCCACCGACAATCTCTTCGCCGCGCCGGTCATGACGCGCGACATCCGCCAGCGCTTCGATTTGAGCAAGGTCATCGTGGTGTCGCCTGACGTGGGCGGCGTGGTGCGGGCGCGCGGTCTCGCCAAGCGGATCAACGCGCCGCTCGCGATCGTCGACAAGCGGCGCGAGCGGCCGGGCGAATCCGAAGTGGCGAATGTCATCGGCGAGGTCGACGGCGGCATCTGTATTTTGGTCGATGACATCGTCGATTCCGGCGGCACACTGGTGAATGCCGCCGACGCGCTGCTCGATAAGGGCGCCAAAGAGGTCTACGCCTACATCACCCACGGCGTCCTGTCCGGCGGCGCAGTCTCGCGCATCGGCAAGTCCCGACTGAAAGAGCTCGTCATCACCGACTCGATACAGCCGAGCAAAGCCGTGACCGAGGCAAAGAATATTCGCGTCTTATCGATTGCGACCCTGATCGGCGAAGCGATCAGCCGAACGGCCGCGGAAGAATCGGTGTCGAGCCTATTCGATTGAGCCGTCTTCAACTTAGTTGAGTTGAGCTGAGCTGAGCCGACCCAAACCTGGCCAGCTAGGCACGCGCGACCTCATTGCTACCTTTAGCCAAGCGCCCCGAGTCAACTTGTCGCAGTCCGAGTTGTGGACGGCCACCTCTTGAGGATTGTGCCAAACGGGCAAATCACTTCATGAGTGCCGGTACCGATGCTGGTACAAAGCGTTGGGTGAGTTTTGGCGGAAAGAATCAGGCCGATTATAGTCAGCGCACGGGCTGATTCGCGGTTTTCGTCAATCGGCACGCAAAAGTCGCTCCTGCGTCAAAATGCAGCCGGTATTTAGAACCGTGCTGGTGGCGTGCGTTCCACCCTCAAGGGGACAGAGTGGAGACGGCATGGCCCTCATCGAGTCTATACGCGAACATCATAATAGCCCGCTCGATGTCGTCGAGCGGATGGCGGCTGGCAATAACTGGCCGTTCGAACGTGCCGGCGAAGACGAGATCGGTCTCGTCGTAACCGGCCGGTGGACCAACTACCAAGTGTCATTCACCTGGATGAATGACATCGAAACCCTGCACCTCGCCTGTGCCTTTGACATGAAGGTGCCGGAGCCGCGGCTTGCTGACGTGCAAAAGCTGATCGCGCTCATCAACGAGCAGATGTGGATCGGGCATTTCGACGTGTGGGCGCAAAGCGGCGTCGTCATGTTCCGTCATGCCTTGGTGCTCGCGGGTGGTGTCGCCGCGTCCGGCCGGCAATGCGAAGCGGTGCTGGCGACGGCGTTGGATTCCTGTGAGCGCTATTTCCCGGCTTTCCAATTCGTTATCTGGGCGGGTAAGTCGGCGCGTGAGGCGATGGAATCGGCGATGTTCGAAACTACAGGCGAGGCGTGACCACTGCCGAGCCAGCTCCGGACGCAACGCCGGAAGCGAATGCGAACTTGCGCGATTTCTCCGGCCTGATCATTCTGGTCGGCGCCGGAAAAATGGGCGGGGCGCTGCTCGAGGGCTGGCTTCGGCTTGGCCTCGATCCGCGCAAACTGGCGTTGGTGGAGCCGCAGCCGCTGCCGCATATTGCCGCGCTCGTGGGTCGCGGCGTGCGGCTCAACCCAGAAGCCGAAACATTGCGCGCGGCCAATGTGGTCGTCATCGCGATTAAGCCGCAAGCGGCGCTCGAGGCGCTTGCCCCGCTGGCCCCCAGCATTTCTCCTTCCGCGCTGATCATCTCCATCATGGCCGGCCGCACGCTGCAGTTTCTCGCCCAGGCCTTCCCCCAGGCCGGACCGGTGGTGCGAGCAATGCCGAATACGCCGGCTGCGATCGGGCGCGGCATCACCGTTGCCGTGGCCGCCAAAACTGACGCGGCGCAACGCCGACTAGCGCAGCGGCTCCTTGGCGCGACTGGCGCCGTCGAATGGGTCGAGGACGAAAGTCTGATGGATGCGGTGACCGCGCTATCGGGCTCCGGACCGGCCTATGTCTTCCTGCTGGCCGAAGCGCTGGCGCAAGCGGGAGCGGCGGCAGGCCTGCCGGCGAAGCTCGCGGAGACGCTTGCCCGCGAGACCATCGCCGGCTCCGGCGAGCTCTTGCACCGTTCCCGGGACGACGCTGCAAGCTTGCGACAGAACGTGACTTCACCGGGCGGCACCACTGCCGCCGCGCTGGCGGTCTTGATGCGTCCAAACGGTCTAATGCAGCTGATGAACGAGGCGATTGCCGCCGCAACAGCGCGCTCACGCGAACTCGCCGGCTGATCGTCCGTCGCCAATTTCGCGGCCGTCGTCGTGCCTTCGTTATGGTCTTGGAACGATCCCCCCTACCGCATACATTCCCACCTATGTTGCGAAGGCCGCCGCAGCTTTGGCCCCGACGCCGGCAGCCCTGATGGTGTTACCGCTCGGAGCGCCCGTTGGAGTATTGCCATGGCTAAATCCGCTCGCAGGCCCTCTCGTAAATCCTCGACTCAATCGTCGCGCCGCTCGCCTACCGCGGCTCCGGCAAGCGATCGCGAAAAAATCATCGCCGCATTTCTCGACCTGCTCGCCGCGAAGCGAATCGAGCAGATCGGTTTTGCCGAAATAGCTGAAGGTGCGGGCGTGCCGCTGGCGCAGCTTCGCAACGAGTTTCCTTCAACCCTCGCAATTCTCGCCGCGCACATTAAGTCCGTCGACCGCGCTGTGTTGAGCGGGGATTCCGGCGACGTCGCCGAAGAGCCACCGCGTGAGCGCCTGTTCGACGTATTGATGCGCAGGCTCGAAATTCTCGCGCCGCATCGCGAGGCAGTGCGGTCGTTAATGCGTTCGGCGCGGCGCAATCCGCCGCTTGCGCTCGCGCTTAACAATCTGGCGGTGCGCTCGCAGCAATGGATGCTTACCGCGGCAGGAATAAGCGCCTCTGGCCCGCGCGGCATGGTCCGGGCGCAAGGCCTTGCGGCCCTATTCGGCGGCGTTCTGCAGACCTGGATTCATGATGACGATCCTGGTCTGGCCCGCACCATGGCAGCACTCGATCGCGCGCTGGCGCGCGGCCAACGCTTTGTCGGCTTGATCGAGGATTTGTGCCGCATACCGGCGCGAATTTGCCGATTGCGTCCCCGCCGTCGCGGCGGCGAGCGCTCGGAGGATCCGGCCGCGGCGGCGTAATTGCCTATCGGGGAATAACAACTCGACTTGCGGGATCAATGCCACGACGTAGGCGCGTGCCCCTAGCGCAGCGCGTGTTAGAAAAATCGGTCTCGATTTCCGGGCGCAGCGCAGCACGCAAGTGGTGCGCGCAGACGCGGGATCGTAACGAAGCTTTGCGTTTACGACGATCCCGGATCAGCGGCGCACCAGCAATAGCGCGTTCACCCACGTAGACGCGCGCTTTTGCACGCTGCGCCGCATCCAGGAGACGATTAGACGGCTCTCGTTAGGGCTAAATTAGAACGTCTATAAAAAATGATTTTTTCTTTGCAAGCATCTGAGCCCTGGACTATTGACGGTTTCAGTTGGGACCAATTGTCCTTGCAATCCCCTTGGGACCTTCCCGGCAATGATCGTGTGCAAATGATTGTGTGCTCTTGCAACGTATTCACCGACCATGACGTGCGTTCGACGCTGTCGTCAGGTGACAGTGTTCCGCGCACCACTGGGCAGGTCTACCATTGCCTGGGCTGCAGCGCTCAATGCGGTCGTTGCGCGCGCACCATTCGGCGCATTATGGACGAGGCGCTCGCGGTCCCCGGAGCCGCATCCACGCCGCCATGCTGCCGAAACGTGCAAGTTGAGTCTTAACGCTGGGGCATGATCTTTTCGGAATGCTGGTTCCCACCTTTCCGGATCATGCTCTGCTCTGCGCTCCGCTCCTGATCCGTTGATAAAACCCTCAAATCTCCAACCGTTCGGCAGGCTTCCGGCCGCCTGCGGCACCGCTATAATTGGCCTTCCCCGAGTTGGGAATTGCGCAATTGCAGGAGCAGAATGATGAGAGGCGAGCCCGGTGTCATCGATTACCTCAACAAGGCGCTGCGGCATGAATTGACCGCCGTCAATCAATATTGGCTGCACTACCGCCTGCTCGACAATTGGGGCTACAAGTCACTCGCCAAGCAATGGCGCAAAGAATCGATCGAAGAGATGCAGCACGCCGACAAGCTCGTCGAGCGCATTATCTTTCTTGACGGCTTTCCCAACATGCAAGTGCTCGATCCCCTGCATATCGGCCAGAACGTCAAGGAGGTGCTCGACTGCGACCTCGCTGCCGAAATGTTGGCGCGCGCGCTCTATGAAGAGGCGGCGACGCATTGCCACTCGGTTCGCGATTATGTCTCGCGTGATCTATTCGAGAAGCTCATGCATGACGAAGAAGAACACATCGACTTCCTGGAAACGCAGCTTGATCTCGTCACCAAACTCGGCCTCGAACTCTACGCCCAACACCATATCGGCGAGCTTGAGGAGGACGAGGACTGAGCGGTTCAACAGCGGTTGTTGATCATCTTAGGCGTGCGTCGCCGCGCGCTCTGATCGCTCAGAATTATCTGGCAGAATTGCGATGGACCGGCGCATGTTGAAGCGGTTGATCATCATCGTGGCGGCGCTTCTGTGCGGCTTCGCCAGCGGTCAGTCCGGCGCCCAGTCCGCCCGCCCACAGGCGATCGGCACGGTCAGCCGCATACAAGGAGAGGCGATCGGAGTAAATGGCAGCGCCACGCGTCCGCTTGGACTCAATTCCTCGGTTTTTCTCAACGACGTCGTCTCAACCGGTGCAACGGCGCGGCTCGAAGTCACCTTCACCGACAACACGCGGCTGACGCTCGGCGAGAAGGCGAAGCTGACGCTCGATACGTACGTTTTCAATCCGACCGCAAGCCAAGGAGTACTCAAGTTCGGTTTGGTCGGCGCCTTCCGCTTTGTTTCGGGTCAGGTGACGAAACTGGCGCGTTCGGACGTGAGCGTAACGACACCGGTCGCTAACGTCGGCATCCGCGGGACGGAATTTTGGGGCGGTCCAATCGACGACCAGGCGCTCGGCGTGTTCCTCATCGAAGGGTCGGTCAGAGTTTCGAATGCCGCGGGCGAGCGGATCCTTAGCCAGCGGGGCCAAGGCACCAATATAGCCACGCCCGGCGCGGCCCCCGGGCCCGTAACCCTTTGGCCTCCCGACAAAGTCAGCCGCGCCTTGGCAGCCGTAGCGTTCCGGTAACGGGTGGTTCGGCGACGCTATGACAAAGCTGAGCCGACGCGTCATCCTCTCCGGTGTGGTCGGTTGCGCGGCGGCCGCGCCGGTGAGAAGCGCGCGCGCTGCGCCCTATCCGGATCGTCCTATTACGCTCGTCGTACCATTCGCGCCCGGCGGATCGACTGACATTCTCGCGCGCATCGTCGCCGAAAACCTTTATGAGGCGCTCGGTCAGCCGGTTGTCGTCGAGAATCGCTCGGGCGCGTCCGGCAATATCGGCACAGCGATCGTGGCGCGATCGGCACCTGACGGTTACACGTTCCTGTTCAATACGATGAGCGTACACACCATGAATCACGCGCTGTTTGCAGCGATGCCGTTCGATGGTGTGGACGACTTCTCCCCAATATCGCTCTTGGCTTACGTGACCAATACGATGGTGCTGCACCCGTCGGTGCCAGCGAACACTGTTCGCGAATTCATCGGCTACGCCAAAGCCAATTCGGGAAAGATTGCTTACGCTTCGGCCGGTGCCGGCTCGACCAACCATCTGTGCGGCGCACTGTTCGAAAAGATGGCGCAGGTCGCGATGGTGCACGTGCCTTACCGGGGCGGAGCATCCGCCATTGCCGATACCGTCGCGGGGGAAACGCAACTCATGTTCACCGCCGGCACGCAGAGCCTCGAACACGTTAAAGCCCGGAAAGCTGCGGCTCCTTGCTGTCACCGAGGGCAAACGCTCTCCGCTTCTACCAGATGTGCCGACCGTGGCCGAAACCGTGCCTGGTTTCGAAATGGCGGTTTGGTACGCCGCTTATGGTCCCGCCGGTCTTCCACAGGAGATTATCGCGCGGCTTAATGGGGAGATCGGCCGCATTCTTTTTCTGCCCGCTGTGAAAAAACAAATGGCGGACATCGCGGTGGAGGTGGCGAAATCGAGCCCCAATGAACTCGCGGATTTGACTCGGGCGGATGCTAACAAATGGGGCAAGATCATAAGAGAGCTGAACATCACCCCGATGTAATTTCGTGTTCACGCGCTGCTTCTCCTCTCCCCGCCGCGCGGGGAGAGGCCGGATTGCGCAGCAATCCGGGTGATGGGGCGCAGCCGCGTGTCTGAGCCCAGCCGCAAGGCCCCCTCATCCCGACCTTCTCCCCGCACGCGGGGAGAAGGAACAGCGCCGCCCCGACTTGACTTCTCCGCTCATTTCCTTATTTCCGACGGCGGGACACCCCTCCCCACCGAGGGGCGACTATCTGGAAGGATAGGCCATGACAGCAGCGACTCCCTTGGTGCGGCCGCGTGTGCCGCATTTTTCGTCCGGCCCGTGCGCCAAGCGCCCCGGATGGAACCTGCAAAACCTCGCCGGCGCATTTCTCGGCCGCTCGCATCGCGCCAAAGCCGGCAAAGCCAAGCTCAAACGCGCGATCGATTTGACCCGCGAAGTGTTGCAGGTGCCGGCGGATTATCGCATCGGCGTCGTCCCGGCTTCGGATACCGGCGCCATCGAAATGGCGCTGTGGTCACTCCTTGGGGCGGCGCCAGTGACAATGCTGGCGTGGGAATCATTCGGCGAAGGCTGGGTCACCGACGTCGCCAAACAGCTCAAGCTAAAAAACGTCACCGTGCTTCGCGCGCCCTATGGCGAATTGCCAGATCTTTCCGCCATCGATCCGGCAAGCGACATCGTCTTCACCTGGAACGGCACGACATCCGGCACGCGCGTCCCAAACGCGGATTGGATCGCCGCCGATCGCACCGGACTTTCGATCTGCGACGCGACGTCCGCCGCATTCGCACAAGCCTTGGATTGGCCGAAGCTCGATGTCGCCACTTTCTCCTGGCAGAAGGTGCTGGGCGGCGAGGCCGCGCACGGCATGCTGATTTTGTCGCCGCGGGCGGTGGCGCGGCTGGAAACATACACGCCGACCTGGCCGATGCCGAAGATTTTCCGCATGACCAAGGGTGGCAAGCTCAACGAAGGCATCTTTGTCGGCGAGACCATTAACACGCCGTCGATGCTCTGCGTTGAAGACTATCTCGACGCGCTGGAATGGGCGAAGTCGATCGGCGGGCTCAAAGCGTTGCAGGCGCGCGCCGACGCCAACACCAAGACAATCGCCGATTGGGTGGCGCGCACGCCGTGGATTGATTTTCTCACGCGCGATCCGGCACTGCGCTCGAACACGTCGGTGTGCCTCACAGTGATTGATCCGGCCGTGAGCCGGCTTGCCGTCGAGGCGCAGGCCGAGTTCGTCAAGGGCATCGCCGCAGCGCTCGAAAAAGAAGCTGTCGCCTATGACATCAACGCCTATCGTGACGCTCCGCCGGGCTTGCGCATCTGGTGTGGCTCGACCGTCGAGCGCACCGATGTCGAAGCGCTCACGCTTTGGCTCGACTGGGCCTACGTCAAGGCCAAAGCCGCGCTGGCCGCGGCGGCGTGATTTCCGACGCCTCTTTAAAGGACAAAACGCATGGCGCCGAGAGTCCTTATTACCGATGCGCTTTCGCCAGCGGCAGTCGCGATTTTCAAAAATCGCGGGCTCGACGTCGACTTCCAGCCCAATCTCGGCAAGGACAAGGATAAGCTCGCCGCGACGATCAACGGCTTCGATGGACTGGCGATCCGCTCCGCGACCAAGGTCACGGGCAAGCTGTTGGAGCAGGCCAAGGGCTTGAAGGTGATCGGCCGGGCCGGCATCGGCGTCGACAATGTTGACATCGCGGCGGCCACCGCCCGCGGCATCATCGTGATGAATACGCCGTTCGGCAATTCGATCACCACCGCCGAGCATGCGATCACGCTGATGCTGGCGCTGGCGCGGCAAATCCCGGAAGCCGACACGTCGACTCGCGCCGGCAAATGGGAGAAAAACAAATTTCTCGGCGTGGAGATCTTCGGCAAGACCCTTGGCATCATCGGCTGCGGCAATGTCGGCTCGATCGTCGCCGACCGGGCGATCGGCTTGAAAATGAAAGTAATCGCCTACGATCCGTTTTTGTCGACCGAGCGCGCGCTCAAGCTGGGCGTGGAAAAGGTCGAACTGGATGAGCTGTGGCGTCGCGCCGATTTCATCACCCTGCATACGCCGCTGACCGACAAGACCCGCAATATCGTCAATGCCGAAACGCTGTCGCAGATGAAACGGGGCGTGCGGTTGATTAATTGCGCGCGCGGCGAGCTGGTCGACGACGCGGCGCTCGGCGCGGCACTTAAATCTGGTCACGTTGCCGGTGCGGCGCTTGACGTGTTTCGCGAGGAACCGGCCACGCAAAGCGTGCTGTTTGGACTGCCCAACGTGGTCTGCACGCCGCATCTGGGCGCTTCGACGATGGAAGCGCAGGAGAACGTCGCGTTGCAAATTGCCGAGCAGATGTCGGATTACCTTCTGCGCGGCGCCATTACCAACGCCGTCAACTTTCCCTCGATCAGCGCCGAGGAGGCGCCGAAGCTCAAGCCATTCATTGCCCTTGCCGAGAAGCTTGGCTCGTTCGCGGGGCAGCTCACCGAAAGCGGCATCAAGCAGGTGCAAATTACTTACGAGGGCGTGGTCGCGCAAATGAACACCAAGGCGCTCACCTCCGCGGCGGTTGCGGGCCTGCTGCGGCCGATGCTGCAAGAGGTCAATGTCGTCTCGGCGCCGATTGTCGCCAAGGATCGCGGCATTGTTGTTGAGGAAACCCGGCGCGACACCGAGGGCGACTTCGATAGCTTAATCACACTGGCGGTGGTTACTGATCGGCAGCGGCGCTCCGTCTCGGGGACCGTCTTCGCCGACGGACGGCCGCGCATCGTCGACATCAAAGGCATCCGCATGGATGCGGAGTTCGCGCCGTCAATGCTCTACGTGACCAACCAAGACAAGCCGGGATTCATCGGCCGGTTTGCCACGCTCCTTGGCGAGGCCGGCATCAATATTGCGACCTTCCATCTCGGACGAGAATCCGAAGGCGGTAACGCGATCGCGCTGGTCGAGATCGACGGCAGTGTGCCGGCGGAAGTGCTCGACAAGGTGCGGCACATTCCGAATGTTCAACAAGTCAAGCCGCTGCAGTTCTAGAGCATGATCCGGAAAAGCGGTTACCGGTTTTCCGAAAAGATCATGCTCCAGGAATAATCCTAGCGCCGGGTCGCGAGCGTAATGCCGGCCAAGACCAAGAGGTAGCCGACCGCGTGAAAGAATTGCAGCCGCTCGCCTAACAGCGTGATCGCCAGCACCGATCCAAATACCGGAACGAGATGAATGAATGGCGCCGCCCGGTTGGCGCCGACGAGCTCAATTCCGCGGTTGAGAAACAAATATCCGAGCAGCGATGGAAATACGCAAACGTAGAGCAGGCTCGACGCAGTAATGGTATCGAGCACCATCGTTTGTCCGGCGGCAATCTCGAGCGCCATCGCCGGCAAGAGTAAAATCGCGCCACCGCCCATACCGACGGCGAGGAACGACAACGGGTGTATTGGCGGCCGGACTCTCAGCATGGCCACGTAAAAGGCGTAGATCAGCAGCGCGACGACGAACCACAGGTCGCCGCGGTTGAAGGCGATTGCCAATAGAACTTCGAGGCTGCCACGGCAGACAATGACAATGACGCCGGCGAGTGACAGCAAGATGCCGATGGCTTGGCGCACCGACAGACGATCGCGAAACAAGATGAATGACCACAACGCGACGAACAGGGGCGCGACCGATTGCAGCAACAATCCGTTGATCGCGGTCGTAAAATGTAGGCCGTAATAGGCCATGGTGTTGTAAGCTGAGAAGCCAGTCAACGCGAGCAGCGCCAACAATCCGATATGCCGGCGGATGAGCGGCCAATCGCGCGCAAGATGCCCAGCGGCGAACGGCAGCAGTAAGACGAACGCGCCGCTCCATCGGATCACGGACAAGGTGATTGGCGGAATATAGGCGGCAACAAAGCGGCCGAGCACCACATTTCCGGACCAAAACAAAGACGTCAGCGACAGCAGCAGATAGGCTTGGTGAGTTGGCGACCCGCTGCCTTGATCGCGACCGAGATTGCGCGCCGCGAACGCTCCATTGCGGGACTGATGAAATCCTTGATCGCCGCCGCCTACGCGATCGAGATTTTGCAACGGGGTTCGCGGCGCCATGCTCGTTTCGGCTTTTTATTACCAAGCACGCGTGAGCTACCGCGATGCGCGTGAAGCCGGTAGGGCGAAGGCCGCATGACTGATCGCCTTTGCGGGCGACGGTGACGGTATTTTCTTAGCGCGGCCGGTTGGCGGCGACCACCATGGCCCGCACAATACGGGAAGGCCGCCTGCATGCTTAACGGGGGCGTGGCCCTGATTCTGGCGAAAAAACAAGATATTGGACGGATTTGCGGCGGCTTTTGGGAAGCCAGTTTTCCTTGCGTCCCGGAGCATCATCCAGTATCGGAACGAGCGGCGGCAGCCGGACTCCGAACCACCCTGGTCATCATCGGCCCTTTGAGGACGCATCCCTCATGGCAAATGTCGTCGTGGTCGGCTCCCAGTGGGGCGACGAGGGCAAAGGCAAGATTGTCGATTGGCTCTCGGAGCAGGCCGACATCGTCGTCCGTTTCCAGGGCGGGCACAATGCCGGCCATACGCTGGTGATCGACGGCACGACGTACAAGCTGTCGCTGTTGCCCTCGGGCGTCGTGCGGCCGGGGAAGCTGTCGGTCATCGGCAACGGTGTGGTGCTCGATCCACACGCGCTGTTGGGCGAGATCGCGCACCTTAAAAAGCAGGGTATCGTCGTCACGCCGGACAATCTGCGGATCGCGGAAAACACGCCGCTGATCCTGCCGCTGCATCAGGAACTCGACGTCGCGCGTGAGCGGGCCTCCGGCAAGGGAGCGATTGGCACTACTGGCCGCGGCATCGGTCCGGCCTACGAGGACAAAGTGGGACGGCGCGCCATTCGGCTGATGGACCTCGCCGATCTCCAGATGCTCAATGGCAAGATCGAGCGCCTGCTTGCGCATCACAATGCGCTGCGGCGCGGCCTTGGCATGGGCGAGGTTGCACCGCGCTCGCTATACGACGAACTCGCCGCCGTCAGTCCGAGGGTGCTGCCCTATATGGATTCGGTTTGGGCTTTGCTCGACGAACGGCGCCGCGAGGGCAAACGCATATTGTTCGAAGGTGCGCAAGGCGCGCTTCTCGACATCGACCACGGCACGTATCCGTTCGTCACTTCGTCCAACACAGTGGCGGCGCAGGCCGCGACCGGCGCCGGCATGGGGCCGGGCGCGATCGATTACGTGCTCGGCATCTGCAAGGCTTATACGACGCGCGTGGGCGCGGGGCCGTTTCCGACTGAGCAAACCAATGAGATCGGCAAAACACTCGGCGAGCGTGGCAAGGAATTTGGCGTCGTCACAGGACGGCCGCGACGTTGCGGCTGGTTCGACGCCGTTCTCGTGCGCCAGGCGGTGCGCACCAGCGGCATTCAGGGCTTGGCACTCACAAAACTCGACATCCTCGACGGCTTTGAGCAGATCAAGGTCTGCGTCGCTTATCGGCTCGATGGCCGCGAGATCGATTACCTGCCTGCGAGCGAACACGCTCAGGCGCGCGTCGAGCCGATTTACGAAACCATCGCCGGCTGGCGGCAAAAAACCGCCTGCGCCCGCTCGTGGGCAGATCTGCCAGCCCAGGCGATTAAATATGTTCGCCGTTTGGAAGAGCTGATCGGCTGTTCCGCCGCCATACTGTCGACCAGTCCCGAACGCGAGGACACGATCCTGATGCAAAATCCGTTCGAAGCATAAGATGCAAGTTCACCGAACGCAGCGTAAACTCTAACGATGGCAGATTATCATCCCCTCATCACCCGCGCCGTAGAAGGGCTTAGCAGCAATACCGCTGAAGCTCGGCGTACGCTCTATGAACGCGCCCGCGCCTCGCTGGTATCGCAGCTGCGCGGCATCGATCCGCCGCTTTCCGAGGCCGAGATCACCCGCGAGCGTCTGGCGCTGGAGGATGCAATCCGCAAGGTCGAGGCCGAGTCGGTGCGCAAGGCGCGCGCCGAGCCGCGGCCGAGCCCGGTGGCGCCGCGCGCGACCAATACCGTCAACCGCCAACCTCTCGGCGGTACATCGCCGCCGGCATCGGCAGCAACGGCTTGGCCCGAGCGTGGGAGCGGCCCGTCTGGCAAAGTCGCCGCTCCGCCGCCGCGTCCGGAGCCGAGATTCCCGGATGCGCCAAAGGCGGGACCTCCAGCCGGTCCGCTGCGGCCTGCAGAGCCAATGGCGAGCGCGCGCAGCAGACTTTTAAACGCACGAACCTCCGAACGGCCGCCGCAAGAGCTCAAGGGCGTTCGCAAACCCATTGCCGCGGACGATTTCGACGCGATCACGCCGGAAAGGGCGGCTTCGTCTCGCGACGCCCATAATGTCTATGGGGCCGCGCCGCCGCATGAATTTTCAGATCGGCATGAAGAGGCGTGGCACGACGGCGACGCCGAGCATGTCGGCTACGATGAACCGCCTGATCTGCTCGAGGACAACGCGCCGCCGCTGCTTGGACGCGAGGCCTATGATCTCGACGACGAGCAACGGATCGATCACAGACGGCCACCTGTGCACCGTCCGCTTGAACCGGCGGAGCGTTACCGACAGCCGCGGCCGCCGCGCTCTTTTCGCGGTCTCGCCCAGCTCATTGCCGCAGTGCTCATCCTTGCCGGTGTTTCCGCGATGGTTTACTGGCAATGGTCCAATATCAACGGTCTGTATCAATTCCTCTCGCATTTGCGCTCGCGACAGAGTCAAACTGCACAGCAGCCTGCGAGCGAGCCGAAATTCGCAGGCAGGGTGCCGCAAGATCAGACACGCCAGCCGCCGCCCGCAGCTGGACCGAAAACAGAGAGCGGTGGACCCGCCGTCGCGCAGCGGGTCATGCTCTATGAGGAAGATCCGGGCAACCCGCAGGGCAAGCCATATGTCGGATCGGCGGTGTGGCGGACCGAAACCGTCTCGCCGGGTAGCGGCCTTGCCCCGGAGCTCCAAATTCGCGCCGACATCACCATTCCGGAGCGCAACATAACGATCACCTGGACTCTGCGTCGCAATACCGACCAAGCGCTTCCGGCCAGCCATACGATCGAAATCATGTTCAATTTGCCGGCGGATTTTGCGGGCGGCGGAGTCGCCAATGTTCCAGGTGTGCTGATGAAGGAATCCGAGCAGGCGCGCGGCGTGCCGCTTGCGGGCCTTGCCGTGAAGGTAACCAACGGGTTCTTTTTAATTGGCCTATCGGCGGTAGACGCCGATGTGCAGCGTAACCTGCAGCTTCTCAAAGATCGACCCTGGTTCGATGTTCCTATCGTCTATAACAATGGCGGGCGTGCCATTATCGCGATCGAAAAAGGGCCGACGGGAGATCGCGCTTTCGCAGATGCATTCGCCGCGTGGGGCAAATAAAAGATATTCGGGCAACTGCGACGCCGCCCGCTATATCGTCGTGGCGTTCGGGTGGGAGAAGCACAATGAGCGCGCCTGACGCGAGGAAGCCGAAGCCGGCTTTGAATCCTCATCTCGCCTCGGCGTTCCGGACGCTGGAAACGGAATCCGAAGGCTTGGCCGCGCTCGCCACCGCAATGGCAGACGGCCTTGCCAGGCCGTTCGCGGCCGCGGTCGAAACCATCCGGACTGCGCGCGGTCGCGTGATCGTCACTGGCATGGGTAAGTCCGGCCACGTCGCCCGCAAGATCGCCGCGACGCTGGCGTCGACTGGAACTCCAGCTTTCTTCGTGCACGCGGCCGATGCCAGCCACGGCGATCTCGGCATGATCACGTCCGATGACGTCATGCTGGCGCTGTCATGGTCGGGGGAAACCGAGGAACTGAAGGACCTCATCAACTATTCGCGGCGATTTCGCATCGCGCTCATTGCCGTAACAGTCAATCTCGAGAGCACGCTCGGCAAGGCCGCCGACATCGTACTGGTATTGCCGTCGGCGCGTGAGGCCTGTCCGCATAACCTTGCGCCGACGACATCATCATTGATGCAACTCGCGCTGGGCGACGCCCTGGCGATTGCCCTTCTTGAAAGTCGCGGCTTTACCGCGGTCGACTTCGGGGTCTTTCATCCACGCGGCAAATTGGGCGCAGCGTTGAAGTTCGTCCGCGACGTGATGCACCCAGGTCCCGCCGTGCCGCTGATTGCGCGAGGCGCGCCAATGTCCGAAGCGATTGTGGAAATGTCCGCCAAGGGATTTGGCTGTGTTGCCGTCACCGAGCCGAACGGAAAACTCGCCGGCGTGATCACCGACGGCGATTTGCGCCGCAACATGCGCACCGACCTGTTACAAGCGAAAGTGGATGCGGTGATGACGGTTTCCCCTAAGATCGTCCGACCCGATCAATTGGCAAGTGAAGCTCTGCAGCTTCTCAATGCATCAAAAATCACGGCCCTGATCGTCGTCGAGGCCGACCGACCGGTCGGCATCGTGCACTTTCACGATTTATTGCGGGCCGGCGTCGCCTAACGCGACTAATACAACCCGCCGTTCACGACGCTGGAATCTTGCGAGGGTTCGTTGCTCGGACTCGCGGCCGCACGGACTGGCGCGGCGGCCGCGACCGGCGCTGGCGCGGCAGGCGCCTGCGGTGACCCGTTTTGCGCCGCCGCCGATGGGTTCTGCGGACTGCTGGAATTTGTGGCATCTTGCGTCGCCTGGCCGTGCGCGATGAACTCGGCATAGCCCGGAGTGCCGGGCCGCGGCGGCACATCCTCAGGCATGCCCCCAGCCCAGTGCGGCCAATGATCGGCGACAAAGCTGCCGCAACTGGCGAGATTAAGCCCCAATCCGAGCAAAATTGCCGCTCTAATAAGCGGTCTGCAGGCCACAAAAGCCGCCGGATGTCTCGTCTCGCGCAAGCTCTATATCCCAGTCCATCTCGGGATGGACAGCATTCGTGGCGGGACTAAGGTGCCGACATCGTATGCGCTTTAACCATTTCTCACCAGCGGATGCCGCCCGACGCGCACTTTTCGCGCTCATGCTCATGGCTATGTCGGGATGCACCCAAATCGCTCAGACGAGCGAGGCCGCGACGCCGCCGACCGGGCAGCCCGCCTACGCCGCTGTGGCGGCCAAATATTTTTCCTCCACGATGAGGGATCGAGCTTCATTTGAGAGCTTCGAAATATCCGAGCTGCGTTGGGTGCACGCGCTCAAAGGCTGGAGCTGGCTCGCTTGTGTGCATTTTGTGGATCACGGGCGGCTGCGGACCTATGCCCTCTTTATCCAGAACGATGACGTGATCGACGGGCGCTATGCTGTGCAATCCGATTCTTGCGGATCACAATCTTACACGCCATTCGACGTAGTCACTGGCGTGCTCGGCCGTCCGACCGCTCCGCAACAGCCGGCACTGTATTAGTTCTTCATAGAGGCATTTGCGCAAAGCTGCCCGCACACCGCTTTGTCGCGGACAGAGGTCGCAAAAAAATCTAGCGGTCGAGTTTCGGCGCCTCGTCTACGCAATGTAGGCGTCGAAGCTTTCGCGAAAAGCGCGCGCGCCCTCCGGCGTCAACTGCACGGCCCGGGTTGCGGGCAATCGCCGCGTCCATCCCTGTTGCAAGCTGTGCTCGCAAATCATCGCGCCGAGCATGCCAGCGAGATGCGGCCGACGTTCGCTCCAATCAAGACACGGCCGACAGAGGACGCGTCCCGACTTCTTCGTCCGCCGCTCCAATATCGGCTCAATGTTCATCCCTATTGCAGCAAGACGCGCAATGCCGGTCTCAGTTAGAATTCCCCCGTCGCCCGCCAGTTCGACATATCCGTTTCTTATGAATCCGTCAGCGATGGCCACTCCAAGCTGCCCGGCCAAATGGTCATAGCAAGTGCGCGCGCGGCGGAGTGCGGCGTCCTTCGGCCCAATCGAGAGCTTCCGGCCGGCCGGCTCGAGTTCCGAGGCCACCTGCATGATGCTTTCGAGCATCCGCGCAACGGACGGAGCCGCAAGCCGGTGATAGCGGTGGCGTCCTTGTTGTTCGACGCTCAAAAGGCCCGCCGCGGTCATACGATTGAGGTGACCGCTGGCGGTCTGCGGAGCGATGCCGGCAACCCGCGCCAATTCGGTCGCCGTCAACGCCCGGCCATCCATGAGCGCGTGCAGCATGCCGGCACGCGCAGGATCGCCTGCTAAGGCAGCAACCGTGGCAAATAGCGCATTGTTCGACATGTTTGAGCATCTCCGCGAAGGACCTGCATTCTAATCCTACCGGCGCGTCGATACTTCGGTGAGTTCCGTAACATCGCGGCGAATTTGCGTCCAGGGTGCCGCGATGAATAGCGTGGCGGCATCATGCGCTGGAACGGTGAACGACACGAAAGGCGCATTTCACGGCTGGCGAGTCGTCGGCGCCGTATTTGTGCTCGCCACGTTCGGATGGGGCCTTGGTTTCTACGGCCCTCCAGTCTACTTGCATGCCGTTCAAGAACTGCACGGCTGGTCTCTCGACGTCATCTCTACGGCGGTGACCGTCCATTTTCTGTTTGGCGCGTTCGTCGTTGCCAAGCTGCCATGGCTGTACCAGCGATTCGGGGTGGCCCGCGTTACCAAAGCAGGTTCGCTTGCGCTTGCGACTGGGATCATGGGCTGGGCGATCGCTCAACACCCGTGGCAACTTTTTATTGCTACGCTGTTAAGCGGTGGTGGCTGGGTGACTATGGGAGCAGCCGCAGTCAACGCGATCATCGCTCCGTGGTTTACGCGAAAGCGGCCTGCGGCGCTTGCATTGGCCTATAACGGATCAAGTATCGGCGGCGTAGTCTTCTCGCCACTCTGGATAGCGGCAATCGGATTGGCCGGCTTCAAATGGGCCGCGCTTGCGATCGGTCCCATCATGATCGCGACAATCTGGATCTTGGCTGACGTCTATTATGCCAAGACGCCGGAATTGATGGGACTAAACGCCGATGGGGATGCGGCGCAAACCGCGGTCGTAGCCGTTGCATCGCCATTCGCAAAGCCGCTTCCAAACAAACGAGTCTGGAGGGATTGGAGGTTTGTTACACTTGCGGCTGGCATGGCGCTTGGCTTGTTCGCGCAGATCGGATTGATCGCCCATTTGTTCTCGCTTCTGGTCCCGGCGCTCGGGGCACAGTCAGCGGGATTTGCAGCCGGAGGCGCAACCGCCGCCGCGATTGTCGGCCGGACATTCGTCGGCTGGCTGATGCCGGCTGGAGCGGATCGCCGCCTGTTCGCTTGCGCCAGCTGCTCTGTTCAGATCCTGGGATCACTCGCTTTACTGCTTGCCGCTGGCGACAGCGTACCGCTGTTGCTGCTCGGCGTCACACTGTTCGGAGCGGGTATCGGCAACACGACTTCGCTGCCGCCGATGATTGCGCAGGCCGAATTCAACAAGGACGACGTCGCACGGGTCGTCCCACTGATCGTTGCGATCGGTCAAGCCAGCTACGCCTTCGCGCCAGCCATATTCGGGCTCATTCGGGAGTTCGCCCCGCGCTGGGGTTCAGCATCGGCCGGAGCCGCACCGTTGCTGTTTGTCACCGCAGCTTTGATCCAAATGTCCGCGGTTGTCGTCCTCCTGATCGGTAGACCGCGTAAGCGAGTTCGATTTTGACTGTCGCCTCGGCGTTTCCTGCAATCTCCAAACAGCACGTCAACATAAAGTCAACAGAAACGGTCGCTGGTAAGCGTTTTTGCTGGCCGGCACCTGACAGCGCCCAACGCTGAAAACGCACCAGCGGACGCGCTACACAGGCTAGCGGGGCCATCCTTTGACGCAGGGCACAGCGCCTTAGCCGCAGCCGTGTCAAAACTGGGATCATAGAGGCTTCCCATGTTGAAACTGACGATGCTGGCCGGGCTGATGCTGCTGTCCTTGATCGTCGCGGCGGCGACGCGGCTCATGCCACACGGCGTCATCGCCGAGACGGTGACACCGCAACAGAACTATTTCCGCCTGCACAATGACGATGGGCTTGTCGCCAAGCCTTGACTGATGGGGATAGCGGTTGACATCGATGGCGTCGGCAAGACCATGGTCACATGGTCGCCTTCAGCGATTCGCAGCTTCGGGCCGTCTGGGCCGCCGCCGACCGCCTACCGTTTGAGAAGCGCGGCGTCTTCGTTGAGCGGGTTGTTGCACGGCTGCAGCTGCACCGTGGCTTCACCGATGCCGATCTCGATGACGCGGTGCGCTCGGCACTGAACGGCTTGATCCAGCAGTCGGCTGCTTAATACCCCTCTAGGCTGTCATCAATGCGATGACGGCCTGCACGCGTGATCGCCTGCGCCGCTTAATCGTCATCCTTGGCAAGCAAGTGTGAACACCAGCCACACAGTCCTGTCGCGAAATAGAGATCACTTTCTTCGAATAGTGGCCTTTCACCACAGCGGTCGCACGCCCACCGCTGCCGACGCGCGGCATGGCTATCATGTTGGTTTGGATGCAATGCAGTCATGAGTCCCCCCGTTAATCAGGCGTTCTTTGATGGTGACGCTGGCAGGACTTGAACCCGCAACCTCCCCCGCCCCCGGAGAACAAGGACGCTCTATCCCCCTTGAGCTACAGCGTCGTCACGATCTTCATCACCGTTTGTGGCGGCGCAGGGGCGCAGGGATGAGGATTAACCCCCGCCACGTCCGTGCAACGAGATCGCCGAACGCCGCTTCCCGGCGCCGTGGTCCGTCGAGGAATTGGATGCCTGCTTTGTCGTCCGTGATCACAACGGACAGGCGCTCGCCATGTCTATAGCCGGGGCGGCGATTCGCAGCCAAGCTGTTGACGCGTGACGAATCCCGCCGAATCGCAGTAAAATCTGAGGTAAATGTTGGCGTGGTCTCCAAAACGCTGAGGGGAATTGTACTACCGTCTGAAAAAAATTCTCGGCGCCGCTCAACCTTCGCGTCGTCTATCTATCCAAATGACGTTTTGCTCTTGCGCAGCGCTGATACAGGCCAAGGTGGCGCTTTCGCCTATCGCGCCATGTTTGGCGGCCCAATGCTGCCCACGCTGCCGTCGATCATCAAGGCCGAAGGCGGACCAAATAAGATCATACCTGGCGACACCAATTCATTAGCCCGCAATTCCCGTCAAACAGACGCGAATGCGCGGAGTGCAGCGCCAGGGTCCAAGCCGGACACGAACGACGCAAACGGACCTCTCTCCATTGTCCCGTCGTCGTCCGAAAGTTCGGCTGCGACGACCCGCCCGCGAACCGTTCCGGCCCAACAGGTGCCCCTGAAAAAGCCGCCAGCAAACGAAACCGCCTCAGCCCCTCCCGTTGCGCCCGCCGGCGGCTATGCGGTTCAAGTTTCGTCGCAACGGAGCGAAAAAGAAGCCCCGTCCTCGTTCCGGGACTTGCAGGCCAAATATCCAAATCTGCTCGGTGGTCGTACGCCGACTATCCGACGTGCCGACCTCGGCGCCAAGGGCATCTATTACCGCACCACGGTGGGTCCATTCGCCTCGGCGGATGAAGCCACAGAGTTGTGCTCGAACCTCAAGGCCGCCGGCGGCAGCTGCCTCGTACAGAAGAACTGACCGCGCCGGACACAACGACCATCGCGGACGATAGCATCGCTTGCCGCCGACTCTCGTGCCCAATCCGGTCCGCATCGTACTTCAGCCGGTGCCGAAGCCGGCCGCGCGACACAGCAACAAGACGCAAAAATAATTTGGATCGGAGATTATTCACCCGCCGCATTTTGGCCCTTGCGTGCACACAATTCGCGGTGACGATTTGGCGCCTCCGTTGGGATGGGAAAAATCGGGTGCGGAGGCTAGGAAATGCGAGAGGCGCCTGGGGAGGCGCCTCTCGTCTAATGGCTGAACGGCTGGGGGTTCGGGGGATGGAGTAGCCGCTCAACTTGCCCTTACAATAGGGTCGCACCGATCACACACAATTCAGCTTTTGGTGATTACCTCCACTCCTTGGCATAGGGCATTCAGCTCGCATGTCGCGCACGACACCGCGAGCGAAGAGAGCGCACCGCTTGCACCGTCACGGCAGCTATCAGAAATGAAACCGTGGCGGAGGTGCCGTCCCCTACAAATCACCTCCGCCAGTAAAAACACGAAAGTTGGTTCTGTTTGGCCCTGAGGCGGCGCTAATGTGCTGGTGTTACCTCAAGGGCCTCGAATTGTAGGCGCAGACGGTTCCCCCTAACAAGGTGTGAGCGCATCGACGCCGCGAAATTGACGCAAGCAAGCGAAGTGTCACAGTTCGTGATTGAACCTAATCGCTTGTCGTTAGTTGCACGGTCAGGTGGACTGGGCGGCACCCCCATCTCCCCCGACACCCCTGCCGCTTAGTCCAGAAGAGGTAACAAGAACCCCAAGTGCCCCACCGCGCTTGGGGTTCTTTTTTGTCGCCCACTTTTTGTTGCGGATCAGGCGCGTCATTTGGCTACGCCAGTCTACGAAGCCGCGAGCGAACATAATCCTTCGCTATGCTCCAATCCTCGCTTCGTCGCTTCTCAGCCTCTTCGCGGTCGATGTCGTTGCAAAGCCGCTCAAGTGAAAGCCTCACAATGCCAGCTTTATCGTTGAGATATTCATTGATGGCCTTTTCGATTAAGACGACGCGATTAGGCTCATTCGTTCGCGCTAATACACGCAATGTTTCAACCAACTGCTGAAGTCGATCCATTTCAGTTATCCCCGGCCGCTTTAATCGGAACTGCCTCGGCCGCTAATTTGCCCGATTGTTGCATAGGGTGCCAGCGGACGGGGAAATCTCAGGGCCTAAGGGGCCGCCCTGGGAGTTGCGTGACGGGGACATATTCCAATGCATGACAGCGAGTACGTCGCTTGCCCGTGCTGCGGCGAGAGAATGCAGTTTGTGCGAACAGGGTCCCGCGCCAATCGAAGTGAGATGCAGACATTCGAAT
>Ga0310917_10000001_pt1 | contig 141270 bp, 110 predicted proteins | sample GREbulkMGLF178_FD_203531 | JGI IMG/M metagenome (GOLD analysis project Ga0310917, IMG submission 203531) | Lab enrichment of tropical soil microbial communities from Luquillo Experimental Forest, Puerto Rico - GRE.bulkMG.LF178 | ecosystem: Environmental > Terrestrial > Soil > Tropical forest... | reverse complement strand
AACAACGAGATGCCCTCGCTGCTGCACCTGGACCCAGCTTTGCGCCGGCGGATCATCGTGATCCCGATGGGTCCGACCATCCCCGAGGAGCTGCGGGACTCGACCATGGTGCGGCGGATTCTGGATCAGGAGCGGGACGGCATCCTCTCGCTGATGATGTGGGGCTGCGCCGCAGCCATGGCGGACGGCGGTGCCGGGCTGCTGGTCAAGCCTGGGCTCGTGGAAGCCAAGACAGCCGCCTACGCCGCCGAGCAGAACAGCGCCGCGCAGTGGCTCGCCGAGATGACCGTGCCCAACGGCGCGGGACCGCGGGTGAGCGGGTCTGAGTGCTACCAGAGCTACGTGGACTGGGGGAGGGCCGAGCGCGACACCCCGCTGCTGATGCGCAGGCAGTTCTACGCCACCCTGGCCATGGTGCCCGGTGTGCAGTCGGTCGGTGACGAGAACCACGTGTGGTTCACTGGGTTTGAGCTGAAAGACGGGATTCCAGACAGGTGGCCAGGCACGTGAAGATGTCCGAGGATCTGCCTAGAATGGGATCTACGTGAATCTGCGAGGATCTGCGGATCTACGAGGATTTGCGAGGATCTGCACAGGAGCCGATCTACCACTAGGTGGAATAGGTGGAAACGCAGCAACATCCGCGCATACGAGAGATAGAGGGGTAAACGTATAGAACAGTCATGCGGCAAACCCACCCTTTCCACCTACAGCCATGGATGAAGGACAAGGAGAAGATCGAGATGCAGGATAGTCGTTTGAGCAGGTCAGTTCGGCGCTCCGCGCCCACGCGCACAGCAGGAGGTGCCCAGTGACAACGTTCGGTGCATGGCTGGACACGCAGAGTGGCGCTCCCGGGACGTTGGGCCAGGTAGCGGGCGTGTGGAAGTCCAGCAAGGGTGCCCGGGACAGGGTGTCCAGCGTGGATCGGGTCACCTCGTGGCTCGTCTCCACCATGGTCGAGCAGGGCGCTGACCAGCAGACCATCACCACCGCGTGCTACGAGCTGGCGGAACGCTGGCGCGCGTCAGAGGGCCGCTCAGCGCCGCCAGCCGCGCCGGCACCATCGGAACAGCAGCCGCCACCCGCAGCTCAGCAGCAGGTGCCCGCTGCAACTGGCAGCGACCAGGCGCTGCTGCCGGCGCTGTTCGCCAGGCTCGGCCGCATGGAGGGCCAGCTCGCCGAGGCGCTCGGCGTGCTGCGCCCGCTCGGGCAGCTCCTCGCCGCGGCCGACCAGGCCACAGACGAGGCGGTGCGCAGCGAGGCACAGCAGCGCGCGATGGCCATCGCCGAGGAGCAGGGCTGGCTCGGCGAGAACGAGCCCGCGGAGGCAACCACACCACCGGTGCCGGTCACCTTCTACGGCGCGGCCGATCAGCAGCAGCCGCCCGCTGTAGACGGCGCTGCGCGGGCGCGCTGGTGGTCCGCCGTGGCGGATGCTGCAACCACCCCGCCTGGCGGCGATGCAGCCTGATGCTGTGATCACGCTGCTGGCGGCGCTGTTTGGCGGCGCTGCTGGCAGCGTGATCGGCATGATCGCTGCACACAGGCGATATAGAGGCGACTGTCAACAGGTGCGTATATACGCGCCTGACCAGCAAGAACGCTGGTCACCACTGCCACTGGGCGATGTGCAGGAATGGCGACCAGTACCTGCGAATCAGCAGGAACTGCCCCCACCTGGTGCGCTGCTGGATGGTGAGCTGTTCGTGCCTACTGGTGACCTTGCCGGCCTGTGGCAGGTCACCACCCTGGGGGGTGGCTCAGGCGCTCAGGACCGGTCGCTCAGCACCACCCTGGATGGTGCTCAGCGACCGGTGCTCAGGCGGGTGGTCAGCGAGCGCGCGGCACAGGTCGCCCTCCGCATCGCGGAGATCGAGCGATCTCAGCGCGGCTCCACCACGGTGCCCCCCGGCCGAGCCCCGCTACCACCCACCCCCCGCTCACACACTGGCACCATTTCCGGCCCTTCCTGTTTCCCTACCTGTGACCAGGGATCTCACCTCCTGACCCGGACCTACACCCGCCGCCTCAAGCACCTCTGGCGCTACCAGATCGTGGTCCGCTGCTGGCACTGCGATTTCCAGCTCCCCCACCCGCCGCTAGGCTGGAGGCATGGCCAGACGCCGCGCCCGCCCTCCCGCTGAGCCCACCGCGGACGAGCAGCGCCGGTGGGACCGGGCCGCGGACCTGATGTCCCGCGGCGCGATCTGCGTCACGACCCGGGGCCGGGTGCCCACTGACGCGGACCTGGATGCGGTCGAGCAGTTCGCGGCGTTCCTGCACCGCCAGCCCCTGCGGCAGACCGCGCCGGTGCCGCCCTGCTACCGGTCCCCCCTCGGCATCCTGGTCCACGAGCCCGGCTGCGCCTGCCCGCCGTCCCCGCCGTGATCCCCTACCGGGCGGTGCAGACCGCGGCGATCCTGCTGGGCGTGGCCTGCCTGGCGCTGTACGCGGCCGGCGATCTCCTCCCGGCCGCCCTCACCGGTGGCGCGGCCCTCGTGCTGCTGATCCGGCTGCGGCTGGAGTAAGCTCCCGGCCATGCCCGGCTTTGTCACGGTCACCGGCCCGCACCCTGCCCCGGGCACGCTCGGGTTCTGCCTGGTGTGCGCGGGCGCGGCCAAGCACCAGGGCCTGCTCAAGGCCCAGCCCGAGATCCAGGCCCATGAGTCATCAGGAGAGGGCGAGCTGACGGTGCAGCTCGACCTGCCCGGGTTCCCGGCGCTGGCGGTGGCGTGGAGCCGGATCATGACGATCGGGGTGGCCGCGCCGGTCTGCTGGACGCACACCGAGCCGATCGACCTGCGCACCGGTGGGTTCATCCAGCCCGCCTCCGCGGCCGAGCGCGCGGCGCTGAACAGCCAGCACGGCGCGGTGCATCTGGACCGGCCGCATTGACCCCGCGCTACCGGCGCGCTGGCCGCCTCTGGCGCTGTGGCCGCCTGCACCGGCACCGGTCCCCGTCCAAGCTCCTCCACCAGCACCGGCGCAGGCAGGCCCTCAGTGCCCGGTCCTGACCCGCGGTCCTACGCCGCCATCTGTGCCGCCTGGCGGCAGGAAACGGCCCGGCTGAGCCCGGAGATCCTGCGCGATGCGGTCGCCTACAACCTGGCGAACCTGACCGAGCTGCTGATCGCGGCGGCCGACCGCGAGCTGCGGTCCCTCCGCGAGCAGCTCGATGACATCAAGGCGGCGCACCAGGTGTGGCTGTGCCCGGACGCCTACCTGGCGCAGGCGGCGCTCGACTCGACCGACGCCCAGCCCGGCCAGATCCTGCGCGCCACTGACACGGGGCGCGAGCTGGTGTTTACCGCGGGTGGTGCGTGGGAACTGGTCCCGCCGTAGTGTCAGTACACGGCGGGCTGGCCGCCAGCGCGAGGTGGCCCTCGGGGTGCGGTCAGCCCGTCCTACCACGCGCGGCTGACACCCGGGTAATTACAAGACGGCCCCGCTGGTGTTAGCGTGGAAGCCCCCCCACGGGCGGCCCTCAGCATGCAGGGGGCCGCCCGTTCCCGTCACTGTAAGTACAACACTCCCCGCTGGCAACACCGTCACCAGGCCCTGTAGCCTGGCCCACGAGCTAGCCCGGGGAGCTTGCCATGACGACACCGGACCCGGCCGCACCGGCCGACCCGACCGATCCGAACGCTCCGGTCACGCCGGACGCTGGGCCGCCTGACGCGGCACCTCCTGACGCGGCACCCCCGGATGCGGGCACTGGCACGGCTCCAGCCCCTGATCCCGGCGCTGACCCCACCGCTCCAGCTCCTGACGGCGGGCAGCCAGCGCCAGGCGATGGGACCACGCCGCCAGATCAGCCTCCACCGGACGCAGCGCCTACAGACCCGACGGCAGGCCCCGCACCAGCGGACCCGGCTGCCCCTCCAACTGGAGATCCGACAGCGCCGCCAGCAGACCCGGGCGCAACGACAGACCCGGGCACGTCACCGCCAGATGCGCCCGCACCTCCTGACGCAGCTCCCCCCTCAGACGCAGGTCCGCCAGCGGATCAGGGTGGGGCTCCACCTGCGCCGACGCCTGCACCAGACCCGGGGGCAGCCCCCGCGCCGCCAGATCAGCCGCCAGCGCCGCCAGACGCGGGTCCGCCTCCTTCCGACGGGCCGCCTCCAGATCCGGCAGCGCCGCCGTCAGCTCCTCCAGACCAGCCGGCTCCGCAGCCCCCGGACGTTCCTGTCGATCAGCCACCCGCCCAGCCTACGGACGGCGGCGACGGGACCACCACGCCGGACCAGCCACCGGCCCCGGTGGACACCACGCCGCCACCGGACACCGGGCCGCCGCCCGCGCCGGTTGCGCCCGAGCCCCCGGACCAGCCGGTGCCGATGCCCGAGCCGGTGGACCAGGCACCCCCAACTGACGTTGGCACTGGCGATGGAACTTCCAACGGAAACGGCGGGACGGTTGCACCGCCAGCACCGCCCGATGCCCCGCCCGACGCTGGCCCGCCTGCCCCGACCGACGGCCCACCACCCGCGGCAGGCGGCGGCGACGGTGCTCCCCCACCGCCGCCGCCACCTCCCGCACCGGAGCCACCGGTCGCCTGGGCACCCCCTGCGCCGGGCCTGACGCCGGTGGCGCAGCCGACGTCCAACGAGAGCCCGGTGCTGCCGCCGACCGCGCCGGCCGCGGTCAGCAGGGGAGCCGCGCTGCTGGAGCTGATCTACGCCGCGGCGACCGACCCCGAGGCCGACCCCAAGGCCGCGCTGGAGCAGATCGCCGGGATGTGCTCGGCGGGCATCGCGGACATCGCCCGCTGGGCTCCCGCGGGGATGCGGGCCGCCGCTGCCGACGCGGCGCAGCAGTACGGCGGCAGCCAGTAGCCGGGATGGCCCGGCGCTGGAACAGCGGGGACTGGAGCCGGGCCATCCCTAACCGGGAGTGATCATGCGCGCTGTCGTGCCTGGCGAGGGCATCCTGATGTGCGGCTGGCCCGACGGCTGCGGCAACCACGAGATCGACGGGCTCGGGTTCTGCCTGCACCACGTGCCGGACGAGAACCTGGAGGAGGCCGAGGAGATCACCGGCATCCGCCGCTGCCGCAACAGCAGCGGCTGCCGCCAGTACGCGGTGAAGGGCACCAGCCCGCCGGCCTGCAAGACGCACGGCGCGAACCTGGGCTCGGGGATGTCCCGCGGCGCGGCCCGCAGCGTGGTTGAGGGCCGCGTGATGGACCGGATGGTGCAGATCATGAGCGAGCACGGGGACCGGCTGCTGGCCCCGGCTCCCGTGGCCAACCCGCTGACCGAGCTGCTCGGCCTGGCGGGCGAGATGGCCGAGTGGAAAAAGATCATGCAGGAGATCGTCGCCTACCTGCTGTCCCAGGAGCGGACCAGGTACGCGCACGACCGGGTGGGTGAGCAGCTCCGCGCCGAGGTGCTGCTGTACGAGCGGGCGATCGAGCGGCTGGCCAAGCTCTACATGGGGATCATCAAGCTGGGCATCGAGGCGCGGCTGGCGCAGATCACCGAGGAGCAGATCGGCCGGATCGAGCGGGCGCTGGACGTGGTGCTCGCCGGGATGGGCCTGGGCCTGGTCGAGCAGGAGACGGCCCGGCAGACCCTGCACCGCGAGCTGACCCGGGCGAGCTGATGCCTGACCCGCTGCGCGGCGTCTACCGCGGCCGGGAGAAGGGCGGCTACTCCGACCCGCGGCTGCGGTGGCGGATGGGCGACCGGCAGGGCCGCAGGGGACGCCCCGAGCAGTTCCTGCCGGCGCTGTCCGAGACGTGGCGGGTGACCTACTTCCAGGGCGGGCGCGGCAGCGGCAAGACGCGGGCGGGCAGCCAGGGGATGGCCGAGTGGGTGCAGGATGACCCGGACCCGCAGGGCGGTGAGTACGGGATCATAGCCCCGACGTTCGCCGACGCCTGGACCAAGTGCGTGGAGGGCAAGGCGGGCATCCTGCGGGCGCTGGGCACCTCGATGGCCGAGGTGCGCGACGGCCGGTCCAAGCTGGTCGCCCACGCCTGGCGGACCTACGGCCAGGTGGTGATGCGGTCGGGGATCGTGATCTACATCGACTCCGCGGCCGAGGGCGGGCTGCGCATCCAGGGCCGCAACCTCCGCGGGGCCTGGGCGGACGAGATCGGGCTGTGGGAGAAGTGGGAGACGGCCTGGAACGAGTCGCTGCGCTACGCGGTCCGCGAGGGCATCAGCCGGATCATCGCCACCGGCACGCCCAAGGCCAGCCGCCCGGCGCGCAAGCTGGTCCGGGCGCTGATCCGCAACGACCCCGGCGAGGGCGGCGTCATTGTCCGCCGGCTCCGCACGGTGGACAATGCGGCCAACCTGTCCGCCGAGTTCATGCGCGCCGTCGTTGGCGCAGCTCAGGGCACCCGCCTGGAGCTGCAAGAGCTGGAGGGCGAGCTGCTCGATGACGTGGCCAACGCCCTGTGGACGCGCTCGCTGCTCGACTCGATCCGGGTGCCGGTGCTGCCCACCGCGCTGCGCCAGATCACGATCGGCGTGGACCCTTCCGACGGCGGCGAGACGTCGGACGAGCAGGCGTACACGGTGGCCGGGCTCGGCATGCCCGAGGACCCGTGGCCGCTGTGGGTGATGGAGAACTGGGGCGGCCAGGAGGCCCCGGTGCCGTTCGCCACCCGGGTGATCAGGCGGGCGCTGGCGCTGGAGCGCGAGTTCCCCGGCTGCCCGGTCGAGCTGATCATCGAGAAGAACCACGGCGGCGCGTGGCTCAAGGCCACGTTCGACCAGGTGGTGCGGCAGATGAAGGTCAGCGTCCGCTACCGGGTGATCCACGCCAGCCAGGCCAAGCGGACCCGCGCCGAGCCGGTGTCCGCGCTGTACGAGCAGCACGGTGGCCTGGTCCGGCACTGCCACCTGACCCGCGAGGACCGCAACAAGCACCTGGTGCCAGACCGGGACATGCCCGAGCTGGAGGACCAGATGGCGACGTTCACCGGCGCGGCGGGCGAGCGGTCGCCGGACCGGCTGGACTCGCTGGTGTGGGCGCTGAGCCCGTTCCTCAAGAAGGTGTTCGGGCCGCCGGCGCACGCCACCCCGGTGCAGTGGGCGGCGCAGAAGGAGCTGGCCCTGGTCGGCGAGCCGCGCTACAGCCAGGCGGCCCGCAGGCTGGCCGAGCCGCACGGCGGGGCCTACGCTAGGACCGATTGGAGCCTGGACAGCTTCGCCCCCGCCGATGACACCCAGGCAGGTGACCGGCAGCCCGAGAGGGCCAACGTCCGAGCATGGCGGTGATCATGGCGGCGGCGGCAGAGCGCGAGCCCGCGCGGCTCCTGCAATTCCCCGACCTGAAAAAGGCGACCCGTCGGGACCTGCTCGGCCAGGAGCTGGGCACCCAGTTCGACATGGGGCAGCGGCTGTTCGGCTACTTCGGCGCGGGCGACGTATTCGACTACGGCGAGTGGACCACCCGGGACATGAAAGCGATGTTTCGCCGGGACGGGATCTGCTCCGCGGTCGAGATGGTGCTCACCCTGCCTATCCGCGAGGCGGACTACTCGATTGTGCCGGCCAAAGACGACAAGGGCGAGGCCGAGTTCGTGCAGTCGGTGCTGATGACCCCCGACACCGAGGGCGGAATGCAGACGCCCATATCGGAGATCGTCGGGCAGATCACCAGCGCGCAGATTTACCGCAAGTCGTTTTTTGAGAAGGTCTGGAAGATCCGCGATGCCGACGGCCGGGTGATCTATGACAAGATCGCCTACCGGCCGACGGCGACATGCCAGGCGCGCTATCGCGCCCGCACCGGTGCCAAGAATGGGTTCCGGCAGCAGGTGTGGCTGTTTGGCGGCCAGCTCAACACGATCAGCAAGCACCAGCAGGTGCCCGGTTATGTGGACATCCCGCAGATCCGGTCCTTTGTCCACGTGAATGGCAAGCACCGCGAGCCAATGAGCGGTGTCTCAGAAATGGACATCAGCTACTGGTGCTACCAGACCAAGATGAAGCTCCTTTTTCTCTGGTACAACTTCCTAGAGAACACCGCCCTGCCGCGCACGATCGTCTACGGCAACGACCCCACCGAGGCCAACACCCGCGCCGATGACATCGCCTCGCTCAAGAGCAGTGGCGTGGTCGGCCTGGTCCACCCGGAGACGGGGCAGAAGGCGTTCGACGTGCTCCAGGGCGCGAGCAACGGCGGGGAGTTCTTCCAGACCGCGATGGGCTGGCTGGAGAGCTGGCAGACTCACAGCGTCCTGGCTGGGTTCATGGCGCTCACCGGTTCGGCTACCGGGGGCAGGGGCTCCTACGCGCTCAGCCAGGATCAATCGTCGTTCTACCTCAAGAGCCGCCAGGCGGTGGCCAAGGAGATGGCCGAGTCGATCAGCTACGACGTGATCCGGCCGCTGATCATGCTCAACTACGGCGTGAACGCCGCCTACCCGACGTGGAAGTTCGGCCCGCTGCAAGACGAGCAGATCCAGGCGCTCCTCACGCTGTTCGGCCAGCTCTGCGCCGCACCGGCGCTGCACATCCCCCTGACCGTGCTCGACCTGATCACCGAGCGGATGGCGTCCATCCTCCAGCTCGATGTGGACCAGGTACACCAGGCGCTGGTGTCCACCGCCAACCAGCGCGCCGAGCAGCTCATGGCTAGCGCGCCGCCCGGCATGCCGCAGCAGGCGGCCGGGACTCTCGGCGCGCTCAACGGGATGGCGTCTGCGGGCCTGGGCATGGCCCAGGCAGCCGCCGCCCGTGCCGGCGGGCCGCCGCCTCGCCCTGGCGGCGGCCTGCCCACAACCCCGCCAGCTCCCGGGCTCGGCCAGCAGGCCCAGCCGCCGCGGCCACCTGGCGGGCCGCCGATGACCCCACCTCCGGGGAGGATGGCATGACCGCACCCGATCCGCTCGGCAGCCTCCTGCCGCCCAACAGCCTGGTCGAAACCAAGGTCGCCATCGGGAGCTGGGCCGGCATCATCACCGGCCTGATCGTGTGGGGCCTGACGTACTGGATACCGGCCTGGCACGACGGCATCCCCGGCCCGCTGCTGGCGTTCCTGCCGATGGGCGTGGCCTGGCTGATGCACACCGCCGCGGCCTACCTGGCACCGCACACCCACCGGCCGGACCTGCTGCCGATCCAGACCGCGCTCACCCCGATCCAGGGCGGCAAGGCGACCGTGGATGTGCCGCTGCCCGAGCCGCCGGCCAAGTGACCACACCGCCACCGCAGCAGCCGCCACCTCAGCAGTCACCGCAGCAGCGGCTGGCCAACGCCCTCGCCGCGATACTCGCCGGCGGCGCGCTGGTGTCCGGCGCGATGGCCACCCTGATCCCGCTGCTGGCCTACCTCAAGATCCGCCGCGAGGCGATGGAGGCCGCGCTGCGGGTGGTGTTCCGCATGACCCCGGCCCCGGCCGGGTTCTACGGCCCGGCGACCGCCACGGTGGCCCGGCTGAACCTGATGCGCCGGGTGCAGTTCGTGATCGCCGCAGCCAGGCGGATCACCACCGACCTGGCGCAGGCGCAGGCCCACGGCGAGCCGCTCGGCGATGCGCTCACCCGGGGGATAGCACGGGAGGCCCGCTACTACGGCCAGCACCTGGCCGCCAACTGGGCACGCGAGAACGCCGCCGCCGCGGTGGACAACGCCGCCAGCGAGCACGGGCTGCTGCTCGGCTGGTACGCCCACATCGACGCCAAGACGAGCCTGGAGTGCTGGCTGGCCAACGGGCGCAACTTCCGCGCCGACCAGATGCCGCCGATCGGTTACCCCGGAGCCGTCCACCCGTCATGCAGGTGCGAGCCAGGCCCGCCGTTCCCTGGCGCGGCGCTGGTCGGCGGTGCTAGCGTCGGTGCCCGTGACCGACGCCAGCGGCGATCAGTTCCTGATCATCGACCTGTCCACCACCCCGCCTAGCGTGGTGACGGCCGACCAGGTGCTCCCGGCAGCCCTGGCAGAGATGAAGCGCGAGATCCTCGCCGCGATTGCCGACCTAAAGGAACAGGACATGACCGACTTTGCCGCCGAGCAGGCGCAGCTCAACGATCTTGGCTCCGCGATGCAGGCGGTAGCCGACCATGTGAACAGCGCCGCGACGGTGCTGGGCAACTGGATCACCCAGGCGCAGGCTGCGCAGGCCGCCAACCAGCCGCTGGACTTCACCGCGGCCAACACCGCGCTGGCCAGCCTCCAGGGTGCCGACACCACGATGCAGGGCGTGGTCAGCCAGACGGTGCCAGCGGCCCCGATCGCGCCGGTGCCTGACCCCGGGCCGGCCCCGGACCCCACCGCGCAGCCGCCGGCCACCGGCAACGGCACCACGGGCAACGGCGGCACCACGCCGACTGACGGCCCGGTGACACCGGACGCGGGCGGTGGCGACGGCACCACCACGGTGACCGGCAACGGCGGTGCAGACCCGTCGGTCCCTTCCTGACCCGCCTCTGGCGGGGCATACTGGGCCTGTTCGGCATCAGTAGCTCCTAGCTGGCTTCCCCGCCCAGCGCACTGCCTGGAGGCGGGGAATGGCGCGTCCAGTCGCGCTCACGCCGATGAAGCAAACCGCTGCTCGGCAGATGCGCGCGACCGCCAACACCATCGACGGTGATCACCCCGAGACGGTGGCCGGCGCGCACGTCCGCGATGCCGCCAAGGTGCTGGAGCACGGCTCGACCGAGGGCGCGAAACGGCACCTCGATGCCGCGATGGAGGTGCTCACCCCGCGCAACCTGGTCCGGCACGGGATCAAGGATGACGAGGGGCACGCGCTCGCCAAGCACCACATGGGGCAGGTCCACCGGCACCGCCTGGCGGTGCAGGACATCGAGGACGCGCACGCCCGCAACAACCAGCTCCGCGATGCGGTCAAGGCCCGGCAGCAGGCCCAGCAGGCCGCCAAACAGCAGCAGGCCCCCGGTGGCAACGGGTCCGTGCCGCCGCAGCCGCCCGGCAGCAACGGCAGCGGCTCCAGCCCGGCCAGCGTGGAGCAGCGCGGCTCGGACCAGCCGGTGCCGGTGCAGGGGCCGCCCGGAGGGGCACCGACCAAGGCGCAGCTCAACGCCTCACTGTCCAACAGCAGCGGAGGCATCCTGCTGTCGGCCCGGACCGCGATGCTGGAGCGGACTCCCGCTCCCCGGGGACGCCCCGGTGGTCCGGGCCTATACGACGTCAAGGGCATGGGCCACACCGACTATCTCCAGCAGATCGTCAAGGCGCTGATCGAAAAGCGCGGCATGGAGCCGGGTAAGGCTTACGCCATCGCCCGCGGCGCGATCCGCAAGTGGATGCGCGGCGGCGGCCACGTGCATCCCGAGGTGCGGGCTGCCGCCGGCCGGGCCGAGGCGAGCGAGCTTGCCCGCCAGGCCCGCGCCCACGCCCACTCCAGCAGCACCGGCGCGCTGGAGCTGGCGTTCAACCCGCTGGAGAAGCGCGGCAAGGGCGGCGAGTGGCTAGGCGGGGCCACCGAGGCCGCAGCCGCAGGTGCGGGCATGCCGCTGGAGACGAGCGCCCGGCACTACCGGGAGACACGGGACCACCTGACCGCGCCCAAGGAGAGCGGCGGCCACGGGCTGGTCAGGGATGCGGTCGAGCGGGTGGCGTGGAACACCAAGCTGATGAAGCGGCTGCACGAGATGCAGCACGGCGCTGGCCGGGTGGCCAGTCACCTGCACAAGGCCGGCGACCTGCTCGGCGTTGGCAGCGTCACCGAGTCGATCACCAACACCGGGGAGCCGTGGGAGATCGCCGAGACGCTGATCGAGCTGGCCACCGGCGCGAGCCCGGACTGGGATGATCTTGATGCCGTGCTCGGGCTGGCCACCCGGACGCTGGATTTCTACAATCCCTACCACGGGCCTGGGGGCCGGTTCGCTACTCAGCAGGGAGCTGGCTCTCAGGCACAGGCCCAGCGCAAGCGCGAGGCCCAGCAGGTCGCCGCCCGCAAGGACAAGGCTGGCGACCGCCAGGCGGTGGCCAAGATCCGCGCGCAGATCACCGGCCTGCGGTCCGAGCTGGCCACGCTGCGGTCCCAGCTCGCCGCCGCCCGTGGCACCACCGCATCCGGGGCCACCAAGACAGCCGCGAGCAAGGCGTCCACCAAGGCCGCCGCGGCCAAAAAGACGTCCACCGCCGCCAAGGCCAGCAGCAAGACGGCGAGCACCGCCAAAAAGGCCAGCACCAGCTCGGCGAGCCGGGCGGCGCTGCGCGCCAAGATCGCCTCAGTGCGGGCGCAGATCGCCACGCTCCGCGGGCAGCTCGCGCAGGCCCGCCTGGCCAACGAGCCCGGCACGGCGGTCGAGCTGGCCGAGGGGATGGGAGCGGCGGCGGCGTGGCTGCATGAGACACGCGGCCCAAAAGGGCAGTGGATCAAGGGCGGCAGCGGGCCTAAGCCAGCGACCCCGGCCCCGCGGTTCGCCACCCTGCCGCGCGGCGACAAGGCCCCCAAGCAGATCGCCAGGTACGGCAGCGGCATGGTCGCCCAGGTGTCCGGCTACCGCGAGCAGATCACCGGCGAGGCGCACATCACCCAGCACGAGCTGGAGGTGCGGCTGGAGGCCCAGCGCCACGAGTTCATGGCGCAGATCGCTCAGATCCAGGCCAAGGCGGTGACCAAGGAGGACGCCGAGCAGCGGATCATCACCCACACCAAGGGCGTGCTGGCGCAGGTGCGCAAGGAGCACGACCAGCGGGCCGAGGCCGAGACAGAGGAGGACCGGAAGCGCCGCCGCAAGGCGTTCGCCATCCACGCCGGGATCATCGTCGGCGGCACGGTGATCGCGTGCCTGCTGCTCGCGGTCGGCCTGCCCGCCGTCCCCGCGCTCGCCGCAGGAGCTGGCCCCCCTCTCATTCAGGAGCTGGTGGACATGATTGCGAAGCTGAGCTAGATGCTGGACCCGGCGATCAGGGTGCAGGCGATCGGCGCGATGGCCGCGTGGCTCCAGCAGGCCGGCGTGAAAGATCCGGTCAAGGCGGTGCGCGGGGCCACCATGCTGGTGGACCAGGCTGTAGCGGCAGGTGCCGGTGGGCAGCCCGGGAATAGCTGAGCAGATCCTGCTCGCGTTCTGGCAGCACGAGATGCGGGACACCCGCGGCCGGTGGACCCACGGCGAGAGCCTGCCCGGCGCGGCCGGCCCGGAGAGCCACGCCTACCGCGGCCGGTTCGCCGGCGAGGACGTCTACCGGCCCTCGATGACACCGGCTGCCGGGCACGAGGCGCTGAACCGGCCCGGCAGGCCGGAAGGAGTAGCGGCAGGCACCGCCGCCGACCCGATCGACGTCCGCGGCGACATGAAGCGCGCGGTCGAGCTGATGGCCGCGGGGCAGCACGTCCGGCTCAACGGCGTCCACGAGGTGCCCGGCCTGATGGACGAGATCAACCGCCAGGGCGATGCCGAGATGAAGCGCACCGGCGCAGAGCCCAAGTGGGACCTGGCCAACATCAGCGTCAAGGGCACCCGGCTGTTCAACGAGCAGACGATCGGCACTCCGCGGCAGGACATGCCGCAGCTCTCCGGTCCGGCCCAGCCAGGCAGTGAGGCCGCCGTCCTGGCCGGCGGGGCCAACCGGTTCATCGAGCTGGACCCTGAGTTCCGCCGCCAGCTCCACACCGACGGAATCCAGGTCACCAACGAGCAGGTGCCGGTGTCCGAGCTGCGCGCCACGCAGACCCAGCTCACCGCCACCAGCGTGGCCGGGATCTACCGCGCCGCCAGGGCAGGCAACCCCAAAGTCCTCCACATGCTGTCCGAGCCGCTGTGGGCCACCCGGGAGAACTACATCTTGGACGGCCACCACCGGCAGGCCGCGGACGCCGCACTCAAGATCGCCAATGGGCAGTGGCCGTCCAGCCAGGTTGAGGTGCAGCGGATCGACCTGCCCGTGCATCTCGCGGTGGAGTACGCCAAGCGGTTCGCGCTGGGCATGGGCGTCGGCGGGCGCGGGCTCGGCAACACCAAGCTGGTGGAGGGTGCGGGGATCGCCGAGCAGATCCTCCTGCTCGCCTGGCACGACGCCTGGATGCACGAGGCCCGCGGGCCTGGTGGCAAGTGGATCAAGGGCACCGGAGGGGCCGAGCCCTCGCTGGGCTCGGCGTTCCACAAGATCGGCAAGGTCGCCGGCGAGGCGTTCCCCGGGTTCGCGCCCGGCGCGCAGCAGGTGTTCGACCAGCCGCACCCCGGCGTCCACAGCACCCTGCCCCGCGGGTTCGCCAGCGAGGAGCAGGTGCGCGCTGCTACCGCCGAGATCCAGGCCGGGCTGGATCGGCAGGCCAAGTATGTGCCGCACATCGCCGCAGGCCAGGACGTGGAGATACGGCAGCACATCCCTGATGCCAACGAGCTGACGTTCGGCGTGACCCTGGCCAACGGGGACATCATCGACATAGCCCCAATCGCCGCTGACGCGCTCAACGGCGGCCACTCCAAGGAGGAGCTGGCCGCGGAGATCAAAAAGCAGTGGTGGGTGCCGTCAGACCCGGGCGTCAGCCTCGCCGACCGCACCGTGTCTCACGAGGTGGGGCACGTCGTGGCCGACCACATCGACCCCGCCGAGATGGACGCGATGTGGCCCGAGTTGGCCAAGATCATGGGTATCCCCCCGCCAGGCCGGACGCTGGACCCGGTGACCCGGCAGTGGCGCACCGACCCGAGCTGGACCGTCGGCTACGCCGAGGAGATCACCCCGCACATCTCGGAGTACAGCACCACCAATTTCGCCGAGATGCAGGCCGAGCTGTGGTGTGAATACACCACCTCCAGCCACCCGCGGCCCGCGGCCAAGTTCTACGGCGACTGGGCGATGGCGCACGTCCAAGATCGCCAGGTGGTGATGAGGGATACGGGCTACGAGGAGGGCAGCATCGACCGGCCGCCCGACTGGGTGACGCAGCAGGAGCCGGTCAGGGCCAGGGCCACCACGCTCAAGCGCGGCGACTGGATCAAGTTCGGGCGGCTGGGCATCGGCCCGTTCATGATGGAGGTGACGTCGGTCCGGCACCGGGGCAAGCGGGTCCACATCGTGGTGCGCGACCCCAACGGCCCGGCGATCTACGAGGACGATGCCAAGCCGAACGCCGGTGTCCTGGTGGTCCGCAAGGACAAGGCGACAGTACGGGCTCCCCGCCCGCGGCCAGCTCCAGCTCCCCCGGCACCCGAGCCCACGCCGCTGCCAGCACCGCTAGCGCCAGCTCCCCCGGCTGTGCCCGCACCAGCCGCGGGCCGCCACTACGGCGACGTGTCGATGGTGCTGCCCGGGATGATCCCGCCGCCGGCGCAGGCCCAGGCGGCCATCGCCGAGATCCAGCACAGCCTCGATCTCCAGTCCAGGTTCATCCCCAAGATCGCCGGGCACCAGGTGATCCGCATCGAGAAGCCCGAGGGGTACGAGGGCAACAAGGGCGTGATGGGCGTCACGCTCACCCAAGGCGGCGACCAGATCGAGGTGTCGCCGAACGTGAGCAACGTCCTCACCGGTGGCTGGTCCGACCGCGAGAAGAAACGGGTAGAGGCCCGCGGCTGGTGGACGCCCAGCGATCCGCAGTACAACCTGGCGGACACCACGGTGGCGCACGAGATGGGCCACGTGGTGGTTGACCGCATCCCGCAGCAGGCCCTCAACGACTCCTGGGCCGGCCTGGCCAAGGTGCTCGGCGTCAAGCCCCCGGACACCTTCAAGGACCCGATCTCAGGCCGCCAGACCCCCGACCCAGGCTCCTGGGTGATCGAGCACGAGGACACGATCAAGCGGCAGGTGTCGGCCTACGCGGTCACCGACCCGCTGGAGCTTGAGGCCGAGCTGTGGAAGGAATACACGATGTCCAGCCACCCCCGGCCGCCAGCCAAGTGGTGGGGGGACTACATCATGAGCCATCTCAAGAAACGGTGGCAGGAGGCAGCATGACCGTCCGGCTCCCGCCTGACTATTCCGGGCCGCTCGGCCCGCCCGGCGCGGTGCTCGCGCACGGCAGCGCGGACCCGCCACTGACCGCCGACCACGCCGGCGACGTAATCGCCAACCTGATCGAGCTGGTGTTCAACCCCTTCCAGCTCCGCGACGACAAGGGCCGGTGGACCAAGATCCCCGGCACCGGTGCCGAGCACGCCGTCACCCCGCAGCTCGGCCCGACCCCCGGGCCGGCGCACCGGCACTATCCCGAGATCGGCGAGGAGGGCAACCGCGGCAACAGCCGCCCGGTGTCCTCGGCTGAGTTCCAGCACCTGGCCGCGCTCGGCAACGCCTGGATCGACCGCAGCAAGAGGGACGCCTCACCGATCACCGGCATGGACCAGCACTGGGCCGAGATCAAGCACCGCGCGTTCACCGAGGCGCAACAGAGCTGGGGCGGGGCCACGATCGACAGCCACAGCGGCGAGTTCCTGGCCCACAACGCCGACAAGTACGCGATCAGCGTCAAGCCGCGCGGCATGCACACCATCAGCGTGCCCGAGCACGCCACCGAGGCAGAGTTCAACGCGGCGATGGACCGGGCGCTCGCTGAGTTCCGCCCGGCGCTGGAGCGTGAGACGTTCCACCTGGGCGTCTTTCACGATGACGACATGGGCCGGATTGACATCGACCCGGTGGCAATACTCGACACCCCCGAGGACGTTGAGAAGGTTGGGGCCTACACCCGCGCGATCGGCGGTGCCTACCATTTCGCCACCGGCAACGGCTACTGGCCCCCGCATGTTGAGGAGCGGATCAAGGCGATGGCAACGACCACAGATGACGGCACGGTCCAGTGGGCCGGGCCTGGTGAGTGGCACCGCGAGGCGGTCGCCATTCAGGACCCCGAGCCCGAGGACCCCGAGCCCGGGATCGCCGAGCAGATGAACGATGGCCAGCCCATCGGCTGAGCGCCCGTCCACCGTCCGGGCGGTGATCAGGACCCACTGGCTGCGCTACGCGCTGCTGGGGTTCCTGGTCGCCGCCGCGGTCACCGACAAGGACGCCGGGCGCACCGCGGGCCTGGTGGTCGCCTGCATCGCCGGCGTGGCGCTGATCAGCGTGGCCTACCAGATGCTGGTCAAGCCGCGCATCCCGACCCTGGAGCAGCGCCGCGCCACCGTGGCCAAGCTGGAGACAGACCCCGACACCCAGTTCCACGTCCACCGGATCGGCGTCCTCTACTGGCTGCTGAACTTCCCGGTGATCGTCTGGCTGTTCTTCTGGCATCAGGACTTTTGGCTGGTGGTTGGCGTGTTCATCACCCTCCTCTACAGCGTCTATGCCAACCTCGCAACGGACTACTCCGGTATGTCCAGCGCGATGGCGGCCAAGGGCATCGCACCGCCGCCCGAGATCCCGCTGCAAGACGAATAGGACACCTGTACTTACAGTCCTCACCTGTACTTACAGGCACTCAATTCTCGCCCTGCCCTTTCCGCACCACGAAAACAGCGCGTAGCATGCCGAGCTAGACGAGTCGGCGCGCAAGTCCCCGCGTGCGCCGGTCCCTGAATGGCGACCGGAGGCGGGGATGTGACGTCCTCCAGGGTGATCGACCTGGACTGGGCGGCGTGGGACGCAGGCCACCGAGGCGGTGACGGCGACCACTGGTCTGCCGCCACCAAAGCAGCGGCCAGCGCCAAGGCCCACGACACAGCATCAGCGACCGCCAAGCGCAACTGGCTGGCCCGCGGCAACGCCGTCAGCCTGCACAAGCAGGTGGTGGAAGGGCGCACCCCGAGCGGCACCACGGTCCGCGGCGTTTACGACCACAACATCGGCAAGGTGCTGATGAAAGGCGGCCTGGCCGCCGAGATCACCCACGTGCGCAAGGCCGCCGCCTCAGCCGTGCAGGGCAGCGAGATCGTCAAGGGCGAGGGTGCCTGGCGGCTCAGCAACGGGCACCCGCTGCTGGAGATCCTGCTCGCCAAGGGGCCGGCGTCGGAGACAAAGGGCGGCCGGGCGTCCGCATTCAAGCGCGGCCTGGCCATCGCACCGCCGAGCCCCGGAGCCCCGCACGGGTTCCCGGTCACTTCCCCGCGGCAGTGGGACAAGGCCCGCCAGGCGATCGGCCGGGTGAAGTCCCCGGCACGGCGGGCCGCGGTGGCCCGGCTGTTGCGCCGCACCGCCTCCCGGTTCGGCAAGTCCAAGGCCCTCAAGCAGTCGTGGGCCGCGTCCAACACCGGCCCAGCCCTGGAGTTCACCGTGGACACGATCCTGCCCGTCACCAGCCCCTACGACCTGGTGATCAGCCGCGATCCCGAGGACGGCTCGGCCGTGGTCCGGCACCGCCGCGGCGGCGGCGAGATCGGCCGCATCCGGCACGGCGATGACGGTGGGTGGCGAGCCTCCCGGGCTGGCCAGGACTACCAGCCGCACGCCCGCCAGCGCGGCGCGCTGCTGGAGCTGATCGGCGTCCACAACCGCGGCGCGCTCACCCCGCAGCACCGGCCCACCGCTGACCGCGTGGTCCGCGGTGAGCCGCTCCAGCCGCCGCCCGCGCAGTCTGACCTGATGCGCCGGCTCGGCATCCCGGCGATCCGCGCGCTGGCCACGCCGTCCAACGGCAGCGGGGACGGGCCGCGGACCACCAGCGGGGCCAACGGCGACAGCGGCAACAGCAACGGGCTCGGGGCCAAGGGTGAGGCGATCCGCAAGAAGCTGATCGCCCGCGGCTTCCCGCCAGACCGGGCGCTCGCGTTCGCCAAGCGGGCCGAGAACATGGCGGCCAAGGCCAGCTCGTGAGCATCGCAGTCCTCACCCCGTTCACCGGGGCCAAGGCCAAGCAGGCCGGCGGCCGGTGGCGGAAGCGGCTGCTGCCCATCGGGGAGATCAACTACCAGGGCCGGGTGCTCAAGTTCACCCGCGGCTACCTGGCCGACCTGGTGAACAGCTTCAAGGCCAGCGCCTACGACCAGGTGCCATTCCAGCTCGCCGGTGCGGACAACAAGCACACCAACGACGTGGAGCGCACCGGGGGCCAGATCACAGACATGACCCTCGGCGATGACGGGCTCTACATCGAGGTGGTGCCCACCAGCAGGGGGCAGGCGGTGCTGGAGGATAACCCCGGCGTCGGCGTATCCGCCCGGATCGTGGAGCAGTTCGACCGGTCCGACGGCAAGTTCTTCCCCCGCGCGGTGCAGCACGTGCTCTGCACGCTCGACCCCCGAATCCCCGGCATGGGCGGCTGGGAAGCCGTCGCCGCAGCCAATGACGTGTCGATCACTTTCGACCTGTCCGGTGCCCAATTCACAGGAGATGTCATGCCAGAGCTGACCGCAGACCAGCAGGACAAGCTGGCCAAGCTGCTCGATCTTGACCCGGACAAGCTGGCCGCGCTGCTGGAGGCGGGCGGCGGCACCGGGATCACCCAAGGTGCGGCGGGCGCGCTGAACGGCGACCCGGCTACGCCCCCGGCCCCGCCGGCCGGTGACGAGGACGCCGAGCTGGACCAGATCGCCGCCGCGATTGACGCCATGTCTGACGAGGATCTGGCCGCGCTGGAGGCCGAGCTGGACGCGCAGGAGGGCGGCCAGCAACAGCAGGGAGCCCCCGCTACAGCAGGAGCGGGCCTGTCCAACCCGGCCGACGGCACCGCGATGGCGATCGAGCTGGCCCAGGCCGGCGTGGACGAGAACGCCCGGCAGCTCGGCATCATCACCGCCCAGCTCGACAACGAGCGGTGGCAGAACGAGCGCCGCAAGCTGGTCGGCGCGGGCACCCCGCCGTTCATCGCCGACCTGGCGCAGCCGCTGCTGGAGGGCGCAGGCCACGTGGTGGACCTGGCCAACGGCAAGAGCGTGGACGCCGGGCAGATCGTCCGCCGCATCCTCGCCGAGTACCAGAAGCTCGGCCAGCAGCTCGGCATCGGCGTGGAGCTGGGCTCGGAGATGGACGAGCCCGAGGGTGACACCGCCGCCGAGGAGGCCCGCAACGACGTGCTGCGGCGGGCCAGGGCGCAACTGTTCCAGATCAGGACCCAGTGATGGCCCGCCAGGTGATCACCAAGACGGTGACCATCCCCGCGTCCGGCCCCAACCCGGCCCGCACCCTGGTCGCCGGGACGGTGGTCGAGCTGTCCGCCGCTGAGCTGAGCGCGGTCACCACGGCGGGTGGCACCGCCCGGGTGACCGCGTTCCGAGACACCCTCGGCGAGGCAACCGCCGTGACCAACAGCAACTAGGAGGTTCAGCCGTGACCGCGGTTCTCCCGCACTACAAGCAGGGACCGGCTAGCTACCAGGTCAGCGCGCTGACTTTCGGCGGCCAGCTTGTCGAGAACACGACGCAGACCGCAGGCACCACCGACTTGACGGTGAAGCCCTGCGCGGCTGGGTCGAGCAACGTGCTGGGCGTGGCGGCCAAGGACGCCAACGTGCTGGCCAGCCAGATCCCGCCGCCAACCAACACCTACGGCGAGCCGCAGCTTGACATCTCGGTGCTCGATGACTTCACCGCCGTCTACCACGGCCCCGTTGACATTTGGGTCTGGTACGCCGGCGCGGTGGTCCCGGGCACGCTGCTGATCGCCGGGGCCAACGGCACCGTGGTCACGGTCGGCGCGGGCACGTTCGGCCAGGTTATCGGCCGCTGCACACACCCCGGAGGCGTGGCTGCCGGCCAGCTCACCCAGCCGATCGGCGGCATCGGAGCATCGTCGTTCTTCCTGGGCCGGGCCAGGATCTTCTGAGAGGAGCTGACCGATGCCGGTCGCCGCACGCGGGTACAGCGATGGCCCGAGAGTTACCGTCAACGAGCTGCTGAAAGACCCGCTGGTCATTCCGCAGCTCATTCTCGACATCACGCAGAACGAGTTCGTGATCGACTCTGTGCTGCGCGATGGCGGGAACACCCCGAGCGGCGCGGTCCGGTACGCCGAATCCACTCCGCTCTACGCCGATGACTTCCCCGAGATCCGCGCCGAGTTCGCCGAGGTGCCGATCGTGCCGACGTCCATCGGCATCCCGCGCGTGGTGTTCAGCCACGAGCGCGCGATGGCGATCATGGTGTCGGACGAGATGCGCCGCCGGCAGACCATCGACCCGGTGACGAGGCAGCTCCTCCAGGTCAAGAACACGATGGTCTACTCGTGGAACACCGCCTTTTACAGCGCGGTGGTGGCCAACGCCTCGATCCAGACCCTCGCCGTCGCCAACACCTGGGCGAGCGCGGGCGCGACGATCCGGGCCGACCTGGCACAGGCGTGCTACCTGGTGGAGAACGCCGCCACGTTCTCCCCGTCGGGGCTGACGCAGTGGCTCGGCTTTGAGGCCGACACCTTGATCATCAACCACGGGACCAAGAACACGCTGCTGCAAAGCAACACGTTCGCGGCTCCCTACGTGGGTGACATCGCCAGCGAGAACCTGCTCTACACCGGCACGCTCCCGCAGAAGATCCTCACCCTCGATGTGATGGTCAGCCGCCAGATCCCCGCGGGCAACGCGATCGTCATGCAGCGCAACCGCTGCGGGTTCTACGCGGACGAGCTGCCGTTCATGGCAGGCCCCCTCTACCGGGACGAGCCCCGCAAGACGTTCCGGTCCGACACTCAGCGGGCAGCCGCCCTCGGGCTGGACCAGCCCCTGGCGATCGTCCTGCTGTCGGGGGTGTGATGTCTCTCTACCAGGCAGTGGTCAACCTCTCGGTGCCCCGCAAGGGTGACGCCAACAAGGAGTGCGACCTGGTGATGGCCGGCGAAACGGTCGAGCTGGACGATGACACCGCCGACCTGTTCCGGCCGCCACGCCGGGCGATGGCGATGATCCGCCCGGCCAAGGAGTCCGGCGACCCGCTGCCGCGCGTCCACCCCAAGCAACTGTTCGGCATCGCGGTCAACCCGCGCACCGGCCAGGTGATCGGCAGGCCAGGCCCGCCGCAGGGCGCACGGCCGGACCCGCCCGGCAGCTCCACCGTCCAGGTGCTGGAGCCGCCCGAGGCGAACGAGCCCGCGCCCGGTGACGAGACAGCCGGGCAGGGCGTGCCCGCCGAGGTGGACGCGGAGGACATCCCGCCGCGCGCTGCCCGTGCTGCACGTGCGCCTGCACGAGCAGGAGCGAGGTAACCAATGGCCGTCGCCGTCCCGCAGGCGCTCATACTGACCTGCCCGCGCTGCCACCTGCCGCGGCGGTTCGTGGCGATCGACGGCGCGACCAGCTACCGCTGCTCGGCGTGCGAGTGGTACTACACGCTGTCCCCGGTGGCCCCCACCGGCACCGCGAGCGGCGCGCTGGCAGCGGGCGGGACAGCGATCACCGTGGCGTCGGGCGGCGCGAGCTTCACCGCGGGGATGCTGGTCCTCTACGACACCGGCCAGCTCACCGAGGTGCTGACCGTCACGGCCACCGGCTCGGCCACCTCGATCCCGGTCAGCGCCGCCGTCCGCGGCCACCTGACCGGCGCGACGTTCGGCCAGCTCGCCATCAACCCCACCTACGCGGGCGACGTCATCCTGCCCGCCGCACCCTACGGATTCTGATCATGGCCCTCAACCGCTACGTGGTGACCACCCAGGTGGTAGTGCCGCCTGGTGCTGCGGCGACCGTCGTGGCGGGCGAGCCCGGCACGGGCGGCGCGGCCGGGTTCGGGTCCGCACCTACCACGGGTGGCCCGCTGATGCCGATCACCCTGATCCCCAACCAGGTGATCATGCTCGACCCGGCTGGCCCGCTGTACGCGCTGATCGGGGCCGGCAACCTGCGCCCGTTCGTGGACGGGCAGGACACGGTGGGCCACGCCGGCCTGCACAACTAGGAGGCCGGCATGGCTGCAAACCCGCGGATGGTCACCCAGGACGTCAACGTGTCCTGGGACGGCGTGGTCACCCACGTGCCCGCCGGCACCGTCGTGGACGTCCCCGCGGGCTCGGCGCTGGAGGCCGCCTACGGTGCCGCGCTGGAGCCCCTCGCCAGCCAGATGATCGGCGGCTCGGAGGACGTGGAGCCCGTGGAGGAGGACGTTTGACCACCCCGGCAGCGGTCTACTACGCGACCACCGATGACCTGCGCCTGGTGCTCGACAGCACCGACGCCGGCACGGGCACCGCTGCCCAGCTCTCGGACGAGCAGCTCGGCCTGGCGCTGCGCGCGGCGACCGGCCGGGTGACCGCCTACACCGGCGAGGTGTACGACCCGAGCGCGGACACGTTCCCGCCGATGATCGCGGACCTGACCCTGGACCTGGCTGCCTGGTGGGCGACCACCTACTACAGCAAGCAGAAGGAGATGGGGCCGAACCACCCGATCGTCTTGCGGTACACCGCGGCGACCAAGGTGCTCGATGACATCCGCCAGGGCGTGATCAGCGTGGACTTCGCCGCGCCCGGCACCGTCGGAGCCGAGGAGGAGCTGGCCCCCGCTGCCAGGGTGATCAACCAGATTCCCAACATCTTCACCCCCGACGACAGCAACACCCGCTACGACCCCTCCACCGGCTACCTGATGCCGAGCACCCCGCCCGACATGCTCGGCCGCTCCCGGCTGCTCGATGACTGGGGGCCGTACTGATGCCTGTCTCGACCTTCCACGACCGGATCGAGGAGCTGATCCACCGCACCGGCGCGGGCAAGGGCGGCCTGCACGGCAGCGTGACGGTCGATCAGGTCTACGCCCACTACCAGCACGAGCGGCTGGACCTGCACCACCCGCGCGGCGGCGGCCCCAAGTACCTGGAGCGCCCGCTGTTCGACCACTACCGGGACTACCTCACGGTGATCGCGCACACCGTCCTCGATGACGGCGGCCAGCGCGAGATGGAGCGGTCGATGGAGCACCTGTCCGACGCGGCCGAGCTGGCCGCGCCGTGGGAGTTCGGCGACCTGATGCACTCCGGGCACCCCGAGGTGCGCCGCGGTAGCGAGCTGGTCTACGACCGGCCGCCCAAGCGGCACCGGCTCACCCAGGCCGAGCTGCGCGTCAAGGCCGCGCTGCGGCTGGACCGGCCGGGCATGCAGAACCTCAAGGGCTGGATCTACTGGCACAACACCGTCCGCGGCCGGATGGGCCTGCCACCGGCGAGGCGCGCATGACCGCGCTCACCCAGGTGGTTATCGACTGGCTGTCCGAGCAGGGCTGGGACACCCGGCAGGAGCTGGGTTACCCGGTGTTCCCCGGTCCCTACGTGCCGGACGAGCCCGAGCGCGCCGTGATCATCACCGGTGGCGGTGGCCCCGGGTTCACCACCGAGGAGCCCGCCTCCGACGCCTCCGCATTCCAGATCCGGGTGCGCGGCCCGGCTGACTCCCCGCTGGAGGCCGAGGAGCAGGCCCAGCTCATGGACCGGCTGATCACCCGCGCGCTGTTCCCGGTGCAGGTAGACGGCGTGTGGCTGCTGGCCGCCAACCGGTCGGGCAGTGGCCCGTCCCCGCTGCCGTTCGACCCGGCCGACCGCCGCACCGAGTTCACCTGCAACTACGTCCTCGTGACGGGAGCCTGACATGCCAGTCGGACCACGGGTCACCCTCCAGCCGATCCCCCTCAACCTTGCGGCGCTGTCCGGTGGGCTGTGGGTGACCGCCGCCTCGCCGGGCTACGACCTGGGCTCACCGAGCGCGATCACCGCCTGGTCCGGCCAGGGCGGCGTGCAGATCCCCAACCCGACCCCCGGCAGCGTGATCCTCGCCTTTGCCTGCGGCGCGACCGCGGCCGGCGTGTGGCAGGCCCTGGTCGGCGACCTGGTGGGCTCGATCAACCAGGTGCTTCCGGCGACCACCGAGACGGGCTCGATCGCCGCCAACACCTCGGGCTGGCTCGGCCCGTGGTCCCCGGCGACCTTTAACCAGCAGGCCCCCACGCAGATCACCTACGCCGGGGCGGTCAACACCCAGGCACTCACCCAGTCCGCGCAGGGCTGCGTGGTTGTGGACTTCACCACCACCACGACGCTCGCGCTGCGGGCCTACTCCCTGATCCCCGTCGCCCCGTAGGAGGACCGATGACTGAGCAGCCAGCGGCAGCGGCAGCAGCGCCGCCAGCCGCGCCCGCGCCAGCAGCACAGCAGCAGGCCCCGCCTCCTGCTGCGCCGGCTCAGGAGGAGCCCCGCGTAGCGGGCAAGACAGGGCTCACCACCGACCAGCAGGTGCAGCTCGGCGAGCTGGTCGCCGCCCGCGATGCCGCCGCGGTTGCAGCCGGGGCGGTGCAGATGACGGTGGAGGAGCCGCATGCCGCGTTCACCTACGGCGGCGTCACGGTCACCACCGACCCCACCACGGTGCCCGCCTCGATAGTGCCCGCGATTGTGCAGGCTGCCGCCGAGGCGGGCGTCACCCTAACGCAGCAGGAGAGCGAGAGCTGAGATGGCCGGTCCGCCGCTTGTCTACACCCCGCCGAACTACACCACACAGAACGTGCTCTACGGCGTGGGCATCCTGTTCACGGCCATCCCTGGCACCACTGTGCCGTCAGACCAGAACCTCGGGGTTGCGTCTGCCTGGACCGGGCTGGGCTGGGCATACGTGGGCGCGACCGAGGCGGGCCTGACGGTCACCTTCAACCCGAGCACGCAGGATCTGAACATCGAGGAGCAGCCGACCCCCGTTGCTGTGATCGTCAACACGGCCACGCTCCAGGTCACGTGCTCGCTGTCGGAGGAGACGCTGACCAACGTCAACATGGCGTGGGGCAACGGCGGCTCGATCGCCGTCACCCCGGCCGGCGCGGGCCAGCCAGGCAAGTCGGTGCTGACGCTCTCCACCAACTTTGCCTCGATGGCCTGCGCGGTGATCGGCCGCAATCAGCAGGGCTACGCCCGGGTGCTGTCCATCCCGCAGGTGATGGCCGCCGGCCAGGTGCAGACCGCCTACCGCCGCGCCGCGCAGCAGCGGCTGTACCCGCTCACCCTCAACGCCACGTGCCCGTTCAACCAGATCAGTTGGACCGACCTGACCGCCGTCGCCACCAGCTAGTAGGAGCCGCGCATGCCCGCCTTTGATGCCAGCGCAGTTGTTGAGTCTCTCGACTGGGATTTCACCGGCAAGTTGCCTGGTGAGGGCAACAAGAGAGTGCCCGGATGGCCCAAGGAGCTATACAGCGCCAAGGGCGTCATCACCGAGCCGTCGGACGCGGCGATCGGCGCGTTCCTAGACGGGCTCAAGAACCTCTACCAGGAGGCGCAGAAGTCCGGGCTGCCCACCGACGGCGGCGACGTCACCGCCGAGCAGATGCTGGAGGCCGTGTCGGGGCTGACCGGGGACAAGTTCGTGGAGTTCATGGCTGGCACCGCGGAGCTGTTCGCCGGGCTGTGCGGTGGCCACCCGACCAAGGCGCAGCTCCTGCTGCTGCCGATGCGCGTGCGCGTGAAGTTTTACGCCTGGCTCCAGCAGGAGGTGGTCAACCCGGAAGCCGGGACCGGCGCTGGGACGGAGGCAGTGATCACGCTGCCGTCCGCTCGCGCCGGGTAGAGCTGTACCTCGCTCGCCGGTACTTCAACCTCAGCCGCGATGAGTGGGACGACCTGGGATGGGATCTCCAGCGCGCCTACCTGGACGGGCTGGAGCAGGACGGCACGATCAGCCGCCCGGAGGAGGGCGAGTTCCCCGCCGCGAGCGCGGGCGGCCCGCAGCAGCGGACAGCCGCTGCTGGAGCGGACGTGATCGACCTGGGCGCGATGCGCGCCGAGCTGGACGCACAGCGGCAGCGGGGAGGTGAGTGATGGCCTTTGACGCAGGCACCATCGTCGCTCGCCTCGACCTGGAGGACAGCGAGTTCTACCGTAAGCTCAAGGCTGCCTCCACGGCCGGTGACGCTGCGGCCAAGACACGCACCGCCAAGATCGAGCCGGAAGTCCCGCCCGGCGACGTCGCCGCCGCTGACGCCAAGCTGGACGAGGTAGCCCACGAGCGCGAGGTGAAGATCACCCCGCGGGTGGACGAGTCGGCGTTCGGCCGTATCCGCGACTCCTACCGCCGCCTGGACGAGCAGCTCACCAACGACGTGCGCCGCCGCGGCGGTGTCCTGGCCGGCATGCTCGGCGGCAGCGGCATGCTGCGCGGGGCAGCGGGCATCCCCGGCATGATCGGCGGCCTGTTCGGAGGAGGAGGAGGCGGCGGGGCCGCTGGCGCGGCTCCCGGGGCGGCCGGGCAGACCGCCAGCGCGGCCGGTCCTGGGTTCCTGGGCATGGGGGCCACCCCGGCGATGTGGATCGGCGGCGGCGCAGCGGCCAGCTCCCTGCTGCCCGCGCTCGGCGGCGTGCTCGGCGTGGCGGGCGGCGGCGCGGCCGGGCTGGCGGGTGCCGGGTTCCTGGGCAGCCAGGCGATCAGCCAGAACCTCGGGCCGGCGCTCCAGGCGTACCAGCAGGCACAGAACGCCATGCAGATGGCGGTCACCCCGCAGCAGCGCCAGCAGGCCCAGCGGCAGATGCAGGGCGCGATGCAGTTCGCCCAGCGGTCCGCGCCGGGTGGCGCGTCGGTGTTCCGCTCGATCACCGGGCTGCAAAACGACTGGCAGAACTTCACCGGCTCCCTGCTGCCGATGCTGGCCAAGCCGCTGCGCCAGATCGTCCCGATGGTCGAGTCCCTGTTCGGCCCGCTGCGCAAGTTCTTCCAGCAGTCCATGACCGTGGTCGAGCCGTTTGTGCGGGCGCTGACCGGTGGCATCCGGGCCATCCTGCCGCTGCTGGGCAACCTGGCCAGGATCAGCGGGCCGGGGTTCGCTCAGCTCACCACCGGGCTGCTGCTGCTGGTCAAGAACATCCTGCCGGGGCTGACCACGATCACCAAGGCCAGCCTGCCCTTTATGCACGAGTTCGCCGGAATCCTGGGCGGGCTCGGCCAGTCCATCGGGCGGTTCTTCGCCGTGATGGCCCCTGCCGTCGGTCCCTCGATGACCGTTCTCAAGGCGCTGTTCCAGGCGCTCGGCGGCATCCTGGTCCTCCTCGGCCGGGTAGGCGCGATCATGGCGCGGGCGCTGGCCCCGGTGATCGTCGCCTTTGCGCAGACCATCAAGATCCTTGAGCCGCCGCTGCTGCTGGTGGGCAAGATCCTCGCCGAGCTGGCCGGGGCGATCTTGCAGGATCTGATGTCCATGCTGATCCCGGTCGCCCACCTGATCGCCGATCTTGCCCCCACCTTTGGTGCCCTGGCCAAGGTGCTGGCCAGCGTGTTCAACGTGCTGGAGAACAGCGGCACCATCTGGAACGTCTTTGCGGATGCCCTGGAGTCCCTGGCCCGGCCGCTGGCCAACCTGATCAATGCCCTGGTGACCCAGCTCGCGCCGTTCATCCCGCCGCTGATGCGGATGATCGGTGCCCTCGCTGACGGCGCTGTGATGATCTTGGTCCGGGTGGTGTCGGCGCTGGTCCCGCCGCTGGTCAAGGTCACCGAGGCGCTGCTGCCTCCGCTCCTCAAGATCGTCCAGCAGCTCGTGCCCGTGATCAACGTGCTGGCGCAGATGTTCGCGGCCGGGCTCGCCACCGCCCTGGTGGCGATCCTCGATGCCCTCGCCCCGCTGGTGGTCCTGCTCGCCAAGCTGATCGGCTGGGTGGTCGGGGTAGTCGCTGCTGTCGTCACCTGGATGGCTCACTTCCACCTGCTGATCCCGGTGCTGATCGCCGTGGCGGCAGCCATCGACCCGGTAGGCACCGCGGTGCTCGGGCTGATCGCCGTGATCGGCTTCCTGTCCACCCACTGGCACCAGGTGTGGAACGACATCAAGAGCTGGACGATGGACGCCTGGAACTTCCTCACCCACGGGTGGGGGCAGTGGCTGGTGCCCGGCCTGACGCTGATCCGGCTGGCGGTCGAGTTCGTGCGCGACCACTGGAAACAGGCGTGGGATGACATCACCGGCGCAGCTCAGGCGGCGTGGAACTTCATCGACAACAACATCGTGCAGCCGATGGAGCAGGTGTTCACCCAGGATCTGCCCAATGCGTTCGGCACGGCGGTCCGCTGGATCGGGCAGCACTGGCAGGACATCGAGAACGTGGTAGCCAGCCCGGTCAAGTTCGTGATTGACCACGTGCTGGACGGGCTGATCTCAGCATTCGACTGGATCACCTCCAAGCTCGGGCTCGGCAGGCCGATCGGCGCGGTCCACCCGATGGGCCTGGCCCGCGGCGGGCGGCTCCCCGGCTACGGCGGCGGCGACCGGCACCCGGCGCTGCTGGAGTCCGGCGAGACGGTGGTGTCCAAGGAGCACAGCGGCATGCTCGCCGACGTGTTCCGCGCGGTCGGCGTGCCGGGCTACCAGGCCGGCGGCCGGTTCGGCGCGCTCGACCCGTCCGCCCGGTACGCCCAGCGGCCGGCGCACAACGTGGGCCAGCACGGGCCGGGCCTGCTCGGCGGCATCGGGCATTTCTTCTCCGGGCTGTGGCACAAGGCCGAGGACGTCGGCAAGATCACCGCCGCGGTCGCCACCGGCAACACCGCCGCGCTGACCAACGCGATCATGAACATGCTCGGCACCAACCTGGTCGGCGGGGCCACCGCCGAGATGGCCCAAATGCTGATGGGGATGGGCAAGACCGCGGTCGCCGATGCGGTCAAGTGGCTGATCGGGCACGGCGGGATGGGTGCCGACGGCAACGCGATCGTCAAGTTCGCCATGAGCTACCTCGGCAAGATCCCCTACACGTGGGGCGGCACCTCACTGAGCGGCGATGACTGCTCGGGGTTCGTGGAGGACGTCTACAACCACTTCGGCATCCACCCGCCGCGGACGTCCGAGGCGCAATACGCCTGGGCCAAGCGGTCCGGCCCGGTGCCGGGCGGCCTGGCGTTCTACGTCTCCGCGGGCGGCGGCCCGCCGCCTGGCCACGTGGCGATCATCCGCACCCCCACCCAGGTGATCAGCCAGGGCGGCCCCGAGGGCGTCAAGGGGCCGACGCTGATGCCGCTGCACGGCATGCCGCTGATGGGCACTGGCATCCCGCCAGGCGGGCTCGGCGGTGTTGGGCTCGGCCCGCAGAACCTGCGGCAGATCGAGGGCTACTGGATGCAGGCCGGCGGGCCTGGCGGGATGGTCGCCCACATCGCCGCGGCGATCACCGGTGCCGAGGCCGGGTTCCGGCCCGGCGCGATCCAGCAGGGGCAGCCCTACGCCACCACCGGCTGGGGGCTGTGGCAGATCACCCCGGGCAACAGCGAGCCGCAGTTCGGCATCAACCAGGCGCTGCTCAACCCGCTCAACAACGCCCGCGCCGCGGTGGCCAAGTGGCGCGCGGCCGGCGGGTTCTCCCCCTGGACCACCTACACCTCCGGGGCCTACCAGCGGTTCATGGACAGCGGCGGGTGGCTGCTGCCGGGGCTCAACGTCAACGCCAACGCCACCGGCCGGCCCGAGGCCGTGCTCAACCCGGTGCAGTCCTCCGCGTTCGTGGCGATGGCCGAGGCCGCCCACCAGCTCTCCAAGCAGGGCGGTGGCGGGCACTCGCTGCTGCGTGACGTCCACCTGACGCTGCCCGAGGGCACCACCGTCACCCAGGCGCTGCAAGAGCTGAGCTGGATGCTGCGGGTGAGCCGGCAGCAGGCATACACGGGGGTGAGCTGATGGCTGACCCGGTGCTGGCCCTCGGCCAGTACAGCATCGGCACCGACATGCCAGGCGGTGACCCGAACACCGTGGTCTACGGCTACGGCACCACCTGCCTGGTGCAGAACACCCTCGCCGACACCGGCTCGATGACCACCCAGGACACCCCGGTAGTCGGGCATGACGGCGTGCTGTTCGGTGTGGACACCCTGCCCGGGATGGTGGTCACGCAGACCGGGGTCGCCTACGCCAACGCCAACGGCAAGGCCGCGCTCGATGCGTTCAGCCAGCTAGCCGGCAAGTGGCTCGACCCGGCCGCCCGGATGGTCAACGGGCAGATGCAGAAGCTCCGCGCCTACTACCCGGTGTCCAACGTGGTCCGGGTGGCTTACGGGCGCGGGCGCAAGATCCAGCCCACCTACGGCACCGCCAACCAGGGCGCGGTCCCGTTCAGCGCCCAGTTCCAGGCCGCCGACTGCAACTGGTACGCCGACACCGAGAGCATCCTCACCCTCACCAGTGTGCCGTCCTACCTGGGCACCTTCACGTTCCCGGTCACCCCGCCGTTCCAGTGGGCGTCCGCCTACCTGAACTACCAGCAGAACGCGCTGGTCAACAGCGGGCCGATCGCCACCTGGCCGGTGATCACCTTCAACGGGCCGATCAGCTTCCCCGGCATCGCCTACGTCAACACCGCCATCGCCATCAGCTACCAGGGGGTGCTCCCTGCTGGCCAGTCCCTGGTGCTCGACACCCGGCCGTGGGCGCGCACCGCGCTGATCGGCACCGCCAGCGTGGCCGGGCTGCTGAACGGCAGCCCGATGATCTCCCTCGGACTGCCGCAGGGCGCGACCGTGGTCCGCCTCACCGGCACCGACTACACCGGCACGGCCACCTGCCAGATCAAGTGGCGCAACGCCTGGCCAGCGATCGGGGGAAGTTATGCCTAGGTCAGCTAGTTGCGCGCCGCGCTGCTTCCCGCTTCCGGTTGCACGTCTTGCAGTACCGGACGATCCGGCCGGTCTTCCAATCAGTCTTCCGCCCGTCCAGCGGGTGGTTCTTCTTGAGGCAGGTGTCCCTGCTAACGCTCCGGTGCGTTCCGTGCCGCACTGCATCGAGGATGTTGGCGCTGTGTGTGTCGTACCGGAGGTTGTCGGCCCGGCAGTTCCACTGGTCGCCGTCGTTGTGGCAGACCTCCAGGCCAGGGCCGGGGGGTGGCAGGAAGTGCCGGGCGACCAGCAGCGCGACCCGGATGGTCTTGGGCCGCCCGGCGATGCTCAGGTTGACCTGGGGCCTGCCTCGCTGGTCGTGCTGGGTGGTCATGATGAGCGGCAGGTCAACCCCCTTAGCAACCCAGGAGCGCACGCGCCCGAAGTTGCTGATCTCATAGCGCCTGTTGTGACCGTTGACCGGCTTCCATCTTTCCCTCACGTGGGCAGTATAGTACATGCACGTTCACGTCACATTTATGCAGGTGAACTATGACTTTTCAAACTGCTGTTTGGGCCGTGGACGGCAACATGGTCGATGCCGCCTACGCCCGGATGATGCTGAGCGCCGCGACGATGGGCGCGCAGGGCGTGGTCGGCCACCTGGACTGCCAGGTGCAGGCCACCACGCCGACGCCGACGGCCGGGATCGTCATCACCCCCGGCCAGGTGGTGGTATCAGGAGCGGAGGCCCCCTACCAGGGCAGCTACCACGGGTGGAACGTCGGCAACGACACCACGCTGACGATCGCCGCCACGGCGGGCAGCCCGCGCTCGGACATGGTGGTGGTCCGCGCGGAGGACCCGACCTGGAGCGGCTCCCCGTGGGGCAACCCGGCCAGCGGGCAGATCCTGTTCCCCCGGGTGATCAGCGGCGTGGCCGCGGGCTCGACCGTTCCGCCGGCCGGGCAGAGCTGCATCCCCCTGGCCCGGATCGACGTCCCTGCGTCCACCTCGGCGATCACCCAGGCGATGATCAACGACGTCCGCCAGGTGTCCATCCCGCAGACGCAGACCGTGCAGATGGCAGCCGCCGGCCCGGCCAGCGCCACCAACTGGAACACCTCGGGCTCAACCATCCAGTGGCCGCCCGGTGCCACCTGGGCGGTGCCGATCCCGAGCTGGGCCACCAGGATGATCATCCTCTGGCTGGTCAACGAGATCCTGTGGGTGTCCGGCTGGGCGCGGTCCAACATCTGGCCGGTGATCGGCAGCTCGGTGACCGCGCCGACGGTGAGCTTCCCGCAGACGCTGATCTCGATCCAGTCCGCGCAAGGCCCCTGGCGGCACACCACGGGCGGCGGCGGGTCGGTCGCCATCCCCGCCTCGATCCGCGGCACGACACAGACCTTCCAGTTCGCACAGACGCGGGCCACTCAGACGGGCGTCATGAGCGCCGACGAGGGGACCGTGACCAGCGTTGTCGCCACCTTCCAGCAGCAGGCAGCGGTCGCATAACCGAAAGGAAATGATCATGTCGAGAGGGCCAGACTCCGCGAGCGCGAGCGAGCATCTGCTGGTCGGGGTCGGAGCCCCGCACGCAGACGCCGCTGGCGTCCACACCGATTTCCGGGTGCAGCGGTTCGATGAGGACCAGACCCGCTACGCGGCGGCGCGCTACGCGCCGGGCACCCTGCTCACGCCCAGGCGGTTCGCCGCCGTCGGCGTGACGCCCACCCCGGGCTGGGGTGACACCACCGACTACGACTGCAACATGATCGTGCAGAACGGGTGGATAGCCCTGCTCGGCGGCGTGGCGGGCACCACCATGTCGCCCAAGTTCAGCGCGACCAACGGCCGGATCGGCGTCGGCACCTCCACCACCGCGGCGGCGTTCAGCCAGACCACCCTGGTCGGCGACACCGGCGCGGCGAGCACGACCAGCTACTTCAAGCTGGTCAGCGGAGCCCCGACGATCAGCACCGCGGCCACGCCACCGACGCTGGTGTTCAGCTCGGTGTTCGGCACGGCGGTCGCCAACTTCGCCTGGCAGGAGTTCGGCACTGACGCAGGCACCGCAGACAGCGTGTCCAACGCCACCACGGGCGGCACGTTCTTCAACCGCGGTGTCAGCTCGCAGGGCACCAAGGCCAGCGGCCAGACCTGGACGGCAACCGAGACGATCAGCTTCGGCTACCCCTCGGGGTCCGGCACCGTCAGCTAGCCCGGCGTGAGCTGTGCCCGCGCCGGTACTGATTGCCAGCGCGACCGTCACTGGCACCGTCACGTCCCGGGCGATGACGGTTGCCACGGCGTCGGCCGCGGGCGACACGCTGTTGGTGCTGGTCACCAACAACAGCAACAGCGGCTCAGCCACCGCCTGCACTGACTCCAAGGGCAACGTCTACACGCTGGACGCCAGCCAGGGGACCAGCCCGCAGACGTACATGTTCCGCTCCCCGGGAGCCACCGGGGGATCGGGCGGCGGCGCAACCGCCGCGCTCACCACCACCGACACGATCACGGTCACCACCAGCTCGACCAGCGCCGTCTACGTGCTCCAGGGGGCCAAGCTCACCGGCGCGGGCGCGTTCGACAAGGCGGTAACGCCGGTCCACCTGGGCACCGCGGCGCTGACTAACTCAGTGAGCGGCACGCCCGCGGCGGACAACGAGCTGGCGATCATCGCCTACACCGGCCAGTCAGCAGGCGGTGCCCCCACCTTCACCGCGCCCACCGGGGCAGCAGCGGCCGACGCCTACGCGGGCACCGGCAACGAGACGTCGCTGGGCTGGGTGCAGCTCGGCACCGGCACGGGCGGCGTGGCGCAGACCTTCACCGTCACCGTCGGCACCGCGGCCACCCAGTCGCTGGGCGTGTGGCTGTTCCAGTCCCCCACCTCCGCGGTCGCTGAGGCGGACCGGGCCGGTGCTGCCGACGCGCTGGCGATCACGGCCAAGACGCTCCCGCTGGCCGACCGCGCCGCCGCGGTGGACATGGCCGACTACGCCCTGCCCGTCCTGTGCGGCACCCGGCTTGGCCCGGCCGACACCACCACCGCCCGGACGTTCAGCCCGTCCCAGGCCACCAATGCGGGGGACACGCTGCTGATCGCCGCGGAGGCGAACGCCAGCCCCCTGACGATCAGCTCGATCACTGACACACAGGGCAACACCTGGGTGCAGGACTTCTACTGGAACAGCACCAACACGCCGATCATCTACGGCTGGCGCTGTGACGGCGCGACCGGTGGCCCAGGCGGCGGCCCGTCCGCGGCGCTGGGCATCTCCGACGTGATCACCCTCACCGTGGTGGTCGGCGGCGGCAACACGATCGTCTACGCCTCGCTGTTCGACGTGCCGTCCTGGTACGGGCCGCTGGACAAGTCGGTCGCCGTGGTCGGCGCGACCGGCCCCACCGGTGCCTCCACCGCCACTGCGCCCACCGCCGACGGTGAGCTGATGGTGGCGGTGGCGGGATTCTCCTCCAGCGCCACCGGATTCTGCGAGATCAACGCGCCGATGCAGCCGCTGATGGTGCTCACCGAGCAGCCCGGCACCAACAGCCCCTACCTGCTGGTGAGCGCGCAGGCGCTCGGCCCCGGCACGGCGGGCGTCAACCAGCAGGCCACCTCCAACCAGAACACCGGGGCCTACCGGCTCGGCGCGTGGTTCTTCTCGCCCACCCCGCAGGTGCCGGTGGCCCAGGCCGACGCCGCAGCCGCGGCCGAGCAGCTCGCCGTGGCGGGTGCGCCCTACATCCTCGGCCAGGCTGCCAGCTCGGGCAACGTCGCATCGCTGGCCGTCCCGATCACCGCCGCCCTGACCCCCGGCGATGGGGTGCTGGTCTGCGTCGGCAGCGGCTCGGCCACCGCGGTGGTCAGCACGGTGACCGACACCAAGCTCAACGCCTACACGGTGGACGTCGCCTCGCACGTCATCCGGCCGGCGTGCTTCGCCTACACCGGGGCCAGCCCGACGCCGCTCACCACCTCCGACAGCATCACGGTCACGCCAGCGGTCACGCAGACCATCCGGGTGACGGTCCTCGGTATCCCCAAGATGGCCGCGGTGGACCAGCACCCGGCCGGGGCGGGCAGCTCCAGCAGCTCCACGTTCTCGCTGGCGACCGGCGCGCTGTCTGCGCCGGGTGAAATCTGCGTCGGCGCGGTCAACTTCGCGGGCTCCAACCTGCCCACCGGGCTGTCTTGGACCCTGATCCAGAACGAGAGCACAGCCCCGGTCCTGACCACGGCGTACATCCTGCCGGGGGCCAGCACCGCCTCGCAGACGTTCTCGGGCAGCGTGTCCGCCGCCGCGGCCAACGACGGCGGCGTGATCACCTTCACCACCGGCGTGCCGCCGACCGTCGTGGCCCAGGCCGACGCCGCCGCCGCAGCGGATCAGCAGGGGGTCGCTGCTGCTGTTCCGCTGCCCGAGCAGGCAGGAGCTGCTGAGCAGCTCGCGGCATCCGCTGCCGTCCCCGTGCCGGACCGGGCTGCCGCGGTGGAGGCGCTGTCTGTTGTGGTCGGCCAGACCGTGGCGCTCGCCGACCAGGCAGGAGCTGCGGAACAGGAGGGGATCTCCGCTGCCGTCCCGGTCGCCGAGCGCGCCGCCGCGGTGGAGGCGGCCACGCAGGCGGTCACGCTGGCACTCGCCGAGCAGGCGGCAGCCGCCGACGCGGAGGCGGTCAGCGGCGCGCAGCCGGTCGCCCAGGCCGACCAGGCCGCCGCGGCCGAGGCGCTCTCGGTCAGCATCGCGCCTTACCAGGCGGCCACCGGGCTCACCACCGGCGCGGGCTCCAGCCGCACCGCCGCGGTCAGCACGCCCACCGGTGCCGGGGACACGCTGCTGGTGCTGATCACCACGCAGAACACCTCCTGCACGATCTCGGCGCTGACCGACAGCAAGGGCAACGTCTACACCCAGGACACCGCGGCGCAGGTCGCCGTGCCGATGTCCTACTGGTTTAGGTCGCCGGGTGCCACGGGCGGGCCTGGCGGCGGGCCGACGGCGGCGCTGGGCACCTCGGACACGCTCACCGCGACGTCGGCCGCCTCCACCGGCAACGTGGAGATCCTGCTGATCGACGTGCCCGGCGTCGGGGCCGTGGACATCATCAGCTCGATCGGCAACGGCAGCAGCACCGCGCCGGCCCGGGGCTTCACCCCGCGCGCCGATAGTGAGATGTGCGTGGCGCTGCTGGCCAACGCCAACGCGGGCGGCGCACCGGCGATCACCGCGCCGTTCAGCCTGGTGACCACCTACCACTCCGGGGTCAACCCCTACAACAGCGCGGCGTTCGACCAGCTCGGCACGGGCACCAACGGCGTGGCGCAGAACTTCGCCGCCACGATCACCAGCGCCCAGTGGTACGTGGTGGTCTACACGTTCCCGCTGGCCGCGCCGCTCACGGTGATCACCCCGGCCGACGCCGGCGGTGCCACTGACGTCCTCGCCGTCCCGGCGCAGACGCTGGTCCCGGCCGATGCCGCGGCCGGTGCCGACGCGCTCGCCGTCCCGGCCCAGGCGATGCCGGTGCCCGACCAGGCGGCCGGGGCCGACCAGGTGGCCGTCACTGCCGCGGTTACTCTCGCAGATGCTGCTGCGGCAGCAGAGGCCACGGTGGTGGCGGCCAACCTGGCTGTTACCGACGCCGCTGCGGCGGCAGACAGCAGGTCGGCGAACGCTACCGCGCAGCTCGCCGAGGCTGGCGCAAGCGCAGAGGCGTCGGTGGCGAGCGCCAGCGTACCGCTGCCCGAGCAGGCGGCCGGCGCGGACGCGCTGCCGCTGCCCGCCGAGGTGCTGGGCCTGCCCGAGACGGCGGGCGGTGCCGACACCCTGGCCGTTGCGCAGGGCAGCAACACCCTGCTGGGTGACCAGGCGGGCGCGGCCGAGCAGCTCGCGGTCACTGTGGCCGCCGCACTTCCCGACACCGCAGCCGGGGCCGATCAGCAGGGCGTCTCTGCTGCTGTGCCGGTGGGTGAGCGGGCCGCAGCCGCCGACGGGATCTCCGCTCAGCTCACCGCGGTCGCCGCGCCGCTGCCCGAGCTGGCCGCTGCTGCCGAGCAGCTCGCGGTCACAGTCACCGTGGCGCTCGTGGACTCCGCGGCGGCAGCAGATACACCGGCCGTGTCTGCTGCCACGCCGCTGGCCGAGGCGGGGACGGCGCTGGACGCGCTGAACACGCCAGCCCGGACGCTCCCGCTGCCGGACGCTGGTGCTGCGGCCGACGGGCTCGCACTGGGCGCTCCGGTGGGGCTCGGCGACAGCGCAGCAGCTACCGACGCTAGCACCGTGACCGTAGCTGCCCCGGCCGGTGATGCGGGGGCCGCGGCCGACCTGCTTGCGCCGACGGCCACGGTCAGCCTCACCGACCAGGGCAGTGCCGCAGACGCTATCAGCCCGGTGGTGGGCGAGGCGGTCGCTTTCGCCGAACAGGCAGGAGCTGGCGAGCAGCTAGCAGCGGGCGTGTCCAGCCCGGCCGGTGACCAGGCCGCCGCGGCGGACGCCCTCACGGCGGTAGTGGCGTCCGGGGCCACCGACCAGGCTGGCGCTGCCGACACCCTCAGCGTCGTGGTCGGCGCTGCGGTGACGCTGGCTGATCAGCCGGGGGCAACCGACCTGCTAGCCGTGGCAGCTACCGTCCCAGCGGCCGAGCAGGCGGGCGCGACAGATGCAGCGACAGCAGCGGTAACGGCACCTGCCGGCGACCAGGCCGGTGCCGCCGATTCTCTCACGGTGGTGGTCGGCGCTCAGGTGGCCTACCCGGACGCGGGCTCGGGCGTGGCCAACCTCGGGGTCGGTGTGGCCAGCCAGGCCGCCGACATGGGGGCTGTTGCGGAGACACTGGTGCCGGCCGCCTCCACGGGCGTCCCCGACCTGGCTGGTGCTGCCGACGGTATCGCGGTCGCCGTCGGCGAGGCGGTCGCCCTGGCCGATTCCGCGGCAGCCGCGGACGCGGAGGGCGTCTCCGCGCAACTGGGCCTGGCGGACGCGGGCACGGCGGCTGAGGCGCTCACAGAGGCCATCTCGGCACAGCCGCACCTCCCCGACACCGGAGCCGTCACAGAGGCTCTCAGCGCGTCGGCAGTGACAGGCAGTCAGGACCGTGCAGCAGCCAGTGACAGCCTTGTGGTGCAGGCCGCGCTGGACACGTTCAGCGGCGACCAGGCCGCCGCGGTGGACGATTTCGCAGCCGTCCCGGCCGCGCTCGTCCCATCGCCCACATGGACAGCCGGGCCGGGGGTGCTGGCTTGGCGGGCCACCCCCGGCCCGGCCCGGTGGAGCGCCACAGCAGCGGGCGCACGCTGGCACGCCGAGCCCGCCGAGCCCGCCGCCGAGCCCGGCGCGGGAGAGCCCGCCTGGCACCCCAACGGGGACAGCCCGGCCTGGCGGGCGGGCAGCGGCGGCACCGCGCTGCTCGCGCGCCCAGCTCTGCGCACCTGGACCGTGGCACCGGCCGCATCCCGGTGGCAGGCTGTTAGCAGCCCTCCCCGCTGGGCTGCCGTCCTTGCCCAGGCACAGTGGAGGGTGATCATGGCCGCCTTCAAGCCGATCGCTGCTGTCAGCCAGCAGATGATCAACGTCAAGTGGGACTCCGATCTCGGCGGCGAGGTAGACGATCCGACGGTTGCCCCCTACCCGGTGCGGTTCGCCGTGCCGCTGTCCTCGATGAACGAGCAGGCCCCCGCCGAGCCGGTCACCTGGTTTGACGCCGTGTGGCTGCCGCCCACCGGGCGTTACAAGGGCTTCATCGCGCAGTGCTCGGTTGGCCCGGCCAGCAGCGGGGGCCTGGTGCCGTTGCAGGCGGGCCAGACCTACGACGTGTGGTCCGAGGTGGACACCGCGACTGAGACGGTCCGGGCGTTCGTCGGGCAGCAGCCGGTGTACTGATGCCCGACGGCGGCGGCTACCACAACATCACGCTGACCGACAGCGCGGCAGCGTCGGACCAGGGCGGCCTGGCTGTCTCCAGCCCCAACCTGATCCAGGTGTTCGATGACGCCGCGGCGCTCGATGACCAGAACACCGGGGGCCTGGCGGTCGCCGAGACGCCCAGCACGTTCGACACCGCCGCCGCGGTCGATGACATCCCCGGCTACAGCTTCACCGTGTCCCAGGCGTTCGCCCTCGCCACCCGCGAGGCAGCGGGCGCGTGGGAGGGCCTGCTGGTGGTCAAGGGCACCGCGCCCGCGCCTACCCCGGCGTTCTACGCCCGCGCCGCGCCGCAGGCGTTCATCAACCCCACCATGCCGAGGATGCACCTCCAGAACCTGATCACCGGCGCGTGGATCACCCGGGACCTGCGGGCCATCCAGCAGCCCAACATCACCTGGAACCTGGACCAGCCGGACACGTTCTCCTGCCAGGTGCAGCCGCCACGGCGGGAGCTGCTCGACTCCACCGGCAACCCGCTGCCCACCGAGTGGCAGACCGCGTGCTACCTGGAGGAGAACAGCGAGATCAAGTTCGGCGGCATCCTCACCGCCTCCACCTACAACGGGCCGGCCTGGACGCCGACCTTCACCGGATTCGTCGGCTACGCCAACGGGATCATCTACGAGGGCTCCAACTACAGCCAGGTGCAGATCGACGCGCTGGACGTGGTGCGGATGCTGTGGGCCTGGGTGCAGGCCCAGCCGGGCGGCAACATCGGACTGGTCCTCGATGCCACCAAGGCGGGCGTGCTGCTCGGCGCGCAGCTCCAGTCCAACCAGTTCATGAGCACCAACCTGGCGGTGCGGGCCAGGGACGGCTCGACCACGATCACCGTCAACAACCCCACCGGATTCACCACCTCCAGCCAGGTCAACCTGGCCGACAGCAACAACTGGTACTCGATCTCCAAGATCAGCAAGAACGTGTTCACCCTCGGGTCGGCGATCCGCGGCGACCACAACGCGGGCACCAAGGTGATCCAGGGCGGGCCGGGCTCCAACGTGCCCACCCCGTTCGTCCTCGACTGGTGGAACAGCACAGACATCGGCCAGGAGATCGGCAACATCGCCACCGAGGCGGTGTTCGACTTCTACGAGCAGCACACATGGACCGACGCCACCCGGCAGGGCGTCAAGCACGCGCTGCACTTCGGCGTCCCGCGGATCGGCGTCCGGCAGACGTCGCTGCGGTTCGCCGAGGGGGAGAACATCACGGTGCCCGTGCAGGGCAGCCGGGACGGCTCGGTCTACGCCAACGAGGTGGTTGGGCTCGGCGCGGGGCAGGGCAGCCTCCAGGTCCGCGCCCAGGTCGGCACGCCCAACAACACGCTGCGCCGGGTGTTCGTCTACACCGACCAGACCATCCGCACCCAGGCCCGGCTCCAGTCCCGGGCGCAGGCGATCCTCACCAGCCGGATCGCCATCGACACGCCGCAGACGGTGGTGGTGAAGAACCACCCGAACGCGCCCTTTGGCTCGTTCAGGTGCGGCGATGACATTTTGGTCACGATGGCCACCGGGTGGCGCAACGCCGGGATCTGGTGCCGGATCACCTCCATGAGCCAGAACCCGCAGGAGGACATCATCACGCTCACGTGCGCCAGGTCGGACAGCTTCACCTACCTGGCGCAGAGCGGGCAGGCGGGGACGATGTGACGACACCGAACCTGGGCACCGAGATGCTGCGGCTGTCCCGCGAGCTGGCCACGCTCCAGCGGCGGATCACCATGCTGGAGCGCGGCGCGAACAGCACCCAGCTCGACCAGTCCTCGATCGAGAACGGCGCGCTGACGATCAACGACGCCAACGGCAACCCGCAGATCATCCTCGGGCTCCAGGCCGACGGCACGTTCGCCCACCTCCAGCTCACCGGCAGCACGCCCCCGCAGCCGTCGGACCCGGTGCTCTACCCCGCGGTCAACGGGCTGAACGTGAGCTGGGACGGCAACATGTCCGACGGCTCCCCGCCGCTGGCCGACTTCGCCGGCGTCCAAGTCCACTGCTCGACCCAGGCCAATTTCATCCCGGGCTCGGCCACGCTCCAGTTCCTGATGGGCACCGCGGGCACCCGGCAGATCACCGGGCTCACCCCGGACACGCTCTACTACGTCCTGTTCATCGTCACCAACCAGGCCGGCATGCAGGGGCCGACGTCGGACTACATGTCCGCGATAGCTCAGGGCGTGGTGGACCAGATCCCGCCGTCCTCGATCACCCCGGGCATGGTCACCTTCCAGATCGCCACGCCCGGTGGCGTCAACGTGGCCATCGGACCCAACCCGCCCGGTGCGCCCAACCCGGGCGACCTGTGGTTCGACGCGACCAACGGCTACGTGATGAACCAATGGAACGGGACCGCGTGGCTGCCCTACCAGTTCGGCCACAATGCGATCGTCGCCAGCTCGATCACCTCCGACCTGATCGCGGGCAACCAGATCGTCGCCGGGCTGGTCGCCGCGGGCGCGATCGACGGCATGACGATCAACGGGCTGACGATCAACGGCACCACGATCAACGCCTCCAACCTGCTGATCTCGGGGACCACGGGTGGCATCTACGCCTACAGCCAGGGCGGCACCACGACGCAGACCTTCTACGCCAGCGGCACCTGGATCGCCCCGCCCGGCGTCACCACGGTGCGGACCGAGGGCCTGGCCCCCGGTGGCGGCGGGGCCTACGGCACCTCCACCACCAAGGCCGGCGGAGGTGACGGCGGTGAGTACAGCCTGGAGCCCAGCCTGGCCGTGACCCCCGGCCGCGGGTACGCCTTCACGATCGGGTCACCTGGCGGGCAGGGCATCCTCGGCAGCGTCAACGGCGGTAACGGCGGGCAGATCGTGTTCCCCGGCGATGCGGTCAGCCTGGTGGCCAACGGCGGGCGCGGCGGGCTCACTACCGGCAGCCACGCCACGCCGGTCTACTCGACCAACACCACCCACCACCCGGGCGGGCTCGGCTATGCGCCGACGGTCAACGGCGGCCCATCCGGTCACGGCGGTGGCGGGGGCGGCTCGGCCGGCCCGTCGGCGTCTGGCAACAATGCGCCGAACACCGGCTACGGCGCGTCCGCCGTGCCGGGTGGCGGCTCCGGGGGCAACGGCTTCGGCGGCGGCTCGCTGAACGACTCCGGGGACGTCGGCGGCGGCTACGGCGGCGGTGGCGGGGCCGGCCCGTCCGGTGGCCACGTCGGGGCCTACGGGCAGCCGGGATGGCTGCGGCTCACCTTCACCCCGACCGGAAACAGCCTGGTCGCCTCGCTGTGCGGGCTCGCCAGCACAGACCCGTTGCTGGGCCTGGCGTGCCCGGCCGGGTTTGAGGTGTTCAACAACACCACCATCAAGCTCCAGGGCCAGGCCGGGGAGAGCGCACCGGGACAGGTGCAGGCCCCCGCTGCTGAGCAGCTCCAGCTCACCTCGCCCAAGACGCTCTCCACCGACGTCGCCTCCGCGCTGCTGCTCCAGTCGGTGCCGACCGGCAACACGCCAGCGATCTACGGCAACGGGCTCAACCTGATGACGATGGCGGGCTACGCGCCGTCCGGCGCGACCAGCTACGGGCGGGCGTCCACCACCACCCTGGCCGCGGACCCGTACCTGTCGATCAACTGCCTGGCCAACGCGATCTACGACCTGGACATGGTGATCTTTTACAGCGGCGCGGCCAGCGGCGGCTCCAATCTCAAGTTCACGATGGTGAGCCCGAGCGGCACCGAGATCGACTGGCTCGTCCCGGTCTACATGAACACCTCCAACGCCCCGGTCTACAACGAGACGTCCTACATCGCGCCCACCAAGATCGCCTACACCAACGGCACCGCCAACCCGGCGTGGGGCTTCCAGATCGTCGGCACCGTGTTCATGGGCTCGGTGGCCGGCCCGGTCCAGTTCTGGTGGGCGCAGGGCACCAGCTCGGGCACCAATACCCGGATCTTCTCGGGCTCGCGGATGTCCCTCACGCAGATTGGATGATCATGTTTGCTGACAACGCCAGCCAGCCCAACATCATGAACCGCACCCAGGACATCTTCCTGCGGTGGCGGCAGGCGATGGATGATATGTCCAACTTCCAGAACTGGCTGGCCGCCCAGGACGATCCGACGCTGGAGGCGATGGGCTTCACCGCCCAGGATGTCACGTTCCTGCGCAGCGCCTACGCCGACGGGATGGCCGCGCGGGCGATCATCTACAACGGGCTGCCCCCTGCTGGCTACCCGCAGCCGACCGGGGCGCATGACTACCTGGTCAACATCAAGCAGGTCATTGGCCCGATATGACCAACGGCAGCCCGGTCACCCGGGATCTGTTCGACGCCACCCAGCGCGAGAACGATCGGCGGCTCGGCAACGCCGAGCACGAGCTGGAGGGGCTGCGCGGTGCTGAGCAGGAGCACGAGGCGCTGTCCGCCCGGATCACCGCGCTGGAGTCGGCGGGCAAGTCCGAGGCGGGCGCGGAGGCGTCAAGGAGGGAGCGCACGTGGGCGCTGGTAATGATCTTCATCGGGAGCCTGGTGCTGCCCCTGCTCACCACCGCCGTGATCGCGTTCCTGCATCTCAAGTCCTATCACTGATCCCGGGCTGGGCCTGGGTGGCGGTGGTGCTGATCTTCTGCGCGGTCGCCACCGCGTGCGTGCTCCAGGCGATCGTGATCTGGTCGCTCCTCGATGACGTCCACGTGCTGCGGATGCAGGTCTGTCACCTGGCGGTCACCGAGCATTTGATCGTGGTGGGCTGTAACACAGGCCGGTGACGGTGCAATACTGGGCGGCAAGCCAAGCCAGTCCCCGCCTGGGTGGCGGGAGCCGCTGTGGTTGACACGCTCTGGTCGGACGTCAGCGAGTTTCAGATCCCGGTAGACAACAGGTATCCGCACCAGTTCCTGTGCTTCCGGTCCAACGATGGCAGCTACGAGGACCATCATTTCCCGCAGAACCTGGCCTGGGCTCGCGGCGCGGTTCACAGCGGCAAGCTGTGGGGCTTCATGGTCTACTACTTCTACCGGCCGGGCTTCAACGGGGCCGGGCTGCTGATGCAGCGGGTGGGCCACCCGGACCCCAAGCTCACCGTGATGATCGACGTGGAGTCCGCGGGCGGGCAGATCGGCGGCAACCAGTCCGCCGCGATCAACGCCCAGTACGAGGAGCTGGCCCGGTGGCTGGGTGACAAGCGGCGGGTGGTCGGCTACGGCAACACCTCCGACCTGAACGCGCTGTGGCCGCAGAAACCGCAGGGCATCCGGCTGGTGGTCGCCGCCTACGGCTCCAACCCGTCTTACCCGGGCAAGTTCGCGCACCAGTTCATGGACAACGCCAACACCCCGCCGTTTGGCAGCTCGGACCTGAACAGCGCCGACGGCATGAGCCAGGCCGACCTGGAGAACATGTTCGGGCTCACCTACGCCAGCCCGCCTCACCACTCCACCGCGCCCGCCCAGGTGGCCCGGCCGTTCACCACCACCCAGCCCAAGCCAGGCGGCCCCTACCGGCACGTGCTCACCCAGGCCACCTCGATGAAGGAGCTGGCCGCGCTGCGCAACAGCCAGGTGCTGACCGTGTGGACCCACATGGTCCAGAACGTCACGCAGACTGACCTTGACGCCGAGCAGGACGCCAAGATGCCGGTCGGCTGGGTGTTCTACACGAGCAACGAGTGAGGCTCCCCTGGCGGCAGCAGGAGCCCCCCGCTGCTGACAAGTGCCCCGAGCGCGAGCGGGTGGCCGAGGCGGTCAGGGTGCTGAGCGCGCTCCAGGCCGGCGGGCACACCGACGTGCCGATCCGGCTGGTGCTGGAGCAGCTCGACCCGGACGGGGAGCACACCGAGCCCCGCGACCCGCGGGCCGACCCGATCACCGGGTGCCTGCCGGTCACCCCGCCCGGAACGCCCGGCCAAGAGACAGCCGAGCCCTGATCTCCGCGGCGTGGATGTCCCGCGCCATCGCCACGTCAGAGCGGGCACCCCACGCGGGCTTGTAGTACGTCTTGCCCTGCGGGCTCACCCAGTAGATCCCCTTGATCCCGTTGTGCTCCTTGCACAGCACGCACAGGTTGGGATACCAGGTCAGGCCGCCCATGATCCACGGGATCACGTGGTCGATCTGTGGCTGCTGCCTGCTGCCGCAGTAGACGCACCGCTTCCGGTCGGCGCGCATCACCCGGGCGCGGAGCCGCTTGCTGATCCGCGAGCTGCGCTGCTTGGAACGGGGCCGCCCGTGCCGGTAGCGCCGCCGCGTCTCCCGGCTAACCAGGAGGCTGGCGATCATCGACCACTCCATGCCTGCCTGTCTTGATCCCCTCGCCGTAGGCGTGGACCACCGCGGCCTGGACATCGGAGCCCATCGGCTCGGCCTCCGCGATCAGGTGGTTGAGGATCTTGTCGTGGCTGTTCAGCGTGACCACCTCGGGGCGGTTGCCCTCCTCGCCGGTGTCGATCTCCTCCACGAGCTGGAACACCACGTAGACCTCACCGTTTCCGTCGGCGGTCGAGCGGCTGAACACCTCGCGGACGATCACCCGCAGCGAGGCGGGCAGCGCGCCGTCGTAGTCCTGCACCCGCTGGTCCTCGTCCAGCCAGTGGACCCGCGGGCCGCCGTTGGCGAGCTGCTGCGCCGGGCCGGTGTGCATCGGGATGTCTCTCACGTCACTGCCTCCAGTAGCTCGTCTCCGCGGATCTTGCCAGCATCCCGCAGCCGGCCAACCTCCTCGGCCACCTGGCTGACCGTCATCCCATCGACGGTGCTGATCAGTTCGCCCAGTCCCATCGGCCGCTGGAGCGCGGCGAGGATCTCCAGCTCGTGCAGCTTCTGGACGTCGGCCGCCTCGCGCAGCTCGTGCAGCACCTGGCCGGCAGCGGCCACCGCGTGCTGCACCCGCTCCCACACCAGCTCGTCCGGCTGGCGGACCGGTGTGGTGGCGGCGACGTCGTAGGGGTCGGGCACCCAGTCCGAGCGCATCGTCACCGAGGGCCGCGCGTCCGGGCCGCCGGCGAACCCGAGCCCGTAGGTCAGGCTGCCGTCGGCGAACTGCTTGGGCAGCTCGTGCGGGTTGGCCGGGATGTTCAGCATCCCGCTGCTCACCTTGTCGCCGGTGCGGTGGCAGATCACGTTCCCGCCGTTGAGGATCGAGCGCAGCTCGCCCGCTTTCAGCTCGGCGAGGCTGGGCACCTGGGCGGCCAGCCGCAGCCGGAACCCGGCCTTGCGGCCGAGCTTGGCGATGTCCAAGATCAGCGCGGAGGCTCCCTTGACGGCCAGCAGGATCGGGGCCTCGTCAATGGTGATCTCGATGATCGGCACGTCCAGGCCGAGCTTGGCCAGCATGTAGGGGTTGAAGAACCGGAAGCCGCGCCGCGGCCGGCCCTTGGCGTCGGTCCAGGCGATGTTGGCGAGCATCTCCGACCGGGCGAACATCCCGGCGTGCAGCCCGCGCAGCCAGGTCATGCACTCGTCCACGCCGCAGGCATACGGCACGAAATCCCGCCAGTCGGGCAGCGCCTGGCCCATCTGCGGGTCCAAGATCACCGGGGCGATCAGGCCGGACGTGGCCGAGATGGACAGGCCGAGGTTGATCGTCGCTGTCTTGCCGCTGCCGTCGGCCCCGGCGATGATCGTGTGTTTCACCCCGTCCTCGGGCAGGCCCAGGTAACGCTCGTGGACCGGCTTGCCGTCGGGGAACCGGCCGATCACCGCCAGCCCTGTCTCCGGGTCGATGGTGCCGCCGTCCCACTCGCGGACCTTCTCCAGGGTGCCCTCGCGCAGGATGGTCAGCAGCCCGTGGTGCCTCCTGCCGTCCCGGTGGGGCTCGGCATACGCCTCAGTGATCGCCGCGTGGAACGCCGCGGCGATGTCATCCCGGGCGGTGAGGATCTTGCCGATGTGGGTCACCGCGCCGTTGCAGACGATCTCCCACTGCTCGCCGCCCTCGATGGCCCCGATTACCTTGAGCCCGGCCGCCCACTTCATCCGCTCGGCGAGCAGCGCCCACTTCTCCTCGACCGTCCGCTCCCGGGCCGCTTCCGAGGTGGCGGGCCGCCACCGGTAGTGGTGCAGCCAGAACGCCGACGGGATGGCCCAGCCGAGCAGCCCTGCCGCCAGCCACGGGCCGGGGCCGGCCACGCTCAGCACGAACATCCAGCAGGCGGCCCACGCTGCCATCGCCTGGCAGTGCCGCCTGGCGAACGCGCCGCGGTGACGGGTGGCCGCCACTGTGATGCCCGCGGCCACCAGGCCCGCCACGGCGGCCACGCTCCAGGTGATCACCAGGCCGCTGGCGGCCAGGCCCGCCCAGCCAAGCGGGGCGAGCTGGTAGCGGAACCGGAACGGGCGCAGCTCGGGCTTGGTGTTGCGGTGGATCTGCTTGGCGATCTTGTCCGCGTCCGGCCCCGTGACCACAACCGGCCCTGGCTTGGAACGCCGGGGCCGGTTGGGGTCGGGGGCCTTGGCCAAGCTAGTGCTCCACGAACTCAGGCTCGGGCAGCTTCTCGCCGCTGGCGTCCTTGGCCTCCTGCACCTGGCCGTAGGTCTGCTCGACCCGATCGTGCAGCGCCTGGGCGCGCTCTTGCAGCTCGCGGATCGCTGTCTCTACGTCGTGCGCCGCGGTGGCCATCTCCCCGGCCATGCCCAGTGTCGTCTTGTCCTCGGGGACCATCGCGCCGAGCTGGTCGGCGAGGGCCTTGACCGCGCCCAGGTCCATGTCCGCGGCCATCTGGTCGCACAGCTCGACCGCCCGCTTGCAGATAGCGAGTGTCTCGTCATAGGTGCCATCGCCGCCGCTGCCGCTGCCGCCGCCTGGTGGTGTAGTCACTGGTGGTCCTTTCCCGTTGCTGCTCGGTGGTGGGTGTGGTGCGCCTGCCGTCGTGCCGTCGGCGAGGGGCGGCGGGTCAGGCCGTCCCCCGCCGCCATCTCCTGGCGTGGAGTCCTTCTCGCGCTCGCGCCGCTTGCGGGCCGCCTCCTCCAGGCGGCGGCGGTGCTCGGCGGCCTGCTCCCGCCAGCCCGCCCGCTCGTGCTCGCGGTCGGCCTCCCGGGTGGCCTCGTCCCGGTCATGCTCGGCCACCGAGTGCTGGTGGTCCGACCACCCGGCGCGGAACCCGTGGCGGGTGTCGGGGAACCCGTGGCGGGCCTCCCGCGCCCAGTAGCCCACGGTCGCCTGGCGGGCGGCGCGGCGCTTGACCGCCTCCCGGTTGTAGTGGCCACCCCGTGCTGTTGCCGCCGAACGGGCGCGGGTGCGGGCTCTCCCGGCCGCGGCGTGGGTGGTGTTCCACGCCTCCCGGCACGCCCACAGGATGGCTACCAGCAGCAGCAGTTGCATGTCAGCCTGCCGAGGTGGTCTGCGTCACCGCGGTGCGGGTGGCGGGTGCCAGGTTGGACAGCGCCGGGATACCGGACGCTCCCGCGGCGACGATCACGCCGAGCGCCAGCGCCAGCCAGAACGTGCGCCGCTTGGCGCTGTGCTTGGGCATCACGTCGTGGATCAGGATGAACCCGCCGACGGCCACCAGCAGGCCGGGCACGGCAGCGCCGAACGCCCACGCGGTGGCGGTGCCGCCCAGGCTCTGCAAGATCGTGATCCCCTTGGCGGCGATGCTGACCAGGTGGCCGGACAGGCCGAGCAGCACCACGCCCAGGAAGATCGCCACGGCGCGGGCCTTGGGCAGGCGGCCGAGCGCGTAGGCGGTGATCGACAGCGCGATCAGCAGCGCGCCCAGCTCAGTCGGAGTCAGGGACATGTCACCTCCCGGCCAGCAGCCACACGGTGAGAGCGAGGACTGCCACGGTGGCCATCAGCTTGGGCATCGAGTCGGTGGCCCACACGATGAAGTAGGCGGGCGCGGCCACCGTCCAGGTGTGCCAGGCCCCGTAGATGAACCGCGGCCAGCGCAAGATCCACCCGTTGTAGTAGCGGGCCGCAGCACAGTGCTGCGCCCACACGGCCATGATCGCCGGGGGCGGCGTGTGGAGCACCGAGCTGCCGGCCAGCACCCCGTTCACCGCCGTGGCGGACGGCATCAGGTGCCGGCGCTCCTCGCGCGCAGGCGCGCGTGCCTGCGCGTTGGCCCCACCGCTTCCGGGCTCTGCGGGTGGCCGGCGGGGCAGCTCGATCACCTCTGCCTGGGCAGGCGGGCTCATGCCGCGCTCCTCTCCAGGCCCGCGGCCTCGTTGGCCATCAGCGTGGCCACACGGTGCAGCGCGTCGGCGCGGCCCGGGTGCCCGGCCGCGGCCGAGGTGAGCCAGTTGTACGCGGCGTAGAACTGGCCCTCGGCCGTCGGCTCGGCGTGGACACGAGCGCGGTGGCCTCCGCGATTCACCGCGCGCATGTCCGACCGCCTGGGCTCGCGGGTGCCGTCGGCAAGACGTGCCCGGTGCCCGGCCATCAGGCGGCCCTCACCCTGGTGCGCCCGGACACCAGCTCAAACTCGCGGAACCGGTCCCGGTCCCAGCCGTCGGACTCCAGCCAGTCCTGGGCAGCGTCCCGCAGCTCGTCCTGGGTGGCGTCGGCGTCCACGCGCAGAGTGGTAACGTGCCGGCCGTTGTGCTCCAGCTCAGCGTCACGCTGTGCCATCGCCGCCTCCCTCACTGTGTGTGGTCAGACCGTCAGTGTACGCTTCCTGTTCGTACAAGTCCCTACAGGCGGGAGGGATTCCATGCCCAAGTGGTCGGATCTCGCGGCTTTGATCGAGGCGCAGATCACCAGCGGTGAACTCAAGCCGGGTGACCTGCTGCCGTCGGAGGCGGATCTGGCGCGGGAGCACCAGCTCGCCCGGTCTACCGTCCGCCAGGCGCTGGGCTACCTGGAGAACCGGGGGCTGGTGCGCGGGGCAGGAGGTGCCCGCCGCCAGGTGGCGGACCCGCGGGTGCTGCTCCAGGTCCACGTCACCCGCCCGGCCTCCCGGGTGGCCAACCACCAGTCCCCCACGCCCGGTGCTGACTCCTGGGCGCACGACGTCGCCGACCTGGGCCACGTCCCGGGGGTGCGGCTGTGGGTGCGCTCCCACGAGGCGGGCGAGCTGGCGCGGCGGCTGGGCCTCTCGATGGCCACGCCGGTGATCACCCGCGAGCAGCTCAGGCTGGTGGACGGCAAGCCGCACAACCTGGTCACGTGGACGTTCCCGCGGGTGCTGGCCCGGGGCACCAAGCTGGCCTACCCCGAGGACATCCCCGAGGGCTCGATCCCCTACCTGTCCGGCATCGGCCAGTCGCCGGACACGATCACGGTGGAGATCGAGACGCGGATGCCCGACCACGCCGAGACGGGCGTGCTGGAGATCCCGCCAGGGGTGCCGCTGCTTGTCGAGCACCGGACCGGGCTGCATGCTGGCGGCGTGGTGTTCGTGTCGGTGACGCGCTGGCCCGGGGACCGGGCTCGGCTGATCTTGGAGATGTGATGCAGTTCCTGCCAGGCGACCGCGTGGAGACTCCCCACGGCAGGGGGCGCGTCCTGCTGGACGTTCAGGACTGGTCGATGGGCGAGGTGACGATGGACTGGCACCACGCGGCGGGCGGCCAGCCGCCGCGGCACATCACGGTGGAGCTGGACGGCGGGGGCGAGGTGACGGTCACCCCCGCCGAGATCAGGGCGCTGGCCCAGGCCGGGATGTGTGATCCCTAGCCTGGCCCGCAGCGGGCCTCCTCCTCGCCGTGGGCCTCGACCACCGAGAGGTGCGTCAGGTTGCCGGCCGAGTCGAACATGAACACCGCAGCGGCGTCATCCGGGCCGGTGGTAACGACGATCGCCCGGTGGCCCTCCCACACGCCGTCCTTGACGTGCAGCTCCTGCCACGGGTGCGCCGGCCGGGCCTCCTTGAGCTGGAGGTAGAGATCCTGCTGGTCGCTCATGCGCTTCCGTTCAGCTCGCGCAGCGCGGTCCGCGCCGCATGCTCGGTGACGCCGTGCCGCTCGACCACCCTCACCCGCCCGAGGGGGAGCCCCTCGCGCCGGTCGGCGAGTAGCTTGGCCACCAGGTCCGGGTCCGCCTTGCCGGCTGGACGCCGGGCCGGGCTAGTGTCTGCGGACACAGGGCGTGCTGCCGCCACCGACCGGGGCTCGGCTGCACCAGCGGGGATGCCCTGCTGTTCCTGCTTGGAGTGATCAGCCCCTTGCGCGTTCCGCTTCACCAGCCCGAGCCCGACGCCCAGGCCAATCGCTGCGGCGAGCGGGGCCGCTGCCGCAGCGAGCCAGAATGATCTTGGTGAGTGCTCGTACTTCCACCCGTTGGCCAGCACTGAGGCGGCCAGCCCGCCGATGGTGATCGCCCACATCCTGGCCTTGATCCAGTTGTCCTCCTTGCGCCAGGTGGCGCTGTAGAGGCGCAGCTCCCCGTAGACCACGAACGAGTCAATGATCAATGGAAAGATCAGGGCCAGCGGCATCTTGTAGATCGTTGCCGTGGCAAAGTCAAGGAGGTTCCGATAGGACAGCACCAGGGCGGCCACGGTGGCACCGACGCTGACCACGCCGACCGCCCTGTCCGCGGCGCTCACGCTCCCGGGAAGCACGGGCTCCCGCTGCCCTGTACTTACAGCCACATACCTACTGTAGCGCCGGGGAGCTGATGATGGCCGAGACGCCCAACCGCAGCGCGGGCCGGATCGAGGACGAGCTGTGGTTGCCGTTCCTGGCCAGGTGCCGTGAGGAGGGGATCTCCAATACCGACGGCTTCCGGGTGGCGATCCGGCTGCTGCTGGCAACGCCAAGCGCCGCCCTCCCGGGGGAGAGCGGCGCTCGGGGCGGGGCCGGTTAGGGCAGGCCGGAACAGTAGCTGTTGGTCCGCCGCTGCCACGCCGTCTGCGTGGGGTACAGCCGTTGCTTCCAGCAGCTCGCGCCGGTCCACTCGACCACCCAGCCCTTGCCCAGGTAGCCCTGGTCAAACACGGTGGCCTTGGACTGCACGCCGTTGTCATAGTGGATCTTGCCACCGTAGGTGTCGTGGCCGCCGCTGTCCTGGGCCTCGGGGGCGATCCAGGCGCAGCCGTCGGTCGGCGTGGCCTTGGACTTCCACCAGACGGTGACGCTGCCGGGCTGTCGCCAGTAGACGTCGGTGCCGATCGCGCCCGGCGTGCAGCTCTGCCGGCCGGGCGCGGAGGCAAGGAACGTGGCGTGGCTGGACGGGCCAGCCACCGGTGCCGCCGATGCGACCGCGGGCGCGGCAAACAGCAGCGCGCCTCCGGTGCAGACGGCGGCGATCAGGGTACGGATCTTCATGCTTCTCCTCTTGGCGTGGGGAATGCAGGCCAGGGCGGGCTCAGCTAGAGCCCGCCCTGGTTTGGTCCTCGGTGATCTTGTAGTAGCTGGCGGCGGTGATCGTCACCGTCGCCGTGGGGGTCAGGGTGCGCCGACCGGGGATGCCCTTGTACCAGACCCAGTAGCGGGTGGGCACAGGCTCCAGGCCGCGCTCGCGGCGGCCGGGCCGCTTCTCGACCTTCTCGATCTCGTAGTGGCCCCACCCGCCGTCCCGGGCGCTGAACGCCTCGGCGACCATGCCGGGCCGCAGCTCGCGTGGCCGGCAGGCCACCATCACCGTCTTGTCAGTCATGCCGCCCACCTCTCCCGGGCCTCGTCCACCTCGGCGCGCTCCCGGTGCGTCATCCAGATGCCGTAGGGCAGCCGCCCGGCGTAGGTCACCCGCCAGGTGTCGGAGAGGGGGATCGGCTGCTCCCACTTCATGCACAGCCCGGACCGGCCGATAACGTACTCCGCGCGGGTGCTCGTGGTGACCACGCTGCCGGCGGGCAGGTGCCCGGCCTGGTACTGCTCGCCGAGCTTGGGCGTCATGACGTCACCGCCGCGGCAGGGACCTGGTGACCGCACCAGCGGCACTCGCGGACGTCGCTGTGGCCGACCACCGCGCCGGCGATCTTGATGGGCGGGGCCAGCATGATCGTGAAGTCATGCACCGGCTCATCCCGCATGACCCAGCCCTTGCAGTCCGGGCAGACCAGGCAGCAGCAGCCCGACTCCGGGCTGACCGCCAGGTGGCCGCCGCACTCCGAGCAGCAGTCGCCGTTCTCGGCCAGCTCGCGCCGGCCCTCGATCCACCGCTTGGCGAACGTCCAGCGGTCCTTGGGGTTGGCCGCGGTCATGGCCGGGGCCAGCTCGGCGATCAGCGCGTCGGACTGGTCGGACGTCAGGCCCGGCCAGAAGTCCAGCAGCGCGGTGAACGCCAGCGAGGGGTCCAGGTTCATGACTGCCTCCCTTTGCATGCACGGCGGTGTGCGCCGAGCCCGATGCCCGACAGCCACATCCGCGTCCCGCACGAGTCGCACGCGATCCGGTAGGGCGGGTGCCTGCGGGGGTAACGCTTGCGCCACGCGGCGATCTCGTCCTGCGTGGCAACCACCTGGTGGACGCCTGCGGCTTTGACGCCGTGGCCCCTGCCGGTGATCCTTGCCATTGTCAGCTCCTGTGTCTTGGTCTATCTCTATTGTGGCTTATTGCCTACGTCTCTGTCAACAGCTTCCCGTGCCTTTTTATTCCGGCCCTCCAGCCAGTAGCAGACGCCCGCTCCTAGCACCGCGCCGAGCGCGGCGACCAGGGACCACACCACCGCGGCCCCGTTGCCGATCCAGGTGGCGTAGGCGGCGACCAAGATCCAGATGATGGCCAGGCTGTCCAGCAGCCGGCGCAGTCTCCTCATAGCTGCTCCCCGATCCAGCGCGTCATGTAGGGCGGCACAGCCTCGGCCAGCTCCTCGCGGTTGGTCCAGTCGATCGCCATCACCCGCCGCGTCTGCGTCACCCGCTCGTGCCCGGCCACCGAGACGAACTTGCCCGGCTCCCAGTGCCCCGCTCGCGCCGCGGCCACCGGGTGGGGCCAGCCACATGACCGGAGCCCGGTGCTGCCCGCAGGCGGCTGCGGGGGCTGCGCCAGGACCAGCCCGCCGCCAGCCTCAAAGCAGCGGTGGCGGTACGTCTCGTAGCCGAACATCCAGCCGCACAGGGTGGTGGGGTTGATCAGCGGGGTGCCGTGCTCGGGCTGCTCGATCACATACGGCAGGCCCGTCTCGATCGCCGCCTCGCGGACGGCGGCCACCAGGTCCGGGTAGGTGGCCGCCAGGCCGGGCCGGCAGTTGGTCATCTTGGAGCCGCGCTGGCACGGCGGGCTCAGGTGGATCAGGCCCACCTGCTCGATCAGCGACCGGACGCGCAGCGCCCGCAGGACGTCCCCCTTCCAGACCTTGACCGCGCCGGACTTGAGGTAGTTGGGCTGCCACTCGCTGTCCACGCCCCACACCTCGTGCCCGGCGTCGGTGTAGCCGCGGGCAGCTCCTCCTGCGCCGCAGCAGCCGTCAAGGATGATCACTCGTCCTCGCCACCGTTCAGCGCGGCCAGCACCAGCTCGGTCACCCGGGCTGTCTCCTCCTCGGCGCGCTCGATGTTGCGGGCGGCGATGTCCGGGTCCTGGCGGGCCTCGATGGCATCGCGGAGGATGGCGTCCATCACCGGCACCGGGAGCCCGTCGGCCTCGGCCTTGCCCGCGGCGTCCAGCAGGTCGTTGGCGTCGGCCTGCTCGTAGGTCAGCGCGATCCGCTCAAACGTCAGCTTGTCCGGGTCACAGCCGTAGTACATGATCGCCCAGGCTTCGCAGTCGGCCGCGGTGCTCTCGGACATCATCAGCCCGTGATCGTCGTAGTCGGAGATCCGCAGCACCACCGTCGGCACCTGCCGCTCGGCCGCGCGGGAGGCGAACGCCCGCTTGCCCTTGAGCCCATCGAACCCGCCGCCCGAGTAGACCGGCACGCCGTAGGGACGGCAGACGCGGGCGGTGCGGCCGATCAGGCCGGCCGCCTCGACCAGCACCTCCAGGTAGACGTCCTGGCCGTTCTGCGGGGACCAGGTGATGTTGGGGTGGCGGATCTCGTCCACCAGGGCATCGACCAGATCCTCCGCATAGCTGTCGGAGTAGTAGGGGACGTCCGGTGTTGGTGCCCGGGTGTCCTCGATCCAGTTCTCGCGGACGAGCCCGGCACGGCGGGCCAGCACCAGCGTCTCCTGCACGTGCTTGGGGCTGATGTGCGTCTCGTCCACGCGGCGGCTCGGCCCGCGGTGCGCCTGGCAGCGGCCCTCGCCCTCGATCACGTGCTCGCCGCGGACGCACCACATCTGCGGCTGCTTGACGTAGGTCAGCCCGTTGCCCATCCCGTTGGGCCGCAGGTCGTAGAACAGGCCGCGGGGGCTGCGCGGCAGGGTGTCCTCGTCATTGTGCTGGTTGAGCCGCGCGATGATGTCACGCAGCAGCGCCTGCTGCCACGCGCTCGGCGGGGTCCAGCTCCGGTCGATCGGCCCCTTGGGTCGTTCCCCCATCGGTGATCAGCTCCTGTGTCAGTGTCAGTGTCCTGTACCGGCGCAGCCTCCGCTGCGCCTGGCAGATGTTGCAGTGCCCGGAGGCGGCGCGCTGCTTGCGCATCCGTTCCCGGTTCTTGTCCCCGGGCTCCAGCCGGCCGATGTCAGCGACCGCGCCGATCGCGGCGAACGCCGCGCTGATCCGGTTGTGCGTGCCGGCCTCGATCTCCAGTATGCCGGCGATCAGCCGGTGCTGGGCGAACCACACCACGGTGTGCTGCGCCTGGGTGACGCGCGGGCGGCCCGCGCCGATCGGCCGGTCGTAGTGGAACGTCACCACCCAGCCCATCTCCCCCGAGTCCACGGGGGCGGTGCGCTTGGTCCGGCCGCTCGGCGGGAGGGTCATACCTGCCACGCCTCCTCGGGCAGCGGCACGCCCGGCACAGCACGGGACAGCAGCTCCTCGATGTGGCGGCGGCCGAACGTGCGGATCGCCGCGTCGGAGATCAGGTAGTTCTTGCCGTTCCCGTTGGGGTCCTTGATCTCCCACCGATCGTGCTTCTCGGGCGGCATGTGACAGGTACACCAGCCGGGCTCCACGCGGACCCAGGCAGGCTTGGGAGTGGCGGGCTCCCCCAGCATGCCCTCGGGTATCCAGCGCACGACGTAGCCGCCAGCGGGTGCCCCGTCGGGGTCCTCGGCGTTGAGCTTGTCGGCGAGCCGCTGCGCGGCCCGGTCGGTGAGCCGCGTGCCGCGGGAGTCACCCGCGGGATAGCGCCCGTCCTGCCGCCAGGCGAACACGCCGAGCAGGCCCTGCTCGTGGACGAACTCGCCACCGCAGCCCGAGCACTTCTGGCGCGGCGGCTTGCCCATGCCCTCGTCATGCCGCAGCCCGGCCGCGGGGTTGCCGCGGTGGACGCAGTGCCAGCGGTTGGCCAGCTTGACGTCAGGCGATGTAGTTGTCACCGGGTGCCTCCTCTCCATCGCTGGGCGGCTCGCCGCCGGCCCGGTGCGGGTGGGTGACGCCGGGCGTGCCGGCGTCCAGGGATGTGGCATCGTCGCCCTCGGGCCAGTCGAACGCCGGCCCCTCAGCAGCGGGCACCGGCTGCCCCGAGCTGTCCAGCTCGATCAGCACCGGCACCTCGTCATGGGCCAGCTCGGTCATCTGCGCCGCCACGGCGGGCGGCACGATCCAGGCGATCGTGGCGGCACCGGACCGGACCGGCGTGGCGGCCCGGTGGTCATGGGCTGCCTCCGCGGCGTCCAGCACCGCCCTGGCCAGCTCCTCGTCATCCAGCCCGAGGAGCTGGATCTCCTTGGGTGCCACCGCGGGGCGCGGCATCAGGCCAGCAGCGGCGGCCCGCTCCTGCGTGCCGGGGTTCAGCGGCGGCACCTCGATGCGGTAGAGCGGGTGGCGCTCGCGCTCCAGCCCGGCAGCGGCCTGGGCCACGTAGTCCTCCACCTCGCCGACCGTGATCTCCCGGCCGAGCGCGGCGCTGTACCCGGTAGGCCGGGCGCGGCGGACCACCTCCAGCAGCGCGGCGTAGTCGGTGGCGTCATCCCACGAGCTGTTCAGCCCGTCGGGGTCGGAGATCCACCGGCGCAGCGCGCCGTCGGTGCTCATGGGGTCGTTCGGGTCGTTGGCCCGGCCGGGCCAGACCGTCTTGCTCTGCCAGAACTGCTTGGCCAGGTCGGCGGGGTCGCCGATCCACTGGCCCTCGATCTTGTTGTCATGCCAGAACTGCATGATCATCTTCCGTTCACTCGTAGGCCCGCCCGGCGCAGCCGGGCGAGCGCGTTGGCGTGGGCGCGGCCCTCGCCGGGGGTGTTGCCGGTGTAGACCGGCTTGCCACCCTGCGGCGGGGACCAGCGCCAGTGACCGCTGCCGGTGCAGCGGGTGACAGACCATCCTGCCTGGACCGCGATGGCCCACAGCTTGGCCAGCTCACCGCGGGGGTGGGCGCTAGCTTTGTTGGCCATCGGTCCGCTCCAGCGCCCAGTGCGGTGCCCAGTCCTCGATGGAGAGCTGGGTGTCGCTGGCGTCGTAGTCGGCCAGGAACCGCTCGGTGAGCGCGTCCTGCCCGGCTTTGTCCATCGTGCGGAACGCCTTGTAGAGGTGCCAGATGTGGCGGCGGGCCTCCCACCAGCGCCGGCCGTGCTCCAGGCTGGCCTCGCGGCGGGCCTGCTCGGCGTCCTCGGCGTAGATCGCGGCGAACTGGCGGCCCTCGCCGAGGGCCTCCTGCCAGTCGGCCACGTTGCTCACGGTGATCCGGCTGCCCGGCGTCACCAGCACGATGCAGCAGGACTCGTCCACCACCAGGCGGGCGTCCGGGCTGAGCTGGCGCACCAGGCGGTCGCCTGCGTGGGTCATGGCGTCTATGCCGGGGTGCTTCCCGGCCTGGCGGACGGCGCGCAGCGCCAGGTCCAGGGGGACCTGGCCGCCGCGCTCTGCGGTCCGCACGAGCTGCTCGGGGGTCACAGCTCACCTCTTTCGATCAGGTCGAACTCGCGGGCCGCCTGGCCGTCATCGTCGCCGTGCAGGCCGGGCGTCCACTTCCCGATCTTCACCGGGTGGTCGGACGCTTCCGGCCGGCCGCACTCCTCCAGCAGCGCGGGCACCATCAGCGCGTCCACGAGCTGGAGGGCGCAGGCGATAGCTGCGTCCGGGCAGTCGGGGTGGGCGCGGAACGCGCTGGTCACCACCACGTCGGCCAGGTGGTCCAGGTAGGCGTTGTGCTCCTCCGCGGTGTGGCCGCTCGGGCACGGGGTCTGCGTCTCAGTCATCATCTTCACCTTGGTCCTTGTCCTTCTCTGTCAACAGCTTAACATAGGCCACTGACAATGGGGACTATTTCAGGCCACCCTTCTCGTAGAGCTGCATCATGATCTTCTGCGCGTCCCGCTTCTCGGTGTCCACGAACCCGCTGAACGCCCAGTGCTCGACCAGCTCCAGCAGGTCGGCGCGGGTGGCGGGGTCCAGGCCCAGCAGGCCGGCCAGCAGCTTGATGCGCCGGCTCTCGGACAGCTCCACGTTGCGGGGCTCGACCGCCAGGGCGGACGCCTGGTGTGCGAACCGGCCAGGACCGGGGCTCCCCTCCTGCTCGGGCTCCTGCACCTGCATGCCCATGCCGCAGCCGGGCTCACCCAGCTCGGCGCGCAGCCGGTTGCGGATCACCCGGGCGGCCTCTGCGTGGTCGATCTCGATCGGCACGCCACCGGAGCCGCCGCGCACCGCGGCGGCCTCGATCGCTGCCCAGTCCACGCCGGCCAGGTCCCGCAGGAGCTGGCACCGGTGGCAGCCCTCGGGGCCATCCTCGGTGTGGGCGTGCGGGTGGCCGTCCTCGGTGTGCTCAAAGTAGCCGTGGGGAGTGCGCCCGCCCTCGTGGCTGTGGCGCAGCGTCTGGCCGTCGTAGTTGTGCTCATGCGCGGTGGAGCTTGGCGAGCTGGTCACCAGCCGCCAGGCCGGGCGCTCCTTGTCAGTCATCAGGATGTCTCCTTGCTTGGGTAGCGGATCTTGCGCTGCTGCCGGGTGGCAGCGTCCAGCGCGAGCTGGAGCTTGCGGGGGTCGGGCACCGCCACGCGGCTGGTGCCCTCGGTGGTCACGATGACGATCTCGCCGGCCTGCGTGCAGCCGGCGGCCAGGTCACTGGTGACGGGGTACAGGCCGGCCAGCGGGGCTACCCGCAGATCCTGGTGCGGTGGCACCTGGCCGGCGTAGCCATCGCCGAGGCGGCGCGGCGTGCGCGCCATGCCCAGCGACTTGGGGCCGCGGCGGCAGAACGGGCACACCGGGCGTCGGCCCGGTGCGTCCCGCCACTTGCGCCCGGTGCCCATGCAGTTGGCCACGGGGGTGTTCATGATCGTTTCCTTGTCTTGATCGGCGGGTAGGCCGCCGTGATCTTGTCGGGGGTGACGCTGCGGTATCCGGTCGGACCCATCAGGGTCACCCACTCCTTGGTGAGGCGCTTGCCCGAGCCTGGGCGGGGCGGCGCGATCACGTGCTCGATGAACCCGAGCGTGCCGCGCTGGTCCCTGATCCGCACGGTCCAGCCCTTGGTGAGCTGCTTGCCGTGCCAGTCCCAGGTGGTGCTGACCGTCCACCACGCCGGGTGGCGTGGTGCCGGGCTGGCGGGTGCCTGCCGCTTGGTCAGGGTCATAGGTGGCTCAGCTCGATCCGCTGGCCGTCCAGCCAGGCAGCCACCAGCAGATCCTCGCTGCCCTGGCCGGGGTGGCCGCGGTAGCGGACCTGCCAGGTGCGGCCGGGCTCGGCCTCTGACGCCAGCCGGGCCAGGGTGCCCGAGGCGTAGTCGAACTCCTTCTCGGTGCTGCCACCGGTCCGGGCAACGTGCTCGCCCGGCCGGTGATCAGCAGCGCGCACCTCGTAGTGCGTGTGGGTCATCATCAGCTCCTAGAACGGTGGCTCTTGCAGAGCCGGGTCCAGCTCGGCCTCGCAGTACAGCTCGGCCGCGAGCATCCCATCGAGCTGGGCTGCCCGCTTGGTGCGCTGCTCCTCGCGGACGCGCTCGATCCCGACGGCAACCTCTGCGGTCACCGCGGACGGGCGCACGCCGGGGAACAGCTTGGCGTACAGGACCGGCATCTCGGCCATCAGGCGGTGGCGCTGGTCCATCGGCATGGAGTAGGTGAACCATTCCACGAGCCGCTCCAGGTCGTTTTGGCCCAGCTCGTGCGTGGCTGCCATTCCCATGATCATCTCCTGTGTCTGTGTCGTGGTCGATCGGTTTGCAGATGCCCTCAATTCGGGCCGCAGACGGTCCGGGCTCCAGCCGTGTTCGGTGTTACGGAGCCGTGGCTCGCCGCTGCGGCCCTCCTCCAGCTCGGCCAAGAGCCGGTATGCCCTCCTAATCTCCGCGCCGCGGCGCGACCGGTGGGGCCTACGTTCGGGAGCACTCCCGAATTGAGGGCACCTGCGGTGGTGTGGTGGCCGGTGGTCCCCTTCAACGCCCGTCCGGGCTCAGGGGCTGTCTGGCAGACACGTCCCGGCCACCTCACCTCGGGATGTCCGCGCACTTGCTGCCTCGCCTCCACCCGCCTGCCGGATACCGCTGCCGCGGGGACTCACAACGGATTCGGGTCGCCCCTACCGATGCCACTGGGTCTAACTACGGATTCTCCGGTGCGTTGGCTTTGCGCTCGCTGCTCTCGTTGATCCCGACCAGGCTGCTGGCGGCGTATGTACGCCTCTTAGTCCGGCTTCTGTGACCGGCCACCAGCTAAGGGATACTCCCGCCTGGTCCCAGGCCGCCGGCGGCGTGATGGTCACCGCTCGGAAATCCGGCTGCCCGGGTCTGGTGAGTGAGTCAGGGGATACCGCGCCGCCCTGGTGGGCAGCTCTATCCGGCCTCGCGGCCGAGCGGCGACTTAGCTCCTTAGCACCTGCCCCGCGCTCGCGTTCTCCCGCGGCCAGCAGGTGGGTCGGTTTTTCCCTGACCCGCTCAAGTCCTCTGTTCAGTTGTCTGGAGATCCGGGCTGGAGCCTCTCGCCACGTGATGTCTGCGACTGGCTGGGCTCCTCGCCCCTTGCTCCTTGCTGCTTACACTAGCTATCTTAGCCGGCTGGTGGTTCTCTGTCAACAGCTTTCGTCAACGAGTTTCAGACTTTCTAGGTCCACCACCTTGGTCAGCTCGTCTACGGTCCGGTAGTAGCCGACGTGGAACCCGTGGGGCTCTGTGACGCTGAACTGCTCGCCCTCGTAGGGCGCTGGGCTGCGGGTTTGCATGTTCCGCGGCGCGGTGAGCGTCATGTTGATCACTTCGACCTTGGTGCCGTCCGCTGCGATCCAGCGGGCCATTCTTGCCTTTCCCTGCCTTTCCGGGGGCTCCCTGCCCTCCATCTCTGTCAACAGCTAGGGGCCGCCATTCATTCCCAGCAGGGGGGACACGCTGCTATCTGGAGGGGCCGCCGATCATGGGCTCGCGGTGGTTGGTGCCGTATCCCTCCATGTAGACGTCCGCGCGCTTGGGCACGATCCACGGGCTCGTCATGCTGGGCGCGGACCACAGCCCGACACCATGCCAGACCAGCCCGTCCCGGGGTGGCTGGTGGCTGATCCTGGTGCAGGCGGGCGGGCCTGGGCAGTGGCCGATGCAGTGCTCGGTGTCGGTGCAGTTGTGCTCGGGCAGCTCGCCGCTCATACCGGGTTGCCTCTCCAGTCCACGGGGTTGCCGCCGTGGACACCGACCAGCCGCGCGCACTGCGCTAGCTGGCTGATCCGGTTGGCCACCCGTTCGATCGCCTTGTTGCCGAACCCGACCATGCCGAGATCGCCCGCGGAGTCGCGGAGCAGCCAGGCGTAGCCCTCGGGGCTCAGGCAGTACCGGTCCCGGTGCAGCCGGGCCAGGCCGCGCCCGTGGAGGCTGTCCATCACCAGGCCGGTGGCGGTGTCGGTGCCGATGCCGTAGGGCATGCCGGGCTCCCACACGCCGTGGTCGAACAGCACGCCGAGGGCGAGCTTCTGCCGGCTGCCCAGGCGGGGCTGTACGTGCTTGGCTACCATCACAGCCTCCCGGGGTGCTGGCCGTCACAGCCGCTGTCCAGGGGGCAGCCACAGGGCAGCGTGGGGCCGCGCAGGGCGGTGCCGTCGGTGTCGCGGGTGACCACCATGGCGTCCGCGGGGACATCATCAGCAGCAGCGGCCCGGAGCTGCCCGGCCAGGCCATGCACCGCGGCCACGCGGCGCTCCACGTCCACCAGGTCGGCGAACGCCTTGGTCGCCTCGGCCGCGGCGATGGCCTGGATCTCGGCCCAGGCGGCGGTGCCACCGGGGGCCAGCTCGTAGATGGTCATCTTGGGGTGCCGGTCGTTGGGCAGGCGGCGGATCTTGATCATGCCCATGCTCTTGAGCCCGCGCGCCGAACGGGCCACCGCCTGCCAGCTCGTGCCCAGCTTCCGCGCCAGCTCTGTCGGCGTGGTGATGGACTGGCTGGAGGCGATGGCCCGCAGCAGGTTGCGCTCGTGATCTTCCAGCAGGTCGAGATCGCTCACTGGGTCACCAGCTTGCGGGTGGGGAACACCCAGCCGAGCGCGGGCGGGCGGTCCGGTACGCCGGGCAGCACCCACAGCACCCAGTCCTCAGTCTCAAAGATCCAGACCGGGTAGGTGCGGGCTGCCTCGATGTGCTTGTCGATCGCCGACGGCGGGAGCTGGCCCGCCTTGTTGGCGGTGCGCCGGGTGTGCCACGCCTCGATCTGCTGGCGGCTGACGGTCCGGCCGTCCGGCCAGTCAAGATCGGCGTTCAGCACCGCGGCCACCGTGCTGTAGCCTCCCGTGCTCATGACTGCCTCACCTCGATCTTGTCGTTCGCGGAATACAGGTGATCGCCTGGCTGGCCGCCCTCGTACCGGTACTCGATGCGGTAATAGACACCGCGGTGGCTGGTGGCCCTGCGGTTCTGCTGCTTGGCCGGCGCGGCGGTGACCGTGACCCAGCTTCCACCGGTCCAGATCACATCGCCCGGCTGGATGTCAGCGGGCTTGGTGAGCATCAGAACCTCACGTCCACGCCGTTGGCGGCCAGGTACTCCCTGGTCAGCTTGTGCGTGTTCATCTCGCGCTCCAGCAGGTCGGATGCCCAGGCGGGCAGCACGTGCGTGCCGTGGGCGCGCTTGCCGACCGTGCCGTCTGCGCGGATGGCCTTGCCGATCAGGTGCCCGCCGCGGCAGGTGTCGCCCGAGCGCGTGCCCAGGACCAGCCGCTCGGGCTGGAACTCCCGGCCCTTGCTGTCGGTGGCCCGCGGCCACGGGGTGGCCGATGCGGGGGTGATCTCCAGCACCCACTGCTGGTAGTGCCGCAGCTCTGACTGCGTGTTCATTGTCATCTCCTGTGTCTGTGTTCTCTGTCAACTGCTTCTGTCAACAGTACAGGGGCCGGGTGGTGTTCCCGGCCCCTGCGGGCTGTCGGATCAGGCTGCCGTGGTGGCCAGCACCCCGTTCAGCTTGTCCAGCGTCCGGGTGTCCTCGTAGGTGCGCCGGCCGCTGATCACGTTGAGCTGGTTGCGCTCGGCGTGCCCGCCCTCCACGTTCTTGACGGTCCGCACGTGGTGCTCGTAGGTGTTGGCTGCCTGGAGGGCACCCCACGCCGTCCCGGTCCAGGCCGAGCACCGCTCGTCGGTCCGGTAGAGCTTGGTCAGCGCGTCGTGGGCGTTGTCCCAGTTGGTCAGGCCGCGGCCCTTCTCGGTCGGCCGGTCGTTCTCCAGGTAGGCCGCCACGAACTGCTCCCACTCGCGGTCACTGACCGGCGTGGTGAGGAGCTTGTCCATCTCGGCGTTGAAGTCCTGGCCCTGCTGGTAGAGCAGGCCGACCTTCTCGCGGATCTCCTGAATCCGGGCCTCGGAGCCGCTCTTGTGGGGGACCAGGATGCGGGCTGCGCCGCTCTCGTTCAGCGCCATCGCCAGGGTGTTGTCACACACCACGAGCTGCGTGCCGCGCTGGTAGGTGGTGCTCATGGAGCCATCGAGCACCGTGGCTGCGGTGAAGAACGGCCGGTGCTGAATGCCGCCAGGACCGTCCACCGTCTCGTCCAGCTCGATCTGCACCCAGGCCCGCGCGCCGCCCTTGAGCAGCCCTGCCGACCCGATGCCCATCTCGCCGTCATCGAGGATCATCGCGGTGTTGTCCACCAGCCACTTGCCGTAGGTGTGCAGCGCCTGGCCCTTGCCGACGATCCCGAGCAGCTCCCCCGTCTCCGGGTGGATGTAGCTCTTGTGCGAGGGGACTTCCATGGTGATGGTCTTGCCACCGATCTCGACCGTGGTGGTCACGGTGCCCTCGACCGGTGCCCATCCGAACAGCCGCCGCTTGACGTCGGCCACCGGGATCGCGCCCGGGTAGTGGTTGGGCTCCTCGCCTTGCTCGCTGGCCCGGTAGTGCCACGCCTCGCCGCGCTTGTCAGTGAAGCCGATCAGCGTGTTCTGGTTGAGCCAGGTGAGTGTCTCTTGCGACATGTCCTCTGTCATCTCCTTGATCTTGGACTGTCTCTTGCTTACATCCACTACAATACCCGCCGACCGGTTCTCTGTCAACAGCTTTCCGAACTTTTCTGTCAACAGTTTTTGGTGGGGTCTGACCTGGGCATACACAGCAAAGAGCCCCCTCCCACCGCGGAGGAGGGGGCTCGATGCCTGCTCGGGCTATTCCAGGTGATGCACCGGTTGCCCGGCTCTGGACCCGAGCTGGCCTACTGCTGCCAGGGCGGTTGCGGCGGTGCCTGGCCAGGAGGCACCGGCCCCTGCTGCTGGCCCTGCATGGGCGGCTGGCCCTGCGGCTGCATGGGCGCACCGTTCTGTGGCCACGGCGGCGTGCCGGGCTGGCCCTGCTGCGGGTAGCCCTGCTGCGGCGGCGGCCCCTGCGGGTAGCCCTGCTGCGGGGGCTGCGGCGGTGCCTGCTGCGGGTAGCCCTGCTGGCCTCCAGGCGGCCCGTAGGCGGGCGCTGGCGGCTGGCCCTGCGGCGGTGCCTGCTGGTAGCCACCGGGCGGCCCTGGCGGCTGCTGCTGCGGTGGGGGCTGGCCCTGGTAGCCCTGGCCCTGCGGGGTGAACTGGCCCATGCCGGGCTGGCCGGCCAGGGGGTGCAGCCGCTTCACCTCGGTGCCGTCCCGGTCCCGACGGTCGCCGATCTCGATCAGCACCGGCCGGCTCAGCATCGCGCCGGCCACCTGCTGGTCACTGATCCCCTGGTGCCAGTAGGGCACCTCGCCGGGGACCTTGGAGAACTTCTCGCCGACCGGCACGCCGAACGCGGCCAGGTCGGTCATCATCCGCTCCGCGCCGAACGTGTTCTTGGCACCGTCCCGGGTGTACGGGCTCACCACCATGTTGTAGGTGATGTGCTTGCCCGCGTGCGGCCCCTCGGTGAACTGGAGCTTGAGCTTCCATCCGTTCTTCTCGCCCGAGCTGTAGCCGCCGACCAGCCACTCCGACGCGACCGCGATGCCGGGGAACTTGCCGACGCCGGGGTTGAGCTTAAAGCCCTCGTTCTCCTGGGCGAACTGGTACAGCTCGTCCATCACGCCCGCGCCGCTGGCGGGTGCGCCCTGCTGGCCGTAGCCGGGCGGGGCCTGGCCATAGCCGGGAGGCGGTCCCTGCTGCGGGTAGCCGCCACCGGGCGGCCCGTACTGCTGCGGCGGCTGGCCGTAGCCAGGCGGCGGCCCCTGCTGCGGGGGCTGCTGGCCGCCCTGCCAGGGCTGTTGCGGGTACTGCTGCGGTGGGTATCCCATGATCATCTCCTAGCTCTGGATCACCTGCTGGACCATGCTCTCGATGGTCCAGCCTGGCACGCGGCCTGGGTAGCCGATCACCATGTCGTAGGGCAGGCGGCCCCATAGCCGCTCGCCCGTCTCGTGCATCGGGCTCGGCCCGATCCACAGGTGCCGCGAGCCGTCCGGCGCGGCTTCCAGCCAGCCGGTGAAGTCGGGCACGTAGGGCACCAGGTCGGCGGACTGACCGGACAGGATCGGCCGCCACTTGCGCATCTTGTCGTCCCAGTGCGCGCCGGCCAGGAACGTCACGGCCCACACCGGGTGGTAGGGGTGGTAGAGCAGGTCCCGGTACTTCCAGATCATCCCGAGGGTCTGCCTCAGCAGCATCCCCCAATGGTCCCGCTCCATCTTCCGGTAGCCCGCCAGAGACATCATGATCCGCTGCGCGATGGTCGGCACGCTGTCCACGCAGACGCTGTTGAACGGGTGCTGCCCGGACATCAGGATCTGGTGGGTCGTCTCCAGCATGGCGTAGTCCTGCACCACCACCACGCAGGTGTGCCAATAGCCCTGCGGGTTGGCCGGGGTGACCGCCCGCGGGTCGTAGGGCCAGGTCGGCACCGTCTCGCGCATCGGATTCCAGCGGATCTTGGGGCTCGGCGTCCACTGCGCGGCGATCTCGCTGTCCAGGGTGCAGACCGGCTCGGGGCCGGTGTCACCGAGGCTGGACTTGCCCGTCTTGTAGAGCGCAAAGATCAGCGAGGACAGCCCCTGGAGCTGCTGCGTGGGTGGCTGCCCGTTGGGCTGCGTGAGCCCCGCGGGAATGGTCTGGTATCCCTGCACCGTCATGATCAGCTCCCTGTACTTACAGCTAGCTTACTGCCTGCCGAGCTGCTGCTGGATCGCCTCCAGGCCACCCCTTGTGTACCGATCGTAGGGGTCGGCTCGGACATAACGCCCGCTGCTCTCCAGCGCCTCCCACCAGGCGCTGCCGTCGGACATCAGGGTGCAGAGCCCACCGGACAGCGGGCAGCTCCACGAGCAGTCGTGGAGGATCTCCACCGGCCGGCAGATGGTCCGCTGCGCCAGGTCGATCACCTGCGGGCCGCCGCCGGCCTGCCAGGCGGCATCGAGCCCCTTGCGGGCCTGGAGGATCTCCCACGCGATCTGCTGGGCACCGGCCAGGGTGGCGGCCATCGAGTCCGGGTTGTAGGTGAAATCCGCCCGCTCGTAGAACGGCCCCTTGGCCCTGGCGCTGCGCTTGACGCGGCGCAGCATGTTGACCTTGCCGCCGAGCACCAGCGGCCGGGACGGGTCCACCTGGAGCGGGTGGCCGCTGCCCGGTGGCGGGTAGCCCGCCTTGAGCCACTGCACCAGGTTGTAGAGCTTCATCTGCGGGTCCATCGACAGCAGCCCCGCGCGGTCGAAGTTGTCCAGGCTCTTGTGATCAAGGAAGTGATAGTAGCCGGTGGCGGTGTCCCACACGATCTGGTCCATCTTGGTGCGCAGGTCCACCCAGCCCTCATAGCCGGGAAGGGGCACCCGCACCTCGGCCTCTGTCTGCACCACCTTGAGCGTGGCGTCCTTGCCCTCGGCGTCCACCCACTCCAGGTAGCCGGCGATCATCACGCTGGCCAGCTCCAGCTCGGCAAGCAGCTCCTTCTCGTCCTCGGGGTGCGCGGTGATCTCGGCCTGGTAGAGCAGGTTGAGGACCACCCGCGGGTCAATGCCGTAGCCGTACCAGCCCTCCAGCACGGTGTGGAGGCGGATGCCCAGCAGCCGCTTGCCGTAGGGCTTCTCGTCCGCGGGCAGGAACCCGAGGTAGTGCTCGACCAGCCACCGCCGCGGGCACCGCTTCCACTGGGCCATCTCGGTGTTGGACAGGCCCAGCGGGTAGCTAACCAGGGTAGGGACTGCGATCTCTGCTGTCATGATCATCTCCTGTGACTATCTCGCCCGGCGCAACCTCCATGATCCACCGGAGCATCTTGGCGTCTCGCGTGATCTGGTCGGCGCGGGCCTCCTTGATCAGCCCGAGCTGGTAATGCCTGATGTCCACCGTGCCGGGGGACAGGCACCAGACCTGGCGCAGCGGCGTGGTGCGGCCCCACCGGTCGCCGCGGCCTGTTTTCTGCTCGCGGCCCCGCCACGTCGGGTCGGGCTGGAGCCAGTAGATCCCCTCGGCCGCTTGCAGGTCGATCGACTCCCCGCCGGCGTCGGTGATGAAGATCACCCGCGCCTGGCCGGACTGGAACTGCTGCCCGCTGGCGTCCTGGTCGGACCGCTTCATGCCCCCGGTGATCTGCGCCCAGGTGATGTGCTCCTTGTCGAGCTTGGGCGTCACCAGCGGGATCACCTGCGGGCTGTTCAGCGCGATGATCCACTGGCCGGGCTCGTCCGCCAGGAACTCGATCACATCGGTGACCTTGTTGGAGGGCAGCACGTAGCGCACGGCCTGCTGGCTGAACCCCATCGGGTCCTCGATGTCCTCCACCTGGAGCATGGCGGTGGCGAGCTGGCACTGCCGGGTGTACTTGACGATGGTGCTGCCGGGCACCAGCAGCTCGCCGGGCTCCAGCTCGGCCAGGCCCGCCTTGGTGATAGCTGCGTACACCCGCTCCTGCTTGGGCGTGAGCTTGGGGTAGCGGAACTCTGGCTCGGCCATGGCCGGCTCGCCGGCGCGGGCGATCTCGCGGGGGATGCGCCTGAACAACGGGTCAGACACCAGGTGGAAGGTCGCCGCCGTGTCCGGGCGCAGGTCCAAGATCACCTCGCCCTTGCCCATGAACGCGAACTCCTTGAGCGCATACAGGTCGGTGTAGCGCATCCGGCTCGGCCAGCCCCGCGGGTCGAGCCCGTGGTAGATCGCCCACAGGTCGCCGACACTGTTGGGCGTCAGGGTGCCGGTGGTCGGCCAGGTGTTCTCGGTGTGGTGCATCAGGAACCACACCGCGCGGCTCTGCTTGGACTTGGGGTCGGCTAGGGCGTGCGCCTCGTCAGGGATCACCGTCTTGAGCCACGTGGACTGCGGCTCGCTCTTGTTGCGCCGCGGGTAGTTGAACTCCTTGGGGCACACCTCGCACGCCACGCTGGACTTGCCGGTCGAGCCGCCGTGGGCGTCACAGACCACGTATGCCTGCGAGGGGTAGGGAGCCAGCCTGGTGTGGTGGCGCACATTGTCCCAGGCGATGATCCCTACGTCGGCCTCACCGGCGCGCAGCTTCTCGATGGCGCTGCGCCGCTTGGCGGCTGAGTCCTGAATCAGCACCACGCGCAGCTCCGGTGCCCACAGCGCGAGCTTGCGCTGCCAGGGCAGGATGGCCGCGCCGCGGCAGATCACCAGCGCGGGCAGGCCCTCGCCCTCCAGCTTGAGCCGCCACAGCGCCCGCGCCAGCACGGGCGTCTTGCCGTTGCCCCTGGTGTCGCCGAGCACAACGCGCCGGTAGTCGAGCAGCCACTGCACGCCGCCGCGCTGCGGCCCGGACATCGCGTAGGGCGGCTGGCCGGCCGGTGGCGGGGGCATCCTGGCGTCCATGTCCATCAGCCAGCCGCGCAGGTCGCCGTCGGCGGCCTCCAGGGCTGCCCGGTCGTTCAGCCGCACGCCAACCTCGTGCCACTTGGCGTCGGCCCACGCTTGCAGCTCCGGGTAGACGGTGATGCCCTGGCTGGCAAAGATCGTCATCATGGCCGCGTAGCCGGGCCAGCTCAGCGGGTAGCGCCAGAGGTAGTCCGTCTTGTTGTGGTTGCAGCCGGGGACCTGCTTGGCCAGCACGTACTCGCTGGGCGGGCACCCGATCGCCACCATGGGCGGGTCGGTGCCGGGCTCGATGCTAGCCCACGCGGTCATCCCTGATCCCTCCTCGTGCCAGCACGATCCTCCACTCACCCCACGACAGCCCGGCCATGGAGATCACCACGGGCATGGTGAGCTTGGGCTCCTCGCCGAGCACGCTCTCGCCGAACGTCGGCGACAGCTCGCGGAGGATCAGGTTGTGAACGCCCGGGTGGATCTCCAGCCGCAGCGATTCCTTCCACGTCTCGGGCACGTCGCGGGTGACGGCATAGACGGCGTTGATCATCTCGTGGATCTCGGCCTGCTGGGCGGTCAGGCCCAGGCAGTGGAACATCAGCTCCCCGGACTGCCACCAGTCGTGGGGATCATGAACCTCCCGGTTGCCGCACAGCGGCCGGTACAGCTCAGCCACCAGGCCACCCCTCAGCCACCGCGGCCTCATAGTCGCGGCGCAGCTTCTCGGGGTAGCTGAACTTGCCCTCGCCGTCGGTGGGGATCTTGACCCCCTTCTCCTTGGCGTAGGCCCGCATCCCCTCGTAATACTCCGCGGGCTGCCGGCCGCGGGACCGCTTGCCCTCGGGCGGTGCGCTGGCGCGCTTGCCCGCCATGATCCACGGCTGCACCAGGGCGGCCAGCTCGTCATAGTGGGCCTTGGTCAGGTCGAGCACGACGTCTGCGCCATCGAATCCCAGCGGGATGGCCAGGCGCTCGGCCTGGACCTTCTCGCCCGTCTCGGCGAACGTAGGGTCATCGAACACGAACACCTGCACCGCGCGGCCCATCAGGCAGTCACCCTCTCGCCCTTGCCCGCGGCCTGGAACCTGGCAGCCGGGGGATTAGCAACACGTGCCCCCTCCTCTGCGGCCTGTGCCGCAGCGCGCCGCTGGGCCTGGGCCTGCCTGCGCTTCCACGCCTCCACGATCAGGGAGGACTGCATGTCGTCAAAGAACAGCCGGTCGTTGCCGGCGGTGAGCCCGAGCCCGGTGGCCAGGTAGTTGGGTCCGCCGCCGCCGTAGCGGGCGGTGCTCCAGTCGAGCATCCCGCGGCGGTCGGTGAGCACCCGGATGAACCGGCCGCACTTGCGGGCGCAGTGGTCGGTCAGCTCGTAGACGCCGCCCACCCGGTCCAGCTCCACCGTCTTGGGGAGATCCTTGCCCGGGAGCAGGTCGGCGAGCCGGAAGTCATGCCTGCGCCGGCCGCGGCACGCGGCCTGGGATGGCTCCAGCCGCAGGTAGAACTCGATCTGCTCGGGGGTGAGCCCGTGCATCCATGCTGGTTTCTTGGTCATCTTCTACACCTTCGCCCTTGCCTGCCCGTAGGTTACCCGGAGCCGCCGACAGAATGGACGGCCTCGACCACGAACGGGGGCAGGTTTCCCGTCCGCAGCAGCCACGCCAGCAGGTGCTGGGCGGCAGACTGTGCGTCATCCTTTCCTGGCACCCACCAGCCGATCCGCTGGAGCACAGCAGGGGAGGCGGGCTCCCGCGCGCTCGGCGCGGCGGGCGTCAGGATCATGCAGCGGTGCCGCAGCGCCGCCGACTTGATAGCGCCGATCATCTCGATGGCCTCGTGGGCATGGTCCTGCGGCAGGCCCGGGATGATCTTGTAGCGTTCCCACCCGATCGCCAGGGCAGGCCCGCAGCTACCGGCCAGCAGCTCGATCTCGTGGACCGCCTCGTGGAACGGCCACTCGCCGGCGCTGAACCGGTAGCCCTCGTGGACGAGCAGCCGGGCGATCCCGGTCATGCCGCCCGGGTCGCACCAGGCGACCACCGGGGGCATCATCCGGGCATCCTCTCGACCGCTCGGGCGTCCTCGGTGTAGAGCGGCTGCTCCATGGCCACCAGCTCGCCGCGGCGGTTCTGCCGCGGAATGGCCAGCGCCTTGCCGAGCACTTCCTTGATCACCTTGAGGCAGCGCCAGCACAGGTCTGCGGGCGGGTACTCGTCCTCGCCGACGTGCTCACCGCCGCTGGTGAAATGGATCTCCACCAGGTGGACGTGCCCCCTCTTGTTGCCGCGGCACTGCCGGCCGCAGCGATCACAGAACGTCTTGGTGCTCACCTGCGCGACACCCGGCGCAGCACTACCTGGCCGGACCGCTGCTCGGCGTAGACCTTGCTGTCAAAGCCGAGCCGTCGGATGGAGCCGCTGATCGCGGCGATCGAGCTGCCGTCCGCAGTGGCGGCGTCCTCGCCAGAGTCAAGGAACGCCCGGAGCGCCGCCCGGCTGACCGACGGGTACTGAGCTGGCATCCTTGGGGTCAGCTCGTACTCGACCTGATCAGGGTGCTGTAGCTCCCAGTCGCGCACGGCGCGGCGCTCGCGGGCAGCACCCATCTGCTCCCAGGCCAGCAGCCGCCGCTCGCAGCGCCTGCGATTACACAGGCCCTCATAGCGCCGCCAATGCTCAATCGGGCTTACTATCAGCCGCCGCTGCGTGGCAGCCCGGATGCAGTAGGAACAGCCGCCCGTTGGCCCGATGCCCTTGGTTCTCCGCTGGGTGACGTGCCGCTTGAGCCAGAGCCTGTACCTGGCCCGCCAGCGCAGCACGTCGCGGTCCTCGTCCTTCCAGGGATGCGGACCCATCCCGTAGTGCGGGGCGGCCTCGCGCATCTTCTCCAGCGTCGGTGCTGTCATGATCGTCTCCTTCTAGGTCTTAACCCACCTCTTTGGGAGGATGGAGCCGCTCCAGGTGATGGGCACCCGGTAGTGCTCGCGGTCGGTCAGGATCTCGGTGCCCAGCCGCAGCACCTCCTCGGCCTGCTCGATGGGCACCTCGGCGAGCAGCTCGTCATGGATGGTGAGCCGCAGCATGTCGCCGAGCCCGGCCGCGTCCATCAGCAGCGCGCCGTTCTTGAGGATCTCCGCGGCGCTGCCCTGGATGCGGTAGTCGATCAGGGCGTATGCCTTATCCGCATAGAGCCGCCGGCCCCACATCGTCTCCACCCGCGGCCGGTGCCCTGGCCGCTTCTGGCTTTCCACCAGCTCCAGCGAATTGAGGTTGAGCTGGCGGTAGCGCCGCTTGAATCCCTCGTAGATCGGCACGATCTGCGCCAGTGGCACGCCCGCGGTGATGGCTGCTGTTTCCGGCCCGCTGCCATACGTCATCCCGTAGAACGTGTTTTTGGTAGTGGTGTAGCGCGGGTCCTTTTTGGTGATGTCCTGGTGGTAAATCGACTGGGCATTCAGCAGGAAGAATGACAGATCGTGAGCATCGCAATAGGCAAAGTCGGCGATCATCTGCTTGTCGCCGCTGAAATGCGCGGCCAGGCGTGCCTCGATCTGGTCGGCGTCCCAGGACACGAACACATGGCCAGGGCGCGGGATGAAGCTGCCGCGGATCACCGGGAAATCCCGGTCGAACGTCTGCATCGCCGGCTCGGTCACCGAGCTGCGGGACGTGTGATAGGCACCGATCGAGTGAATGGCGTAGTGGATAACCGCCTGGGCGTCCGCCATGGAAAGGAACTTGTTGAGGTGGCGGCTCACCACCTGCTGTGCCTTTTTGGCATTCCGCAGGGTGGAGATCAGGGGGGCCGCTTCCGGGTTGGCGAGCTGATACTCCTCCATGGACTCCTTGTCGATCCGCGGCTTGCCGGTGGGGGTGCGGTAGACCTTGATCCCGGCGCGGATCAGTGCCTCGCCCACGCTGTCGTTGGAGTCCACCGAGGTGACGCCGTAGGCCGCCAGCCAGGCCATCGCCTGCTCGGCGAACATGCTGATCTGGTCGGACCAGTGGGTGATATAGGGGATGTCGATCATCATCCCGGCGTGCATCATCTTGGCGCACAGCCGGGCGTAGCCAAGCTCCAGGTCGTAGGCGTGGCTGAACCGGCCGCGCACCTCGGGCAGGAACTTGTGGAGCAGCCAGCAGGTCAGCACGGGGTCGCCAGCGCCGTACTGCCAGTAGAGCGGGAAGTCATCCGGCACGGTGGCGTAGGACCACTTCTGCGCTTTCATCGCCTCGTCCAGGCCCTTCTGCCAGGCCATGGCGGTGGGGTCGATGTCAAAGGCGGCCCGCGGCTTGAGCGCGAGGGGGTTGGGCAGCCGCAACGGGGCTGAGTCGAACAGGTGGCCGGCGAGCTGGGCATCGTCTATCTGCGCCCAGTTCAGCCAGAGGTTGTGATGGTGGCCGAGCACCAGCGAGTCATAGGGCGCGTTGAACAGCCCGATCCGGCCGGTGTACTTGCGCAGCAGCTCGTGCGCCGCGCCCAGCCAGTCGTAGCGGAACGCCCAGCCGTCCCACAGGTCGCCGAGCTGGGTCATCCGGTGCCGGTCGGCGTGCCAGCGCAGGCCCGCGCTCTCGGTGTCCACGCACAGCAGCGGGCGGCGCTCACCCGCCCATCGCCGGAACTCCTCCAGGTCAGCCATAGATGCCACGTGATGGAGGGTCACCTGGTCGAGCGGCCCTCCCCGGGCTGTCCTCGCCTGCGTCATGGTCATGATCTTGGTCCTTGGGTCCTACACCACTACGTGGTCACAGTTGCCCGCCTGGCAGTTGGCGCTCATGATCGCGTTCTGCTGCCACCAGGACAGTATGTCCTCCCGGTCGGAGGCGTGCGGCACGCCTGCCTGCAAACGGTTGATCGCCGCCACGATGGGCTCTCGGAAGTCGGCGGTAATCCGCACCCCATCCAGCTCGATGGTCAGGTGCCAGCGCCCGGTGGTCAAGGGGTACTCCGCTGGTGCTCGGTGGTGGTGTCGTGGGAGGCGGGGACGTCGGGCTCGGGATGGGGCTCGGAGCCGGGCTCGGAGACGGGCTCGGCTGCGGGGGCGGGCTGGCGTGGTGATGGTGAACAGGCGGGGGATTAGCTGCTAGTGAGCTGCCAGCCGGCAGCGGATTAGCAGCAGGGGCCTGCTGCTGCGCAGGCGGGGCTACGACGATTGAGGGGGCGTGGTGCCGGCCATGGTGATGATGATGCGCAGGGATTGCCGCGCGCCGCGGCGGCTGCTGCGTGCCGACTATCACCGGGTTGGCGTTGATCTTGAGGTACTCCTTGCCCACCCAGTCACCTGCCCACAGTGCCGCGGGGAAGATCACCAGGAACGCGAGCACGATCAGCGCGGTGAGGACTGCCTCTCGACGGTATCGCCGCCACCAGGACACCATGGCCGCCCGGGATGGCGTCCGGCGACCTTGTGCGGGCGCAGCTCCACCAGGCTGCGCAGCGCCGGGTCCGCTGGGTTGACCCGCCGGCCAGAGATACTCCGCTGGCACCGTCGGCAGATCCCCCGTCTGCGCCGGATCGGCGGTCCACTTGCCTGGTAGGAACTCATGGGTGGTCACCTCTCCGATCCCGCCATCAGCACGACGGCGGCGGTCACCAGCTCAGCCTCCAGGGTGGTGGCAGCCAGGGCGCGGCCGAGCAGCTCCTTGCGCCCGGCTCCAGCTCTCACTGCGCTCACGATGTGCTCCTCCAGGGCGTAGGACGCGAGCGGCAGCCCGCGGGTGATCTCGGCCAGGCCCAGCCTGACGTGGTGGACCAGGCAGGCGATCTCCTGGTCGGTGAAGTAGCGGGCAGGGCGTTCAGTAGTGCCGTTTGCTGGCATGGGTGGCCCCCGGGGTTGAAGCGGACGCGCTCATGGTCCCACGTCCCGTTACCTGATGACCGCCTTTGGCTGGTCGGAAAGCACCCAGTCGGGGTCGTTGACAGCGCACTGGCGCAGCAGCTCGCGGCTGGTCGGGGACATCGTGGAGGACTGCATCCCGCCACGCCTCTTGCGCTTGGTGAGCCGGTCCTTCACCTGGCCGGGCTCCTCGCACCGGTCGATGGAGGGCCGCGGCACCTCGTAGCGGACCTGCTGGCCGGCGCGCAGCTCCTCGGGATAAGGCGGCAGGCACTCCTCGCACGCCACCAGATCATCCTCGGTGTAGCCCAGCGCGCGGGCCATGGAGAACATCAGCTCGCGGGTGACCGGCACGCCGGACTGCTCGCCGCCAGCGATGGTGCAGCGGGTGTCCAGGGCATGGTAGATCAGGCTGTACGCCTCTCTGACCAGCACATACCTGCCAGACTCCAGCTTGAATACCCGCTGATGGCTCCACCTGGGACGGGGCCGCTGCACACCGCGGGGAGCGGTGTCATCCAGCCCCCACGTGGACTTGTCCGCGATCGTCAGCCCGATGATGGTCGTTCCGCCGCCCGGGGCTTCCGGGTCAGGGATCAGCACCTCGGTCAGCTCATGGTCCACGTCATCCTCCTGGTCAGCATCTGCACCTGATGGTAGCGCCCCGGGCTGTGCGCTGATTCCCTTGTCTGAGCACCAGGGTAGCCTGGGCGGGCAGGTTCAGACTCAGGAGATGATCATGATTGCTGTCGTGCAGTTCGCCGGTGACTACGACTGGCTGAGCAACTTCTACGTCCACCCGTTCCGCATCGAGGGCGTCAGCGAGTGGTGGAACAGCGCCGAGCACGCATTCCAGGCGGCCAAGGCGACCACCCCGGAGCTGTACCGGAAGATCCGCGATGCGCGGACCCCCGGCGAGGCCAAGCGGCTGGGCCGCATCGCCGACGTGCGCCCGTCGGTCTGGAACGGCCAGCGCCGCGAGATCATGATGCGGGTGCTGATGGCCAAGTTCTCCATCCCCGAGCTGCGGGAGCGGCTGGCCGCTACCGGCACCGCGGCGCTGGTGGAGGGCAACACGTGGGGCGACACCTACTGGGGAGCTGTCCCCGAGGGTGGCAAGGGCTGGAACCCGGACCTGCCATGGTGGCATTTCGATGACGGCACCCGCGTCTACGCTGGGCAGAACTGGCTCGGCCGGGAGCTGATGATGGTGCGGGAGCTGATCTCGTGACCGGGTGCCTGGACTTCACCCGCGACGATCCCGAGGTGGCCCAGCTCGGGATGGGCGCTGCTGCGCTGCGCTACCAGCGGATGGGGTACGCGGTCCTCGGGCTCGGCGTCGGGTCCAAGCGACCGCACAGCGATTTCAAGCACGGCGTGAGCTGGGCCACCCGGGACCAGGCGATGCCATGGTGGCTGTGGCGCACCGAGCCCCTGGCCGGCGTCGGCATCGCCACCGGGCAGGTCAACCAGCTCGTGGTGATCGACCTGGATCTCAAGCACGGGGAGAACGGCGTCCGCAACTTCGGCGACTTCCTGGTGCAGGCGAGCGCGGTAGGCGTGATGGACTGCACCGTGCCCATGGACACCGAGGTGTCCACCCCTGGCGGCGGCTGGCACATCTGGCTGCGCACCCCCGCCGGCTACGCGGTGCCGAGCAGGCCGGGCATCCTGCCGGGCGTGGACATCCAGGGGGATGGGCACTACGTCGTGGCCCCGCCGTCGCGGGTGTGGGTGGACTCCGACCAGGGCTCGGCGCTGCTGCCCTACCGCCAGGTGAACGGCTGCCCGTGCGAGCCGCCATGGGCTCCCGCGTGGTTCCTGCGCTGGATCGAGCAGGCCCAGGCGACCGGCACCGACCATGGCAAGACGGGCGTCCCGCTGCCGGACGTGGAGCAGCTCAAGCAGACCGGGCTGGAGCGCGGCTCGCGCAACACCACGCTGCACCGGCTGGCGTGCTCGCTGTTCCGCAGGCTGCCGGACAACGCGGAGGGCTACCGGGTGGCCATGGGCGAGCTGGAGCTGGTGCTCGCTGCCACCGACATGCGAGGGTTTAGCCGCGCCGAGGTGGACCGCACCATCACCTCGGCCCGGGAGTTTGTCCGCCGAGCCCGGCGCGATGGTGAGGCGGCCTGGGACCAGTCGATCTACGGCAGGCGATGATCATGCGCAAGCACCACCATGGCTACTCACTCGTGGACGTCTGGCACCTGACGCCGCTGATGCCCGGGATGGTGCTGCCCAAGACGGTGGTGCTGCGGGTGTGCAGCGGCTGCGGCTTCCCCGACACCATCACCCTGGACGGGCGCTGGACCATCGAGCAGGTCCGCGGCCAGCAGACGTCCGCGCGCACCATGGCGACCACCCCGCAGCCAGGCGGCGGCCACATCTACGCGACCGACGCCCCGCTGACGCGCGCCGCGGAGGCTTGACCATGGAGGACGAGGAGCGCCCGGACCCCCTGGCACCGCCGCCAGGACTGGGGGAGAGGCCCGCTGCTGACCGCGCGGGCAAGGCTGAGCTGATGGGCGTCTGCGCCGACCTGATCGACGGCGCGGGTGTCAACTGCCCCATGGAAGTCACCGAGGTGTGGACGATCGGCTGCACCGTCGGCGAGCACGTCGGCCCGCTGGAGTATTGCTCGATCCACGCCGCCAAGGCTGTGCGGGCGGGACCGTTCGCCATGGTCTGCGGCCAGTGCGTGAAGCTCGGCGTCCACGCGCGCATCCGGGTGTTCAACCGCACCCGCCCTGACGGGAGCCCGCTGCCCAACCCGTGGGCGCTCGGGTCGGACACCGACGTGGAGTGGGCGCTGCGCCAGGTGTGGCCCGCTGCTGAGGACGAGAGCCATGGATGACCGGGAGGTGGACATCGGCCCGCTGAGCGGCACAGAACTGCTCACCGCGCTGGTGCTGGCCATCGCTGAGACAGGGATCGGCCGGACCACCAGGCTCACCAGCGGGGGCAGGTCACTGGCCCTGATCACGCCTATACCGGAGCCCAGCCATGGCTGAGCTTGACCCGGACCTGATCGGCGGCATCGAGCGCGTCACCGGGGAGTGCTATGTCGGCGGCCGGTGGGTGGTGCCGCCCACGTGCGACCGGATAGGAGGGGATGGCCGCTGCGGCAGGCCCGCGGCGGTGGTGTGGTGGCTCGGCTGCCCAGTCGGCGAGCACGCCGGACCCATGGCCTACTGCGAGGGCTGCAACCCGGGCAAGCCGGTGCAGGTGATCATCTGGTGCCACTACTGCCGGATGGCCGGAATCGAGCCCGCGCCGCAGATGAACGTGCTGCGCATCGACACCATCGAGCCCGACTGGCACGAGCAGATGGCCGAGCTTGCCGAGGAGTCGGTCAGCTCGGACGTCGGCCCGCTGCGGATCTCGCGGTGGGGCGGTGTCTGCCCGTGCTGCGGGCTAAGGTGGGAGGCCGGCGACTACATCGCGTGGTCGCCGGACGAGGGCAAGCACATCTGTGCAGACTGCGCCAGGAGCTGACCATGGCTGTGTCGAGATTCAGGCTCAAGGAAACGGTCCCCGGCCTGCCGGGCGAGTACGTCTGCGCCGGCTGCGAGCAGCCCATGGTGGTGCCCGCGGAGGGCCGCGAGGGATCAGGTGAACAGGAGGCTGAGATCAGCCATGGTGAGGGTTGCAGATACTCGCCCAGGAGGTGACGGATCAAGCTGCGGCAGGCGTAGGGTCGGACCTACGCCTTACCCCGCAGGCGAGCTTTTGATCTTGGAATTAGAAGTGCCAGACCCCCGGTCGGACGGGGGCTGGCGTGACTGCGGTTGCGGAGGCAGTCGTGGACGATGACCCAGGCGCGAGGCTTTCCACCGATGAAGATGCGGACCTAGACGGAAGGATCACCAACCGATGCTGATGGTAGCTGAAATTACCCGCTGGTGCAGCCATGGCCGTATCCAGGGGTGAGCCCGGGACCTGGCGCTGGCTCGGGTTTTGGGACGGCGGCACCCTCGCAGAGGCCGCCACCATGGCCAACCTCCCGACAGATGACCGCACCGCGGCCGAGCTGATCCACCACCAGATCCGCCCTGACGAGATGGCCTACGTGCCCGGTGACAAGCAGTGGTTCCTGTGGGACGGCAAGCACCACCGGCCTGACAACAGCAACCAGGTCGGCAGGGTGATCATCGGCTTCACCCACTGGTACGAGCAGCTCCTGGTGGCCGTGCATGAGCACATCCGCGCCCAGGTGATGGCTGCGCGGCCGGGCGCTGGCAACGACGTGATCAGGCGCGCGGTGGCCGCTGAGATCAAGATCCGCGGGTGGGAGCCCATGGTGAAGTACGGCGCGAAGATCCGCGGCGCTGCCGGGCTCGCCGCCCTCCGCTCCTACATGATGGACGTCTGCGGTGTTGGCCCCGATGCCATGGCCGACCGCTACCCCGAGCACCTGAACACCGACGCCGGGATCATCGAGCTGCTGCCGTCCAACGGCGTGAGCGTGTGGCCGCACCACCCCAAGGCCAGGATGTCCTACCTGGTGGCTGCGAGCCCGCGGCCATGGTCACAGCGGCCGGACGAGGGCTGCCCGATGTACGCCTCGATGCTGCGCCGCTCGGTCGGCGGCGTGGAGGACGTCTACTGGTATCTGGTCAAGGCCCTCGGGTATTCGCTGCTGGGCAGCAACCCGCTCCAGCTCGTGTTCTTCCTGACCGGCCCCACGGCCAACGGCAAGAGCGCGCTGCTGCGGGTGCTGTCAACAGTGCTTGGCCAGCAGCTCGCCTACCAGGCGCAGCCTGCGCTGGTGTCTGCGCCAGGCCGCCATGGTGCCCGGCACCCGCGGCACGAGGCGACGATGCGCGGCAAGCGGCTGATCGTGATCAGCGAGACGGCGGCGCACCTGCTGATAGACGAGATGCAGCTCAAGCGGCTCACCGGCGAGGAGTCGCTGGCGGTCGAGCTGCTCTACGACAAGACGATGACCGACACCATGGTGAGCTGGGTGATCTTCATCGCCAACAACGAGATGCCCTCGCTGCTGCACCTGGACCCAGCTTTGCGCCGGCGGATCATCGTGATCCCGATGGGTCCGACCATCCCCGAGGAGCTGCGGGACCCGGCCATGGTGCGGCGGATTCTGGATCAGGAGCGGGACGGCATCCTCTCGCTGATGATGTGGGGCTGCGCCGCAGCCATGGCGGACGGCGGTGCCGGGCTGCTGGTCAAGCCTGGGCTCGTGGAAGCCAAGACAGCCGCCTACGCCGCCGAGCAGAACAGCGCCGCGCAGTGGCTCGCCGAGATGACCGTGCCCAACGGCGCGGGACCGCGGGTGAGCGGGTCTGAGTGCTACCAGAGCTACGTGGACTGGGGGAGGGCCGAGCGCGACACCCCGCTGCTGATGCGCAGGCAGTTCTACGCCACCCTGGCCATGGTGCCCGGTGTGCAGTCGGTCGGTGACGAGAACCACGTGTGGTTCACTGGGTTTGAGCTGAAAGACGGGATTCCAGACAGGTGGCCAGGCACGTGAAGATGTCCGAGGATCTGCCTAGAATGGGATCTACGTGAATCTGCGAGGATCTGCGGATCTACGAGGATTTGCGAGGATCTGCACAGGAGCCGATCTACCACTAGGTGGAATAGGTGGAAACGCAGCAACATCCGCGCATACGAGAGATAGAGGGGTAAACGTATAGAACAGTCATGCGGCAAACCCACCCTTTCCACCTACAGCCATGGATGAAGGACAAGGAGAAGATCGAGATGCAGGATAGTCGTTTGAGCAGGTCAGTTCGGCGCTCCGCGCCCACGCGCACAGCAGGAGGTGCCCAGTGACAACGTTCGGTGCATGGCTGGACACGCAGAGTGGCGCTCCCGGGACGTTGGGCCAGGTAGCGGGCGTGTGGAAGTCCAGCAAGGGTGCCCGGGACAGGGTGTCCAGCGTGGATCGGGTCACCTCGTGGCTCGTCTCCACCATGGTCGAGCAGGGCGCTGACCAGCAGACCATCACCACCGCGTGCTACGAGCTGGCGGAACGCTGGCGCGCGTCAGAGGGCCGCTCAGCGCCGCCAGCCGCGCCGGCACCATCGGAACAGCAGCCGCCACCCGCAGCTCAGCAGCAGGTGCCCGCTGCAACTGGCAGCGACCAGGCGCTGCTGCCGGCGCTGTTCGCCAGGCTCGGCCGCATGGAGGGCCAGCTCGCCGAGGCGCTCGGCGTGCTGCGCCCGCTCGGGCAGCTCCTCGCCGCGGCCGACCAGGCCACAGACGAGGCGGTGCGCAGCGAGGCACAGCAGCGCGCGATGGCCATCGCCGAGGAGCAGGGCTGGCTCGGCGAGAACGAGCCCGCGGAGGCAACCACACCACCGGTGCCGGTCACCTTCTACGGCGCGGCCGATCAGCAGCAGCCGCCCGCTGTAGACGGCGCTGCGCGGGCGCGCTGGTGGTCCGCCGTGGCGGATGCTGCAACCACCCCGCCTGGCGGCGATGCAGCCTGATGCTGTGATCACGCTGCTGGCGGCGCTGTTTGGCGGCGCTGCTGGCAGCGTGATCGGCATGATCGCTGCACACAGGCGATATAGAGGCGACTGTCAACAGGTGCGTATATACGCGCCTGACCAGCAAGAACGCTGGTCACCACTGCCACTGGGCGATGTGCAGGAATGGCGACCAGTACCTGCGAATCAGCAGGAACTGCCCCCACCTGGTGCGCTGCTGGATGGTGAGCTGTTCGTGCCTACTGGTGACCTTGCCGGCCTGTGGCAGGTCACCACCCTGGGGGGTGGCTCAGGCGCTCAGGACCGGTCGCTCAGCACCACCCTGGATGGTGCTCAGCGACCGGTGCTCAGGCGGGTGGTCAGCGAGCGCGCGGCACAGGTCGCCCTCCGCATCGCGGAGATCGAGCGATCTCAGCGCGGCTCCACCACGGTGCCCCCCGGCCGAGCCCCGCTACCACCCACCCCCCGCTCACACACTGGCACCATTTCCGGCCCTTCCTGTTTCCCTACCTGTGACCAGGGATCTCACCTCCTGACCCGGACCTACACCCGCCGCCTCAAGCACCTCTGGCGCTACCAGATCGTGGTCCGCTGCTGGCACTGCGATTTCCAGCTCCCCCACCCGCCGCTAGGCTGGAGGCATGGCCAGACGCCGCGCCCGCCCTCCCGCTGAGCCCACCGCGGACGAGCAGCGCCGGTGGGACCGGGCCGCGGACCTGATGTCCCGCGGCGCGATCTGCGTCACGACCCGGGGCCGGGTGCCCACTGACGCGGACCTGGATGCGGTCGAGCAGTTCGCGGCGTTCCTGCACCGCCAGCCCCTGCGGCAGACCGCGCCGGTGCCGCCCTGCTACCGGTCCCCCCTCGGCATCCTGGTCCACGAGCCCGGCTGCGCCTGCCCGCCGTCCCCGCCGTGATCCCCTACCGGGCGGTGCAGACCGCGGCGATCCTGCTGGGCGTGGCCTGCCTGGCGCTGTACGCGGCCGGCGATCTCCTCCCGGCCGCCCTCACCGGTGGCGCGGCCCTCGTGCTGCTGATCCGGCTGCGGCTGGAGTAAGCTCCCGGCCATGCCCGGCTTTGTCACGGTCACCGGCCCGCACCCTGCCCCGGGCACGCTCGGGTTCTGCCTGGTGTGCGCGGGCGCGGCCAAGCACCAGGGCCTGCTCAAGGCCCAGCCCGAGATCCAGGCCCATGAGTCATCAGGAGAGGGCGAGCTGACGGTGCAGCTCGACCTGCCCGGGTTCCCGGCGCTGGCGGTGGCGTGGAGCCGGATCATGACGATCGGGGTGGCCGCGCCGGTCTGCTGGACGCACACCGAGCCGATCGACCTGCGCACCGGTGGGTTCATCCAGCCCGCCTCCGCGGCCGAGCGCGCGGCGCTGAACAGCCAGCACGGCGCGGTGCATCTGGACCGGCCGCATTGACCCCGCGCTACCGGCGCGCTGGCCGCCTCTGGCGCTGTGGCCGCCTGCACCGGCACCGGTCCCCGTCCAAGCTCCTCCACCAGCACCGGCGCAGGCAGGCCCTCAGTGCCCGGTCCTGACCCGCGGTCCTACGCCGCCATCTGTGCCGCCTGGCGGCAGGAAACGGCCCGGCTGAGCCCGGAGATCCTGCGCGATGCGGTCGCCTACAACCTGGCGAACCTGACCGAGCTGCTGATCGCGGCGGCCGACCGCGAGCTGCGGTCCCTCCGCGAGCAGCTCGATGACATCAAGGCGGCGCACCAGGTGTGGCTGTGCCCGGACGCCTACCTGGCGCAGGCGGCGCTCGACTCGACCGACGCCCAGCCCGGCCAGATCCTGCGCGCCACTGACACGGGGCGCGAGCTGGTGTTTACCGCGGGTGGTGCGTGGGAACTGGTCCCGCCGTAGTGTCAGTACACGGCGGGCTGGCCGCCAGCGCGAGGTGGCCCTCGGGGTGCGGTCAGCCCGTCCTACCACGCGCGGCTGACACCCGGGTAATTACAAGACGGCCCCGCTGGTGTTAGCGTGGAAGCCCCCCCACGGGCGGCCCTCAGCATGCAGGGGGCCGCCCGTTCCCGTCACTGTAAGTACAACACTCCCCGCTGGCAACACCGTCACCAGGCCCTGTAGCCTGGCCCACGAGCTAGCCCGGGGAGCTTGCCATGACGACACCGGACCCGGCCGCACCGGCCGACCCGACCGATCCGAACGCTCCGGTCACGCCGGACGCTGGGCCGCCTGACGCGGCACCTCCTGACGCGGCACCCCCGGATGCGGGCACTGGCACGGCTCCAGCCCCTGATCCCGGCGCTGACCCCACCGCTCCAGCTCCTGACGGCGGGCAGCCAGCGCCAGGCGATGGGACCACGCCGCCAGATCAGCCTCCACCGGACGCAGCGCCTACAGACCCGACGGCAGGCCCCGCACCAGCGGACCCGGCTGCCCCTCCAACTGGAGATCCGACAGCGCCGCCAGCAGACCCGGGCGCAACGACAGACCCGGGCACGTCACCGCCAGATGCGCCCGCACCTCCTGACGCAGCTCCCCCCTCAGACGCAGGTCCGCCAGCGGATCAGGGTGGGGCTCCACCTGCGCCGACGCCTGCACCAGACCCGGGGGCAGCCCCCGCGCCGCCAGATCAGCCGCCAGCGCCGCCAGACGCGGGTCCGCCTCCTTCCGACGGGCCGCCTCCAGATCCGGCAGCGCCGCCGTCAGCTCCTCCAGACCAGCCGGCTCCGCAGCCCCCGGACGTTCCTGTCGATCAGCCACCCGCCCAGCCTACGGACGGCGGCGACGGGACCACCACGCCGGACCAGCCACCGGCCCCGGTGGACACCACGCCGCCACCGGACACCGGGCCGCCGCCCGCGCCGGTTGCGCCCGAGCCCCCGGACCAGCCGGTGCCGATGCCCGAGCCGGTGGACCAGGCACCCCCAACTGACGTTGGCACTGGCGATGGAACTTCCAACGGAAACGGCGGGACGGTTGCACCGCCAGCACCGCCCGATGCCCCGCCCGACGCTGGCCCGCCTGCCCCGACCGACGGCCCACCACCCGCGGCAGGCGGCGGCGACGGTGCTCCCCCACCGCCGCCGCCACCTCCCGCACCGGAGCCACCGGTCGCCTGGGCACCCCCTGCGCCGGGCCTGACGCCGGTGGCGCAGCCGACGTCCAACGAGAGCCCGGTGCTGCCGCCGACCGCGCCGGCCGCGGTCAGCAGGGGAGCCGCGCTGCTGGAGCTGATCTACGCCGCGGCGACCGACCCCGAGGCCGACCCCAAGGCCGCGCTGGAGCAGATCGCCGGGATGTGCTCGGCGGGCATCGCGGACATCGCCCGCTGGGCTCCCGCGGGGATGCGGGCCGCCGCTGCCGACGCGGCGCAGCAGTACGGCGGCAGCCAGTAGCCGGGATGGCCCGGCGCTGGAACAGCGGGGACTGGAGCCGGGCCATCCCTAACCGGGAGTGATCATGCGCGCTGTCGTGCCTGGCGAGGGCATCCTGATGTGCGGCTGGCCCGACGGCTGCGGCAACCACGAGATCGACGGGCTCGGGTTCTGCCTGCACCACGTGCCGGACGAGAACCTGGAGGAGGCCGAGGAGATCACCGGCATCCGCCGCTGCCGCAACAGCAGCGGCTGCCGCCAGTACGCGGTGAAGGGCACCAGCCCGCCGGCCTGCAAGACGCACGGCGCGAACCTGGGCTCGGGGATGTCCCGCGGCGCGGCCCGCAGCGTGGTTGAGGGCCGCGTGATGGACCGGATGGTGCAGATCATGAGCGAGCACGGGGACCGGCTGCTGGCCCCGGCTCCCGTGGCCAACCCGCTGACCGAGCTGCTCGGCCTGGCGGGCGAGATGGCCGAGTGGAAAAAGATCATGCAGGAGATCGTCGCCTACCTGCTGTCCCAGGAGCGGACCAGGTACGCGCACGACCGGGTGGGTGAGCAGCTCCGCGCCGAGGTGCTGCTGTACGAGCGGGCGATCGAGCGGCTGGCCAAGCTCTACATGGGGATCATCAAGCTGGGCATCGAGGCGCGGCTGGCGCAGATCACCGAGGAGCAGATCGGCCGGATCGAGCGGGCGCTGGACGTGGTGCTCGCCGGGATGGGCCTGGGCCTGGTCGAGCAGGAGACGGCCCGGCAGACCCTGCACCGCGAGCTGACCCGGGCGAGCTGATGCCTGACCCGCTGCGCGGCGTCTACCGCGGCCGGGAGAAGGGCGGCTACTCCGACCCGCGGCTGCGGTGGCGGATGGGCGACCGGCAGGGCCGCAGGGGACGCCCCGAGCAGTTCCTGCCGGCGCTGTCCGAGACGTGGCGGGTGACCTACTTCCAGGGCGGGCGCGGCAGCGGCAAGACGCGGGCGGGCAGCCAGGGGATGGCCGAGTGGGTGCAGGATGACCCGGACCCGCAGGGCGGTGAGTACGGGATCATAGCCCCGACGTTCGCCGACGCCTGGACCAAGTGCGTGGAGGGCAAGGCGGGCATCCTGCGGGCGCTGGGCACCTCGATGGCCGAGGTGCGCGACGGCCGGTCCAAGCTGGTCGCCCACGCCTGGCGGACCTACGGCCAGGTGGTGATGCGGTCGGGGATCGTGATCTACATCGACTCCGCGGCCGAGGGCGGGCTGCGCATCCAGGGCCGCAACCTCCGCGGGGCCTGGGCGGACGAGATCGGGCTGTGGGAGAAGTGGGAGACGGCCTGGAACGAGTCGCTGCGCTACGCGGTCCGCGAGGGCATCAGCCGGATCATCGCCACCGGCACGCCCAAGGCCAGCCGCCCGGCGCGCAAGCTGGTCCGGGCGCTGATCCGCAACGACCCCGGCGAGGGCGGCGTCATTGTCCGCCGGCTCCGCACGGTGGACAATGCGGCCAACCTGTCCGCCGAGTTCATGCGCGCCGTCGTTGGCGCAGCTCAGGGCACCCGCCTGGAGCTGCAAGAGCTGGAGGGCGAGCTGCTCGATGACGTGGCCAACGCCCTGTGGACGCGCTCGCTGCTCGACTCGATCCGGGTGCCGGTGCTGCCCACCGCGCTGCGCCAGATCACGATCGGCGTGGACCCTTCCGACGGCGGCGAGACGTCGGACGAGCAGGCGTACACGGTGGCCGGGCTCGGCATGCCCGAGGACCCGTGGCCGCTGTGGGTGATGGAGAACTGGGGCGGCCAGGAGGCCCCGGTGCCGTTCGCCACCCGGGTGATCAGGCGGGCGCTGGCGCTGGAGCGCGAGTTCCCCGGCTGCCCGGTCGAGCTGATCATCGAGAAGAACCACGGCGGCGCGTGGCTCAAGGCCACGTTCGACCAGGTGGTGCGGCAGATGAAGGTCAGCGTCCGCTACCGGGTGATCCACGCCAGCCAGGCCAAGCGGACCCGCGCCGAGCCGGTGTCCGCGCTGTACGAGCAGCACGGTGGCCTGGTCCGGCACTGCCACCTGACCCGCGAGGACCGCAACAAGCACCTGGTGCCAGACCGGGACATGCCCGAGCTGGAGGACCAGATGGCGACGTTCACCGGCGCGGCGGGCGAGCGGTCGCCGGACCGGCTGGACTCGCTGGTGTGGGCGCTGAGCCCGTTCCTCAAGAAGGTGTTCGGGCCGCCGGCGCACGCCACCCCGGTGCAGTGGGCGGCGCAGAAGGAGCTGGCCCTGGTCGGCGAGCCGCGCTACAGCCAGGCGGCCCGCAGGCTGGCCGAGCCGCACGGCGGGGCCTACGCTAGGACCGATTGGAGCCTGGACAGCTTCGCCCCCGCCGATGACACCCAGGCAGGTGACCGGCAGCCCGAGAGGGCCAACGTCCGAGCATGGCGGTGATCATGGCGGCGGCGGCAGAGCGCGAGCCCGCGCGGCTCCTGCAATTCCCCGACCTGAAAAAGGCGACCCGTCGGGACCTGCTCGGCCAGGAGCTGGGCACCCAGTTCGACATGGGGCAGCGGCTGTTCGGCTACTTCGGCGCGGGCGACGTATTCGACTACGGCGAGTGGACCACCCGGGACATGAAAGCGATGTTTCGCCGGGACGGGATCTGCTCCGCGGTCGAGATGGTGCTCACCCTGCCTATCCGCGAGGCGGACTACTCGATTGTGCCGGCCAAAGACGACAAGGGCGAGGCCGAGTTCGTGCAGTCGGTGCTGATGACCCCCGACACCGAGGGCGGAATGCAGACGCCCATATCGGAGATCGTCGGGCAGATCACCAGCGCGCAGATTTACCGCAAGTCGTTTTTTGAGAAGGTCTGGAAGATCCGCGATGCCGACGGCCGGGTGATCTATGACAAGATCGCCTACCGGCCGACGGCGACATGCCAGGCGCGCTATCGCGCCCGCACCGGTGCCAAGAATGGGTTCCGGCAGCAGGTGTGGCTGTTTGGCGGCCAGCTCAACACGATCAGCAAGCACCAGCAGGTGCCCGGTTATGTGGACATCCCGCAGATCCGGTCCTTTGTCCACGTGAATGGCAAGCACCGCGAGCCAATGAGCGGTGTCTCAGAAATGGACATCAGCTACTGGTGCTACCAGACCAAGATGAAGCTCCTTTTTCTCTGGTACAACTTCCTAGAGAACACCGCCCTGCCGCGCACGATCGTCTACGGCAACGACCCCACCGAGGCCAACACCCGCGCCGATGACATCGCCTCGCTCAAGAGCAGTGGCGTGGTCGGCCTGGTCCACCCGGAGACGGGGCAGAAGGCGTTCGACGTGCTCCAGGGCGCGAGCAACGGCGGGGAGTTCTTCCAGACCGCGATGGGCTGGCTGGAGAGCTGGCAGACTCACAGCGTCCTGGCTGGGTTCATGGCGCTCACCGGTTCGGCTACCGGGGGCAGGGGCTCCTACGCGCTCAGCCAGGATCAATCGTCGTTCTACCTCAAGAGCCGCCAGGCGGTGGCCAAGGAGATGGCCGAGTCGATCAGCTACGACGTGATCCGGCCGCTGATCATGCTCAACTACGGCGTGAACGCCGCCTACCCGACGTGGAAGTTCGGCCCGCTGCAAGACGAGCAGATCCAGGCGCTCCTCACGCTGTTCGGCCAGCTCTGCGCCGCACCGGCGCTGCACATCCCCCTGACCGTGCTCGACCTGATCACCGAGCGGATGGCGTCCATCCTCCAGCTCGATGTGGACCAGGTACACCAGGCGCTGGTGTCCACCGCCAACCAGCGCGCCGAGCAGCTCATGGCTAGCGCGCCGCCCGGCATGCCGCAGCAGGCGGCCGGGACTCTCGGCGCGCTCAACGGGATGGCGTCTGCGGGCCTGGGCATGGCCCAGGCAGCCGCCGCCCGTGCCGGCGGGCCGCCGCCTCGCCCTGGCGGCGGCCTGCCCACAACCCCGCCAGCTCCCGGGCTCGGCCAGCAGGCCCAGCCGCCGCGGCCACCTGGCGGGCCGCCGATGACCCCACCTCCGGGGAGGATGGCATGACCGCACCCGATCCGCTCGGCAGCCTCCTGCCGCCCAACAGCCTGGTCGAAACCAAGGTCGCCATCGGGAGCTGGGCCGGCATCATCACCGGCCTGATCGTGTGGGGCCTGACGTACTGGATACCGGCCTGGCACGACGGCATCCCCGGCCCGCTGCTGGCGTTCCTGCCGATGGGCGTGGCCTGGCTGATGCACACCGCCGCGGCCTACCTGGCACCGCACACCCACCGGCCGGACCTGCTGCCGATCCAGACCGCGCTCACCCCGATCCAGGGCGGCAAGGCGACCGTGGATGTGCCGCTGCCCGAGCCGCCGGCCAAGTGACCACACCGCCACCGCAGCAGCCGCCACCTCAGCAGTCACCGCAGCAGCGGCTGGCCAACGCCCTCGCCGCGATACTCGCCGGCGGCGCGCTGGTGTCCGGCGCGATGGCCACCCTGATCCCGCTGCTGGCCTACCTCAAGATCCGCCGCGAGGCGATGGAGGCCGCGCTGCGGGTGGTGTTCCGCATGACCCCGGCCCCGGCCGGGTTCTACGGCCCGGCGACCGCCACGGTGGCCCGGCTGAACCTGATGCGCCGGGTGCAGTTCGTGATCGCCGCAGCCAGGCGGATCACCACCGACCTGGCGCAGGCGCAGGCCCACGGCGAGCCGCTCGGCGATGCGCTCACCCGGGGGATAGCACGGGAGGCCCGCTACTACGGCCAGCACCTGGCCGCCAACTGGGCACGCGAGAACGCCGCCGCCGCGGTGGACAACGCCGCCAGCGAGCACGGGCTGCTGCTCGGCTGGTACGCCCACATCGACGCCAAGACGAGCCTGGAGTGCTGGCTGGCCAACGGGCGCAACTTCCGCGCCGACCAGATGCCGCCGATCGGTTACCCCGGAGCCGTCCACCCGTCATGCAGGTGCGAGCCAGGCCCGCCGTTCCCTGGCGCGGCGCTGGTCGGCGGTGCTAGCGTCGGTGCCCGTGACCGACGCCAGCGGCGATCAGTTCCTGATCATCGACCTGTCCACCACCCCGCCTAGCGTGGTGACGGCCGACCAGGTGCTCCCGGCAGCCCTGGCAGAGATGAAGCGCGAGATCCTCGCCGCGATTGCCGACCTAAAGGAACAGGACATGACCGACTTTGCCGCCGAGCAGGCGCAGCTCAACGATCTTGGCTCCGCGATGCAGGCGGTAGCCGACCATGTGAACAGCGCCGCGACGGTGCTGGGCAACTGGATCACCCAGGCGCAGGCTGCGCAGGCCGCCAACCAGCCGCTGGACTTCACCGCGGCCAACACCGCGCTGGCCAGCCTCCAGGGTGCCGACACCACGATGCAGGGCGTGGTCAGCCAGACGGTGCCAGCGGCCCCGATCGCGCCGGTGCCTGACCCCGGGCCGGCCCCGGACCCCACCGCGCAGCCGCCGGCCACCGGCAACGGCACCACGGGCAACGGCGGCACCACGCCGACTGACGGCCCGGTGACACCGGACGCGGGCGGTGGCGACGGCACCACCACGGTGACCGGCAACGGCGGTGCAGACCCGTCGGTCCCTTCCTGACCCGCCTCTGGCGGGGCATACTGGGCCTGTTCGGCATCAGTAGCTCCTAGCTGGCTTCCCCGCCCAGCGCACTGCCTGGAGGCGGGGAATGGCGCGTCCAGTCGCGCTCACGCCGATGAAGCAAACCGCTGCTCGGCAGATGCGCGCGACCGCCAACACCATCGACGGTGATCACCCCGAGACGGTGGCCGGCGCGCACGTCCGCGATGCCGCCAAGGTGCTGGAGCACGGCTCGACCGAGGGCGCGAAACGGCACCTCGATGCCGCGATGGAGGTGCTCACCCCGCGCAACCTGGTCCGGCACGGGATCAAGGATGACGAGGGGCACGCGCTCGCCAAGCACCACATGGGGCAGGTCCACCGGCACCGCCTGGCGGTGCAGGACATCGAGGACGCGCACGCCCGCAACAACCAGCTCCGCGATGCGGTCAAGGCCCGGCAGCAGGCCCAGCAGGCCGCCAAACAGCAGCAGGCCCCCGGTGGCAACGGGTCCGTGCCGCCGCAGCCGCCCGGCAGCAACGGCAGCGGCTCCAGCCCGGCCAGCGTGGAGCAGCGCGGCTCGGACCAGCCGGTGCCGGTGCAGGGGCCGCCCGGAGGGGCACCGACCAAGGCGCAGCTCAACGCCTCACTGTCCAACAGCAGCGGAGGCATCCTGCTGTCGGCCCGGACCGCGATGCTGGAGCGGACTCCCGCTCCCCGGGGACGCCCCGGTGGTCCGGGCCTATACGACGTCAAGGGCATGGGCCACACCGACTATCTCCAGCAGATCGTCAAGGCGCTGATCGAAAAGCGCGGCATGGAGCCGGGTAAGGCTTACGCCATCGCCCGCGGCGCGATCCGCAAGTGGATGCGCGGCGGCGGCCACGTGCATCCCGAGGTGCGGGCTGCCGCCGGCCGGGCCGAGGCGAGCGAGCTTGCCCGCCAGGCCCGCGCCCACGCCCACTCCAGCAGCACCGGCGCGCTGGAGCTGGCGTTCAACCCGCTGGAGAAGCGCGGCAAGGGCGGCGAGTGGCTAGGCGGGGCCACCGAGGCCGCAGCCGCAGGTGCGGGCATGCCGCTGGAGACGAGCGCCCGGCACTACCGGGAGACACGGGACCACCTGACCGCGCCCAAGGAGAGCGGCGGCCACGGGCTGGTCAGGGATGCGGTCGAGCGGGTGGCGTGGAACACCAAGCTGATGAAGCGGCTGCACGAGATGCAGCACGGCGCTGGCCGGGTGGCCAGTCACCTGCACAAGGCCGGCGACCTGCTCGGCGTTGGCAGCGTCACCGAGTCGATCACCAACACCGGGGAGCCGTGGGAGATCGCCGAGACGCTGATCGAGCTGGCCACCGGCGCGAGCCCGGACTGGGATGATCTTGATGCCGTGCTCGGGCTGGCCACCCGGACGCTGGATTTCTACAATCCCTACCACGGGCCTGGGGGCCGGTTCGCTACTCAGCAGGGAGCTGGCTCTCAGGCACAGGCCCAGCGCAAGCGCGAGGCCCAGCAGGTCGCCGCCCGCAAGGACAAGGCTGGCGACCGCCAGGCGGTGGCCAAGATCCGCGCGCAGATCACCGGCCTGCGGTCCGAGCTGGCCACGCTGCGGTCCCAGCTCGCCGCCGCCCGTGGCACCACCGCATCCGGGGCCACCAAGACAGCCGCGAGCAAGGCGTCCACCAAGGCCGCCGCGGCCAAAAAGACGTCCACCGCCGCCAAGGCCAGCAGCAAGACGGCGAGCACCGCCAAAAAGGCCAGCACCAGCTCGGCGAGCCGGGCGGCGCTGCGCGCCAAGATCGCCTCAGTGCGGGCGCAGATCGCCACGCTCCGCGGGCAGCTCGCGCAGGCCCGCCTGGCCAACGAGCCCGGCACGGCGGTCGAGCTGGCCGAGGGGATGGGAGCGGCGGCGGCGTGGCTGCATGAGACACGCGGCCCAAAAGGGCAGTGGATCAAGGGCGGCAGCGGGCCTAAGCCAGCGACCCCGGCCCCGCGGTTCGCCACCCTGCCGCGCGGCGACAAGGCCCCCAAGCAGATCGCCAGGTACGGCAGCGGCATGGTCGCCCAGGTGTCCGGCTACCGCGAGCAGATCACCGGCGAGGCGCACATCACCCAGCACGAGCTGGAGGTGCGGCTGGAGGCCCAGCGCCACGAGTTCATGGCGCAGATCGCTCAGATCCAGGCCAAGGCGGTGACCAAGGAGGACGCCGAGCAGCGGATCATCACCCACACCAAGGGCGTGCTGGCGCAGGTGCGCAAGGAGCACGACCAGCGGGCCGAGGCCGAGACAGAGGAGGACCGGAAGCGCCGCCGCAAGGCGTTCGCCATCCACGCCGGGATCATCGTCGGCGGCACGGTGATCGCGTGCCTGCTGCTCGCGGTCGGCCTGCCCGCCGTCCCCGCGCTCGCCGCAGGAGCTGGCCCCCCTCTCATTCAGGAGCTGGTGGACATGATTGCGAAGCTGAGCTAGATGCTGGACCCGGCGATCAGGGTGCAGGCGATCGGCGCGATGGCCGCGTGGCTCCAGCAGGCCGGCGTGAAAGATCCGGTCAAGGCGGTGCGCGGGGCCACCATGCTGGTGGACCAGGCTGTAGCGGCAGGTGCCGGTGGGCAGCCCGGGAATAGCTGAGCAGATCCTGCTCGCGTTCTGGCAGCACGAGATGCGGGACACCCGCGGCCGGTGGACCCACGGCGAGAGCCTGCCCGGCGCGGCCGGCCCGGAGAGCCACGCCTACCGCGGCCGGTTCGCCGGCGAGGACGTCTACCGGCCCTCGATGACACCGGCTGCCGGGCACGAGGCGCTGAACCGGCCCGGCAGGCCGGAAGGAGTAGCGGCAGGCACCGCCGCCGACCCGATCGACGTCCGCGGCGACATGAAGCGCGCGGTCGAGCTGATGGCCGCGGGGCAGCACGTCCGGCTCAACGGCGTCCACGAGGTGCCCGGCCTGATGGACGAGATCAACCGCCAGGGCGATGCCGAGATGAAGCGCACCGGCGCAGAGCCCAAGTGGGACCTGGCCAACATCAGCGTCAAGGGCACCCGGCTGTTCAACGAGCAGACGATCGGCACTCCGCGGCAGGACATGCCGCAGCTCTCCGGTCCGGCCCAGCCAGGCAGTGAGGCCGCCGTCCTGGCCGGCGGGGCCAACCGGTTCATCGAGCTGGACCCTGAGTTCCGCCGCCAGCTCCACACCGACGGAATCCAGGTCACCAACGAGCAGGTGCCGGTGTCCGAGCTGCGCGCCACGCAGACCCAGCTCACCGCCACCAGCGTGGCCGGGATCTACCGCGCCGCCAGGGCAGGCAACCCCAAAGTCCTCCACATGCTGTCCGAGCCGCTGTGGGCCACCCGGGAGAACTACATCTTGGACGGCCACCACCGGCAGGCCGCGGACGCCGCACTCAAGATCGCCAATGGGCAGTGGCCGTCCAGCCAGGTTGAGGTGCAGCGGATCGACCTGCCCGTGCATCTCGCGGTGGAGTACGCCAAGCGGTTCGCGCTGGGCATGGGCGTCGGCGGGCGCGGGCTCGGCAACACCAAGCTGGTGGAGGGTGCGGGGATCGCCGAGCAGATCCTCCTGCTCGCCTGGCACGACGCCTGGATGCACGAGGCCCGCGGGCCTGGTGGCAAGTGGATCAAGGGCACCGGAGGGGCCGAGCCCTCGCTGGGCTCGGCGTTCCACAAGATCGGCAAGGTCGCCGGCGAGGCGTTCCCCGGGTTCGCGCCCGGCGCGCAGCAGGTGTTCGACCAGCCGCACCCCGGCGTCCACAGCACCCTGCCCCGCGGGTTCGCCAGCGAGGAGCAGGTGCGCGCTGCTACCGCCGAGATCCAGGCCGGGCTGGATCGGCAGGCCAAGTATGTGCCGCACATCGCCGCAGGCCAGGACGTGGAGATACGGCAGCACATCCCTGATGCCAACGAGCTGACGTTCGGCGTGACCCTGGCCAACGGGGACATCATCGACATAGCCCCAATCGCCGCTGACGCGCTCAACGGCGGCCACTCCAAGGAGGAGCTGGCCGCGGAGATCAAAAAGCAGTGGTGGGTGCCGTCAGACCCGGGCGTCAGCCTCGCCGACCGCACCGTGTCTCACGAGGTGGGGCACGTCGTGGCCGACCACATCGACCCCGCCGAGATGGACGCGATGTGGCCCGAGTTGGCCAAGATCATGGGTATCCCCCCGCCAGGCCGGACGCTGGACCCGGTGACCCGGCAGTGGCGCACCGACCCGAGCTGGACCGTCGGCTACGCCGAGGAGATCACCCCGCACATCTCGGAGTACAGCACCACCAATTTCGCCGAGATGCAGGCCGAGCTGTGGTGTGAATACACCACCTCCAGCCACCCGCGGCCCGCGGCCAAGTTCTACGGCGACTGGGCGATGGCGCACGTCCAAGATCGCCAGGTGGTGATGAGGGATACGGGCTACGAGGAGGGCAGCATCGACCGGCCGCCCGACTGGGTGACGCAGCAGGAGCCGGTCAGGGCCAGGGCCACCACGCTCAAGCGCGGCGACTGGATCAAGTTCGGGCGGCTGGGCATCGGCCCGTTCATGATGGAGGTGACGTCGGTCCGGCACCGGGGCAAGCGGGTCCACATCGTGGTGCGCGACCCCAACGGCCCGGCGATCTACGAGGACGATGCCAAGCCGAACGCCGGTGTCCTGGTGGTCCGCAAGGACAAGGCGACAGTACGGGCTCCCCGCCCGCGGCCAGCTCCAGCTCCCCCGGCACCCGAGCCCACGCCGCTGCCAGCACCGCTAGCGCCAGCTCCCCCGGCTGTGCCCGCACCAGCCGCGGGCCGCCACTACGGCGACGTGTCGATGGTGCTGCCCGGGATGATCCCGCCGCCGGCGCAGGCCCAGGCGGCCATCGCCGAGATCCAGCACAGCCTCGATCTCCAGTCCAGGTTCATCCCCAAGATCGCCGGGCACCAGGTGATCCGCATCGAGAAGCCCGAGGGGTACGAGGGCAACAAGGGCGTGATGGGCGTCACGCTCACCCAAGGCGGCGACCAGATCGAGGTGTCGCCGAACGTGAGCAACGTCCTCACCGGTGGCTGGTCCGACCGCGAGAAGAAACGGGTAGAGGCCCGCGGCTGGTGGACGCCCAGCGATCCGCAGTACAACCTGGCGGACACCACGGTGGCGCACGAGATGGGCCACGTGGTGGTTGACCGCATCCCGCAGCAGGCCCTCAACGACTCCTGGGCCGGCCTGGCCAAGGTGCTCGGCGTCAAGCCCCCGGACACCTTCAAGGACCCGATCTCAGGCCGCCAGACCCCCGACCCAGGCTCCTGGGTGATCGAGCACGAGGACACGATCAAGCGGCAGGTGTCGGCCTACGCGGTCACCGACCCGCTGGAGCTTGAGGCCGAGCTGTGGAAGGAATACACGATGTCCAGCCACCCCCGGCCGCCAGCCAAGTGGTGGGGGGACTACATCATGAGCCATCTCAAGAAACGGTGGCAGGAGGCAGCATGACCGTCCGGCTCCCGCCTGACTATTCCGGGCCGCTCGGCCCGCCCGGCGCGGTGCTCGCGCACGGCAGCGCGGACCCGCCACTGACCGCCGACCACGCCGGCGACGTAATCGCCAACCTGATCGAGCTGGTGTTCAACCCCTTCCAGCTCCGCGACGACAAGGGCCGGTGGACCAAGATCCCCGGCACCGGTGCCGAGCACGCCGTCACCCCGCAGCTCGGCCCGACCCCCGGGCCGGCGCACCGGCACTATCCCGAGATCGGCGAGGAGGGCAACCGCGGCAACAGCCGCCCGGTGTCCTCGGCTGAGTTCCAGCACCTGGCCGCGCTCGGCAACGCCTGGATCGACCGCAGCAAGAGGGACGCCTCACCGATCACCGGCATGGACCAGCACTGGGCCGAGATCAAGCACCGCGCGTTCACCGAGGCGCAACAGAGCTGGGGCGGGGCCACGATCGACAGCCACAGCGGCGAGTTCCTGGCCCACAACGCCGACAAGTACGCGATCAGCGTCAAGCCGCGCGGCATGCACACCATCAGCGTGCCCGAGCACGCCACCGAGGCAGAGTTCAACGCGGCGATGGACCGGGCGCTCGCTGAGTTCCGCCCGGCGCTGGAGCGTGAGACGTTCCACCTGGGCGTCTTTCACGATGACGACATGGGCCGGATTGACATCGACCCGGTGGCAATACTCGACACCCCCGAGGACGTTGAGAAGGTTGGGGCCTACACCCGCGCGATCGGCGGTGCCTACCATTTCGCCACCGGCAACGGCTACTGGCCCCCGCATGTTGAGGAGCGGATCAAGGCGATGGCAACGACCACAGATGACGGCACGGTCCAGTGGGCCGGGCCTGGTGAGTGGCACCGCGAGGCGGTCGCCATTCAGGACCCCGAGCCCGAGGACCCCGAGCCCGGGATCGCCGAGCAGATGAACGATGGCCAGCCCATCGGCTGAGCGCCCGTCCACCGTCCGGGCGGTGATCAGGACCCACTGGCTGCGCTACGCGCTGCTGGGGTTCCTGGTCGCCGCCGCGGTCACCGACAAGGACGCCGGGCGCACCGCGGGCCTGGTGGTCGCCTGCATCGCCGGCGTGGCGCTGATCAGCGTGGCCTACCAGATGCTGGTCAAGCCGCGCATCCCGACCCTGGAGCAGCGCCGCGCCACCGTGGCCAAGCTGGAGACAGACCCCGACACCCAGTTCCACGTCCACCGGATCGGCGTCCTCTACTGGCTGCTGAACTTCCCGGTGATCGTCTGGCTGTTCTTCTGGCATCAGGACTTTTGGCTGGTGGTTGGCGTGTTCATCACCCTCCTCTACAGCGTCTATGCCAACCTCGCAACGGACTACTCCGGTATGTCCAGCGCGATGGCGGCCAAGGGCATCGCACCGCCGCCCGAGATCCCGCTGCAAGACGAATAGGACACCTGTACTTACAGTCCTCACCTGTACTTACAGGCACTCAATTCTCGCCCTGCCCTTTCCGCACCACGAAAACAGCGCGTAGCATGCCGAGCTAGACGAGTCGGCGCGCAAGTCCCCGCGTGCGCCGGTCCCTGAATGGCGACCGGAGGCGGGGATGTGACGTCCTCCAGGGTGATCGACCTGGACTGGGCGGCGTGGGACGCAGGCCACCGAGGCGGTGACGGCGACCACTGGTCTGCCGCCACCAAAGCAGCGGCCAGCGCCAAGGCCCACGACACAGCATCAGCGACCGCCAAGCGCAACTGGCTGGCCCGCGGCAACGCCGTCAGCCTGCACAAGCAGGTGGTGGAAGGGCGCACCCCGAGCGGCACCACGGTCCGCGGCGTTTACGACCACAACATCGGCAAGGTGCTGATGAAAGGCGGCCTGGCCGCCGAGATCACCCACGTGCGCAAGGCCGCCGCCTCAGCCGTGCAGGGCAGCGAGATCGTCAAGGGCGAGGGTGCCTGGCGGCTCAGCAACGGGCACCCGCTGCTGGAGATCCTGCTCGCCAAGGGGCCGGCGTCGGAGACAAAGGGCGGCCGGGCGTCCGCATTCAAGCGCGGCCTGGCCATCGCACCGCCGAGCCCCGGAGCCCCGCACGGGTTCCCGGTCACTTCCCCGCGGCAGTGGGACAAGGCCCGCCAGGCGATCGGCCGGGTGAAGTCCCCGGCACGGCGGGCCGCGGTGGCCCGGCTGTTGCGCCGCACCGCCTCCCGGTTCGGCAAGTCCAAGGCCCTCAAGCAGTCGTGGGCCGCGTCCAACACCGGCCCAGCCCTGGAGTTCACCGTGGACACGATCCTGCCCGTCACCAGCCCCTACGACCTGGTGATCAGCCGCGATCCCGAGGACGGCTCGGCCGTGGTCCGGCACCGCCGCGGCGGCGGCGAGATCGGCCGCATCCGGCACGGCGATGACGGTGGGTGGCGAGCCTCCCGGGCTGGCCAGGACTACCAGCCGCACGCCCGCCAGCGCGGCGCGCTGCTGGAGCTGATCGGCGTCCACAACCGCGGCGCGCTCACCCCGCAGCACCGGCCCACCGCTGACCGCGTGGTCCGCGGTGAGCCGCTCCAGCCGCCGCCCGCGCAGTCTGACCTGATGCGCCGGCTCGGCATCCCGGCGATCCGCGCGCTGGCCACGCCGTCCAACGGCAGCGGGGACGGGCCGCGGACCACCAGCGGGGCCAACGGCGACAGCGGCAACAGCAACGGGCTCGGGGCCAAGGGTGAGGCGATCCGCAAGAAGCTGATCGCCCGCGGCTTCCCGCCAGACCGGGCGCTCGCGTTCGCCAAGCGGGCCGAGAACATGGCGGCCAAGGCCAGCTCGTGAGCATCGCAGTCCTCACCCCGTTCACCGGGGCCAAGGCCAAGCAGGCCGGCGGCCGGTGGCGGAAGCGGCTGCTGCCCATCGGGGAGATCAACTACCAGGGCCGGGTGCTCAAGTTCACCCGCGGCTACCTGGCCGACCTGGTGAACAGCTTCAAGGCCAGCGCCTACGACCAGGTGCCATTCCAGCTCGCCGGTGCGGACAACAAGCACACCAACGACGTGGAGCGCACCGGGGGCCAGATCACAGACATGACCCTCGGCGATGACGGGCTCTACATCGAGGTGGTGCCCACCAGCAGGGGGCAGGCGGTGCTGGAGGATAACCCCGGCGTCGGCGTATCCGCCCGGATCGTGGAGCAGTTCGACCGGTCCGACGGCAAGTTCTTCCCCCGCGCGGTGCAGCACGTGCTCTGCACGCTCGACCCCCGAATCCCCGGCATGGGCGGCTGGGAAGCCGTCGCCGCAGCCAATGACGTGTCGATCACTTTCGACCTGTCCGGTGCCCAATTCACAGGAGATGTCATGCCAGAGCTGACCGCAGACCAGCAGGACAAGCTGGCCAAGCTGCTCGATCTTGACCCGGACAAGCTGGCCGCGCTGCTGGAGGCGGGCGGCGGCACCGGGATCACCCAAGGTGCGGCGGGCGCGCTGAACGGCGACCCGGCTACGCCCCCGGCCCCGCCGGCCGGTGACGAGGACGCCGAGCTGGACCAGATCGCCGCCGCGATTGACGCCATGTCTGACGAGGATCTGGCCGCGCTGGAGGCCGAGCTGGACGCGCAGGAGGGCGGCCAGCAACAGCAGGGAGCCCCCGCTACAGCAGGAGCGGGCCTGTCCAACCCGGCCGACGGCACCGCGATGGCGATCGAGCTGGCCCAGGCCGGCGTGGACGAGAACGCCCGGCAGCTCGGCATCATCACCGCCCAGCTCGACAACGAGCGGTGGCAGAACGAGCGCCGCAAGCTGGTCGGCGCGGGCACCCCGCCGTTCATCGCCGACCTGGCGCAGCCGCTGCTGGAGGGCGCAGGCCACGTGGTGGACCTGGCCAACGGCAAGAGCGTGGACGCCGGGCAGATCGTCCGCCGCATCCTCGCCGAGTACCAGAAGCTCGGCCAGCAGCTCGGCATCGGCGTGGAGCTGGGCTCGGAGATGGACGAGCCCGAGGGTGACACCGCCGCCGAGGAGGCCCGCAACGACGTGCTGCGGCGGGCCAGGGCGCAACTGTTCCAGATCAGGACCCAGTGATGGCCCGCCAGGTGATCACCAAGACGGTGACCATCCCCGCGTCCGGCCCCAACCCGGCCCGCACCCTGGTCGCCGGGACGGTGGTCGAGCTGTCCGCCGCTGAGCTGAGCGCGGTCACCACGGCGGGTGGCACCGCCCGGGTGACCGCGTTCCGAGACACCCTCGGCGAGGCAACCGCCGTGACCAACAGCAACTAGGAGGTTCAGCCGTGACCGCGGTTCTCCCGCACTACAAGCAGGGACCGGCTAGCTACCAGGTCAGCGCGCTGACTTTCGGCGGCCAGCTTGTCGAGAACACGACGCAGACCGCAGGCACCACCGACTTGACGGTGAAGCCCTGCGCGGCTGGGTCGAGCAACGTGCTGGGCGTGGCGGCCAAGGACGCCAACGTGCTGGCCAGCCAGATCCCGCCGCCAACCAACACCTACGGCGAGCCGCAGCTTGACATCTCGGTGCTCGATGACTTCACCGCCGTCTACCACGGCCCCGTTGACATTTGGGTCTGGTACGCCGGCGCGGTGGTCCCGGGCACGCTGCTGATCGCCGGGGCCAACGGCACCGTGGTCACGGTCGGCGCGGGCACGTTCGGCCAGGTTATCGGCCGCTGCACACACCCCGGAGGCGTGGCTGCCGGCCAGCTCACCCAGCCGATCGGCGGCATCGGAGCATCGTCGTTCTTCCTGGGCCGGGCCAGGATCTTCTGAGAGGAGCTGACCGATGCCGGTCGCCGCACGCGGGTACAGCGATGGCCCGAGAGTTACCGTCAACGAGCTGCTGAAAGACCCGCTGGTCATTCCGCAGCTCATTCTCGACATCACGCAGAACGAGTTCGTGATCGACTCTGTGCTGCGCGATGGCGGGAACACCCCGAGCGGCGCGGTCCGGTACGCCGAATCCACTCCGCTCTACGCCGATGACTTCCCCGAGATCCGCGCCGAGTTCGCCGAGGTGCCGATCGTGCCGACGTCCATCGGCATCCCGCGCGTGGTGTTCAGCCACGAGCGCGCGATGGCGATCATGGTGTCGGACGAGATGCGCCGCCGGCAGACCATCGACCCGGTGACGAGGCAGCTCCTCCAGGTCAAGAACACGATGGTCTACTCGTGGAACACCGCCTTTTACAGCGCGGTGGTGGCCAACGCCTCGATCCAGACCCTCGCCGTCGCCAACACCTGGGCGAGCGCGGGCGCGACGATCCGGGCCGACCTGGCACAGGCGTGCTACCTGGTGGAGAACGCCGCCACGTTCTCCCCGTCGGGGCTGACGCAGTGGCTCGGCTTTGAGGCCGACACCTTGATCATCAACCACGGGACCAAGAACACGCTGCTGCAAAGCAACACGTTCGCGGCTCCCTACGTGGGTGACATCGCCAGCGAGAACCTGCTCTACACCGGCACGCTCCCGCAGAAGATCCTCACCCTCGATGTGATGGTCAGCCGCCAGATCCCCGCGGGCAACGCGATCGTCATGCAGCGCAACCGCTGCGGGTTCTACGCGGACGAGCTGCCGTTCATGGCAGGCCCCCTCTACCGGGACGAGCCCCGCAAGACGTTCCGGTCCGACACTCAGCGGGCAGCCGCCCTCGGGCTGGACCAGCCCCTGGCGATCGTCCTGCTGTCGGGGGTGTGATGTCTCTCTACCAGGCAGTGGTCAACCTCTCGGTGCCCCGCAAGGGTGACGCCAACAAGGAGTGCGACCTGGTGATGGCCGGCGAAACGGTCGAGCTGGACGATGACACCGCCGACCTGTTCCGGCCGCCACGCCGGGCGATGGCGATGATCCGCCCGGCCAAGGAGTCCGGCGACCCGCTGCCGCGCGTCCACCCCAAGCAACTGTTCGGCATCGCGGTCAACCCGCGCACCGGCCAGGTGATCGGCAGGCCAGGCCCGCCGCAGGGCGCACGGCCGGACCCGCCCGGCAGCTCCACCGTCCAGGTGCTGGAGCCGCCCGAGGCGAACGAGCCCGCGCCCGGTGACGAGACAGCCGGGCAGGGCGTGCCCGCCGAGGTGGACGCGGAGGACATCCCGCCGCGCGCTGCCCGTGCTGCACGTGCGCCTGCACGAGCAGGAGCGAGGTAACCAATGGCCGTCGCCGTCCCGCAGGCGCTCATACTGACCTGCCCGCGCTGCCACCTGCCGCGGCGGTTCGTGGCGATCGACGGCGCGACCAGCTACCGCTGCTCGGCGTGCGAGTGGTACTACACGCTGTCCCCGGTGGCCCCCACCGGCACCGCGAGCGGCGCGCTGGCAGCGGGCGGGACAGCGATCACCGTGGCGTCGGGCGGCGCGAGCTTCACCGCGGGGATGCTGGTCCTCTACGACACCGGCCAGCTCACCGAGGTGCTGACCGTCACGGCCACCGGCTCGGCCACCTCGATCCCGGTCAGCGCCGCCGTCCGCGGCCACCTGACCGGCGCGACGTTCGGCCAGCTCGCCATCAACCCCACCTACGCGGGCGACGTCATCCTGCCCGCCGCACCCTACGGATTCTGATCATGGCCCTCAACCGCTACGTGGTGACCACCCAGGTGGTAGTGCCGCCTGGTGCTGCGGCGACCGTCGTGGCGGGCGAGCCCGGCACGGGCGGCGCGGCCGGGTTCGGGTCCGCACCTACCACGGGTGGCCCGCTGATGCCGATCACCCTGATCCCCAACCAGGTGATCATGCTCGACCCGGCTGGCCCGCTGTACGCGCTGATCGGGGCCGGCAACCTGCGCCCGTTCGTGGACGGGCAGGACACGGTGGGCCACGCCGGCCTGCACAACTAGGAGGCCGGCATGGCTGCAAACCCGCGGATGGTCACCCAGGACGTCAACGTGTCCTGGGACGGCGTGGTCACCCACGTGCCCGCCGGCACCGTCGTGGACGTCCCCGCGGGCTCGGCGCTGGAGGCCGCCTACGGTGCCGCGCTGGAGCCCCTCGCCAGCCAGATGATCGGCGGCTCGGAGGACGTGGAGCCCGTGGAGGAGGACGTTTGACCACCCCGGCAGCGGTCTACTACGCGACCACCGATGACCTGCGCCTGGTGCTCGACAGCACCGACGCCGGCACGGGCACCGCTGCCCAGCTCTCGGACGAGCAGCTCGGCCTGGCGCTGCGCGCGGCGACCGGCCGGGTGACCGCCTACACCGGCGAGGTGTACGACCCGAGCGCGGACACGTTCCCGCCGATGATCGCGGACCTGACCCTGGACCTGGCTGCCTGGTGGGCGACCACCTACTACAGCAAGCAGAAGGAGATGGGGCCGAACCACCCGATCGTCTTGCGGTACACCGCGGCGACCAAGGTGCTCGATGACATCCGCCAGGGCGTGATCAGCGTGGACTTCGCCGCGCCCGGCACCGTCGGAGCCGAGGAGGAGCTGGCCCCCGCTGCCAGGGTGATCAACCAGATTCCCAACATCTTCACCCCCGACGACAGCAACACCCGCTACGACCCCTCCACCGGCTACCTGATGCCGAGCACCCCGCCCGACATGCTCGGCCGCTCCCGGCTGCTCGATGACTGGGGGCCGTACTGATGCCTGTCTCGACCTTCCACGACCGGATCGAGGAGCTGATCCACCGCACCGGCGCGGGCAAGGGCGGCCTGCACGGCAGCGTGACGGTCGATCAGGTCTACGCCCACTACCAGCACGAGCGGCTGGACCTGCACCACCCGCGCGGCGGCGGCCCCAAGTACCTGGAGCGCCCGCTGTTCGACCACTACCGGGACTACCTCACGGTGATCGCGCACACCGTCCTCGATGACGGCGGCCAGCGCGAGATGGAGCGGTCGATGGAGCACCTGTCCGACGCGGCCGAGCTGGCCGCGCCGTGGGAGTTCGGCGACCTGATGCACTCCGGGCACCCCGAGGTGCGCCGCGGTAGCGAGCTGGTCTACGACCGGCCGCCCAAGCGGCACCGGCTCACCCAGGCCGAGCTGCGCGTCAAGGCCGCGCTGCGGCTGGACCGGCCGGGCATGCAGAACCTCAAGGGCTGGATCTACTGGCACAACACCGTCCGCGGCCGGATGGGCCTGCCACCGGCGAGGCGCGCATGACCGCGCTCACCCAGGTGGTTATCGACTGGCTGTCCGAGCAGGGCTGGGACACCCGGCAGGAGCTGGGTTACCCGGTGTTCCCCGGTCCCTACGTGCCGGACGAGCCCGAGCGCGCCGTGATCATCACCGGTGGCGGTGGCCCCGGGTTCACCACCGAGGAGCCCGCCTCCGACGCCTCCGCATTCCAGATCCGGGTGCGCGGCCCGGCTGACTCCCCGCTGGAGGCCGAGGAGCAGGCCCAGCTCATGGACCGGCTGATCACCCGCGCGCTGTTCCCGGTGCAGGTAGACGGCGTGTGGCTGCTGGCCGCCAACCGGTCGGGCAGTGGCCCGTCCCCGCTGCCGTTCGACCCGGCCGACCGCCGCACCGAGTTCACCTGCAACTACGTCCTCGTGACGGGAGCCTGACATGCCAGTCGGACCACGGGTCACCCTCCAGCCGATCCCCCTCAACCTTGCGGCGCTGTCCGGTGGGCTGTGGGTGACCGCCGCCTCGCCGGGCTACGACCTGGGCTCACCGAGCGCGATCACCGCCTGGTCCGGCCAGGGCGGCGTGCAGATCCCCAACCCGACCCCCGGCAGCGTGATCCTCGCCTTTGCCTGCGGCGCGACCGCGGCCGGCGTGTGGCAGGCCCTGGTCGGCGACCTGGTGGGCTCGATCAACCAGGTGCTTCCGGCGACCACCGAGACGGGCTCGATCGCCGCCAACACCTCGGGCTGGCTCGGCCCGTGGTCCCCGGCGACCTTTAACCAGCAGGCCCCCACGCAGATCACCTACGCCGGGGCGGTCAACACCCAGGCACTCACCCAGTCCGCGCAGGGCTGCGTGGTTGTGGACTTCACCACCACCACGACGCTCGCGCTGCGGGCCTACTCCCTGATCCCCGTCGCCCCGTAGGAGGACCGATGACTGAGCAGCCAGCGGCAGCGGCAGCAGCGCCGCCAGCCGCGCCCGCGCCAGCAGCACAGCAGCAGGCCCCGCCTCCTGCTGCGCCGGCTCAGGAGGAGCCCCGCGTAGCGGGCAAGACAGGGCTCACCACCGACCAGCAGGTGCAGCTCGGCGAGCTGGTCGCCGCCCGCGATGCCGCCGCGGTTGCAGCCGGGGCGGTGCAGATGACGGTGGAGGAGCCGCATGCCGCGTTCACCTACGGCGGCGTCACGGTCACCACCGACCCCACCACGGTGCCCGCCTCGATAGTGCCCGCGATTGTGCAGGCTGCCGCCGAGGCGGGCGTCACCCTAACGCAGCAGGAGAGCGAGAGCTGAGATGGCCGGTCCGCCGCTTGTCTACACCCCGCCGAACTACACCACACAGAACGTGCTCTACGGCGTGGGCATCCTGTTCACGGCCATCCCTGGCACCACTGTGCCGTCAGACCAGAACCTCGGGGTTGCGTCTGCCTGGACCGGGCTGGGCTGGGCATACGTGGGCGCGACCGAGGCGGGCCTGACGGTCACCTTCAACCCGAGCACGCAGGATCTGAACATCGAGGAGCAGCCGACCCCCGTTGCTGTGATCGTCAACACGGCCACGCTCCAGGTCACGTGCTCGCTGTCGGAGGAGACGCTGACCAACGTCAACATGGCGTGGGGCAACGGCGGCTCGATCGCCGTCACCCCGGCCGGCGCGGGCCAGCCAGGCAAGTCGGTGCTGACGCTCTCCACCAACTTTGCCTCGATGGCCTGCGCGGTGATCGGCCGCAATCAGCAGGGCTACGCCCGGGTGCTGTCCATCCCGCAGGTGATGGCCGCCGGCCAGGTGCAGACCGCCTACCGCCGCGCCGCGCAGCAGCGGCTGTACCCGCTCACCCTCAACGCCACGTGCCCGTTCAACCAGATCAGTTGGACCGACCTGACCGCCGTCGCCACCAGCTAGTAGGAGCCGCGCATGCCCGCCTTTGATGCCAGCGCAGTTGTTGAGTCTCTCGACTGGGATTTCACCGGCAAGTTGCCTGGTGAGGGCAACAAGAGAGTGCCCGGATGGCCCAAGGAGCTATACAGCGCCAAGGGCGTCATCACCGAGCCGTCGGACGCGGCGATCGGCGCGTTCCTAGACGGGCTCAAGAACCTCTACCAGGAGGCGCAGAAGTCCGGGCTGCCCACCGACGGCGGCGACGTCACCGCCGAGCAGATGCTGGAGGCCGTGTCGGGGCTGACCGGGGACAAGTTCGTGGAGTTCATGGCTGGCACCGCGGAGCTGTTCGCCGGGCTGTGCGGTGGCCACCCGACCAAGGCGCAGCTCCTGCTGCTGCCGATGCGCGTGCGCGTGAAGTTTTACGCCTGGCTCCAGCAGGAGGTGGTCAACCCGGAAGCCGGGACCGGCGCTGGGACGGAGGCAGTGATCACGCTGCCGTCCGCTCGCGCCGGGTAGAGCTGTACCTCGCTCGCCGGTACTTCAACCTCAGCCGCGATGAGTGGGACGACCTGGGATGGGATCTCCAGCGCGCCTACCTGGACGGGCTGGAGCAGGACGGCACGATCAGCCGCCCGGAGGAGGGCGAGTTCCCCGCCGCGAGCGCGGGCGGCCCGCAGCAGCGGACAGCCGCTGCTGGAGCGGACGTGATCGACCTGGGCGCGATGCGCGCCGAGCTGGACGCACAGCGGCAGCGGGGAGGTGAGTGATGGCCTTTGACGCAGGCACCATCGTCGCTCGCCTCGACCTGGAGGACAGCGAGTTCTACCGTAAGCTCAAGGCTGCCTCCACGGCCGGTGACGCTGCGGCCAAGACACGCACCGCCAAGATCGAGCCGGAAGTCCCGCCCGGCGACGTCGCCGCCGCTGACGCCAAGCTGGACGAGGTAGCCCACGAGCGCGAGGTGAAGATCACCCCGCGGGTGGACGAGTCGGCGTTCGGCCGTATCCGCGACTCCTACCGCCGCCTGGACGAGCAGCTCACCAACGACGTGCGCCGCCGCGGCGGTGTCCTGGCCGGCATGCTCGGCGGCAGCGGCATGCTGCGCGGGGCAGCGGGCATCCCCGGCATGATCGGCGGCCTGTTCGGAGGAGGAGGAGGCGGCGGGGCCGCTGGCGCGGCTCCCGGGGCGGCCGGGCAGACCGCCAGCGCGGCCGGTCCTGGGTTCCTGGGCATGGGGGCCACCCCGGCGATGTGGATCGGCGGCGGCGCAGCGGCCAGCTCCCTGCTGCCCGCGCTCGGCGGCGTGCTCGGCGTGGCGGGCGGCGGCGCGGCCGGGCTGGCGGGTGCCGGGTTCCTGGGCAGCCAGGCGATCAGCCAGAACCTCGGGCCGGCGCTCCAGGCGTACCAGCAGGCACAGAACGCCATGCAGATGGCGGTCACCCCGCAGCAGCGCCAGCAGGCCCAGCGGCAGATGCAGGGCGCGATGCAGTTCGCCCAGCGGTCCGCGCCGGGTGGCGCGTCGGTGTTCCGCTCGATCACCGGGCTGCAAAACGACTGGCAGAACTTCACCGGCTCCCTGCTGCCGATGCTGGCCAAGCCGCTGCGCCAGATCGTCCCGATGGTCGAGTCCCTGTTCGGCCCGCTGCGCAAGTTCTTCCAGCAGTCCATGACCGTGGTCGAGCCGTTTGTGCGGGCGCTGACCGGTGGCATCCGGGCCATCCTGCCGCTGCTGGGCAACCTGGCCAGGATCAGCGGGCCGGGGTTCGCTCAGCTCACCACCGGGCTGCTGCTGCTGGTCAAGAACATCCTGCCGGGGCTGACCACGATCACCAAGGCCAGCCTGCCCTTTATGCACGAGTTCGCCGGAATCCTGGGCGGGCTCGGCCAGTCCATCGGGCGGTTCTTCGCCGTGATGGCCCCTGCCGTCGGTCCCTCGATGACCGTTCTCAAGGCGCTGTTCCAGGCGCTCGGCGGCATCCTGGTCCTCCTCGGCCGGGTAGGCGCGATCATGGCGCGGGCGCTGGCCCCGGTGATCGTCGCCTTTGCGCAGACCATCAAGATCCTTGAGCCGCCGCTGCTGCTGGTGGGCAAGATCCTCGCCGAGCTGGCCGGGGCGATCTTGCAGGATCTGATGTCCATGCTGATCCCGGTCGCCCACCTGATCGCCGATCTTGCCCCCACCTTTGGTGCCCTGGCCAAGGTGCTGGCCAGCGTGTTCAACGTGCTGGAGAACAGCGGCACCATCTGGAACGTCTTTGCGGATGCCCTGGAGTCCCTGGCCCGGCCGCTGGCCAACCTGATCAATGCCCTGGTGACCCAGCTCGCGCCGTTCATCCCGCCGCTGATGCGGATGATCGGTGCCCTCGCTGACGGCGCTGTGATGATCTTGGTCCGGGTGGTGTCGGCGCTGGTCCCGCCGCTGGTCAAGGTCACCGAGGCGCTGCTGCCTCCGCTCCTCAAGATCGTCCAGCAGCTCGTGCCCGTGATCAACGTGCTGGCGCAGATGTTCGCGGCCGGGCTCGCCACCGCCCTGGTGGCGATCCTCGATGCCCTCGCCCCGCTGGTGGTCCTGCTCGCCAAGCTGATCGGCTGGGTGGTCGGGGTAGTCGCTGCTGTCGTCACCTGGATGGCTCACTTCCACCTGCTGATCCCGGTGCTGATCGCCGTGGCGGCAGCCATCGACCCGGTAGGCACCGCGGTGCTCGGGCTGATCGCCGTGATCGGCTTCCTGTCCACCCACTGGCACCAGGTGTGGAACGACATCAAGAGCTGGACGATGGACGCCTGGAACTTCCTCACCCACGGGTGGGGGCAGTGGCTGGTGCCCGGCCTGACGCTGATCCGGCTGGCGGTCGAGTTCGTGCGCGACCACTGGAAACAGGCGTGGGATGACATCACCGGCGCAGCTCAGGCGGCGTGGAACTTCATCGACAACAACATCGTGCAGCCGATGGAGCAGGTGTTCACCCAGGATCTGCCCAATGCGTTCGGCACGGCGGTCCGCTGGATCGGGCAGCACTGGCAGGACATCGAGAACGTGGTAGCCAGCCCGGTCAAGTTCGTGATTGACCACGTGCTGGACGGGCTGATCTCAGCATTCGACTGGATCACCTCCAAGCTCGGGCTCGGCAGGCCGATCGGCGCGGTCCACCCGATGGGCCTGGCCCGCGGCGGGCGGCTCCCCGGCTACGGCGGCGGCGACCGGCACCCGGCGCTGCTGGAGTCCGGCGAGACGGTGGTGTCCAAGGAGCACAGCGGCATGCTCGCCGACGTGTTCCGCGCGGTCGGCGTGCCGGGCTACCAGGCCGGCGGCCGGTTCGGCGCGCTCGACCCGTCCGCCCGGTACGCCCAGCGGCCGGCGCACAACGTGGGCCAGCACGGGCCGGGCCTGCTCGGCGGCATCGGGCATTTCTTCTCCGGGCTGTGGCACAAGGCCGAGGACGTCGGCAAGATCACCGCCGCGGTCGCCACCGGCAACACCGCCGCGCTGACCAACGCGATCATGAACATGCTCGGCACCAACCTGGTCGGCGGGGCCACCGCCGAGATGGCCCAAATGCTGATGGGGATGGGCAAGACCGCGGTCGCCGATGCGGTCAAGTGGCTGATCGGGCACGGCGGGATGGGTGCCGACGGCAACGCGATCGTCAAGTTCGCCATGAGCTACCTCGGCAAGATCCCCTACACGTGGGGCGGCACCTCACTGAGCGGCGATGACTGCTCGGGGTTCGTGGAGGACGTCTACAACCACTTCGGCATCCACCCGCCGCGGACGTCCGAGGCGCAATACGCCTGGGCCAAGCGGTCCGGCCCGGTGCCGGGCGGCCTGGCGTTCTACGTCTCCGCGGGCGGCGGCCCGCCGCCTGGCCACGTGGCGATCATCCGCACCCCCACCCAGGTGATCAGCCAGGGCGGCCCCGAGGGCGTCAAGGGGCCGACGCTGATGCCGCTGCACGGCATGCCGCTGATGGGCACTGGCATCCCGCCAGGCGGGCTCGGCGGTGTTGGGCTCGGCCCGCAGAACCTGCGGCAGATCGAGGGCTACTGGATGCAGGCCGGCGGGCCTGGCGGGATGGTCGCCCACATCGCCGCGGCGATCACCGGTGCCGAGGCCGGGTTCCGGCCCGGCGCGATCCAGCAGGGGCAGCCCTACGCCACCACCGGCTGGGGGCTGTGGCAGATCACCCCGGGCAACAGCGAGCCGCAGTTCGGCATCAACCAGGCGCTGCTCAACCCGCTCAACAACGCCCGCGCCGCGGTGGCCAAGTGGCGCGCGGCCGGCGGGTTCTCCCCCTGGACCACCTACACCTCCGGGGCCTACCAGCGGTTCATGGACAGCGGCGGGTGGCTGCTGCCGGGGCTCAACGTCAACGCCAACGCCACCGGCCGGCCCGAGGCCGTGCTCAACCCGGTGCAGTCCTCCGCGTTCGTGGCGATGGCCGAGGCCGCCCACCAGCTCTCCAAGCAGGGCGGTGGCGGGCACTCGCTGCTGCGTGACGTCCACCTGACGCTGCCCGAGGGCACCACCGTCACCCAGGCGCTGCAAGAGCTGAGCTGGATGCTGCGGGTGAGCCGGCAGCAGGCATACACGGGGGTGAGCTGATGGCTGACCCGGTGCTGGCCCTCGGCCAGTACAGCATCGGCACCGACATGCCAGGCGGTGACCCGAACACCGTGGTCTACGGCTACGGCACCACCTGCCTGGTGCAGAACACCCTCGCCGACACCGGCTCGATGACCACCCAGGACACCCCGGTAGTCGGGCATGACGGCGTGCTGTTCGGTGTGGACACCCTGCCCGGGATGGTGGTCACGCAGACCGGGGTCGCCTACGCCAACGCCAACGGCAAGGCCGCGCTCGATGCGTTCAGCCAGCTAGCCGGCAAGTGGCTCGACCCGGCCGCCCGGATGGTCAACGGGCAGATGCAGAAGCTCCGCGCCTACTACCCGGTGTCCAACGTGGTCCGGGTGGCTTACGGGCGCGGGCGCAAGATCCAGCCCACCTACGGCACCGCCAACCAGGGCGCGGTCCCGTTCAGCGCCCAGTTCCAGGCCGCCGACTGCAACTGGTACGCCGACACCGAGAGCATCCTCACCCTCACCAGTGTGCCGTCCTACCTGGGCACCTTCACGTTCCCGGTCACCCCGCCGTTCCAGTGGGCGTCCGCCTACCTGAACTACCAGCAGAACGCGCTGGTCAACAGCGGGCCGATCGCCACCTGGCCGGTGATCACCTTCAACGGGCCGATCAGCTTCCCCGGCATCGCCTACGTCAACACCGCCATCGCCATCAGCTACCAGGGGGTGCTCCCTGCTGGCCAGTCCCTGGTGCTCGACACCCGGCCGTGGGCGCGCACCGCGCTGATCGGCACCGCCAGCGTGGCCGGGCTGCTGAACGGCAGCCCGATGATCTCCCTCGGACTGCCGCAGGGCGCGACCGTGGTCCGCCTCACCGGCACCGACTACACCGGCACGGCCACCTGCCAGATCAAGTGGCGCAACGCCTGGCCAGCGATCGGGGGAAGTTATGCCTAGGTCAGCTAGTTGCGCGCCGCGCTGCTTCCCGCTTCCGGTTGCACGTCTTGCAGTACCGGACGATCCGGCCGGTCTTCCAATCAGTCTTCCGCCCGTCCAGCGGGTGGTTCTTCTTGAGGCAGGTGTCCCTGCTAACGCTCCGGTGCGTTCCGTGCCGCACTGCATCGAGGATGTTGGCGCTGTGTGTGTCGTACCGGAGGTTGTCGGCCCGGCAGTTCCACTGGTCGCCGTCGTTGTGGCAGACCTCCAGGCCAGGGCCGGGGGGTGGCAGGAAGTGCCGGGCGACCAGCAGCGCGACCCGGATGGTCTTGGGCCGCCCGGCGATGCTCAGGTTGACCTGGGGCCTGCCTCGCTGGTCGTGCTGGGTGGTCATGATGAGCGGCAGGTCAACCCCCTTAGCAACCCAGGAGCGCACGCGCCCGAAGTTGCTGATCTCATAGCGCCTGTTGTGACCGTTGACCGGCTTCCATCTTTCCCTCACGTGGGCAGTATAGTACATGCACGTTCACGTCACATTTATGCAGGTGAACTATGACTTTTCAAACTGCTGTTTGGGCCGTGGACGGCAACATGGTCGATGCCGCCTACGCCCGGATGATGCTGAGCGCCGCGACGATGGGCGCGCAGGGCGTGGTCGGCCACCTGGACTGCCAGGTGCAGGCCACCACGCCGACGCCGACGGCCGGGATCGTCATCACCCCCGGCCAGGTGGTGGTATCAGGAGCGGAGGCCCCCTACCAGGGCAGCTACCACGGGTGGAACGTCGGCAACGACACCACGCTGACGATCGCCGCCACGGCGGGCAGCCCGCGCTCGGACATGGTGGTGGTCCGCGCGGAGGACCCGACCTGGAGCGGCTCCCCGTGGGGCAACCCGGCCAGCGGGCAGATCCTGTTCCCCCGGGTGATCAGCGGCGTGGCCGCGGGCTCGACCGTTCCGCCGGCCGGGCAGAGCTGCATCCCCCTGGCCCGGATCGACGTCCCTGCGTCCACCTCGGCGATCACCCAGGCGATGATCAACGACGTCCGCCAGGTGTCCATCCCGCAGACGCAGACCGTGCAGATGGCAGCCGCCGGCCCGGCCAGCGCCACCAACTGGAACACCTCGGGCTCAACCATCCAGTGGCCGCCCGGTGCCACCTGGGCGGTGCCGATCCCGAGCTGGGCCACCAGGATGATCATCCTCTGGCTGGTCAACGAGATCCTGTGGGTGTCCGGCTGGGCGCGGTCCAACATCTGGCCGGTGATCGGCAGCTCGGTGACCGCGCCGACGGTGAGCTTCCCGCAGACGCTGATCTCGATCCAGTCCGCGCAAGGCCCCTGGCGGCACACCACGGGCGGCGGCGGGTCGGTCGCCATCCCCGCCTCGATCCGCGGCACGACACAGACCTTCCAGTTCGCACAGACGCGGGCCACTCAGACGGGCGTCATGAGCGCCGACGAGGGGACCGTGACCAGCGTTGTCGCCACCTTCCAGCAGCAGGCAGCGGTCGCATAACCGAAAGGAAATGATCATGTCGAGAGGGCCAGACTCCGCGAGCGCGAGCGAGCATCTGCTGGTCGGGGTCGGAGCCCCGCACGCAGACGCCGCTGGCGTCCACACCGATTTCCGGGTGCAGCGGTTCGATGAGGACCAGACCCGCTACGCGGCGGCGCGCTACGCGCCGGGCACCCTGCTCACGCCCAGGCGGTTCGCCGCCGTCGGCGTGACGCCCACCCCGGGCTGGGGTGACACCACCGACTACGACTGCAACATGATCGTGCAGAACGGGTGGATAGCCCTGCTCGGCGGCGTGGCGGGCACCACCATGTCGCCCAAGTTCAGCGCGACCAACGGCCGGATCGGCGTCGGCACCTCCACCACCGCGGCGGCGTTCAGCCAGACCACCCTGGTCGGCGACACCGGCGCGGCGAGCACGACCAGCTACTTCAAGCTGGTCAGCGGAGCCCCGACGATCAGCACCGCGGCCACGCCACCGACGCTGGTGTTCAGCTCGGTGTTCGGCACGGCGGTCGCCAACTTCGCCTGGCAGGAGTTCGGCACTGACGCAGGCACCGCAGACAGCGTGTCCAACGCCACCACGGGCGGCACGTTCTTCAACCGCGGTGTCAGCTCGCAGGGCACCAAGGCCAGCGGCCAGACCTGGACGGCAACCGAGACGATCAGCTTCGGCTACCCCTCGGGGTCCGGCACCGTCAGCTAGCCCGGCGTGAGCTGTGCCCGCGCCGGTACTGATTGCCAGCGCGACCGTCACTGGCACCGTCACGTCCCGGGCGATGACGGTTGCCACGGCGTCGGCCGCGGGCGACACGCTGTTGGTGCTGGTCACCAACAACAGCAACAGCGGCTCAGCCACCGCCTGCACTGACTCCAAGGGCAACGTCTACACGCTGGACGCCAGCCAGGGGACCAGCCCGCAGACGTACATGTTCCGCTCCCCGGGAGCCACCGGGGGATCGGGCGGCGGCGCAACCGCCGCGCTCACCACCACCGACACGATCACGGTCACCACCAGCTCGACCAGCGCCGTCTACGTGCTCCAGGGGGCCAAGCTCACCGGCGCGGGCGCGTTCGACAAGGCGGTAACGCCGGTCCACCTGGGCACCGCGGCGCTGACTAACTCAGTGAGCGGCACGCCCGCGGCGGACAACGAGCTGGCGATCATCGCCTACACCGGCCAGTCAGCAGGCGGTGCCCCCACCTTCACCGCGCCCACCGGGGCAGCAGCGGCCGACGCCTACGCGGGCACCGGCAACGAGACGTCGCTGGGCTGGGTGCAGCTCGGCACCGGCACGGGCGGCGTGGCGCAGACCTTCACCGTCACCGTCGGCACCGCGGCCACCCAGTCGCTGGGCGTGTGGCTGTTCCAGTCCCCCACCTCCGCGGTCGCTGAGGCGGACCGGGCCGGTGCTGCCGACGCGCTGGCGATCACGGCCAAGACGCTCCCGCTGGCCGACCGCGCCGCCGCGGTGGACATGGCCGACTACGCCCTGCCCGTCCTGTGCGGCACCCGGCTTGGCCCGGCCGACACCACCACCGCCCGGACGTTCAGCCCGTCCCAGGCCACCAATGCGGGGGACACGCTGCTGATCGCCGCGGAGGCGAACGCCAGCCCCCTGACGATCAGCTCGATCACTGACACACAGGGCAACACCTGGGTGCAGGACTTCTACTGGAACAGCACCAACACGCCGATCATCTACGGCTGGCGCTGTGACGGCGCGACCGGTGGCCCAGGCGGCGGCCCGTCCGCGGCGCTGGGCATCTCCGACGTGATCACCCTCACCGTGGTGGTCGGCGGCGGCAACACGATCGTCTACGCCTCGCTGTTCGACGTGCCGTCCTGGTACGGGCCGCTGGACAAGTCGGTCGCCGTGGTCGGCGCGACCGGCCCCACCGGTGCCTCCACCGCCACTGCGCCCACCGCCGACGGTGAGCTGATGGTGGCGGTGGCGGGATTCTCCTCCAGCGCCACCGGATTCTGCGAGATCAACGCGCCGATGCAGCCGCTGATGGTGCTCACCGAGCAGCCCGGCACCAACAGCCCCTACCTGCTGGTGAGCGCGCAGGCGCTCGGCCCCGGCACGGCGGGCGTCAACCAGCAGGCCACCTCCAACCAGAACACCGGGGCCTACCGGCTCGGCGCGTGGTTCTTCTCGCCCACCCCGCAGGTGCCGGTGGCCCAGGCCGACGCCGCAGCCGCGGCCGAGCAGCTCGCCGTGGCGGGTGCGCCCTACATCCTCGGCCAGGCTGCCAGCTCGGGCAACGTCGCATCGCTGGCCGTCCCGATCACCGCCGCCCTGACCCCCGGCGATGGGGTGCTGGTCTGCGTCGGCAGCGGCTCGGCCACCGCGGTGGTCAGCACGGTGACCGACACCAAGCTCAACGCCTACACGGTGGACGTCGCCTCGCACGTCATCCGGCCGGCGTGCTTCGCCTACACCGGGGCCAGCCCGACGCCGCTCACCACCTCCGACAGCATCACGGTCACGCCAGCGGTCACGCAGACCATCCGGGTGACGGTCCTCGGTATCCCCAAGATGGCCGCGGTGGACCAGCACCCGGCCGGGGCGGGCAGCTCCAGCAGCTCCACGTTCTCGCTGGCGACCGGCGCGCTGTCTGCGCCGGGTGAAATCTGCGTCGGCGCGGTCAACTTCGCGGGCTCCAACCTGCCCACCGGGCTGTCTTGGACCCTGATCCAGAACGAGAGCACAGCCCCGGTCCTGACCACGGCGTACATCCTGCCGGGGGCCAGCACCGCCTCGCAGACGTTCTCGGGCAGCGTGTCCGCCGCCGCGGCCAACGACGGCGGCGTGATCACCTTCACCACCGGCGTGCCGCCGACCGTCGTGGCCCAGGCCGACGCCGCCGCCGCAGCGGATCAGCAGGGGGTCGCTGCTGCTGTTCCGCTGCCCGAGCAGGCAGGAGCTGCTGAGCAGCTCGCGGCATCCGCTGCCGTCCCCGTGCCGGACCGGGCTGCCGCGGTGGAGGCGCTGTCTGTTGTGGTCGGCCAGACCGTGGCGCTCGCCGACCAGGCAGGAGCTGCGGAACAGGAGGGGATCTCCGCTGCCGTCCCGGTCGCCGAGCGCGCCGCCGCGGTGGAGGCGGCCACGCAGGCGGTCACGCTGGCACTCGCCGAGCAGGCGGCAGCCGCCGACGCGGAGGCGGTCAGCGGCGCGCAGCCGGTCGCCCAGGCCGACCAGGCCGCCGCGGCCGAGGCGCTCTCGGTCAGCATCGCGCCTTACCAGGCGGCCACCGGGCTCACCACCGGCGCGGGCTCCAGCCGCACCGCCGCGGTCAGCACGCCCACCGGTGCCGGGGACACGCTGCTGGTGCTGATCACCACGCAGAACACCTCCTGCACGATCTCGGCGCTGACCGACAGCAAGGGCAACGTCTACACCCAGGACACCGCGGCGCAGGTCGCCGTGCCGATGTCCTACTGGTTTAGGTCGCCGGGTGCCACGGGCGGGCCTGGCGGCGGGCCGACGGCGGCGCTGGGCACCTCGGACACGCTCACCGCGACGTCGGCCGCCTCCACCGGCAACGTGGAGATCCTGCTGATCGACGTGCCCGGCGTCGGGGCCGTGGACATCATCAGCTCGATCGGCAACGGCAGCAGCACCGCGCCGGCCCGGGGCTTCACCCCGCGCGCCGATAGTGAGATGTGCGTGGCGCTGCTGGCCAACGCCAACGCGGGCGGCGCACCGGCGATCACCGCGCCGTTCAGCCTGGTGACCACCTACCACTCCGGGGTCAACCCCTACAACAGCGCGGCGTTCGACCAGCTCGGCACGGGCACCAACGGCGTGGCGCAGAACTTCGCCGCCACGATCACCAGCGCCCAGTGGTACGTGGTGGTCTACACGTTCCCGCTGGCCGCGCCGCTCACGGTGATCACCCCGGCCGACGCCGGCGGTGCCACTGACGTCCTCGCCGTCCCGGCGCAGACGCTGGTCCCGGCCGATGCCGCGGCCGGTGCCGACGCGCTCGCCGTCCCGGCCCAGGCGATGCCGGTGCCCGACCAGGCGGCCGGGGCCGACCAGGTGGCCGTCACTGCCGCGGTTACTCTCGCAGATGCTGCTGCGGCAGCAGAGGCCACGGTGGTGGCGGCCAACCTGGCTGTTACCGACGCCGCTGCGGCGGCAGACAGCAGGTCGGCGAACGCTACCGCGCAGCTCGCCGAGGCTGGCGCAAGCGCAGAGGCGTCGGTGGCGAGCGCCAGCGTACCGCTGCCCGAGCAGGCGGCCGGCGCGGACGCGCTGCCGCTGCCCGCCGAGGTGCTGGGCCTGCCCGAGACGGCGGGCGGTGCCGACACCCTGGCCGTTGCGCAGGGCAGCAACACCCTGCTGGGTGACCAGGCGGGCGCGGCCGAGCAGCTCGCGGTCACTGTGGCCGCCGCACTTCCCGACACCGCAGCCGGGGCCGATCAGCAGGGCGTCTCTGCTGCTGTGCCGGTGGGTGAGCGGGCCGCAGCCGCCGACGGGATCTCCGCTCAGCTCACCGCGGTCGCCGCGCCGCTGCCCGAGCTGGCCGCTGCTGCCGAGCAGCTCGCGGTCACAGTCACCGTGGCGCTCGTGGACTCCGCGGCGGCAGCAGATACACCGGCCGTGTCTGCTGCCACGCCGCTGGCCGAGGCGGGGACGGCGCTGGACGCGCTGAACACGCCAGCCCGGACGCTCCCGCTGCCGGACGCTGGTGCTGCGGCCGACGGGCTCGCACTGGGCGCTCCGGTGGGGCTCGGCGACAGCGCAGCAGCTACCGACGCTAGCACCGTGACCGTAGCTGCCCCGGCCGGTGATGCGGGGGCCGCGGCCGACCTGCTTGCGCCGACGGCCACGGTCAGCCTCACCGACCAGGGCAGTGCCGCAGACGCTATCAGCCCGGTGGTGGGCGAGGCGGTCGCTTTCGCCGAACAGGCAGGAGCTGGCGAGCAGCTAGCAGCGGGCGTGTCCAGCCCGGCCGGTGACCAGGCCGCCGCGGCGGACGCCCTCACGGCGGTAGTGGCGTCCGGGGCCACCGACCAGGCTGGCGCTGCCGACACCCTCAGCGTCGTGGTCGGCGCTGCGGTGACGCTGGCTGATCAGCCGGGGGCAACCGACCTGCTAGCCGTGGCAGCTACCGTCCCAGCGGCCGAGCAGGCGGGCGCGACAGATGCAGCGACAGCAGCGGTAACGGCACCTGCCGGCGACCAGGCCGGTGCCGCCGATTCTCTCACGGTGGTGGTCGGCGCTCAGGTGGCCTACCCGGACGCGGGCTCGGGCGTGGCCAACCTCGGGGTCGGTGTGGCCAGCCAGGCCGCCGACATGGGGGCTGTTGCGGAGACACTGGTGCCGGCCGCCTCCACGGGCGTCCCCGACCTGGCTGGTGCTGCCGACGGTATCGCGGTCGCCGTCGGCGAGGCGGTCGCCCTGGCCGATTCCGCGGCAGCCGCGGACGCGGAGGGCGTCTCCGCGCAACTGGGCCTGGCGGACGCGGGCACGGCGGCTGAGGCGCTCACAGAGGCCATCTCGGCACAGCCGCACCTCCCCGACACCGGAGCCGTCACAGAGGCTCTCAGCGCGTCGGCAGTGACAGGCAGTCAGGACCGTGCAGCAGCCAGTGACAGCCTTGTGGTGCAGGCCGCGCTGGACACGTTCAGCGGCGACCAGGCCGCCGCGGTGGACGATTTCGCAGCCGTCCCGGCCGCGCTCGTCCCATCGCCCACATGGACAGCCGGGCCGGGGGTGCTGGCTTGGCGGGCCACCCCCGGCCCGGCCCGGTGGAGCGCCACAGCAGCGGGCGCACGCTGGCACGCCGAGCCCGCCGAGCCCGCCGCCGAGCCCGGCGCGGGAGAGCCCGCCTGGCACCCCAACGGGGACAGCCCGGCCTGGCGGGCGGGCAGCGGCGGCACCGCGCTGCTCGCGCGCCCAGCTCTGCGCACCTGGACCGTGGCACCGGCCGCATCCCGGTGGCAGGCTGTTAGCAGCCCTCCCCGCTGGGCTGCCGTCCTTGCCCAGGCACAGTGGAGGGTGATCATGGCCGCCTTCAAGCCGATCGCTGCTGTCAGCCAGCAGATGATCAACGTCAAGTGGGACTCCGATCTCGGCGGCGAGGTAGACGATCCGACGGTTGCCCCCTACCCGGTGCGGTTCGCCGTGCCGCTGTCCTCGATGAACGAGCAGGCCCCCGCCGAGCCGGTCACCTGGTTTGACGCCGTGTGGCTGCCGCCCACCGGGCGTTACAAGGGCTTCATCGCGCAGTGCTCGGTTGGCCCGGCCAGCAGCGGGGGCCTGGTGCCGTTGCAGGCGGGCCAGACCTACGACGTGTGGTCCGAGGTGGACACCGCGACTGAGACGGTCCGGGCGTTCGTCGGGCAGCAGCCGGTGTACTGATGCCCGACGGCGGCGGCTACCACAACATCACGCTGACCGACAGCGCGGCAGCGTCGGACCAGGGCGGCCTGGCTGTCTCCAGCCCCAACCTGATCCAGGTGTTCGATGACGCCGCGGCGCTCGATGACCAGAACACCGGGGGCCTGGCGGTCGCCGAGACGCCCAGCACGTTCGACACCGCCGCCGCGGTCGATGACATCCCCGGCTACAGCTTCACCGTGTCCCAGGCGTTCGCCCTCGCCACCCGCGAGGCAGCGGGCGCGTGGGAGGGCCTGCTGGTGGTCAAGGGCACCGCGCCCGCGCCTACCCCGGCGTTCTACGCCCGCGCCGCGCCGCAGGCGTTCATCAACCCCACCATGCCGAGGATGCACCTCCAGAACCTGATCACCGGCGCGTGGATCACCCGGGACCTGCGGGCCATCCAGCAGCCCAACATCACCTGGAACCTGGACCAGCCGGACACGTTCTCCTGCCAGGTGCAGCCGCCACGGCGGGAGCTGCTCGACTCCACCGGCAACCCGCTGCCCACCGAGTGGCAGACCGCGTGCTACCTGGAGGAGAACAGCGAGATCAAGTTCGGCGGCATCCTCACCGCCTCCACCTACAACGGGCCGGCCTGGACGCCGACCTTCACCGGATTCGTCGGCTACGCCAACGGGATCATCTACGAGGGCTCCAACTACAGCCAGGTGCAGATCGACGCGCTGGACGTGGTGCGGATGCTGTGGGCCTGGGTGCAGGCCCAGCCGGGCGGCAACATCGGACTGGTCCTCGATGCCACCAAGGCGGGCGTGCTGCTCGGCGCGCAGCTCCAGTCCAACCAGTTCATGAGCACCAACCTGGCGGTGCGGGCCAGGGACGGCTCGACCACGATCACCGTCAACAACCCCACCGGATTCACCACCTCCAGCCAGGTCAACCTGGCCGACAGCAACAACTGGTACTCGATCTCCAAGATCAGCAAGAACGTGTTCACCCTCGGGTCGGCGATCCGCGGCGACCACAACGCGGGCACCAAGGTGATCCAGGGCGGGCCGGGCTCCAACGTGCCCACCCCGTTCGTCCTCGACTGGTGGAACAGCACAGACATCGGCCAGGAGATCGGCAACATCGCCACCGAGGCGGTGTTCGACTTCTACGAGCAGCACACATGGACCGACGCCACCCGGCAGGGCGTCAAGCACGCGCTGCACTTCGGCGTCCCGCGGATCGGCGTCCGGCAGACGTCGCTGCGGTTCGCCGAGGGGGAGAACATCACGGTGCCCGTGCAGGGCAGCCGGGACGGCTCGGTCTACGCCAACGAGGTGGTTGGGCTCGGCGCGGGGCAGGGCAGCCTCCAGGTCCGCGCCCAGGTCGGCACGCCCAACAACACGCTGCGCCGGGTGTTCGTCTACACCGACCAGACCATCCGCACCCAGGCCCGGCTCCAGTCCCGGGCGCAGGCGATCCTCACCAGCCGGATCGCCATCGACACGCCGCAGACGGTGGTGGTGAAGAACCACCCGAACGCGCCCTTTGGCTCGTTCAGGTGCGGCGATGACATTTTGGTCACGATGGCCACCGGGTGGCGCAACGCCGGGATCTGGTGCCGGATCACCTCCATGAGCCAGAACCCGCAGGAGGACATCATCACGCTCACGTGCGCCAGGTCGGACAGCTTCACCTACCTGGCGCAGAGCGGGCAGGCGGGGACGATGTGACGACACCGAACCTGGGCACCGAGATGCTGCGGCTGTCCCGCGAGCTGGCCACGCTCCAGCGGCGGATCACCATGCTGGAGCGCGGCGCGAACAGCACCCAGCTCGACCAGTCCTCGATCGAGAACGGCGCGCTGACGATCAACGACGCCAACGGCAACCCGCAGATCATCCTCGGGCTCCAGGCCGACGGCACGTTCGCCCACCTCCAGCTCACCGGCAGCACGCCCCCGCAGCCGTCGGACCCGGTGCTCTACCCCGCGGTCAACGGGCTGAACGTGAGCTGGGACGGCAACATGTCCGACGGCTCCCCGCCGCTGGCCGACTTCGCCGGCGTCCAAGTCCACTGCTCGACCCAGGCCAATTTCATCCCGGGCTCGGCCACGCTCCAGTTCCTGATGGGCACCGCGGGCACCCGGCAGATCACCGGGCTCACCCCGGACACGCTCTACTACGTCCTGTTCATCGTCACCAACCAGGCCGGCATGCAGGGGCCGACGTCGGACTACATGTCCGCGATAGCTCAGGGCGTGGTGGACCAGATCCCGCCGTCCTCGATCACCCCGGGCATGGTCACCTTCCAGATCGCCACGCCCGGTGGCGTCAACGTGGCCATCGGACCCAACCCGCCCGGTGCGCCCAACCCGGGCGACCTGTGGTTCGACGCGACCAACGGCTACGTGATGAACCAATGGAACGGGACCGCGTGGCTGCCCTACCAGTTCGGCCACAATGCGATCGTCGCCAGCTCGATCACCTCCGACCTGATCGCGGGCAACCAGATCGTCGCCGGGCTGGTCGCCGCGGGCGCGATCGACGGCATGACGATCAACGGGCTGACGATCAACGGCACCACGATCAACGCCTCCAACCTGCTGATCTCGGGGACCACGGGTGGCATCTACGCCTACAGCCAGGGCGGCACCACGACGCAGACCTTCTACGCCAGCGGCACCTGGATCGCCCCGCCCGGCGTCACCACGGTGCGGACCGAGGGCCTGGCCCCCGGTGGCGGCGGGGCCTACGGCACCTCCACCACCAAGGCCGGCGGAGGTGACGGCGGTGAGTACAGCCTGGAGCCCAGCCTGGCCGTGACCCCCGGCCGCGGGTACGCCTTCACGATCGGGTCACCTGGCGGGCAGGGCATCCTCGGCAGCGTCAACGGCGGTAACGGCGGGCAGATCGTGTTCCCCGGCGATGCGGTCAGCCTGGTGGCCAACGGCGGGCGCGGCGGGCTCACTACCGGCAGCCACGCCACGCCGGTCTACTCGACCAACACCACCCACCACCCGGGCGGGCTCGGCTATGCGCCGACGGTCAACGGCGGCCCATCCGGTCACGGCGGTGGCGGGGGCGGCTCGGCCGGCCCGTCGGCGTCTGGCAACAATGCGCCGAACACCGGCTACGGCGCGTCCGCCGTGCCGGGTGGCGGCTCCGGGGGCAACGGCTTCGGCGGCGGCTCGCTGAACGACTCCGGGGACGTCGGCGGCGGCTACGGCGGCGGTGGCGGGGCCGGCCCGTCCGGTGGCCACGTCGGGGCCTACGGGCAGCCGGGATGGCTGCGGCTCACCTTCACCCCGACCGGAAACAGCCTGGTCGCCTCGCTGTGCGGGCTCGCCAGCACAGACCCGTTGCTGGGCCTGGCGTGCCCGGCCGGGTTTGAGGTGTTCAACAACACCACCATCAAGCTCCAGGGCCAGGCCGGGGAGAGCGCACCGGGACAGGTGCAGGCCCCCGCTGCTGAGCAGCTCCAGCTCACCTCGCCCAAGACGCTCTCCACCGACGTCGCCTCCGCGCTGCTGCTCCAGTCGGTGCCGACCGGCAACACGCCAGCGATCTACGGCAACGGGCTCAACCTGATGACGATGGCGGGCTACGCGCCGTCCGGCGCGACCAGCTACGGGCGGGCGTCCACCACCACCCTGGCCGCGGACCCGTACCTGTCGATCAACTGCCTGGCCAACGCGATCTACGACCTGGACATGGTGATCTTTTACAGCGGCGCGGCCAGCGGCGGCTCCAATCTCAAGTTCACGATGGTGAGCCCGAGCGGCACCGAGATCGACTGGCTCGTCCCGGTCTACATGAACACCTCCAACGCCCCGGTCTACAACGAGACGTCCTACATCGCGCCCACCAAGATCGCCTACACCAACGGCACCGCCAACCCGGCGTGGGGCTTCCAGATCGTCGGCACCGTGTTCATGGGCTCGGTGGCCGGCCCGGTCCAGTTCTGGTGGGCGCAGGGCACCAGCTCGGGCACCAATACCCGGATCTTCTCGGGCTCGCGGATGTCCCTCACGCAGATTGGATGATCATGTTTGCTGACAACGCCAGCCAGCCCAACATCATGAACCGCACCCAGGACATCTTCCTGCGGTGGCGGCAGGCGATGGATGATATGTCCAACTTCCAGAACTGGCTGGCCGCCCAGGACGATCCGACGCTGGAGGCGATGGGCTTCACCGCCCAGGATGTCACGTTCCTGCGCAGCGCCTACGCCGACGGGATGGCCGCGCGGGCGATCATCTACAACGGGCTGCCCCCTGCTGGCTACCCGCAGCCGACCGGGGCGCATGACTACCTGGTCAACATCAAGCAGGTCATTGGCCCGATATGACCAACGGCAGCCCGGTCACCCGGGATCTGTTCGACGCCACCCAGCGCGAGAACGATCGGCGGCTCGGCAACGCCGAGCACGAGCTGGAGGGGCTGCGCGGTGCTGAGCAGGAGCACGAGGCGCTGTCCGCCCGGATCACCGCGCTGGAGTCGGCGGGCAAGTCCGAGGCGGGCGCGGAGGCGTCAAGGAGGGAGCGCACGTGGGCGCTGGTAATGATCTTCATCGGGAGCCTGGTGCTGCCCCTGCTCACCACCGCCGTGATCGCGTTCCTGCATCTCAAGTCCTATCACTGATCCCGGGCTGGGCCTGGGTGGCGGTGGTGCTGATCTTCTGCGCGGTCGCCACCGCGTGCGTGCTCCAGGCGATCGTGATCTGGTCGCTCCTCGATGACGTCCACGTGCTGCGGATGCAGGTCTGTCACCTGGCGGTCACCGAGCATTTGATCGTGGTGGGCTGTAACACAGGCCGGTGACGGTGCAATACTGGGCGGCAAGCCAAGCCAGTCCCCGCCTGGGTGGCGGGAGCCGCTGTGGTTGACACGCTCTGGTCGGACGTCAGCGAGTTTCAGATCCCGGTAGACAACAGGTATCCGCACCAGTTCCTGTGCTTCCGGTCCAACGATGGCAGCTACGAGGACCATCATTTCCCGCAGAACCTGGCCTGGGCTCGCGGCGCGGTTCACAGCGGCAAGCTGTGGGGCTTCATGGTCTACTACTTCTACCGGCCGGGCTTCAACGGGGCCGGGCTGCTGATGCAGCGGGTGGGCCACCCGGACCCCAAGCTCACCGTGATGATCGACGTGGAGTCCGCGGGCGGGCAGATCGGCGGCAACCAGTCCGCCGCGATCAACGCCCAGTACGAGGAGCTGGCCCGGTGGCTGGGTGACAAGCGGCGGGTGGTCGGCTACGGCAACACCTCCGACCTGAACGCGCTGTGGCCGCAGAAACCGCAGGGCATCCGGCTGGTGGTCGCCGCCTACGGCTCCAACCCGTCTTACCCGGGCAAGTTCGCGCACCAGTTCATGGACAACGCCAACACCCCGCCGTTTGGCAGCTCGGACCTGAACAGCGCCGACGGCATGAGCCAGGCCGACCTGGAGAACATGTTCGGGCTCACCTACGCCAGCCCGCCTCACCACTCCACCGCGCCCGCCCAGGTGGCCCGGCCGTTCACCACCACCCAGCCCAAGCCAGGCGGCCCCTACCGGCACGTGCTCACCCAGGCCACCTCGATGAAGGAGCTGGCCGCGCTGCGCAACAGCCAGGTGCTGACCGTGTGGACCCACATGGTCCAGAACGTCACGCAGACTGACCTTGACGCCGAGCAGGACGCCAAGATGCCGGTCGGCTGGGTGTTCTACACGAGCAACGAGTGAGGCTCCCCTGGCGGCAGCAGGAGCCCCCCGCTGCTGACAAGTGCCCCGAGCGCGAGCGGGTGGCCGAGGCGGTCAGGGTGCTGAGCGCGCTCCAGGCCGGCGGGCACACCGACGTGCCGATCCGGCTGGTGCTGGAGCAGCTCGACCCGGACGGGGAGCACACCGAGCCCCGCGACCCGCGGGCCGACCCGATCACCGGGTGCCTGCCGGTCACCCCGCCCGGAACGCCCGGCCAAGAGACAGCCGAGCCCTGATCTCCGCGGCGTGGATGTCCCGCGCCATCGCCACGTCAGAGCGGGCACCCCACGCGGGCTTGTAGTACGTCTTGCCCTGCGGGCTCACCCAGTAGATCCCCTTGATCCCGTTGTGCTCCTTGCACAGCACGCACAGGTTGGGATACCAGGTCAGGCCGCCCATGATCCACGGGATCACGTGGTCGATCTGTGGCTGCTGCCTGCTGCCGCAGTAGACGCACCGCTTCCGGTCGGCGCGCATCACCCGGGCGCGGAGCCGCTTGCTGATCCGCGAGCTGCGCTGCTTGGAACGGGGCCGCCCGTGCCGGTAGCGCCGCCGCGTCTCCCGGCTAACCAGGAGGCTGGCGATCATCGACCACTCCATGCCTGCCTGTCTTGATCCCCTCGCCGTAGGCGTGGACCACCGCGGCCTGGACATCGGAGCCCATCGGCTCGGCCTCCGCGATCAGGTGGTTGAGGATCTTGTCGTGGCTGTTCAGCGTGACCACCTCGGGGCGGTTGCCCTCCTCGCCGGTGTCGATCTCCTCCACGAGCTGGAACACCACGTAGACCTCACCGTTTCCGTCGGCGGTCGAGCGGCTGAACACCTCGCGGACGATCACCCGCAGCGAGGCGGGCAGCGCGCCGTCGTAGTCCTGCACCCGCTGGTCCTCGTCCAGCCAGTGGACCCGCGGGCCGCCGTTGGCGAGCTGCTGCGCCGGGCCGGTGTGCATCGGGATGTCTCTCACGTCACTGCCTCCAGTAGCTCGTCTCCGCGGATCTTGCCAGCATCCCGCAGCCGGCCAACCTCCTCGGCCACCTGGCTGACCGTCATCCCATCGACGGTGCTGATCAGTTCGCCCAGTCCCATCGGCCGCTGGAGCGCGGCGAGGATCTCCAGCTCGTGCAGCTTCTGGACGTCGGCCGCCTCGCGCAGCTCGTGCAGCACCTGGCCGGCAGCGGCCACCGCGTGCTGCACCCGCTCCCACACCAGCTCGTCCGGCTGGCGGACCGGTGTGGTGGCGGCGACGTCGTAGGGGTCGGGCACCCAGTCCGAGCGCATCGTCACCGAGGGCCGCGCGTCCGGGCCGCCGGCGAACCCGAGCCCGTAGGTCAGGCTGCCGTCGGCGAACTGCTTGGGCAGCTCGTGCGGGTTGGCCGGGATGTTCAGCATCCCGCTGCTCACCTTGTCGCCGGTGCGGTGGCAGATCACGTTCCCGCCGTTGAGGATCGAGCGCAGCTCGCCCGCTTTCAGCTCGGCGAGGCTGGGCACCTGGGCGGCCAGCCGCAGCCGGAACCCGGCCTTGCGGCCGAGCTTGGCGATGTCCAAGATCAGCGCGGAGGCTCCCTTGACGGCCAGCAGGATCGGGGCCTCGTCAATGGTGATCTCGATGATCGGCACGTCCAGGCCGAGCTTGGCCAGCATGTAGGGGTTGAAGAACCGGAAGCCGCGCCGCGGCCGGCCCTTGGCGTCGGTCCAGGCGATGTTGGCGAGCATCTCCGACCGGGCGAACATCCCGGCGTGCAGCCCGCGCAGCCAGGTCATGCACTCGTCCACGCCGCAGGCATACGGCACGAAATCCCGCCAGTCGGGCAGCGCCTGGCCCATCTGCGGGTCCAAGATCACCGGGGCGATCAGGCCGGACGTGGCCGAGATGGACAGGCCGAGGTTGATCGTCGCTGTCTTGCCGCTGCCGTCGGCCCCGGCGATGATCGTGTGTTTCACCCCGTCCTCGGGCAGGCCCAGGTAACGCTCGTGGACCGGCTTGCCGTCGGGGAACCGGCCGATCACCGCCAGCCCTGTCTCCGGGTCGATGGTGCCGCCGTCCCACTCGCGGACCTTCTCCAGGGTGCCCTCGCGCAGGATGGTCAGCAGCCCGTGGTGCCTCCTGCCGTCCCGGTGGGGCTCGGCATACGCCTCAGTGATCGCCGCGTGGAACGCCGCGGCGATGTCATCCCGGGCGGTGAGGATCTTGCCGATGTGGGTCACCGCGCCGTTGCAGACGATCTCCCACTGCTCGCCGCCCTCGATGGCCCCGATTACCTTGAGCCCGGCCGCCCACTTCATCCGCTCGGCGAGCAGCGCCCACTTCTCCTCGACCGTCCGCTCCCGGGCCGCTTCCGAGGTGGCGGGCCGCCACCGGTAGTGGTGCAGCCAGAACGCCGACGGGATGGCCCAGCCGAGCAGCCCTGCCGCCAGCCACGGGCCGGGGCCGGCCACGCTCAGCACGAACATCCAGCAGGCGGCCCACGCTGCCATCGCCTGGCAGTGCCGCCTGGCGAACGCGCCGCGGTGACGGGTGGCCGCCACTGTGATGCCCGCGGCCACCAGGCCCGCCACGGCGGCCACGCTCCAGGTGATCACCAGGCCGCTGGCGGCCAGGCCCGCCCAGCCAAGCGGGGCGAGCTGGTAGCGGAACCGGAACGGGCGCAGCTCGGGCTTGGTGTTGCGGTGGATCTGCTTGGCGATCTTGTCCGCGTCCGGCCCCGTGACCACAACCGGCCCTGGCTTGGAACGCCGGGGCCGGTTGGGGTCGGGGGCCTTGGCCAAGCTAGTGCTCCACGAACTCAGGCTCGGGCAGCTTCTCGCCGCTGGCGTCCTTGGCCTCCTGCACCTGGCCGTAGGTCTGCTCGACCCGATCGTGCAGCGCCTGGGCGCGCTCTTGCAGCTCGCGGATCGCTGTCTCTACGTCGTGCGCCGCGGTGGCCATCTCCCCGGCCATGCCCAGTGTCGTCTTGTCCTCGGGGACCATCGCGCCGAGCTGGTCGGCGAGGGCCTTGACCGCGCCCAGGTCCATGTCCGCGGCCATCTGGTCGCACAGCTCGACCGCCCGCTTGCAGATAGCGAGTGTCTCGTCATAGGTGCCATCGCCGCCGCTGCCGCTGCCGCCGCCTGGTGGTGTAGTCACTGGTGGTCCTTTCCCGTTGCTGCTCGGTGGTGGGTGTGGTGCGCCTGCCGTCGTGCCGTCGGCGAGGGGCGGCGGGTCAGGCCGTCCCCCGCCGCCATCTCCTGGCGTGGAGTCCTTCTCGCGCTCGCGCCGCTTGCGGGCCGCCTCCTCCAGGCGGCGGCGGTGCTCGGCGGCCTGCTCCCGCCAGCCCGCCCGCTCGTGCTCGCGGTCGGCCTCCCGGGTGGCCTCGTCCCGGTCATGCTCGGCCACCGAGTGCTGGTGGTCCGACCACCCGGCGCGGAACCCGTGGCGGGTGTCGGGGAACCCGTGGCGGGCCTCCCGCGCCCAGTAGCCCACGGTCGCCTGGCGGGCGGCGCGGCGCTTGACCGCCTCCCGGTTGTAGTGGCCACCCCGTGCTGTTGCCGCCGAACGGGCGCGGGTGCGGGCTCTCCCGGCCGCGGCGTGGGTGGTGTTCCACGCCTCCCGGCACGCCCACAGGATGGCTACCAGCAGCAGCAGTTGCATGTCAGCCTGCCGAGGTGGTCTGCGTCACCGCGGTGCGGGTGGCGGGTGCCAGGTTGGACAGCGCCGGGATACCGGACGCTCCCGCGGCGACGATCACGCCGAGCGCCAGCGCCAGCCAGAACGTGCGCCGCTTGGCGCTGTGCTTGGGCATCACGTCGTGGATCAGGATGAACCCGCCGACGGCCACCAGCAGGCCGGGCACGGCAGCGCCGAACGCCCACGCGGTGGCGGTGCCGCCCAGGCTCTGCAAGATCGTGATCCCCTTGGCGGCGATGCTGACCAGGTGGCCGGACAGGCCGAGCAGCACCACGCCCAGGAAGATCGCCACGGCGCGGGCCTTGGGCAGGCGGCCGAGCGCGTAGGCGGTGATCGACAGCGCGATCAGCAGCGCGCCCAGCTCAGTCGGAGTCAGGGACATGTCACCTCCCGGCCAGCAGCCACACGGTGAGAGCGAGGACTGCCACGGTGGCCATCAGCTTGGGCATCGAGTCGGTGGCCCACACGATGAAGTAGGCGGGCGCGGCCACCGTCCAGGTGTGCCAGGCCCCGTAGATGAACCGCGGCCAGCGCAAGATCCACCCGTTGTAGTAGCGGGCCGCAGCACAGTGCTGCGCCCACACGGCCATGATCGCCGGGGGCGGCGTGTGGAGCACCGAGCTGCCGGCCAGCACCCCGTTCACCGCCGTGGCGGACGGCATCAGGTGCCGGCGCTCCTCGCGCGCAGGCGCGCGTGCCTGCGCGTTGGCCCCACCGCTTCCGGGCTCTGCGGGTGGCCGGCGGGGCAGCTCGATCACCTCTGCCTGGGCAGGCGGGCTCATGCCGCGCTCCTCTCCAGGCCCGCGGCCTCGTTGGCCATCAGCGTGGCCACACGGTGCAGCGCGTCGGCGCGGCCCGGGTGCCCGGCCGCGGCCGAGGTGAGCCAGTTGTACGCGGCGTAGAACTGGCCCTCGGCCGTCGGCTCGGCGTGGACACGAGCGCGGTGGCCTCCGCGATTCACCGCGCGCATGTCCGACCGCCTGGGCTCGCGGGTGCCGTCGGCAAGACGTGCCCGGTGCCCGGCCATCAGGCGGCCCTCACCCTGGTGCGCCCGGACACCAGCTCAAACTCGCGGAACCGGTCCCGGTCCCAGCCGTCGGACTCCAGCCAGTCCTGGGCAGCGTCCCGCAGCTCGTCCTGGGTGGCGTCGGCGTCCACGCGCAGAGTGGTAACGTGCCGGCCGTTGTGCTCCAGCTCAGCGTCACGCTGTGCCATCGCCGCCTCCCTCACTGTGTGTGGTCAGACCGTCAGTGTACGCTTCCTGTTCGTACAAGTCCCTACAGGCGGGAGGGATTCCATGCCCAAGTGGTCGGATCTCGCGGCTTTGATCGAGGCGCAGATCACCAGCGGTGAACTCAAGCCGGGTGACCTGCTGCCGTCGGAGGCGGATCTGGCGCGGGAGCACCAGCTCGCCCGGTCTACCGTCCGCCAGGCGCTGGGCTACCTGGAGAACCGGGGGCTGGTGCGCGGGGCAGGAGGTGCCCGCCGCCAGGTGGCGGACCCGCGGGTGCTGCTCCAGGTCCACGTCACCCGCCCGGCCTCCCGGGTGGCCAACCACCAGTCCCCCACGCCCGGTGCTGACTCCTGGGCGCACGACGTCGCCGACCTGGGCCACGTCCCGGGGGTGCGGCTGTGGGTGCGCTCCCACGAGGCGGGCGAGCTGGCGCGGCGGCTGGGCCTCTCGATGGCCACGCCGGTGATCACCCGCGAGCAGCTCAGGCTGGTGGACGGCAAGCCGCACAACCTGGTCACGTGGACGTTCCCGCGGGTGCTGGCCCGGGGCACCAAGCTGGCCTACCCCGAGGACATCCCCGAGGGCTCGATCCCCTACCTGTCCGGCATCGGCCAGTCGCCGGACACGATCACGGTGGAGATCGAGACGCGGATGCCCGACCACGCCGAGACGGGCGTGCTGGAGATCCCGCCAGGGGTGCCGCTGCTTGTCGAGCACCGGACCGGGCTGCATGCTGGCGGCGTGGTGTTCGTGTCGGTGACGCGCTGGCCCGGGGACCGGGCTCGGCTGATCTTGGAGATGTGATGCAGTTCCTGCCAGGCGACCGCGTGGAGACTCCCCACGGCAGGGGGCGCGTCCTGCTGGACGTTCAGGACTGGTCGATGGGCGAGGTGACGATGGACTGGCACCACGCGGCGGGCGGCCAGCCGCCGCGGCACATCACGGTGGAGCTGGACGGCGGGGGCGAGGTGACGGTCACCCCCGCCGAGATCAGGGCGCTGGCCCAGGCCGGGATGTGTGATCCCTAGCCTGGCCCGCAGCGGGCCTCCTCCTCGCCGTGGGCCTCGACCACCGAGAGGTGCGTCAGGTTGCCGGCCGAGTCGAACATGAACACCGCAGCGGCGTCATCCGGGCCGGTGGTAACGACGATCGCCCGGTGGCCCTCCCACACGCCGTCCTTGACGTGCAGCTCCTGCCACGGGTGCGCCGGCCGGGCCTCCTTGAGCTGGAGGTAGAGATCCTGCTGGTCGCTCATGCGCTTCCGTTCAGCTCGCGCAGCGCGGTCCGCGCCGCATGCTCGGTGACGCCGTGCCGCTCGACCACCCTCACCCGCCCGAGGGGGAGCCCCTCGCGCCGGTCGGCGAGTAGCTTGGCCACCAGGTCCGGGTCCGCCTTGCCGGCTGGACGCCGGGCCGGGCTAGTGTCTGCGGACACAGGGCGTGCTGCCGCCACCGACCGGGGCTCGGCTGCACCAGCGGGGATGCCCTGCTGTTCCTGCTTGGAGTGATCAGCCCCTTGCGCGTTCCGCTTCACCAGCCCGAGCCCGACGCCCAGGCCAATCGCTGCGGCGAGCGGGGCCGCTGCCGCAGCGAGCCAGAATGATCTTGGTGAGTGCTCGTACTTCCACCCGTTGGCCAGCACTGAGGCGGCCAGCCCGCCGATGGTGATCGCCCACATCCTGGCCTTGATCCAGTTGTCCTCCTTGCGCCAGGTGGCGCTGTAGAGGCGCAGCTCCCCGTAGACCACGAACGAGTCAATGATCAATGGAAAGATCAGGGCCAGCGGCATCTTGTAGATCGTTGCCGTGGCAAAGTCAAGGAGGTTCCGATAGGACAGCACCAGGGCGGCCACGGTGGCACCGACGCTGACCACGCCGACCGCCCTGTCCGCGGCGCTCACGCTCCCGGGAAGCACGGGCTCCCGCTGCCCTGTACTTACAGCCACATACCTACTGTAGCGCCGGGGAGCTGATGATGGCCGAGACGCCCAACCGCAGCGCGGGCCGGATCGAGGACGAGCTGTGGTTGCCGTTCCTGGCCAGGTGCCGTGAGGAGGGGATCTCCAATACCGACGGCTTCCGGGTGGCGATCCGGCTGCTGCTGGCAACGCCAAGCGCCGCCCTCCCGGGGGAGAGCGGCGCTCGGGGCGGGGCCGGTTAGGGCAGGCCGGAACAGTAGCTGTTGGTCCGCCGCTGCCACGCCGTCTGCGTGGGGTACAGCCGTTGCTTCCAGCAGCTCGCGCCGGTCCACTCGACCACCCAGCCCTTGCCCAGGTAGCCCTGGTCAAACACGGTGGCCTTGGACTGCACGCCGTTGTCATAGTGGATCTTGCCACCGTAGGTGTCGTGGCCGCCGCTGTCCTGGGCCTCGGGGGCGATCCAGGCGCAGCCGTCGGTCGGCGTGGCCTTGGACTTCCACCAGACGGTGACGCTGCCGGGCTGTCGCCAGTAGACGTCGGTGCCGATCGCGCCCGGCGTGCAGCTCTGCCGGCCGGGCGCGGAGGCAAGGAACGTGGCGTGGCTGGACGGGCCAGCCACCGGTGCCGCCGATGCGACCGCGGGCGCGGCAAACAGCAGCGCGCCTCCGGTGCAGACGGCGGCGATCAGGGTACGGATCTTCATGCTTCTCCTCTTGGCGTGGGGAATGCAGGCCAGGGCGGGCTCAGCTAGAGCCCGCCCTGGTTTGGTCCTCGGTGATCTTGTAGTAGCTGGCGGCGGTGATCGTCACCGTCGCCGTGGGGGTCAGGGTGCGCCGACCGGGGATGCCCTTGTACCAGACCCAGTAGCGGGTGGGCACAGGCTCCAGGCCGCGCTCGCGGCGGCCGGGCCGCTTCTCGACCTTCTCGATCTCGTAGTGGCCCCACCCGCCGTCCCGGGCGCTGAACGCCTCGGCGACCATGCCGGGCCGCAGCTCGCGTGGCCGGCAGGCCACCATCACCGTCTTGTCAGTCATGCCGCCCACCTCTCCCGGGCCTCGTCCACCTCGGCGCGCTCCCGGTGCGTCATCCAGATGCCGTAGGGCAGCCGCCCGGCGTAGGTCACCCGCCAGGTGTCGGAGAGGGGGATCGGCTGCTCCCACTTCATGCACAGCCCGGACCGGCCGATAACGTACTCCGCGCGGGTGCTCGTGGTGACCACGCTGCCGGCGGGCAGGTGCCCGGCCTGGTACTGCTCGCCGAGCTTGGGCGTCATGACGTCACCGCCGCGGCAGGGACCTGGTGACCGCACCAGCGGCACTCGCGGACGTCGCTGTGGCCGACCACCGCGCCGGCGATCTTGATGGGCGGGGCCAGCATGATCGTGAAGTCATGCACCGGCTCATCCCGCATGACCCAGCCCTTGCAGTCCGGGCAGACCAGGCAGCAGCAGCCCGACTCCGGGCTGACCGCCAGGTGGCCGCCGCACTCCGAGCAGCAGTCGCCGTTCTCGGCCAGCTCGCGCCGGCCCTCGATCCACCGCTTGGCGAACGTCCAGCGGTCCTTGGGGTTGGCCGCGGTCATGGCCGGGGCCAGCTCGGCGATCAGCGCGTCGGACTGGTCGGACGTCAGGCCCGGCCAGAAGTCCAGCAGCGCGGTGAACGCCAGCGAGGGGTCCAGGTTCATGACTGCCTCCCTTTGCATGCACGGCGGTGTGCGCCGAGCCCGATGCCCGACAGCCACATCCGCGTCCCGCACGAGTCGCACGCGATCCGGTAGGGCGGGTGCCTGCGGGGGTAACGCTTGCGCCACGCGGCGATCTCGTCCTGCGTGGCAACCACCTGGTGGACGCCTGCGGCTTTGACGCCGTGGCCCCTGCCGGTGATCCTTGCCATTGTCAGCTCCTGTGTCTTGGTCTATCTCTATTGTGGCTTATTGCCTACGTCTCTGTCAACAGCTTCCCGTGCCTTTTTATTCCGGCCCTCCAGCCAGTAGCAGACGCCCGCTCCTAGCACCGCGCCGAGCGCGGCGACCAGGGACCACACCACCGCGGCCCCGTTGCCGATCCAGGTGGCGTAGGCGGCGACCAAGATCCAGATGATGGCCAGGCTGTCCAGCAGCCGGCGCAGTCTCCTCATAGCTGCTCCCCGATCCAGCGCGTCATGTAGGGCGGCACAGCCTCGGCCAGCTCCTCGCGGTTGGTCCAGTCGATCGCCATCACCCGCCGCGTCTGCGTCACCCGCTCGTGCCCGGCCACCGAGACGAACTTGCCCGGCTCCCAGTGCCCCGCTCGCGCCGCGGCCACCGGGTGGGGCCAGCCACATGACCGGAGCCCGGTGCTGCCCGCAGGCGGCTGCGGGGGCTGCGCCAGGACCAGCCCGCCGCCAGCCTCAAAGCAGCGGTGGCGGTACGTCTCGTAGCCGAACATCCAGCCGCACAGGGTGGTGGGGTTGATCAGCGGGGTGCCGTGCTCGGGCTGCTCGATCACATACGGCAGGCCCGTCTCGATCGCCGCCTCGCGGACGGCGGCCACCAGGTCCGGGTAGGTGGCCGCCAGGCCGGGCCGGCAGTTGGTCATCTTGGAGCCGCGCTGGCACGGCGGGCTCAGGTGGATCAGGCCCACCTGCTCGATCAGCGACCGGACGCGCAGCGCCCGCAGGACGTCCCCCTTCCAGACCTTGACCGCGCCGGACTTGAGGTAGTTGGGCTGCCACTCGCTGTCCACGCCCCACACCTCGTGCCCGGCGTCGGTGTAGCCGCGGGCAGCTCCTCCTGCGCCGCAGCAGCCGTCAAGGATGATCACTCGTCCTCGCCACCGTTCAGCGCGGCCAGCACCAGCTCGGTCACCCGGGCTGTCTCCTCCTCGGCGCGCTCGATGTTGCGGGCGGCGATGTCCGGGTCCTGGCGGGCCTCGATGGCATCGCGGAGGATGGCGTCCATCACCGGCACCGGGAGCCCGTCGGCCTCGGCCTTGCCCGCGGCGTCCAGCAGGTCGTTGGCGTCGGCCTGCTCGTAGGTCAGCGCGATCCGCTCAAACGTCAGCTTGTCCGGGTCACAGCCGTAGTACATGATCGCCCAGGCTTCGCAGTCGGCCGCGGTGCTCTCGGACATCATCAGCCCGTGATCGTCGTAGTCGGAGATCCGCAGCACCACCGTCGGCACCTGCCGCTCGGCCGCGCGGGAGGCGAACGCCCGCTTGCCCTTGAGCCCATCGAACCCGCCGCCCGAGTAGACCGGCACGCCGTAGGGACGGCAGACGCGGGCGGTGCGGCCGATCAGGCCGGCCGCCTCGACCAGCACCTCCAGGTAGACGTCCTGGCCGTTCTGCGGGGACCAGGTGATGTTGGGGTGGCGGATCTCGTCCACCAGGGCATCGACCAGATCCTCCGCATAGCTGTCGGAGTAGTAGGGGACGTCCGGTGTTGGTGCCCGGGTGTCCTCGATCCAGTTCTCGCGGACGAGCCCGGCACGGCGGGCCAGCACCAGCGTCTCCTGCACGTGCTTGGGGCTGATGTGCGTCTCGTCCACGCGGCGGCTCGGCCCGCGGTGCGCCTGGCAGCGGCCCTCGCCCTCGATCACGTGCTCGCCGCGGACGCACCACATCTGCGGCTGCTTGACGTAGGTCAGCCCGTTGCCCATCCCGTTGGGCCGCAGGTCGTAGAACAGGCCGCGGGGGCTGCGCGGCAGGGTGTCCTCGTCATTGTGCTGGTTGAGCCGCGCGATGATGTCACGCAGCAGCGCCTGCTGCCACGCGCTCGGCGGGGTCCAGCTCCGGTCGATCGGCCCCTTGGGTCGTTCCCCCATCGGTGATCAGCTCCTGTGTCAGTGTCAGTGTCCTGTACCGGCGCAGCCTCCGCTGCGCCTGGCAGATGTTGCAGTGCCCGGAGGCGGCGCGCTGCTTGCGCATCCGTTCCCGGTTCTTGTCCCCGGGCTCCAGCCGGCCGATGTCAGCGACCGCGCCGATCGCGGCGAACGCCGCGCTGATCCGGTTGTGCGTGCCGGCCTCGATCTCCAGTATGCCGGCGATCAGCCGGTGCTGGGCGAACCACACCACGGTGTGCTGCGCCTGGGTGACGCGCGGGCGGCCCGCGCCGATCGGCCGGTCGTAGTGGAACGTCACCACCCAGCCCATCTCCCCCGAGTCCACGGGGGCGGTGCGCTTGGTCCGGCCGCTCGGCGGGAGGGTCATACCTGCCACGCCTCCTCGGGCAGCGGCACGCCCGGCACAGCACGGGACAGCAGCTCCTCGATGTGGCGGCGGCCGAACGTGCGGATCGCCGCGTCGGAGATCAGGTAGTTCTTGCCGTTCCCGTTGGGGTCCTTGATCTCCCACCGATCGTGCTTCTCGGGCGGCATGTGACAGGTACACCAGCCGGGCTCCACGCGGACCCAGGCAGGCTTGGGAGTGGCGGGCTCCCCCAGCATGCCCTCGGGTATCCAGCGCACGACGTAGCCGCCAGCGGGTGCCCCGTCGGGGTCCTCGGCGTTGAGCTTGTCGGCGAGCCGCTGCGCGGCCCGGTCGGTGAGCCGCGTGCCGCGGGAGTCACCCGCGGGATAGCGCCCGTCCTGCCGCCAGGCGAACACGCCGAGCAGGCCCTGCTCGTGGACGAACTCGCCACCGCAGCCCGAGCACTTCTGGCGCGGCGGCTTGCCCATGCCCTCGTCATGCCGCAGCCCGGCCGCGGGGTTGCCGCGGTGGACGCAGTGCCAGCGGTTGGCCAGCTTGACGTCAGGCGATGTAGTTGTCACCGGGTGCCTCCTCTCCATCGCTGGGCGGCTCGCCGCCGGCCCGGTGCGGGTGGGTGACGCCGGGCGTGCCGGCGTCCAGGGATGTGGCATCGTCGCCCTCGGGCCAGTCGAACGCCGGCCCCTCAGCAGCGGGCACCGGCTGCCCCGAGCTGTCCAGCTCGATCAGCACCGGCACCTCGTCATGGGCCAGCTCGGTCATCTGCGCCGCCACGGCGGGCGGCACGATCCAGGCGATCGTGGCGGCACCGGACCGGACCGGCGTGGCGGCCCGGTGGTCATGGGCTGCCTCCGCGGCGTCCAGCACCGCCCTGGCCAGCTCCTCGTCATCCAGCCCGAGGAGCTGGATCTCCTTGGGTGCCACCGCGGGGCGCGGCATCAGGCCAGCAGCGGCGGCCCGCTCCTGCGTGCCGGGGTTCAGCGGCGGCACCTCGATGCGGTAGAGCGGGTGGCGCTCGCGCTCCAGCCCGGCAGCGGCCTGGGCCACGTAGTCCTCCACCTCGCCGACCGTGATCTCCCGGCCGAGCGCGGCGCTGTACCCGGTAGGCCGGGCGCGGCGGACCACCTCCAGCAGCGCGGCGTAGTCGGTGGCGTCATCCCACGAGCTGTTCAGCCCGTCGGGGTCGGAGATCCACCGGCGCAGCGCGCCGTCGGTGCTCATGGGGTCGTTCGGGTCGTTGGCCCGGCCGGGCCAGACCGTCTTGCTCTGCCAGAACTGCTTGGCCAGGTCGGCGGGGTCGCCGATCCACTGGCCCTCGATCTTGTTGTCATGCCAGAACTGCATGATCATCTTCCGTTCACTCGTAGGCCCGCCCGGCGCAGCCGGGCGAGCGCGTTGGCGTGGGCGCGGCCCTCGCCGGGGGTGTTGCCGGTGTAGACCGGCTTGCCACCCTGCGGCGGGGACCAGCGCCAGTGACCGCTGCCGGTGCAGCGGGTGACAGACCATCCTGCCTGGACCGCGATGGCCCACAGCTTGGCCAGCTCACCGCGGGGGTGGGCGCTAGCTTTGTTGGCCATCGGTCCGCTCCAGCGCCCAGTGCGGTGCCCAGTCCTCGATGGAGAGCTGGGTGTCGCTGGCGTCGTAGTCGGCCAGGAACCGCTCGGTGAGCGCGTCCTGCCCGGCTTTGTCCATCGTGCGGAACGCCTTGTAGAGGTGCCAGATGTGGCGGCGGGCCTCCCACCAGCGCCGGCCGTGCTCCAGGCTGGCCTCGCGGCGGGCCTGCTCGGCGTCCTCGGCGTAGATCGCGGCGAACTGGCGGCCCTCGCCGAGGGCCTCCTGCCAGTCGGCCACGTTGCTCACGGTGATCCGGCTGCCCGGCGTCACCAGCACGATGCAGCAGGACTCGTCCACCACCAGGCGGGCGTCCGGGCTGAGCTGGCGCACCAGGCGGTCGCCTGCGTGGGTCATGGCGTCTATGCCGGGGTGCTTCCCGGCCTGGCGGACGGCGCGCAGCGCCAGGTCCAGGGGGACCTGGCCGCCGCGCTCTGCGGTCCGCACGAGCTGCTCGGGGGTCACAGCTCACCTCTTTCGATCAGGTCGAACTCGCGGGCCGCCTGGCCGTCATCGTCGCCGTGCAGGCCGGGCGTCCACTTCCCGATCTTCACCGGGTGGTCGGACGCTTCCGGCCGGCCGCACTCCTCCAGCAGCGCGGGCACCATCAGCGCGTCCACGAGCTGGAGGGCGCAGGCGATAGCTGCGTCCGGGCAGTCGGGGTGGGCGCGGAACGCGCTGGTCACCACCACGTCGGCCAGGTGGTCCAGGTAGGCGTTGTGCTCCTCCGCGGTGTGGCCGCTCGGGCACGGGGTCTGCGTCTCAGTCATCATCTTCACCTTGGTCCTTGTCCTTCTCTGTCAACAGCTTAACATAGGCCACTGACAATGGGGACTATTTCAGGCCACCCTTCTCGTAGAGCTGCATCATGATCTTCTGCGCGTCCCGCTTCTCGGTGTCCACGAACCCGCTGAACGCCCAGTGCTCGACCAGCTCCAGCAGGTCGGCGCGGGTGGCGGGGTCCAGGCCCAGCAGGCCGGCCAGCAGCTTGATGCGCCGGCTCTCGGACAGCTCCACGTTGCGGGGCTCGACCGCCAGGGCGGACGCCTGGTGTGCGAACCGGCCAGGACCGGGGCTCCCCTCCTGCTCGGGCTCCTGCACCTGCATGCCCATGCCGCAGCCGGGCTCACCCAGCTCGGCGCGCAGCCGGTTGCGGATCACCCGGGCGGCCTCTGCGTGGTCGATCTCGATCGGCACGCCACCGGAGCCGCCGCGCACCGCGGCGGCCTCGATCGCTGCCCAGTCCACGCCGGCCAGGTCCCGCAGGAGCTGGCACCGGTGGCAGCCCTCGGGGCCATCCTCGGTGTGGGCGTGCGGGTGGCCGTCCTCGGTGTGCTCAAAGTAGCCGTGGGGAGTGCGCCCGCCCTCGTGGCTGTGGCGCAGCGTCTGGCCGTCGTAGTTGTGCTCATGCGCGGTGGAGCTTGGCGAGCTGGTCACCAGCCGCCAGGCCGGGCGCTCCTTGTCAGTCATCAGGATGTCTCCTTGCTTGGGTAGCGGATCTTGCGCTGCTGCCGGGTGGCAGCGTCCAGCGCGAGCTGGAGCTTGCGGGGGTCGGGCACCGCCACGCGGCTGGTGCCCTCGGTGGTCACGATGACGATCTCGCCGGCCTGCGTGCAGCCGGCGGCCAGGTCACTGGTGACGGGGTACAGGCCGGCCAGCGGGGCTACCCGCAGATCCTGGTGCGGTGGCACCTGGCCGGCGTAGCCATCGCCGAGGCGGCGCGGCGTGCGCGCCATGCCCAGCGACTTGGGGCCGCGGCGGCAGAACGGGCACACCGGGCGTCGGCCCGGTGCGTCCCGCCACTTGCGCCCGGTGCCCATGCAGTTGGCCACGGGGGTGTTCATGATCGTTTCCTTGTCTTGATCGGCGGGTAGGCCGCCGTGATCTTGTCGGGGGTGACGCTGCGGTATCCGGTCGGACCCATCAGGGTCACCCACTCCTTGGTGAGGCGCTTGCCCGAGCCTGGGCGGGGCGGCGCGATCACGTGCTCGATGAACCCGAGCGTGCCGCGCTGGTCCCTGATCCGCACGGTCCAGCCCTTGGTGAGCTGCTTGCCGTGCCAGTCCCAGGTGGTGCTGACCGTCCACCACGCCGGGTGGCGTGGTGCCGGGCTGGCGGGTGCCTGCCGCTTGGTCAGGGTCATAGGTGGCTCAGCTCGATCCGCTGGCCGTCCAGCCAGGCAGCCACCAGCAGATCCTCGCTGCCCTGGCCGGGGTGGCCGCGGTAGCGGACCTGCCAGGTGCGGCCGGGCTCGGCCTCTGACGCCAGCCGGGCCAGGGTGCCCGAGGCGTAGTCGAACTCCTTCTCGGTGCTGCCACCGGTCCGGGCAACGTGCTCGCCCGGCCGGTGATCAGCAGCGCGCACCTCGTAGTGCGTGTGGGTCATCATCAGCTCCTAGAACGGTGGCTCTTGCAGAGCCGGGTCCAGCTCGGCCTCGCAGTACAGCTCGGCCGCGAGCATCCCATCGAGCTGGGCTGCCCGCTTGGTGCGCTGCTCCTCGCGGACGCGCTCGATCCCGACGGCAACCTCTGCGGTCACCGCGGACGGGCGCACGCCGGGGAACAGCTTGGCGTACAGGACCGGCATCTCGGCCATCAGGCGGTGGCGCTGGTCCATCGGCATGGAGTAGGTGAACCATTCCACGAGCCGCTCCAGGTCGTTTTGGCCCAGCTCGTGCGTGGCTGCCATTCCCATGATCATCTCCTGTGTCTGTGTCGTGGTCGATCGGTTTGCAGATGCCCTCAATTCGGGCCGCAGACGGTCCGGGCTCCAGCCGTGTTCGGTGTTACGGAGCCGTGGCTCGCCGCTGCGGCCCTCCTCCAGCTCGGCCAAGAGCCGGTATGCCCTCCTAATCTCCGCGCCGCGGCGCGACCGGTGGGGCCTACGTTCGGGAGCACTCCCGAATTGAGGGCACCTGCGGTGGTGTGGTGGCCGGTGGTCCCCTTCAACGCCCGTCCGGGCTCAGGGGCTGTCTGGCAGACACGTCCCGGCCACCTCACCTCGGGATGTCCGCGCACTTGCTGCCTCGCCTCCACCCGCCTGCCGGATACCGCTGCCGCGGGGACTCACAACGGATTCGGGTCGCCCCTACCGATGCCACTGGGTCTAACTACGGATTCTCCGGTGCGTTGGCTTTGCGCTCGCTGCTCTCGTTGATCCCGACCAGGCTGCTGGCGGCGTATGTACGCCTCTTAGTCCGGCTTCTGTGACCGGCCACCAGCTAAGGGATACTCCCGCCTGGTCCCAGGCCGCCGGCGGCGTGATGGTCACCGCTCGGAAATCCGGCTGCCCGGGTCTGGTGAGTGAGTCAGGGGATACCGCGCCGCCCTGGTGGGCAGCTCTATCCGGCCTCGCGGCCGAGCGGCGACTTAGCTCCTTAGCACCTGCCCCGCGCTCGCGTTCTCCCGCGGCCAGCAGGTGGGTCGGTTTTTCCCTGACCCGCTCAAGTCCTCTGTTCAGTTGTCTGGAGATCCGGGCTGGAGCCTCTCGCCACGTGATGTCTGCGACTGGCTGGGCTCCTCGCCCCTTGCTCCTTGCTGCTTACACTAGCTATCTTAGCCGGCTGGTGGTTCTCTGTCAACAGCTTTCGTCAACGAGTTTCAGACTTTCTAGGTCCACCACCTTGGCCAGCTCGTCTACGGTCCGGTAGTAGCCGACGTGGAACCCGTGGGGCTCTGTGACGCTGAACTGCTCGCCCTCGTAGGGCGCTGGGCTGCGGGTT